>ERZ1292640.1802-Hain-H43-02um-R1-1802-length-17546-cov-44_pt1 | contig 17546 bp, 18 predicted proteins | sample MGYA00564404_ERZ1292640 | MGnify/ENA primary metagenome ERZ1292640 (study PRJEB36523, sample SAMEA6512636) | groundwater metagenome | collected 2019-01-08 | study: AquaDiva: Metagenomics assemblies of 32 groundwater samples
ACAACTCGCGCACGCGCCCGCCCGAAATTCTGGTCGAGGGCGACCGCTGGCGGGTGATCCGCGCGCGCGAGAGCTACCGAGACCTCGTGCGGGGCGAAACGCCGTAGGATAGGCGTCCCCGCCTGTCTCCGCTCAGACCCTGCGCGTGCGGCGCAGGAGGGCCAGCGCCGCCAGGCCCAGGCCAGCCAGCACAAAGGCGCCCGGCTCAGGGATGACACCCTCCGCGGTGTCGAAGCCGGTGATAAGCCCATAGTTGTCGAAGAGGCTTCCGAAGTTGTGCCACCGGCTGAAGGCAGCGCCGCCGGTGAAGCTGCGGGCATTCAAAAATAAACTGCCCGACGAGGTCAGGCTGGCATGAATGTCCAGCAACAGATTGCCAGCGGAGGGGTCATAGCTGAAGGTGCTGCCGGGGATTGTCCACACGTTCGGGATCACCACGCCGCCGACCACGACCGCGAAGAGCATGTTGTCGGCCCCGAGGTTGAGATCGAATGCACGGCTGTCGATGTCGTTGACCGCGTAAGGCGTTGTCGATAGGTAGATGGACCACGTCCCGGTAGCGAGCAGGTTGGCATCAGCCGTGTAGTAATCGGCGTAGAACTGGAGCTTGCCGATGTCGATGGGGCCCGAGAACTGGCCCGCATCATACACCTGCTGGTAACGAGTGCCGCTCGCGCAACCGAACGGGAAGCAGTTATTGCTATTTGGCGGGTTTCCGACAACGATCGGCCCGGCAAATGCAGTAGCCGCCGCGATCAGGCAAACGATGAAAAGCCTGCACATTCGCATAACCCCTCTCTCCTCCTCTCAGGTGGCGGCGCCAAGCCGCTCAACACATTATGTTCCGTGCCCCACAGCGTGTCAAGCAAAGCCCCGAGCGTCCAGTACTGTTGTAGTACCAGAGGTACCATTTCCATCGCGTTCCGCTCGGCGGTACAATTCACGCATGGTTCGAGTCATCGTGTCTGTGTTCGTGCTGGCCTGCGCTCTGTGCGCCCAGTCGCCGCGCGGCTGGGTCAAAGGGAAGGGCTATGGCTGGGTTTACGGAAAGCAGGATGAAATCGGCTCGCTGAACGCGGTCACCGGCCCGGAGTGGGCGCTGAAGGCGCTGCGGGAGGTGAAGAGCGGGCGGGTGTACGACCTCGGCGTGCGGGTGGACCGGCGCTCCTACAAATGGCCCGGGCATGCGCCGGTCGAGGTGCTTTCGTTCCGCAGCCCGGACGGCGTTCACCGCGGCAAGGACATCCCCGGCTTTGCCGCCCATCCGCACCAACTCGGCTTCCATAGCTGCGCGCTGTTTATGTCGGACAACGTCGGCACGCAGATCGACAGCCTGGGCCACATCACCAAGGGCGCCGATAACCACTGGTACAACGGCTTCCGCGAGCAGGACTACGGCGGCGACTTCGGTCTGATGAAGGCCGACGCCGACACCATTCCGCCCATCGTCGCGCGCGGGGTGCTGATCGATGTGGCCGCCTGGAAAGGCGTCGATGCGCTGCCGGGGAACTTCCCGATTCGATCGAAGGAGCTTATGGCCGCGCTCGCCGCGCAGAAAGTGGATGTCGAGCCCGGCGACGCGGTGCTGATCCGCACCGGCACACTCCGTTACTGGGGCGAGACCGGCGCCGATCACGCCACCATCGCCAGGCACGATTCGGCCGGGCTGACGCTCGAGGGCGCGAAGTGGCTGGTCGAGCAGAAGGGCGCCGTGTTCATCGGCAGCGATACCAGCGGCCTCGAAGTGGGCCAGGACCCGGCCGTGCCCGGCGTCGGCAACCCGGTGCACGAGTACCTGCTCATCGACCAGGGCGTGCACATCGGGGAGTTCTTCAACCTGGAGGAGCTCTCGCGCAACAAGGTCTACCGCTTCGCGCTGATTGCGGCGACCAACCGGCTGAAGGGGACCACCGCCGGCTTTGCTTTGCGGCCGCTGGCGATCCGGTAACGCCGGCCCTACTGGAATTCAAGGGACCGGACCAGGCCCAGCGTGCCCCTGGCCGCGGCATCCGGCTGATACTCGATGACGATCGGCCTGGGTTTTTGCGGGCCGCAAGAGAACTCGACGACACCCCGGCCCCCGCCTTTGATGACCACCGAATCCGGATCGGCGATCAGGAACGAGAGCTTCTTCCCTCCGGCCAGGACAATGAGGCGGGCCTCGCGGCCGAGGCAGTCCACTGCCAGCAGCGTGCCTTTGACCGTGGGCAGTGTCGGCTCAGCGGGCTTCGCCTCCGGTTGAGGGGCGGTTTGCGGCGTTGCTTCGGCGGGGGCCGGTTGCGGCTTCTCCTCCTGTGGCGGCTCGCGCCGCTCCGGCGGCCGGGCGCGCGCGTCGAGATACCGCAGGAGCTGCTCGGCGGACTGCTTCTCGGCGGGGCCTCGCGCGTACTTGAGAGCGCGTTCGGCCGAGGCGCGAGCCTGCTGGTCCTGTCCCAGCTTCAGTTGAGCGTAGGCCATGGCGCCGAAGAAACGGGAAGCTTCCTTCTCATCCACCCGTTTCACCAGCTCCAGGTGCCGCAGCGCCTGTTCGTGATTGCCGGCGTTCAGGAGGAGCGTGCCGAGACGGAAGCGGGCTTCCCGGAAATCCGGTCTGAGTTCGACTGCTTTCTCCAGCAGCGCGATCCGTTCCTTGTCGCTCTCCGCATCAAGCATCAGCGCCAGGTCGAAGTAAAGCTGCGGATCGATGCAGCCTTTCTTGACGGCTTGCCGGTAGTGATCGCTCTCTCTCTTTCTTTGCCCCTCGCGCCGGGCCAGGTGGGCCAGCGCCGCCTCTATCTCCCAGGCCTGGGGGTGAGCCCGCGCAAGGATTTCGCAGGCCTGCCGCGCCTCGTCGGTCTTGCCGATCGCCCCCTGAAGGTCGGCCAGCATCAGCCCGGATTCGAGCGGCGAGACGGGCGCCGCCTGGGGCGGCGCCACCTTCTCCAGCCGGTAGTCGAAGAATGCCGCCACGAAATACTCGGACCGTATGAAGAGCCGTAGGTCGTTTTGAACGTTGGTCAGCGACTTACCATAGTTGTAAAGGAGCGCCCTAGGGACCGGTGCGCCTTTGGCTACTTCAGTCGTGAAGGTGGTCGCTTTCTCGCGGTATTCCGGCGAGAGGCTCAGCATGTGGACCAGCGCCCAGCACTGGGCGTAGAAGAGATCGACCTTTTCCTTGTCCTTTTATACCGGCGAGTCGTGAGTAACCGCGAACAGCGTTTCCAGGTGGTACCAGCGTGAGGTGGCGAGCGTCCGGACATGGTGCTCGAGCGGATGGCCGACTTTCACCTTGCCGGCGAATGGCGTCAGGGTGGAATAGAGTTCGGCCAGGCCCACCTGAAGCCACAGCGGCAACTGCATGCCCGACTTTCGGATCAGCAGGTACAGGAACGTAGCGGCGGCCAGCCGGCGGCCCTGCGAGCTGGCCGGTCCCATGACGATGTAGTCCCGGTCCCGGCCGGAAAGATAGTAAGCGCCGAAGATCTTGCTGTCACGGTAGAGATCAAATTGTTTTTCCGAGCGGAAGACGACCACCCGCACCGGCGGACCGGGCGGGAGATTCCAGCCCGTTTTGCTCAGGAAGAAACCGCGCATCTGCTCGAAATGCTGGAGGACTTCGCGGCCTCGCCCCTGGCCGGCGGTGGTGAACACTTCAAAGTTGGGGGCCGCGAGCTTGGTCCATTCGTCCCCGGCCGCGGACGCGACCGCCGGAAAGCTGAGCAGGACCAGACGAGCGAGCATGTCAGCCCCACATTAAATTAGTGAAAGCGTAGCCTGTCACCGAAATTGTACCCGATTGTACCGGAAGTGGGAGTGAGCTAGACCGCGAGTAGCGCGACCAGGTTCCAGGTCACCAGTAGAGCGAAGAAGATATTGACGCGGAGGAGCAGCCTGTTGCGGCCGCTCCTCCAGCAGTAGAGGGCCAGCAGAATAGCGGCAGACTTGGCAGCGGCGAGGCCGAACAGCGGCGAGCGGCAGGTTTCGAACAGAAATCGCACCAGCGGGTTGGCTTCCCGCCCGCCGTTGACCAGGAAGGCCAGCGTAGTGAGCAGGTCGAGCAACTGCAAGTACGCGAACTGAATCAATAGTGCCATCGCGCCGAGTGACACTTATACCGTAAACCGCGCGGGGCCTCCTGTAAATAGTGTGGGGCCGCGGAGCGGTAATACCCCGTAAGGGTGGGGCGGAGCTAAGGGTCCGGCTTAGGTAAGGTCGAAACTCTGCCCGCGGGTGGGGATGACCGGCTCCAGGCCGTAGCGCTCGTGAATGGCCTTGGCCAGCCCCTCCGACTGCGCCGGCTCGCCGTGGACCAGGAAGATCCTCTTGAGGCTCTTGGCGGACGGCTTCATCCAAGAGAGCAGCTCTTGCTGGTCGGCGTGGCCGCTCAACTCGTTGAGCGTCTCGACCTCGGCGCGCAATCGCATCGGCTCGCCGAAGATCGGGACCTCGGGCAGCTTATCGACCAACTTGCGCCCCAACGTGTTGACCGCCTGGAAACCAGTTATGAGCACGGTGTTGTGGGGGTCCTCGATGTTGTTCTTCAGGTGATGGAGGATGCGGCCGGCCTCGCACATGCCCGAGGCAGAGATGACGACGAAGGGCCCGCGGAGGTCGTTGAGGGCCTTCGATTCGCCGACGTCCTTGATGAACCGCAGGCGGCCGAAGCCGAACGGGTCCTGGCCGGCGTCCGAAAAGCGGCGCGCCTCTTCATCGAACAACTCGGCGTGCTTGCGGAAGACGCCGGTGATCTCGACCGCCAGCGGGCTATCGACAAAGATGGGGATGGGCGGGATTTTACCCGCGTCGGCGAGCTCGTGCAGCATCAGGATGAGCTGCTGGGCGCGCCCGACGGCGAAGGCGGGGACGATGACTTTGCCGCCGCGGGCGCAGGTGCGGTTGATGACGTTGGCCAGCTTCTCGGTGATGATGCCCGGCGGCTTGTGGAGCCGGGCGCCGTAAGTGCTTTCGACGATGAGGTAATCGACCGGCGGCAACGGGTCGGGGTCGCGAGTGATGGGCAGGCACCGGCGGCCGACGTCGCCGGAAAAGGCGAGGCGGATCCTGCGGCCGTTGGCCTGGTGGCTGAGCACGATGGCGGCCGACCCCAGGATGTGGCCGGCGTCGTAAGTCTCCAGGGTCAACCCGGAGTCGAGCGGGGTGGGGGTGCGCAGCGGCGCGCGCTGGAAAAGCGGCAGCGTGGCCTCGGCGTCGGCGACGGTATAGAGCGGCTGGATCGGCCCGTCGGGGGCCGCGGAGTCGAGCGCCTTGCGCCGCCGCGTCCGCTTGTTGAGGTACTCGGCGTCCTTCTCGTGCAGGTGGGCAGAGTCGCGCAGCATCGGGTCGCAGAGGTCGGCGGTGGCCGGCGTCGTGTGGATCGGGCCGCCGAAGCCGTTCTTGACCAGCGACGGCAAATTGCCGCTGTGGTCGATGTGGGCGTGGGAAAGGATCACCGCGTCGAGCGAATCGGCGCGGAACGGGAAATTGCTGTTGCGCTCCTGCGCCTCCTTGCGGCGGCCCTGGTAGAGGCCGCAGTCGAGCAGGTAGCGTTGGCCGTCCACCCGCAGCTCGTGCATCGAGCCGGTGACGGTGCCGACCGCGCCCCAGAAGGTGACTTTCATGGCATTTCGGTGACAGGCTACACAACCTCGAAATTCGCCGACAGCCCCCGCGACCCGGACCCGCCGCCGGAATTTCGAGGTTGTGTAGCCTGTCACTGAAATTATGACGTATCATGAGCGACATGAGCAACCTTGTGCGACGGGACTTCTTGAAAGGGGCGGCAGCCTTGATGGCTCAACCTAATGAACGGGTAGGGGTGGCGGCAGTGGGCGTGGGCACACGGGGATTCCAGCTTCTGCGCGAGGCCCAGGCGGTCAGCAACACCGAGATCCGCGTGATCTCGGATCTCTACGAAGGCAATCTGAAACGGGCGAAGGAGTTCACCACCAACCAGAAGGTGCGCCTGGTGAAGGAGTGGGAGAGGGCGGTAGAGGACAAAGACGTGGACGTTGTCCTCATCGGCACGCCGGACTTCTGGCACGCGCCGATGACCATCCGCGCCGCCCAAGCCAAGAAAGACATCTACGTCGAGAAGGGCTGGTGCACGACGCTGGAAGACGCCAAGAAGATGCGCCAGGCGGTGAAAGACAACAAGGTGGTGATGCAGTTGGGGCACCAGTACAACAGCCTGCCCACCTTCCACAAGGCGCGCGAGATTTTCCAGTCGGGCGCGCTGGGCAAGACGCCGCTGGTGCGCACCTATATCGACCGCACCAGCGCCTGGCCCGAATGGCAGTTCTACACGGCTTACAACATCCAGGAGCCGCCCAAGGACGCCGGGCCGGAGACGATCGACTGGGAGCGCTTCCTCGCCAACGCGCCGAAGCGGCCCTTCGATGTCGAGCGCTTCTTCAAATGGCGCTGCTGGTGGGAATACGGCACCGGCATCGCCGGCGACCTTATGAGCCACCTGTGGGACTCGGTGAACATGGTTGCCGGCATGGGCATCCCCGAGAGCTGCGCAACCCAGGGCGACCTCTACTTCTGGAAGGACGGTCGCGATGTGCCCGACATGTGGCACGTGCTGTTCGACTACCCCAAGCGCGAGCTGGCCGTCACCTTTAACTGCACGTTCAACAACCGCCATGTTGGCGAAGTGGCGCAGTACCTGGGGCGCGAGAAGACGCTGGAGGTCTCGCCCGCCTTCTGCCGTACCTATGACGCCGAGTGGAAGCCGGAGTACAAGGAGAAGCTGGCCAAGGCGCGCAAGAACGCCGAGCTGATCGGCATCCAGCCTCAGGACATGCCGGTGACGCCGGATTACTCCTTCAAAAAGGGCGAACTGGAGGTCTCCGGCCACATGGAGAACTTCCTGGAGTGCGTGCGCACCCGCCAGACGCCGCGCTGCGGTGTGGACCGCGCCTTCGAGGAGGCGGTGGCCATCGTCATGTCGGTGGAAGCCTACCGCCGCGAGCGCCGCGTGCGCTGGGACCCGGTCAGAGAGGAGATTGTGTAGTCGCCATGGCACTACGCCTGTTGCTAGCGCTGCTGCTGTGCTTCAGCGGCGCCCTCGCCCAGAAGAAGCCGGTCACCATCGAGGCGATCACGGCCGCGCGGCCGTCGATGCCGGCGCAGCCAATCTGGGCTCCGGACGGCAAGCGGTTCGCCTACCTGGAAGAGGGCAAGATCTGGCTCTACGACATCCCGGCGCGGAGCAAGCGGGAACTGGTCGCGCTGCCGGCGCTGTCGTCGGCGGCCACCGGCGTCACGACAGTCGAAGCCAATCCCTGGGAGAACCGGCGCGTGCAGGAGCCGGCGGTGCAGTGGTTCCCGTCCGGCCAGGAGCTGCTGATTCGCGCCGGCGGCGATCTGTTCCAGTTCCGCGTCGAAGCGGGCGGCTGGACACAGATCACGGCCACCGCGGAGGCCGAGCGCGATCCCAAGGTCTCGCCCGACGGGCGGCGCATCTCGTTCCGCCGCGAGCACGATCTCTACGCGCTGGAGATCGGCTCGGGCCGGGTCACCCGGCTGACGCAGGACGGCTCGCCCACGCTGTTGAACGCCGAGCTGGATTGGGTGTATCCGGAGGAACTCGACTTGGGCACGGCGCACTGGTGGTCGCCGGATTCCAGGAGCATCGCCTACCTGCAATTCGACGTCAGCCGCGAGCCGATCCATCCCCAGGTGGACCTGCTGCCGCTGCGCGCGAAATACGAACCGGAACGCTATCCGAAAGCGGGCGACCCAAACGCCGACGTGCGGCTCGGGGTGATTGCCGTCGAGGGCCGCAGCCGCACCCGCTGGACGGATGTCGGCCAGCACCCCGATTCGCTCTACGCCCGCTTTCACTGGCTGCCCGATTCGAGCGGCATCGCCGTCCAGCGGCTGAACCGCATTCAGAACCGGCTGGACCTGTTGATCGCCGACCGATCCACCGGCGCTTCGCGCGCGGTGCTGACCGAGACCGATCCCCACTGGATCAATGTCAGGGACCACTTCCGCTGGCTAAAGGACGGCCGGGAGTTTCTTTGGTCCAGCGAGCGCGACGGCTTCGCGCACTTGTATCGTTACTCGATTGGGGGCCAGCAGCTTGCACAGTTGACGCGCGGCGAATGGGAAGTGGTGGCGGTGACCGGAGTGGACGAGACGGCGGGGCAGGTCTATTTCGTCTCCGCCGAACAAAGCCCGCTGGAACGGCACTTCTATCGGGTGGGCCTGGCCGGGGGCGAGCGGCGGCGCATCACCGCCAAGCCTGGCACGCACAGCGTCTCGATGGGCCCGACCGCCGAGTATTATGTCGCCACGCACTCCAGCCTGAGCGAGCTCTCCAGGAGCGCGCTGCACAAGAGCGATGGCGCCGAAGTCGCCGTGCTGAGGGAAGCTGACCGCAAGCCTCGGGAACAGTATGAGATCCTGCCCACCGAGATCGTCGAGGTGAAGGCCGCCGACGGCGCGGTGCTCTACGCGCGGCTGATCAAGCCGGCCGGCTTCCAGCCGGGTAAGAAGTACCCGGCCGTAGTGGCCGTCTATGGCGGCCCGCACGCCCAGGCGGTCCGCAACGCCTGGCCGGGCCTGGGCATCGACCAGGTGCTGGCGCACCGCGGTTTCGTCGTCTGGCAGCTCGATAACCGGGGCTCGGCCGGCCGTGGTCACCGCTGGGAGGCGGCCGTGTTCCGGAACCTCGGCGCCAAAGAGCTGGAGGACCAGAAGGAGGGCGTCAAGCACCTGGTGTCACTTGGCTTCGTGGACCCGGCCCGCATCGGCATCCACGGATGGAGCTACGGCGGGTACATGACTTTGTATGCGCTACTGAACGCACCCGACGTGTTTCGGGCCGGCGTCAGCGGGGCGCCGGTGACCGACTGGCGTCATTACGACACCATCTACACCGAACGCTACATGGGCCTGCCGTCGGAGAACGAGGACGGCTACCAGCGCAGCGCGTTGGTCCCCAAAGCGGCCAACCTGAAGGGGGATTTGCTGCTCGTCCATAACCTCGAGGACGACAACGTGCTGGTTCAGAACACCATCCAGATGGCCGACGCGCTCCAGCGGGCGGGCAAGCAGTTCGAGATGATGATCTACCCGGCCAAGGGGCACGGCGCCTCGCCCCGGAAACACTTCTATGAGCTGCTGTTGGCGTTCTTCGAGAAGAGCCTCAAGCAGTAAGCGAGATCGTGCTGAGGCAGGTCCTCGATCTCGGGTTGACAGTTGAACCGGCAGGCTGGTGCGCTGAAGCGGGTTCGACTAGAATCGGATAAGGGTCGAAAGGGGGATTTGCCTCCCAACCCTGACTTCCTGATGTGAGCGAACCTCCTGTCACCACGCCGGTGCCACCCGGCGGGCTGCCGTTTCTTCGGGGCACAGAAGACGCCCAAGAAGCCGAGCTGATCCAGGCGTTGCTCCGGAAGGACCGCAAGGCGACGGAGGAGTTCATTTCACGATACGGTGACGCGGTCTACGGGTATCTCTCCCGCCGGTTGTTTCCCCACACGGACGTGGTAGAGGACTGCTTCCAGCAGGTTTTCCTGGACGCCTGGGAGTCGCTGCCCGCGTATCGCGCTGAAAGCGGCCTGAAGCCCTGGCTGCTGGGAATCGCCCGGCACAAGGTACAGGACCATTACCGCGCGAAGCTGCGGTTCGCGCAGTGGGACGACCGTGGGCCGATCGCCGCCGAAGGAGAGGCTCTCGAGACGTGGGTGGACCGCAAGGAGATGCACTCAAAGGTCTGGAAAATCCTGGAATCGCTGCCTGAGACCTATCGCATCCTCCTGATCTGGCGTTACTGGGAGGAGAAAAGCGCCGAGGAGATGGCCGGCCAGACCGGGAAAACCTTGAAGGCGGTGGAGCGTGGCCTCGCCAGGGCCCGGGACCAGTTCCGCCGCAGATGGCAGAATGAGGTTGACAATGGCTGACGAACTGGACTTCCAACGCCTGGCCAGCCTCGCCAGCGACGAGCAGGCGCCGGAGATTGAGGCCCCCGCGCGGCTCAAGAGCCGCACCTACACCGCGCTGATACACCGGCAGCGGGAGAGCGGGCCGTTGCTGGGCCTCACTGCCTCGAAGCGAAGCGGCCGGAAGCTGTGCGTGTTCGAGGAGCTGGTCGAGATCGCGCCGGTAGGCAGCAAGATGGAATCGGTGTTCTTCTGCCAGGTATGCCACGCGCGCGTCCTGGCGGAAAACTTCGAGCACGCCCCGATCTGGTGGGCGGGCTGTCCCTACGTACGCTTCCAGAATCGGTGAGGACAGGTGGGGCAGGCGCTTTCACCTGCCTGCCCCACGCCGGATATCAGAAATGCCACGCGAACCCGAACAGGTTCTGGAAGTTCGCCAGGTTTCTGGCGCCTTGCGGTGAGAGCTGTTGGCTTATGGGATTGCCCTGAATCGTTTCGCTGAAGCTGTACCGCCAGGCGAAACCGCCGCGGAGAAAGAGGTCGATGCCAACTGCCACGCGGAATGCCGGTCCGGTACGGCTGAACTCCCCGGGGGGCAGCACCGGCTGCCCGATCTGAATGCTGCGGCCCGTCGCGGTGCTGCGGAGATGGTGCACCCCGACGCCGGCAGTGAGATACGGCCGCGCCCAACTGCGCCGGTTACGGAAGTACAGCAGTCCTTCGCCCATCACCGTGTGCTGCTGGTTCCTTCTGCCCTGTTCGTAGGCCACGGGTGCGGTGCCGGCCTCTACCGCGCTCAGGGTCGCCGTGTTCCGGTTCCAACCATAGGTCAACTGAACCGCGAGGTAGTCGTGCAGGTGACTGCCGGCGAACGCCACCACCGTGGGGCCGTTCTCCGGCTTGTACTGGGCCTGCGCGCTGGTGTTGCCGCGGATGGCGAACGCGCCGTCGGCGGAAAGGGTGGAGACGCCGCCGAAGCCGCCCAAGAACCAGGCCGGTTCGGCTGCCGCCGCCAGCGGCAACACCAGCACCACCAAACGTTTCATTCTCCGATCATAGCGTCTGCCGCGCCTACTTCACGGGCAGAAGCGGGCACTCGAAGAACGGCGGCGGACCGCCGGCCGGCGAGCCGGGCGCGATCATCAGGTGCCCGAGGGCATAGTGAAACCGAATGTCCTCGTAAGACGTGAGCACCGGCAGCGCACCCAGGTGGTATTCCATGCCTGCCTGGGTCCACACAACTGTGTGCGTGTACCAGCGGCCACCGTTGTACCCGGGTTTACCCGGCGCGGCTTCCGCCACCGGCAACTGCCCGACTGCGCCGTTCACGAACACAAACAGCTTGTCGAACGACTGCGTGTTGTTCTCGTTGGGAGCGGGCAAGGCGGCGGCACCCTTGGTGCCCCATACCTTCCCGTCGCCATAGACGGACGGACCGAAATTCGGCTTGCCCGGGTTGCCGAGCGCCAGCGATGGAATCAGAAGAATCGAAGCGACGCCCAGAATGGTCGTGCGAATGCTAAGCATGGTTTCTCCTCCAGCGATGTGTCTTTGGGGACCCCCCTCAGATTCCTTGGCGGCCCCCTTGTCACTTGGATAGTCGCGGCACGGGCGATTTCCCCCCTCCTTGGGGCGGGCTTTTTTAGGTGTTCTTAGGAAAGGAAGATACCAGGCTGACGCTGTTTACTTCTGCAGAAAGCAGTTGCCCATCCAGCATGGCCGCGGCGCCGGAGGAGTAGAAGCTCCGCACTGCATCGCGTTGGGTTGCATGCCAGCGGGTCGCCGAACAGGTTCAAGGAGGCGTCGTAAAGCACGGGCAGGCACTTGATGGACACGATCCGCGCTCTGATGGAACCCGCGTCCGCCAACCTGAAGGGGGATTTGCTGCTGGTTCATAATCTCGAGGACGACAACGTGCTGGTGCAGAACACGCTCCAGATGGCCGATGCGCTCCAGCGGGCGGGCAAGCAATTTCAGATGATGATCTACCCGGCCAAGGGCCACGGCCAGTCGAATCGTAAGCACTTCTACGAGATGATGCTGGCGTTCTTTGAAAAGAGCCTGAAGCAATAAGAGCGGTTTAGCGCCCCCGCCCGCCGGCGCTGCCGGATTCACGCGCGATCGGCGCCGACTGGGAGCCGGAGGCGGTGGTCGGCGGCGCCGAGGACGCCATCGTGCCCGAACTGCCGGACGGCGTCTGCGAGATGGTCGAGTAGCCCAGGTTGGAGTTGTAGCGCGGGGTGGAATCCCATCCGGTCATGGCCGGCCGCACCGGCTGGTAATAGACGATGTAGACCTCGCGCGGGCTGTAATAACGGCAGCCGTAAGGGCTGCTCCAGATGCCGCGGTGCGGGATGAAGGTGAACAGCCCGAAGTAGGGATTCCAGACCCAGTTGCTGTACCGCCAGGCGGTATCTGAGTCGCGGAGCGTCTTGGCCGAGGAGAGGTTGGCCATGGCGATCGTGTCCGCCCGGCGCTTGCTCCAGCGGAAGAGGCTGTCGCCCAGCTTCGAATCGAACTTACCGGCGATCAGCGTGCCGTCGAGCGTGAGGGTGCGGCCGCCCTTCACCGTCAGCACCTGCCCGGCCGATTCCACCACCGCCCGGCCGCCGTAAACGCGCAATTCGGCCGGCTCGGTGTCGATGCGGTAGAGGCCGTCCTCGCGCACGGAAACGGCCGCGTCCTTGTACGCGATCGTGATGGCGTTGCCCTTGAGGATTTCCCCGCACTCAACCAGGATGGAGCCGGAGAGCAGCTCCAGGCGGGTGTCGATGAGACGGTCGGTGATCAGCCGCAGCCCGCCGTTCTCGCTGAGCCGCAGCACCACGCCGGGCGAGAGCAGCACCTCGGCGCGGCCGGCCTCGGTGCGGAGCACGCCGTTTTCCTTAATCTGGGGGAACTGGCCGAATTTCGGCTCGACCGCTTTGCCGTCCAGCAGCACCTTGCCTTCCACGTAGTGGATCATGCCGGACTTGGCCGAAATCATGGTTTGAGCGAAGGCCGGTGCGCTGGCAAGCGCGAGCGCGGCCGGAATCAGCAGGAGGCCTGGCACCGTTTTCATCGTGGCACCCCTTCCTTATATGGTGAGCCGATAGTTGGACGCCTGTCAAGCCCGACCGGTTTCAAAGGATCTTCGCCGGCGCCGCCAGCTCGGCCAGGCGGTCGAGGTCGAACTGCCTGTAGAGGTCCAGGCAGAACAGGTCTGGGGCGGAGCGGTATTCGACCGGGGCGTCGAGCAGATGGCGCAAAGACGGCATGCCGTTGCGCACAACCACTTCGGAGAACAGCTCCGGCTCGAGCGCCACCGCCACCAGCGCGGCGACCTGGCTGCGGATGCCGTCGGCCTCCAGGCGCGGCTTCGCCGACCCAAGCCAGCGGGCCAGCGCGATCAACTGCGCGGCCTCCAGGCCCAGGGGGCGGTCGCCCAGGGCGGCCAGCATCTGGGTGAAGTTGGCCGCGCCGGGCTTCTCGGGCGCGGCGTCGCCGGTGAATAGGAGATCGATCGCCAGCACGTGCTCGCCGCGGTTGACGCGGTCGGACACGGCGGCCCCGGCCGCCTTCTTGCCGCCGTCATGAAGCACGATGGTCGCCGGGGCCTTCTCCCCGGCGGCGATGGCTTTCACCCAGACCCCGGTGGCGCTGAGCCCGTTGTCGAAGTCGAAGCGGTATGAGCGGGTCTCCAGGCCCTTGTTCTTGGTGTTGTTAAGCGGCCAGGCGTGGGCGACGGCGGCCTTCCGGTAGCGGACGGTCTTCTCCAGTTCCGCGCGCGGGAGCGGCTTGCGCTCGATGCGCGCGGCCATCCTGCGCGCCAGCTCCAGGATGGTGAGGTTGTCGGCCGGCAGGCCCACCGCCAGCTCGTCGAAGCTTCTGACTTCGGCCTCCACCGGGATCTCGGTCTCCGACATTTGCACCCGGAAATGTTTCGCCAGGAAACGATAGGACTGCTGGCGGTTGTCGAGCTGGTAGTTGTGATCCGAGGGGTCGGTGTTTTCGTGCCAGGCGAAGGCGCTCTCGGCGCCGTAGAGCCGGAAGAATGGCCGCACACGGTCGAAGATGTCGGGCTTGACCAGCGGGGCGCGGAAGCAGCAGTCGTCCTCGGCGTTGTAGATGAGCAGCGTGGGGCGGGGCGCGCGCATGGCCGTGAGGTGCGAGTAGTCGGCGTGGAGCAGAAGATCGGTGGGGTTTTGCTCGATGTCGCCGGTGTCGGCGGCGCGCTCGATGCGGGCAGCGATGGCGGAGTAGCCGGCCACCGGCACGGCCAGCGCGACCCGCTCATCCAGCGCGCTCAGCACGCTGGTCTGCCAGCCGCCGCCGGAGAGGCCGGTGACGCCCACGCGGGTGCGGTCCACGTTGGGGTGCTCCCAGAGGTAATCGAGCCCCTTGCGCATGGCCAGGTAGAACAGGCCGACTCCGTTGGCGCCGGCCAGGTCCAGGTGGGCTGCGAACGAGTGCTCGTTGCCCTTGCGCGCCAGCTCGCCCATGAAGATCCACTCCAGGTTGAGAGCCAGCATGCCCTGCATCGCCTGGTTGATGCAGCGCTTCTGCTTGTACTCGACCGCCTTGCCGGGTGCGCCGACGTGCCCGTTAACATTCAGCACCGCCGGGATCTTGCCCTGCATCGTTTCGGGCTCGTAGAGGATGGCGGTGGACCAGAAGCCGGGCACGATCTCGTAGCGCAGCTTGCGCATGCGGTAGCCCTTGCCGGAGGGGATGAGGCCGAGGTCCTCGAATCTCGGCGGGGCCGCGACCCACTCGGGCGGCCAGCCGTGGAAGACGACCTCGCTTAAGACCTGCTCGCGCAGCTTGCGGGCCTGCGCGGTCCACTGCTCCGCACCGGACGGCGCCGGCAGCTTCGGCGCCTTCTTCAGAAGATACTGGCGCAACTGGAAGACGACGACATCGGAGGAGTGCAGGGCAGGTTCGAGCAGGCGGGTCACCGCCCGCGGTTCGGTCTGGGCCAGGGCGGCGCAAGCCGCCAGCGGTACAAGCAACACCTTCTTCATTGTTTCCCTCCCTCAAGAATCAGCAATGCGTAGATGTGCATCCGCGGAATCTCGAACTCAGCGCCGGAGCGGCGAACCAGCTCGGCCGGCCCGTCGGGCGAAATCAGCCGGGCGCTGCGGGCGCCGTCGCGCGCTGTCACCTTGAGTGCGCCCGCGGGCTTGAGCGTGTAGTTCAGGAGATGGACCAGCGTGCGGCCGGGCTGCGAGGTGGTGTTGTAGAGTACGCCCGGCGGGGCTTCGACGCTGACGCCCGCAGCCAGCGGGCGCGCGCCGATGTAGTACTGCTCGTTGGCCGCGAAGAAGCGGTTGTACTGGCCGATGGCGCGCCAGATCTCCATCGCCTTGGGGTCTCGCGTCATGAGACCGTGGGCGAAGGCGCCTTCGACGAAGACCTCCATGGCGACGGAGAACATCATGGCCTCGGCCAGCGCGAGCTGGTGGCGGGGGCCGGATATCGGCGTATTGAAGCGCTCGCCGGTCTCGCGTCCGCCGTACTCGATCATGACCGGCTTCCAGCCCTCCGAGAGTTCCTGGTGCAGCCGCAGCAGGTTGATGTTGTTAACCAGGAAGCCGTCGCCGACTTGCTGGAGGTTCGGACGCTCGCGCTTCAGTCGGGCAGTGTTGAGGTGGGCCTCCGGATAAATGCCGGGTTCGAGGCCGTCCTCGGTGGTGATGCTGTTCAGCAGCTTGTTCAGGACATAGGTGTCGGAGTGGAAGTTGCCCATCAGCAGGAAATCGGGCTTGCGGCGCGAGGCGTGTTCATACAGCTCGCGGTAGGCATCGAAGAGGCCGTCGCCGAAGTTGTTGTCGTAGGCGATGCCGTCGGCGCCGGCCTCGATGGCGAGATCGATGCGCTTGCGGAGGTAGGCGCGCCAGCCGGGGTTGCGCAGGTCGGCGAGGTAGCGCGTGACGCGGCCCATCTTGGTGTAGTCGCCCGAGCCGTAGGGGACGGGCTTGCCGTCCCTGGTGGCGAGCCACTGGCGCGACTCGGGCACGCGGGCGAACATGTCCTCCCAGAACAGGTTGGTGAGCGACTCGTAGGCGAAGACGTGTATGCCCTGGCGACGGCATTCGGCGATGTAGACGCGGAGTTCCTCCTGCTGCGCCCGCTCGGTCTCGTTGGAGAAGCCGTTGCTGAAGGTGACCCAGATGGTGTTGATGGCCGCCTCACGGAGCAGGCGGATGGTGCCGAGCTCGTACCAGGTGCTCATGCTGTGGACGTAATCGGGGTTGGGCGGGTTGAAGCCGGGCCAGCCGGAGAGAAAGGCTTTGGCGGTCTCGATGCGCCCGCCGTCCCAGCGGGCGAAGCGGATGCGGCCGGGGCGGGCCCAGGCGGGAACGGAACTGGGCGGCGGCCCGGGCGGCCACTGGGCCGGGTATTGTGTGGCGCGTCCCCGGGCCGGTTCGGTGCCAACCTGGGGCCAGAGGGGCGCGGCAGCAGCCGCAAGCAGGTGTCTGCGTAACATGTCCACCTATTTAACCACTGGCGGGGGGGGCGGGTCAGTCGAAGCGGGCGGTTTCGATCCCGAGCGCGCCGGCCGCGGCGGCCAGCACGCGGTCGGCGGTCGCAAAAAGCGTAGCGCCCAGGTCACGGGCCACGGCCAAGTGGAGGGCGTCAAGGCTCCGCAGGGGGTGTGACCTGAGCCGGGACAGGATGGCAACTGCGGTCGAGGCATGGGCGTCCTGGAGAGGGTGAACCATCAGAAAGCCATCGCGAATGTCCTGCTCAAAGGCGGTGAGCACCTGGCGTTCGATTCGAGTGTCTATTTCCCTGGACCGCCGCCGGCGGCCCAGCAGGCAGTGGAGCTCCAGAACGGTGAGCCGGCTGATGGCCGCCGACTCCTGCTGCCGGATGAACGCCTCGAAATCATCGGACCGGGTCTCGCTTAGGTACCACTTCGCCAGCGCGCTGGTGTCCACGTAAGGGGGCATCAGCCGCCGTCCCGGTCCAGGCGCACCAGAACCTCGCTGCCAACGCGCAACCGCGGCATGCTGGCGCGCAGGTCACGATGAGAAGGCATCGGCCGTCTGGAGGGAACCGGGAGAACGCGCGCGATCGGACGGCCCCGGCGCGTGACCACGATTTCCCCCTCCTCAGCGGTGATCTGTTCGAGTCGAGTCAGTGCGGTCCGCATCTGGCGAATCGTGAGCTGTTTCATTGTGTCACATCCGCTCCTAATGTGGCACATCGGCGGCCCGGGGTCAAGCCGGGGCAGGGGATTGACTTCTCCCCGGCCGGAGGTAGACTAGGCCACATGAGCGTCAGAAACGTAGTTGCGCTATTGGTGCTTGCCGCCGCCGCGCAGGCACAGGACCCGGGACCGGAGGCGGTCCCCGAGTGGATTCAGCAGGGCAGGTTCCGCTTCACGCGGCTGGATGGCGGGCCGATCGAGATCATGAAGACCGCCCGCTCGGCGTGGGGCAAGCACTTCAACGACGCCGAGAAGGAAGTCCTCGGCAACCTCTACACGAAGTATGCCGAACGCATGACCGGCCTGCTCGCCGAGGCGCGCATCAACTTCGTCTGGCTCACCTTCAGTGTCGGCTACTCCTGGGAGGAGGAGGCCGAGCAGCGCGAGCAATGCAAGCGGCTGGTGGCCCGGCTGCGCGAGCGCGGCATTCGCTCGGCGGCCTATGTCTGCTCGGTGAGCATGTTCTGGGAGAGCATGTT
>ERZ1292640.1803-Hain-H43-02um-R1-1803-length-17533-cov-7_pt1 | contig 17533 bp, 26 predicted proteins | sample MGYA00564404_ERZ1292640 | MGnify/ENA primary metagenome ERZ1292640 (study PRJEB36523, sample SAMEA6512636) | groundwater metagenome | collected 2019-01-08 | study: AquaDiva: Metagenomics assemblies of 32 groundwater samples
CTTCGGCTGCGCCGCGCTTCCGGCCGGCTTCGCGCGCTTTCACGGCCTCCTCGACAACCGAGTGAATGGCATGGGCGGATTCCGGGGCCGGCACAATGCCTTCGGTGCGCGCGAACAACGTCGCGCTCTCGAACACCTTGGTCTGATGATAAGCCTCAGCCTCGATCAATCCCAGCTTCAGGAGATGGCTCACCATGGGTGACATGCCGTGATACCGTAATCCGCCGGCATGGATGGGCGGCGGCATGAAATCGTGACCGAGCGTGTACATCATCAGCAGCGGCGTCTGCTGGGCGGTGTCGCCGAAGTCGTATCGCAATTCGCCTTTGGTCATCGATGGGCACGCAGACGGCTCCACGGCCACAATGCGATAGTTCTTCTTCTCCGTGATCTTCTTGCGCACGAATGGGAAGGAGAGGCCGGCAAAGTTGCTGCCGCCGCCCGCGCAACCGATAATTGAGTCCGGTTCCTCACCGGCCAATTCCATCTGTTTGATGGCTTCCTGCCCGATGACCGTTTGATGAAGGCAAACGTGGTTGAGCACGCTACCCAAAGCATACTTGGTATGAGGGTGCGTGACCGTGTCCTGAATCGCTTCGCTGATGGCGATCCCCAGGCTGCCTGGACAATGCGGATCCTCTTTCAGGATTCTCCGGCCGTACTCGGTTTGGTCGCTGGGACTGGGATGCACCGTCGCCCCCCAGGTATGCATGAGCATCCGCCGATACGGCTTCTGCTCATAGCTCACCTTGACCATGTACACATTGCATTCCAGGCCGAACAGCCGGCAGGCCAGGGCCAGAGATGAACCCCATTGGCCGGCGCCGGTTTCGCTGGCCAACCGCTGTGTGCCCGCCACTTTGTTGAAATAGGCCTGCGCCACGGCCGTGTTGGGCTTGTGACTGCCCGCAGGACACGAGGACCTGGGAGCGCCGCGCTGACGCGGTAGAAACGTCCATTGCGCCGGTGCGCTCAGGACTTCCGCTCGCTTCTGCCATCGCGGCTTCCTGCCGCCTGAAGGCGGCGCTCGTGCGCCTGGGAAGGCGTTGGGATAGGGCGGTGGAAGTCCGCCCCTGTGCGGTGAAGAATCGTGCGGTATCGAACCGTAACTGCGTCGCAGCAATGCGGGGTGGAGAGCAACGGAACGAGAACGACCAGTCCGTAACACAGGCGGCCCGTGTGGGTCGCCGCCGTGAACTCGATTCGGTCGGCGTGGATGGGCGAGTCTGCGAGCGAAAGACGAAGCCTGTAGAGCGGGCGATAGGCGCCGAGCCGAATCGCCGGACAGCCGGGCGGTCCCCGGACGACACGCCGATGGTTGGAGACGGAATGGCCGGAAGCCCCAACGAAGAAACCAGGGAGACCCGCCGGTGCTGGAGGGCGAGATGGGCCAAGAGTCCACAAGCCTGGCTGGCGGGAGTCAGAGCGTCCGTAGTAGCTGTGAAACGGGTAACGACCGTGGAGCGAAGGGCACGCAGGAAGGTGGAAGTGCGCAGGACAGAAAGACGGAACAGAAAACCAACGCGAGTGCCCGTGAAGGCTCACCGGTGGTGGAATCAGCCGAGTGCCATTGGCTTGGGTGATACCGAACGTCTGACCGACGGACTTGGGGACGAGGCGAAGAGCCGCTCCCTCTCGACAGAGCACCCACTGACTGGAGAGCCGGATGCGGGAGACCCGCCCGTCCGGTTCGGAGGGAGGGGCAAGGTCAATCCCTTGTCCCTACCCCTATCTCATCAACCTCGGAAAGGCACGGCCGCAGGATGGGGGCGCCCGCTTTCATCACGGTTTGACCTCAAACGTCACCGGCGCCTTTCCATCGGCCTTGGACTTGAAAGTGGCGCGGCCAGAAACGTCGCTGCGCAGCGTTTTGACGGGGGTTCCGTTGATGTAAAGCGTGTAGCCGGTGTTGGGCTGCAAGTCCCAGACAATGTGCTGGGCCGAGGCCGCCAGACCGAATTCCGTCCACTTTCGGAGACCAGTTCCGGAGTTTGACCAGGATTCGATGCGGACCTCCAGCGGCTGGCCTGCCGAACGCGAGAGGCTCAGCGAAGGCCTCTTCCGGTCGCCGCTGAAATACTCGGCTGCGTTGCGAGTGACGTTGACGGCGAACGGCTTTGGATCGTGCAACGCGAAACCGTCCGCCGCGATGCGGCAGCCGGTCGCGTGGAGGCCGATGACATACTGCTGGCCGCGCAGCCAATACTTGAGTTGCGTGCCGTTGAGTTCCGGTGTGAGATGCGGCTCGAGGTAAAGCCGGTTGTGCTTCGGTTGCAGGCCGTAGATGTTGCGGTAAAGGCCGACGATGATGCTGCAATTGTTCGCCAGGATGTCGCGTCCGGCGCCGGTCTGGGATTTGCGGAGGTACCGTTGGAAGGCCAGTCCGTCTTTCGCGTATTGCCCCAGCACCTTTTGCACGTACTTCAGCGGCACGGCTGGGTTGTGGCTCGCGTAGGCGCGCGTGCCCAGTTCGCCCCAAGCCAGGAAAATGTCGCCATTCTCGTAGGTGGGGAACGGGTATTGCGTGGAATGCGCCTCGCCATCTGCATACGAGAAGAAGCAGAGCGGCCAGCAAAAGAGTTGCTCTTGTTGCATCAGCGCTTCGATGCGATTCAAGATGGCGGCGCGGCGGGCGGGGTCGTCACACAAGCCGTAGCCGATGGCGGAGAAGTTCACCGGAACGACGAGGTTGGTGCCGTGAATCGAATCGTCCTTGTCACGCCAATAGGCGTAGCACTGGTTCTGCGTATCCCAGAAACCGCCCTCGGCTGCGCTCTGGTTGAAGCGGGTTTTGAGTTTCTGCGCGGCGTGCCGGTAGCGGGCGGCGCGGACGGCATCGCCGAGAAGGTCTTCGAGGTCTGCCCACAGTGTCATCGCCCAAAACATCTGGGCGTTGACCAGCGCGTTTTCGTAAGAGGCCCAAACGACATCAATCCAATCGCTTCCCTTCGCTTGCTGGTGCGAGTCGGTCAGCATCTCCACCAGGCCGTCGCCATCCGAGTCGCGGCGCAGCAAATAGTCCAGCACGCGCTCGCCAGTGGCTTTCTGCCGCTGGAGCCACACGCGATCGCCGGTGAAATCGAACAACTCAGCCACATTGATGACCCAGCTCGGCTGCGCATCCATGAGGTAGCCCCATTGCGCTTCGTAAAAGCCGAGCGAGTCGTAGCTGCCGGGGATGGCATCGCCCGCCGTGCCGGCCCAGCGCGGCTTCACGCGTCCGTCCGGAGCGATGGCATGCTCGCGCTCGTACTCCAGCGTGTCGGCATAAGCGCGGAAATAGGCCGGATCGTCAATCGCCAGTCCGAGTTGAGCGATCCACGGCTCGTGGAGGACCGCGCAGTCGCTGTAATAGCCGTTGCTGCCGTGAAGGTGCTCATCCACCGCGCCAATGCGCGCGATGGTGTGGCAAATCTCGCGCAGGGCCGTGCCGCCGAGGTGCGGGAACGTGCCGCGGTCAAAAGCCGCATCGTAGTCATGAGCGGATAGCGTGTATTCGACGATCACTTTGCCGGGGGAGATTTTGAAGGGCGCCCAAACGTCCTGCTGTTGGTGAAGGAAGCGGGAGTTCCCATGCTTCGTCGCCAGTTCTTGGTCTGTGACACTATAGTTGAAAGAAAAAATCCCGCTCGGCTGCCGGCTGAATCGGACCGCGACTTTTTTCCGGTCTTGCGCCTGGGGGATAATGCGCAGACAAGCGCGTTTGTCCTTGTTCCAGAAAGTGACCGCGCCCGTGTGAACGCCATAGCTGGCGTTGGGTGAATCGAACAGCTTGCCCCAAGCCACGCCGCCATGGCCCAGCAGCGCGCCGGTCCAGGTCTGCATGTCGCTGAAGTCAAAGCCGGGACAGGAGGTGTCGTTGAGCGTCCCGCCGGACAAGTAAGTGCGCTCGATGCGCCAGACGATGCGGTCGGCGCACACTTTGAAGCGCCATGTCTCGGTCAGTTGCACTCCGCCGCCGCCAAAACGAATGCCACGAACCACAACGCTATTACGAGCGACTGTCACGCGCGGTGACGGAATGTTGGCCCGCGTCGTATGCCATTGCCCAGCGACTCGGATCGCGCTGCAAACACCGGTGTCGGGCGCCACGACTTGGTGACCTCGCACGACCACCTGGTCCAGCAGACACTTGCCATCGTAGTTCAATCGGAGTGCGAGATTCCCGGATGCGTCGGCCATGCGCACCGTCTTCTGCGTCGTGTCGTGCGTGACGGCGCCGTGGGTCACTTGGCCCACCTTTCCGAAAAAGGTGACCAAAAGCAAAAGCAGGATAACTGGGCGCGTCGAGTTCATAACCTTAGTCGGATGGAGATTTTTCCCCGCCGTGGCCCAGCGCGATGCTCTGGTCTTTGGCCTCCAGGCGCAAATTCGCCTGTGGACGGTCATCCGGGTATGTATGCTGACGGCGCAGCCCGCCGACGCGGGATAACAGAAACACCTGCCGGCCGGCAGGCAGGTCGCGCAGCCAATCCAAGCGGTTGAAATGGCTGCAAAAGAGCGCCAATGGCGCAAAAAGACGCTTACTATTTGAGAAACGTCCTCGTTTTCAGAGAAAGCGCCTTCAAACTTGGAAACTGAAGGCTGTTTGTTGAGTTCTGACTTCATTTGTTGCGTCCTGAAGGTTGTTCGCGCGCCAGACAAAGTTGAATCTGGAAAAAGCTTGTCATAGGCGGCGTTTTCAGGTTCATTTTTCACCGAAAGCACGTTCAAACGCAACCCAACAACATTAAATTACTATGGCAAAACCTCGTATCACCATCCCGACGACTGCCGGCGACCTGATTGACCTCGCTTCTTCCATCGAGGAACAGCATACGGAGCTGGGGAAAGATTCTCCGCTCGCTTTGCTCGATTGGAAGACGGCCTCGCCGCAAATTAAGGAAGCCAGTGATGTTCAGGACAAAATCAACAAACTGAGCAAGGAACTGGAAAAGCTCATCGAACGCCGCAACAACCTGATAGACCCGCTGAGCGGCTTTGTCCGCTCCTCCCGCGACATTCTCTCCGGCGTCTTCCGCTCCGAGATGAAGAAACTGAGCGACTTTGGCTTCGAAGTGGACGACTCGCCGAAGGCAAAGAAAGCCAAAGGCGACGCGCCAGCAAAGTAGATTTGCCCGGCAGTTTATCGCCCTGATTCCTCAACCGTTGACCTTGACTGTCCGGCTGGATTTTCCAGCCGGACTTTTTTGTGCTGCCACCAAATGACAAGCATGAGCAGCGCACCGTAGAGCATCTGCCGCACGTTGGCCGCGATGCCGCCGGGGAGGCCGACGAAGCGCAATGCCTCGGGCACGAGAATCATGAACGCCGCCGCTGCCAGGCTGCCCCACAGGTTGCCCATGCCGCCGACGATGATGATGGAGAGGATGAAGATGGATTCGTGGATGGTGAAGCTGGTCGGGTCAATGAACGAGACGTAGTGCGCGTAGAGCGCGCCGGGCACCGCCGCCAGCATCGCGCCAAGCACGAAGGACTGGAGCTTGACGAGGCCCACGTTCTTGCCGAGGCTCTGGCAGAAGATTTCGTCCTCGCTGATGGCCACGAGCACACGGCCCAGCGCCGAACGCTTGAAGTTCCGCGCCACCCAGAACACCGCCGCGTAAAACGCACCCGCCAGCAGTACCCACTCCCACTTGGCCGTGAGTTCATGGCCAAAGACCGACGCCGGTGGAATGCCCGGAATTGCCTGCCTGGATGGCCCTTGGCGACATCGGCGGCGTGGGCGGCGATTTTGTAGGCGATAACGCCGTCCTTCACGTCCTTCTTGTTCGGCAGGCCGAGATGTTCCTTGGGCGTCACGTAGCAGAAGCACCTGCCTGCCGCCTGCCTGTGCGTTCCCGCACGCAGACAGGGCAGGCAAGTCGCGCAGCCATACCAGCCGATCATCGCCGTCCCGACCTGATCGGGACTGGTGATGTGGTCGCCTGCCTGCCGACAGGCAGGTAGCCGGGCGCGAGGTCGGTGGTGAGCGGCCCGAGCGTGTAGAACGGCGCTTCGTGACACCACTCGAGTTGCTTGGCCATGTTTTCCTCGATCATGTGCATGGGCACGTGGCCCGGGCCTTCGTTCATCACTTGCACGCCTTTGGCCCAGGCGCGCGTGGTGAGTTCGCCCGGCACTTTGAGTTCGCCGAATTGCGCCTCGTCGTTGGCCTCGGCAATCGAGCCGCCTGCCTGCCGCGCCAAGCGGTAGCGCGGCGCAGCCAGGGGACGCAGGCCGTCGCGATGATGGCAATAACTCAATTCAACTTGGGCGAAACTTTTCAAATTCAACTCGCGTAACCCCGAAAGCGTTCGGGGCTGCGAACTCGGTCAAATCTTGATAACCGAAACCGTCCTCGCGCTCAATCAAAACTCCGTCACCGAATCCAACGTTCATATCTCAACTTGGATTCTCATTTGAATGCTTCACCCATTTTGCAAGGTAGCAGTCGGGATGTTTTTACTTCGGCGGCGCAACTTGACCGCCTTTCGCGAACACCCCAGCAATGCCGCAATTTCCGTGTCCGGGCGAGTGCCCAGCAACGCGTCGCGTTCCGGCGTCCAGAATCGAGCGCGACGAATAACGGCTCGCGCAGGTTTCGCCCGTATCCGTTTTTCCAAGCGTGTCAACTGCGCGCGTCGCAATCGCACGTCACGAAGGCGGCGGTCCAGACGGCGCGCTACTGCGGCATTGGATAATTGCGCGAGCAAACCATCTTCCTCAGCCGTCCAAGCACGCCATTTGGAGGTTGGACTGTGAATGCCGAGAATCTGCCGTCGTTCAGCTACGGCTGCCACTTTGCGATGAAGCTGTTTGGCCAGCTTCGCATCAGGCATTGTGCCCAATAGAGTTTCCTCCTCTGCTGTCCAAAGCCGACGCTTGGAATCAGGCTTGGGAATCTCTAACTGACGGCGTCGAAAGGCGATGGCTCTTGTGGAGCAACCGAGTTTGCGGGCAACATCCGCGTCCCGGCCTGTTCCCACCAGAGTATCGCGTTCCGGTGTCCAAAACCGGGTGTTCTTTGCCAGCGACTCGGCGCTGGGCGCAATACCGAGAGAGCGGCGACGCTTCTGGATGGAAAGCTTGGTGCGTCCGAGCAAACGGCCCACGACCCGGTCTGGCCGAGTGCCGAGCAACGCATCTTCGTGTGCAAACCACAACTGTCGCACGCGCTGTCCCGGCGGCGTGATGGCGCGGCGCGGAAAAATAGGCGTTCGTCTAAGCAGGCGCTCCACTTCACGGTCAGAGAGAGAACGGAGACGTCCGATTTCTTCAGGCGAAAGTTGTCTGGGGTAATGGGTGGATCTCGCGGAAATTCTCAGGCGGAATCGCTTGGATTCCACCGCTCGCCCACTCCGGCCAAGCAACGCGGCCACCTCCCTGTCGGATTGTCGTCCGAGCAATTCAAGTTCTCTCCGCACCCAACGAGGGCGTTTATCGGGCGTGTGCTTGTTTCGTTTTTGCGGTTTGCGAACAGCGCGATTCATAAGCCCAAGCCAACGAGTTCTACAAATTCAACTCGCGTAACCCCGAAAGCGTTCGGGGCTGCGAACTCGGTCAAATCTTTTTAACCGAAACCGTCCTCGCGCTCAATCAAAACAAAACGCGCCCTCGACAACGAAACGTTCCCTCGCCACGCGCAACCGGGAAATCGGGATTCACACTCAATCAATCGCCATCCGCAACCGTGCAATCGCCGCCGACATTCGAGCAACCCGCATCTACATTCGAGCGACCGCCGCCGACAGCCGGGGAATCGCCATCTACAGGTCGGAAGTCGCCACTTACAGTCGGGAAATCGCCGCCGACATTCAAGAAATGGCCGTAAACATTGAAGAATGCGGCAACTACAGCCGCCGCACCGCCGCAGGCGGACTGGAAACGGCCAAGACCAGCCGGGAGAGGATTACAACTTGCAGAAATTCAGGGCGTTACACCACAACCACTGGAAACCGCAGAGGAAATTGCCCCGGATGCCCTAAACACCCACCTTTTCAATCAGGCCAACCAGAGCCGAACCTGAAACCGCAGGCGTTTCCGACAGCCGTGTGAGCGTCAGATTATATTTCTTGAGGATTGCCGCAACCCGTTCCTCGGTCAAACCCGTTTGGCGCGCGATGCCGCCCGTCGTGCGCCAGGTGTATTGCGGGCCATCGAGAGCCAAAAAAACTTTCACCTCTTCCGGGTCAGTCACGGTGTCTTTCCAGTTCATGGTTTTATCCTATTCAGTTTGCCGGATTTTTCAAGCACTCAGGCTTCACTTTCGCCGCGATGGTGTCCTCAATCGCGTCTCGCAACGCCGACGGTTCGAGCGCCGGGTTCGAGTGTTCCTCTTTCCCGAAAAGCAAATTCTTCGGAAACCAAATCACCAAGACTGTGACCACGAGGAACACCAGCAGGAAAAGTCCGACCGCCACGAAGAAGCCTCACCACACATGGTCCTCGCTCAGTTTGGATGCCGTCAACACCAGCCCGATGGTCGCCTCCACAATCAGCAACGACAAAACATAGAACCCCAAGGGCGTGCTGATGGCGCGAATAATTCCGACACGCAGACCGGCGGACTTTGCGTTCTTGGCGGGCGGCATGGACGTGAGAGTAGGGAAATCTGTGGCGAGTGCAAAGGCGGAATTTCGTACGTCGAGTCGCCGAACGCGGCAGGCGGGACGCCCGCGCCACTCGCATTTTTCCCCTTTGCAGCACGTCACGCATTGAATACCCTCCGGTCATGAACAGCCGCTTTCAAGTCCAACTCAACATGGTGGGCGCGTGCATCACCGTCGCCCAGAGCTTCCGATTACAAACCCGCCTGGAACGGCAAATCGCCCGCCGACTTCGGCACTGACATCGCCCAGCTTGCGACCGACTACGGCGCAGTCACCGCCAAGGCCGCGCAAGCCGACGGCGCGACCGGCGGCGCAGCAGATGCCAAAGCCGTGGCCGAAACCGCGCTCGAAGACGCCGCGTTCGTTCTCGCCCGCGCGCTGGCCGTTCACTTCAAGAAATCCGGCGACCTCGACCGGCACGGCAAGGTGGACGTGACCAAGAGCGAAATCATGAAACTGCGCACGCAAGAGTTGGTGAACAAGACCACCGCCATCCGCGACCTCGGCACAGCCGCCGTCAGCGAAGCAGGGGCAGACGGGCGCGGCGTGACCGCTGCCCGCGTTGCCGCGCTCACTGCGGCCATCACCGGCTTCAGCAATGTGATGAGCACACCGCGCGGCCAGATTGTGAACCGCAGCGCGCTCTTGAAAGAAGTGGAAACCGACGTGGCCGCCCTGCTCGAAAAAGTCAGCGACATGGACGACCTCGTGGTGCAATTCGACGGCGGCGAGGCAAGCAAGCGATTTATCGAAGCCTGGAAACGCGCCCGCATCATCGTGGACACCGGCGGCGGTCAGGGCAACGGCGGCACGCCGCCGACATCGCCCACGCCTACGCCGCCGCAGTAAGAAAGGACGATTCATTTATGAGCAAAAAACCACAGAGCAGAATTGGAGAACGGAGCGCAGTCACCGGAAAATTTGTTAAGGACGGCACGGCGAAGAAGCGATCCAACACAACCGTAAGAGAGCACATTCCGCTGCCGGGAAAAGGAACTGCGAAGTGAAACGGGCAACGGCAGCCGCATGAGCACAAATCAGATAGGCTACGAAATTGACTTCTTGGCTGTTGGCGACGGGGAGAAAAGCGGTGATGCGATTGCCTTGCGTTTTGGCGATTTAATGGTTGATCCACCGCACCAAACAGTATGCGTTATAGACGGCGGTTTTCAGGATTCTGGCAAGGCGCTCGTTTCTCATATTAAAACGCACTATAAGACGAGTCATGTTGATGTTGTCGTATCCACGCACCCTGACAATGACCACGCGTCTGGCCTTGAAATTGTGCTCAACGAACTGAAGATCGATTACCTGATGATGCACCAGCCTTGGAGTGCCACGGAGGATATATCCCACCTTTTCGAGGACAGCCGCGTTACTGATGCAAGCGTGAGAAAAGCCTTGCAAGCATCCCTTGAGAACGCGCGGACGCTTGAGAAAATCGCCAAAGAGAAAGGTATCAAGATCGTTCAGCCGTTTTGGGGTGTAACTGGTTTCAACAAAACAATGCGAGTCCTTGGGCCGTCGGAAGATTTCTACAAAACACTTCTGCCCGGTTATCGCGGAACACCCGAACCGAAAGAAGAGGCTGGGACTTTTGGTCAGTTTGTCATCAAAGCGAAAGAAGTGGTCAAGAAGATCGCTGAGAAGTGGGGTTTTGAAACGCTGGACGACTCTGGCGAAACAAGTGCGGAGAACAATTCAAGCGCAATCCTTTTGTTTACCATCGGGGATGAATCCATGCTATTTACTGCCGACGCGGGTATTCCGGCTTTAACAGAGGCGGTTGCCCGCTTGCAGCAAGAGAACTTTGATTTCTCGAAACTAAAGTTCATTCAAGTCCCGCATCATGGAAGCCAGAGAAACATCGGGCCGTCGTTGTTAAATATCTTGATTGGTCCACGATTGCCGCAAGCGGCAAATCTCAAGACAGCGTTTGCTTCAGCTTCGCCTGGTGGCGCACCGAAGCACCCGGCGAAGAAAGTCACAAACGCTTTTCTCCGCCGTGGTGCATCTGTTCACGTCACGGTTGGCAATACAAAATGTCAAAGGAGCAACGGCCCTGACCGCAGGTGGACCAATTCAACGCCACTTCCTTTCTACGACGAGGTTGAGGAGTGAAAGAGAGGTCGCATGGCGAAAGCACAAAGTTGGCTCAAAAGCAAAAACGCCCCATACCTTTGGTTGTTCATCGGCACTAATTTCGCGGTGTTCCTTTCAGTGGTGATCGGCGCTCAGTTGACATACGAATCTGTCGAACATTTCTGGCAGCGCGTATCCGCAAAGAATGGCCTTATCGCACTGTGCATACCATTGGCAACCGTTGTCTTGAACGGCGTTCTAGGCGACGTGGCGAAGGCGCGGCTCGTTTTCTGGCGTTGGAAGAATCCCTTGCCAGGCTGTCGAGCGTTTTCCGACTTGGTGAGCACAGACCCACGGATAGATGTCGCAGCACTTAAAGCGAAACACGGTGTATTCCCACGGTCGCCAAAAGACCAGAACGCTCTTTGGTTTCAGATTTACAAGAAGCACGCCGCCGCACTCACCGTTTCCGAAGGACACCGGGTTTATTTGTTGACTCGTGACATGGCATCGCTGTCTCTACTGTTCGCGTTAGTTTTTCCTCTCTGCGCTTTCTTGTCGCCCATTCATCGGGGAGTGGCGTTTATCTATTGTGCCGCACTTCTGGGGCAATACCTGGTCGTTGCGACATCGGCACGGAATTACGGAAGACGCTTCGTCTTGAATGTTTTGACAGAGGAATCCCACGCCAAGTGATTCCACTTTTAGCAAAGATTATCACCCGTCATGGCGAAAACCTTCCGCGGACGACGAACTCGAAAAGCTCCTTCTTGGAATTCCGCTTTCGGATGTTCTCAATGCGAACTTCTTGGAAACCGTTGGCCCGCATCAATGCAGCGTAAATCTCCTCGGTGTGAACCATCTCGTCGTAAAACTTGGAATTGCCAACGATGTAATGAGCCATCGCTCCGTCGCGAAGCACGCGGGCCAGTGAACGGAAGTGATGCACACAGTCTTCAAAATACTTGTGAACGTAGCGGGCGAGAACTTCGCTGCGCTTGCTGATGCCAGCAATCATTTTGTCGAGGCCGTCAAAAGGCACTCGCGCATCTTCCGATGGCTGCCAGCGCCTCAAGTTGCTCGTGGCGCAGCCCCAGGTGCCGCCGATGGCTTGCCAGTCGAGTTCGCCAGCCTGTCGTCCGTTTTGCAAATAGCCGAGCCAATACATGTAGGGCCGAAGCTCGCGAATGTAGCTCATCCGATTTGGATACGGCGGTGAGGTGATGACGCAGGAGTATTTCGCGCGGAGCGTGGTGTGGAGATTCCGAGAGTCGCCAAGATGAGCCTTGGCCAGCGAGCCATCCAACTCTGTGGCCGCCGCCTCAAGAATTTCGGTGAGCCGTCTGCGGAACAGGCCACTGACCTGTTCTCTCGCGCACGTCTTGACGATGCCGTTGTCGCCATTTCTCGGCTTGAACGACATGGACTGATGACCAAACGAAACGGAAGCCGTTTCAATGGCGACCCGGCAAAAGGCAGAGAACAACAGGTTGCGCGCAGACTCGGAAACATCGGCTTCTTTGATGGAGTTGAAGAGCGCGGACAGAGGGGCAAGCTCATCCTCGGTCCACCATTTTTCGATGTCGGCTAGAGGCGGATGCCAGAATCCATTCTTGTCAGTGGGCAACCGCAATCGTGTCTGAAAGCGTTCCGCCTCGGCGCGTTCTTCAGGTGTGTAAGCCGTGAACTTGGCGTTCGCAAGCCAGACAAGAAACGGATTGATGTCCACCGTGTCCGCACGGATGCCGTGTTCGGCACAAGTCAGGGCGGTAGTTCCTGTGCCGCAAAACGGGTCTAGCACACGGTCACGAGAACCAAGCGAACTGACAAGCTGCTCGACCAAGTGTCGGGAATATGCAGGCGTCAGGCGCAGCCAGTTGTGACGCCCCAACGACCGATTCGCCTTGAACGTAAGATGCGCTCTTTGCCGCGTGGGAGTGCCAGGCGCTTCCAAGTCGGCAAAAAGAAATGTCTGGCTGTTAGTCTTCACTGGGCAGTTGTTGGAGAACCCCTTCGATTCGCTCTTTGAGCACAGCGGAGTTGCGTTGAAAGAAAGCCGCGAGGTCGTAGCCGACGACCTGTTTGGTGAACACGTAGGCACTGTCGAGCGAAGTTCCTTTCGTCGTGCCACGGAGAAGAAGCCAGCGGGCGCGTTGGTAACGCTCTGCCACGTCACCATCAATCTGCGATGAAAGCAGCACAACCACGGGCAGGTATTGATGGGCGTAAGCATTCGAGGCGTTGGCTACGTCGGCGTTCTGCCGCTTCGAGTCCTTGCTCTTGTAACCCTGCCGGACTTCAAAAACGCTTCCTTGCAAACTTTGTCGGGTTGGATTTTGCAACCCGATTTCTTTGCAGGCTGCGTCCAGCCATTTTCCAACTCGTTGCTTGGCCGCTGCGTCGCCTATCTGGTCAAGCGGGATGCGTCCGTCAAGCGACAGGCGACGCGGCTTCTTGCCGCGAGACTTCACGGTGTATGACCAACTCGCCGCTTCCGCCGTGAGGCCAAGATGGTCTTGCAGAACTTCCGCAAAGACCCACTGGCAACCCATGCCGATTTGCCGATAAATCGAGGTCATGCCGCCAGCGGCTTTGTGAGCGGCATACATCAGCGGTGAACTCAAACCGAACCACGAGTAGAATTCGTCGGATTCGTAAAGCTCCTGAAACTCGGCAAGCGTCAGCCCCGCCTTGCGTCCTTGTCCAAACTTTGGCTTGTAATCCGCACACACGGCGACAGCGTCAGTGATGAGTTTCAAATATTTCCCGTCGAATGCTGGCATACGTGAGGCGAGTTTAGGCTTTCGCATACACTTCCGCACCCTTTTTCAAGAACTCGCGGGACTTTTCTTCCATCCCCTTTTTCAACGCCTCTTCCTCGGTCACGCCTTGCGGCGCTTGGTTTGCAGATTCACGACCGGATGGCCGGAAAGTTTTTGCCGTTTGCGGGCGTCGGCAAAGAGGTGATGAATGTCGTGTCCGCGCGCAGCGGACAACTCATCCTTGATGCGCCAGATTTCCTGCAACACCAAATCGCCTCCGCCTTTGAGGGTTGTTTCTCTTGTCAGTTGTCGTTTCATGGTCGCGCTTCCGCCGGGAGCAGGTTCAACACGAAATCGCAAATGGCTTGGGCGTGTTGCAGAGCTTCATCGAATTCCTCGCGTGTGGGCATGGGTTCGTCCGGGCCGCCGGGATAGCGAAACGCGGAGACGTAAGGCGTCAAGACCGCCGCCGGCTTTGCAAGTTGTTGAAAGTCGGGATTCAGTTTCGCGGCCTGTTCCACCAAGTCCTCGATGTCGTGCGTTTTGGGGAACGGATCGTCCTTCGATTGCAGCCATGCTTTGACCGCTTTCTCCGCGGCTTGCTGGCAATGGTAAAGGGCCGCATCGAGCAGTGGATTGTCCGCCGCGGCCAGGACTCGCGCGGCCTGCAAGTCGTGGCTCGCGCGCGTCAGCCAGTCGCGGACGAGTTCCGTGGTGGCCTCATCCATAAAGTTTTCGGCCTTTGGCGAGGACCTGGTGAAAGAGGGAAGCGCGCAGGTGTTTGTAACGGTCCACCTGGGCGCGCGTGGGAACGAGCACGTCCTTTGCGAAACCAATCCCGCGCAGACAGCGATGAGCGCGCTGCATTCGTTGGATGCTGCGTTCTTCGCTGTGGGGAACGATCACCATCAAATCCACGTCGCTGTCTTCATTGGGCGTGCCCCAGGCGTGCGAACCGAACAGCCAGATTTGTTCCGGCTGAAATTCCGCGACCAGCCTTTGTGTGGCTGTTTGAATGAGACTGTCATCGAGCGTTTTCATGGTTTCTTTCTAGCACGCGGCTGGCGCAATTGAAAGCCCCGGCTTGTTTCTCACGCCTTCGCGTAAAGCTCATTTCCCTTTTCGGCAAACTCTTTGCTCTTTTCTTCCACCCCCTTTTTCAACGCTTCTTCTTCGGCGATGCCTTGCTCTGCCGCATATTTCCGCACATCTTCCGTAATTTTCATGCTGCAAAATGTGTGGGCTGCCCGTGTCATCTTCCTCACGCCTTGCGGCGTGCGGCCTTCCGCTTCTGCAGGTTCACGACCGGATGGCCGGAGAGCTTTTCCCGCTTGCGCGTTTCGGCGAACAGGCGTTTAACGTCGTGTCCGTAAGAGGCCGAGAGCGTGTCCTTGATGCGCCAGATTTCCTGCAACACCAAGTCGGTGCTCTGGTTCGGCTTCAGTTCTTTGGTCGCGTTACTCATATAGTTCTCCAGTCAGTTCGTCCGGCGTGCAAAGCACGGGCAGTGCAAAACCCGATTTCTCCGCCAAACGCCGCAAGCGCGCCTGAATCGCTGCGTTGGCAATGTGGCGGCAGTTCCTACTCAAAAGTACATCCATCTCGTGAACCGTGGCGAGCGCGATGTGCGCGGCGTCGCCAGCCAGGGCATGCGCCGCCGCAATGTCGGTGGCTAGGGCGGTGAGTTTGGCGGCCGTGATGCCGCCGGTGGCAAACACCGGGGCGTATTCGGCTTTTTGCGCGGCGGCAACGATCTGCCCGGCGTTGTTGAGTGAGTTGATCCAGTCCTGATTGAGGGTGGAACGGTTGCCTTTGGGCGCGGGCGCGGGTGGTGGAGTTGGCGTGGGGTCGGGCATAGTCAGTTTATGGTTGAGGGTTGAGGGTTGAGCGTTGAGAAATCAGACACCGGAGGTCAGGGTAAACGCCTGTCGCCGGGCGTTGGCGGCATCGAGGGACAAACCTTCCCCTTGAGGGAAGCTCAAACAACCTGTCTCCGCTTCGATCTAAACCCGACTCCGCATGTCGTTCCCGGCCCATAGTCTCCAAGCGTCCAAGAGCCAAGCCTTCCGATGTTTGCCCGGGTAGGTTTGCCTCAGACGCGGGCCATCATAAGCGCCCGGCCCGGCGATGCGAGAAATATTTTGGGAGTGCAGTCGGCGGTGCCGCCGACGAGGCCAGTTGAGAGTTGAAGGTTGAGGGTTGAGGGTCGTCTCTCAGGCCGGGCAAAGCTCCCAACTGCTCGCCAACTCAATCAGCTTGGGCCCGTGGGTCGGCCAATCATGCAACGTTGCCGGATCGAAGTCCGCGCCGTTCGACCAGACGATGGTGTGAACTTCGGGATCAATTCGAACCTGATTGAAAAGTTTCAAATCACGCAATGGGCCGAAAAGCTGGCCGCGCAAAACCGGCTCGAAGTTGATGACCTGCTCGGTTTCATCCTCAAACCGCAGCTTCAGCGTGTAAGGGCCGATTACGGTTGCCTGCCTCACGAAGTGGATTGCGTGCGCGTTCATGCGTTTACTCTATCAGCTTTAGTCAAGCGGAGCAATGGGCAGCGGCGGTTGTCCGGTTTGCAGCCGTTGCCAATCGGCCAGCAACTCGTTCTCATGCAACTCCGCCCATGCTTCGACCAACCGGGCCTGCCTTCGGGGCAAAGAACCCGTGATCAATTCCACGGGCTGCATGCCGTAAACAGCCACAGCCTCGCCATAGTAAGCATGAAAATGCGGTAGATGATGAACTCCGCCTGCTTCCAGATACATCCGTATGATGATGCCGTGAAATCTGGAAAGTTCAGGCATGGCTGAGATTCCTATCAGGAATCTGTCCGCGCCGAACAAAAGGTGACTCAGGAAAAGAAATAAGACAGCCGGTGCATTTGCTCATCGCGTTGGCGGAGCCAGCGGCAAGTCCAGCCACGCCAATCCGACGTCGCGGCGCATGTGGCTCGTGCCCTCGCCGCCGGGCGCATCGTACAACACCGCCAACTTCCGGTCGAATCTCACCACGGACGGCAGCCCGACGCACGTCTTCGACCACGCGCAGTTGCGTCCGTCGAGCACCACCGCCTTGTTGGCCGCGTCCCAGCGAGTCAGGTCTTTGCTCCAATACACCCAGACCGCGTCGGTGTATTCGCCGTGCTGCGGATCGAGGCCGATATGATTCGTGAAGAGAAACCACGTCTGGTTCGACGGCTCGAAGTAAAGCGACGTGTTCTCGATCTGCTCCTCCGGCGATAAGGCCGGCTGCGGGTCGAGCACCCACGACTGGTCGAGGTTTTTCGTGCGCGCAATGCCGACGGTGCGTTTGATGGGCCGATCGGTGGCGGCACTGAAGAACATCAGGTATTCGTTGCCACGCTTGAGAACCTGGCCGGGACTGGCGGTGACGGTGTAATACGTGCCCGGCTGGCATCGAAATGGCACAACGTCTTTTTGCTTCATCCACGGGCCGGTGGGCGATCTGCTTTTAGCCTTCATCGTCAGGTAAGGAAACGCGGGAATACGATCCGGCGGCGGCGTGGTGTTCGGTGTGCCGAGATAAAACATGTGCCAAGTGTCGCCGTCTTTGAAGGTGACGCCGTAGGACGCGCTCTTGGAATCGTCTTCACCGGCTGGGCCGAGTTCGAGCACCGGCCCTTTTTTCTCCCAATGCACGAGGTCCTTGCTCGTCGCCAGCGCGGCCAGCCAGCCCGTGGGGCCGGCCGCGTCGTAATGCATGTAATAGCTGCCACCGTCTTCGAACACCCACACGTCGCGAGCGCCATAGATGTCGCACTGGCGAGGCCCATCGCCGTGGCGCAGCACAACGCCGTGGTCCTTGGCCTCCAGCCGCAAAGTCGCCTGCGGCCGGCCATCCGGATACGCTGGCGGCACTGCTCGCCCAAAAGCGATGCCACCGGCAAACACAGCCAGAGCCAGCCAATGGGAGAGAACCCGTGGCTGGTTAGCCAGTTCAAAACCGCTGCGGCTCACAGAGCCGCAATGCGGCGCACAACCGGGGTTCATGGAAAGCCTCCACGAATCCAAAATCGCGCATGGTGACCTTGAACCAGCACAGGACAGGAGCGCGGACAGCCTTGTCCGCGAGTTCCAAATC
>ERZ1292640.1804-Hain-H43-02um-R1-1804-length-17527-cov-8_pt1 | contig 17527 bp, 15 predicted proteins | sample MGYA00564404_ERZ1292640 | MGnify/ENA primary metagenome ERZ1292640 (study PRJEB36523, sample SAMEA6512636) | groundwater metagenome | collected 2019-01-08 | study: AquaDiva: Metagenomics assemblies of 32 groundwater samples
ATTTTTATAAAACCCTTTGAAAGATAAAAAACTATCATCATTATCTCTACTAGTATAATAGAGGGTAACATTTTGTAAAATGTCTTCTTTGAATAATGAGTTAACAGACAATAATGCCTATTTCGTTCTAACCAGAAGAATTTTTTTCCACCCCACTTGTAATTATAGCTTCCAGCATGATAGATTTTGGCTTTTGGTGCGTAGAATGATTTGATCCCTATCTGTGCGGCTCTCCATCCTAAATCCAAGTCATCATGATACAAAAAAATAAACGGATCAAAAAGTCCTATTTTTTTTATAATTTCCGTTTTTGTAAAAAGGCATGCACCTGATGCATATCCTATCTCACAGGATTCATCGTATTGACCGTTATCTGGAACTCCTCTTCCCTTTGAATAACCAAAACCAAACACGTGTAGCATATTTCCTCCACTTTCAAACAAGTTATCCTCAAATGCCAAGATTTTTGGCTGATAAAGTCCGTCTCCAAACACTTCATATGCATTGAATAATTCATCCAACCAATTTGGCTCGACTTTAGTGTCTGGATTTAAGATAACAATGAATTCACCACTGGCGTTTCTTATTCCCACATTATTTCCTTCACAATAACCAAGATTTTCCTTATTTTCAACTAAACGAATCTGTGGAAATTTCTCTTTACACTTTTTGTGACTGTTGTCTGTAGAAAGATTATCTACAACTATTACTTCAAACTTGTGAGTTAGAGTTTTGTATAATGACTCTACACAATCTAATAGTAGATTGCCTGCATTATAATTTAAAACAACAATACTAGTCAAATTGCTATTCATATCTATCCTTTTTAACTCTCAACCATAACTTTCTAAAATCTCTGCTAGTTTTTCAGATGCATTACCTTGATTTGTAATGTAGTTATTAACAAAGTCATTTCCTTTTCTCACTAATTCATCACAAATCTCTTTGTTATATAATAAATCGTTTATCATAGATTCTATTTGATTTTCATCTGATGTAGAAAGTACAGCACCATTTTTGATAGGAATTTCATTTTCAAAATTTTGATTTTCTGGTAATAAAACTAATATTGGTTTTTGTAAAATCATGGCGTCTAAAATCGCTGTTGAATAATTTAAAGAAATCATAGAATCACAATCTTCTAATAAATCCATTATGTTTTCATTCTGATAAACCTGAATCGTAGGATCAATTTCCTGAATTAACGGTTTAATATCAAATGAAACTTTACCTGGATGCAATTTTATCATGATCTTCTTATCTGGATATTTTTTTATCGTTTCAAAAATTTTTCTAACAAAATTTTCCATTTTAATGAGTGCTCTAGTGTCTGCACCTTGGCAATTATTATGAAATAATCCATTTGCAGCAAGCAATATCTGGTTCGAATTTTTTCTATGTTCTTTTTTGAAAAATTTATCGTGTCTTGGACTCCCTATCATAATGATTTCTTCTTGTCTGGCACCTTGTTTTAGAATGAACTCTTGTAATATTTTGCCCCAAACTACATGTTTAGAACCATTCGACGGTAGAATTGGCAAAATTGGAATGTATTTATCATATTTTACATTTTGAATGTACAGACCATGTTGTAGAAACATATTTGGAATTTTTCTTTTATTAGCAATTGAAACTATCATCTTATCTTCAAGACCAACATGAGCCCATTCAAGTATGCATGATATGTCTAGATTCTTAAATAATTCATTTAACAGAATAAATCGTTCAATAGACTCAATAAATCTGGCAGTTATTAAATTAGAAAAGTTTTCTTTTATTGCGCTCCAAAAGGAATAATTTTCAATACGAAATATCTCATTAAATATCTTATCGTTACTCCATAGATTTTTTAGTTGAACTTTTACATCATTCATTTCTCTTTGTATTTTTAATTCAATTTCTTTGTTAGAAAAATCATGTAATTCTATAATTTTACATTTTGAGTTTTTTATAATTTGTAAACTATGATAATTCCATATCGCTGGTCGTCTCTGATTCAACAAAAAAACATTGTATTTTGAACTAGATAACGACTCTAACAATTTCTCATATGAGACAGGGTTATAATCTGAAAGAAGTATAGTTTTTTTAGTTTTTAATTCATGAAAATTAGGTTTAGTTCTATACAATATGTTAACTGATATTGCCAAAAATTTTTTAATACGTAAAAAATTTTTTCTTGAAACTTTTAAGGTTATTATCTTTCCACGAATACCAATTGGAATTTCTATTGAATCAAAAAATAAACCCATTTTCTTTTTTGATTCATATTTCATTAATTTTATTGCTTTATCTTTACATACTAATTCAGCACAATCACCTAAAAATCCCGCAAAAATTTTCTTGGGATTTTCTTTTTCAATTATTCTTATTATCCCAATCATTCTTTTTAGATATTCAAAAAAATACCAAATTAATTCGATTTCTAAAAGTGAACCAATGTTAATCCCATTATATTTTAAAGATCCAATCAAATTTGGATGTAAATACCATCCACTTGTCAATTCCACAGTTTTATTGTCTATGTTTAGTTCATCTTTTTCTGTGATGTATTCTTCTACAAAGAAATGTTTAATGCCTAAACCTTCTAATTTTTTATGTGCCTCAAAATCAAAACTTATAATTTTTGTTTTAGATTGGTCTATGATTGTCATGAGTGCTTTTACATCTTCCAACCCTTCTACAAATGCAAGTTCTTCGGTCAACATCGGTCATAAAAATAATCGATTAATTAAGATTTGAATTAATTTGTTTACATTCCTTATGGCTTCAATTATTTTTGGTGAATTCTTTATTATGGTACAGTAAATAGTCGTTTTAGGAATTTTTTCATGATTTTAGATGCTAATTCCTTCATTTCTATTCTCTAATTCATAAATTTGCTTAGTGTTATTATTCTACAAGAGATACTCAACAAACTTCTAATGACTCATTAATTATCTTTCAATAACTCACAAATTATTTTATCTAATCTTTCTTGAGATAATTTTGGAGAAGTTTGGGAACTAAAATTCATTTCATTTAATTTCTTTCCACTAACTATTTCCTTTGTAATTTTATACATTTTACCCATATCGTGACAAAATGGAATCTCATCACGTGTTATTAAAAATTCATGGAATCTTTCCCCTTCTCTAAGTTTTGAAATTTTTATGAGAGGAGGATTTTTGCCATGAAGAACTTCAGTTTTACAAATTCTCACCATACTTCTTGCTAGATCTATGATTCTAACGCTAGGCATTTTAAGAATGAAAACCTCTCTATCCTTTGCAATATTTGTAACTTCTAAAATTAAGTTAGTTGCTTCCGGTATTGACATAATAAATCGAGTCATTCTTGAATCCGTCACTGTCAGTGGTTTTCCTTTCCTAATTTGTTCTAAAAATATTTGAAAAACGGAACCTCTTGAGCCAATGACGTTTCCAAAACGAACTATGGAAAAAATTGTTTTCCCCTTACCTCTGTAGGAACTAGCATCAAGAGTTAAGCGTTCTGCTAATAATTTACTTGCACCCAAAGTACTTGTTGGATTTGTAGCTTTGTCGGTACTAATAAAAACAAATTTTGAAACATTTTCAATTATTGATGCTTCTAAAATATTGCTTGTACCTACAACATTGGTTTTTACAGCATCAAAAGGATTTTGTTCACATATATCTACATGTTTCATAGCTGCCGCATGAAAAACAATATCGATATTTTTTATTGCCAAATCTAGTCGGGCTCTATCTCTAACATCGCCTATCATAAAAGTTAAAATATGATTTTTTGGAAACAATTGTTTCATTTCAAATATTGAATTTTCATCATTTGATAGAACTCTAATCGTGCTTGGTTCGTATTTCATCAATTGTTTAGCTAATCCTAAACCTATCGAACCAGTTCCACCCGTAATTAGAATTTTTTTATTTTTGAATTCCTGTAGAAGATCATTTTTTTTAACAGTCATACATTATTATTAATTCGATTTTGAATCACTTAAAACTATTTCTAAATTTTTGACTAACTGTATATGGGCATTCAGATATCTTTTATCATCAAAATTAATATTGTTAGAAATAATTGATAAAATTGAATTTAAATTTATGAAATACCATATCTTCATACCTGTCAGACTAAAAAGTGAGAGATTACCAAAAAAAGCTTTAAAAAAAATAGATGGTAAACCAATCATTCAATATCTGATAGAAAGATTACATCAATTAAAAAAAATCAATGATATTATAATTTGTACAACAACAGAAGAATCTGATGATGAATTAATAGACTTTCTAGAAAAAAATCACTTTTCTTATTTTCGAGGAAGTACCGAAGATATACTTGACCGATTTTTACACACATCTATGAAATTTAATACTGATTTTATTATCGCAATTGATGGGGATGATATCTACTGTGATCCTGATTTAATCGCTAAAATTATAGATGAGTTTGAAAATTCTAATGCTGATTGCATTAAAATAGAAAATGTACCCACGGGATTTACTTCATTTGGCTTTAAAACATCAACTTTAAAAAAAATATGCCAATTAAAAAAAACATCTAATACTGAAACTGGATATCTTAGATTCTTTGATAACGACAAATTGTTTGTTATCAAAAGAATAATGGTTAAATTAAAAACAAGTTTTCCACAAAATCTCAGGATGTCATTAGATTATGAAGAAGACTTCAAAATTGCCGAAATCATTTTTAAGAAGATGGGAAATAATTTTCACATTGAGGATATCTTGAAATTTTTATATAACAACCCATCAATAACTAATGAATTAAATGCTTTACAAACTAAATGGGATAAACATTGGAACAAAAATCTGACCGATTGTTCTATGAGAGATACATATTCGTAACAATGGTGAAAAGTTGCGAATTCTAGTAGTAGGGTTAGGTTCAATGGGAAAACGACGAATTCGAAATTTACTCAAATTAAAATATGATGACATCATAGGTTATGATGCTTTAGAATCTAGACGAATTGAAGTAAAGAAAAATTACCCGGTAACAATCCTGTCTTCATTTAAGGACTCTCTTGACTTAAAACCAAACATCATGATAATTTCTACTCCTCCAGACAAACACCTAAAATACGCAAAAATTGCAATTAAAAAAAATATTCATTTCTTCACTGAAGTCAATTTGCTGTCTAATCATGTAGAGAAAATAATTCAACATTTACAAAAAAAGCCAATTATCGCATCACCGTCTTATACAATGCATTTTCATCCTTTAATTAAAGAACTAAAAAAATTATTAATCAAACGAATTATAGGTAAACCGTTAATCATTCAACATCATTCTGGACAATATTTACCTAATTGGCATCCATGGGAAAATTACAGGAACTTTTTTGTCTCAAAGAGAAATACCGGGGGTGCAAAAGAACTAATGCAAGTAGAGCTTCTTTGGTTAACCCATCTTTTTGGTGACATAAGTTCTGTAACTGGAAATGTTCAAAAAGTCTCAAAATTGGATGCTGATATTGATGATGTTTATCAAACTTTAGTGAAATTTAGGAATGGTATTCTTTGTTCTATGATAGTAGATGTTTTGTCCATTCCTTCTTTTAGAGAAACAAAAATTGTAGGTGAAAAAGGTACAATTGTTTGTAACTTTAATGAAGGACTCATAAAAATTTATAAAGGAAACAAGGCGAATGAAAAAATTCTGAAAATGGGACATGTAGCCAAAGGTTATGTAGGCAGTACCCCCCCAGAAACTTTGTATGAAGAGGAACTACAAAATTTCTTTAAAGCAATTAAACAACAAAAAAATTACTCTTACACTTTTCGAGATGAGCTAAAATTGTTACGTGTATTGGATTCCATAAAAGAAAGTAGTAAAAAGAAAAAACAAATTATCTTGGATAAATAAATGGCTAATTGGAAAATACCACTGTATAGAGTTTTTACAGATAAAGATGATCTAGAATCAATTTCAATGGTATTAAAAAGAGGTATGGACTGGGCTATAGGCCCTGAAATAACTCAATTTGAGAAATCCTTGGCAGAGTATGTGGGTTCAAAATTCTGTATTTCATTTAATTCAGGAACATCTGCATTACATGCATCTCTAATAGCAGCAAAAATTGGTAAAGGTGATGAAATTATAACCCCCTCTTTTACTTTTATTGCTACACCAAATTCAGCTTTAATGGTTAATGCTATACCAAAATTCGTAGATATCGACATCGACAATTTGGGGCTTGATCCTGAACATCTTGAACAAAATATCTCTAAAAAAACAAGGGCAATAATTCCAGTTCATTATGCAGGATTGTCTTGTAAAATTGAAGAAATTTTGGAAATTACACAAAAGAAAAAAATCTACTTGATAGAAGACGCAGCTGAATCTCTGGGTTCTCATGTTAATAAAAAAATGACTGGAACTTTTGGTAATATGGGAATTTTTAGTTTTGCAGGAAATAAGGTTTTAACTACAGGCGAAGGTGGAGCAATAGTTACTGACTCGAAACAACTATGTGAAAAATTGAAATTAATTAGATCACATGGAAGAAAAGAAAATTTGAACTATTTCTCTTCTACATTACCTCCAGATTATATTTCTCTAGGTTATAATTGGCGAATGTCTAGTATTACAGCTGCATTAGCAATATCTCAACTCAAAAAATTAAATAAACTAATCAAACTAAGAAGAAAAAATGCTGAATATCTTTCATTTAATCTAAAAAAATTTCCAGAAATTAGAGTACCTGTGGAACCAAAGGGGTATTATCATGTTTATCAATTATACTCCATAATTTTAGAAAATAATAAACTTCGAAACAACTTGAAAGAATTTCTTACTAAAAAAGGTATTATGTCAAAAGTTTTCTTTGATCCAACACATTTGACTAATTTTTATAGGAAAAAAATTCTCAAAAAGAAATTAAATCTACAGAACACTGAAACAATATCTTCACGCATTCTAACCATTCCGATGTTCCCAGGGTTAACAAAACAAGAATTAGATTATATCTGTACATCAATTAAAGAATTTATTGAAAATGCAAAACAATAATTGATCTATTAATAAAATTTGGTTATAAAAAATAAAATCTTATTGATTTTAAGTTTGCAAATTTTCCTATTTGTTAATATTGAATTATTGTGTTGATGAAATCTTTTTTGAAGACTTAAATATTCTACCGAAAAAATATAATTATGAAAACAAATTTCCGTAAGTCTGAGAATAATTCAAACCAAGATCATAATGATGTTGAAACTAATTCAAACCAAAAAAATCTGACCCAAGAAGAATTTGAAGAATACATATGTAAATCTGGTGCAAAAGGCTCCTTTATGGTATATAGATCTACTAAAAAAGATGAAGAATTAGGCTTAGATGAATTATAATATAATTAAGATGTTTTAGATGCATAGAAATGTCCAATAATTCTATTCCGCCAAAATCATTGCAGAACAGTATTGAAGAAATAATGAAAAAAACTCAATATGAAAATTTTGAAGAATGGGTTACAAATTTTGCATTAAATTTACCAGATATATGGAATGACAAATCTGCCAGGGAGTTAGATCCTACCGTTGATCCAAACTACAAAAAAGAAAATCATTCTGCCATTATTATTGGAAGAGGACCATCAATCAATAAGCATAGACATCTAAAATTGTTAGCAGAAAGTAACTACCAAGGTACAATTGTTTGCTGTGATGGGAAATTAATTGATGCTCTTAATGCAGGAATTACACCAGATAAATTCCCGAAATATTTTGTTATCACTATTGATCCATATTCAGCTATTAGGAAACTATATGATAATCATATTGTTGATACGTATGGAAGTAAAATAAAAGGAATTTTTACAGTTCTTACCAATCATGATACTGTAGAACGTGCAAGACAAGCTGGAATTCAAATACATTGGCTTCATTCTCTTTTTGATTACGACGATGGTAAAAAATCATTTAATAAAATATCTGCATTAATGGTCAGAGCAAAAAATCATTTAAACGGTTTACCTGCTATTCAAACTGGTGGAAATGTTGGTACCTCATCTTGGTTTATTTCCTGGCAAATTCTAAAATGTGCTACAGTTGCATTAATTGGAATTAACCATGGTTGGGAAGAAGATGATTCATGGGAAACTATACTTACACATGGTAATAATTGCGAAATTTCTAAAAATATTGATAGAAACAGTCCTACATTCAACAAATTATTTAAAAAAATACTTAATCCTGACTTTAACTCCTATTGTATTTTAGATCCTCTTTTCCAATTCTATAGTGAAGCATTAAAGGAATTCATTTCACGCTCACCATCATGGGTAACAACAATTAATGCTACAGAAGGTGGTTCAATTTTTGGTGAAAGAGTAAGGTCAATGAAATTTAGTAATTTTTTACGTGACTATCATTTTTAGATATTATTTTTGTACATATGGCAGTTTAAATATTTGATTTTCGTATATCAAATAAATTGAAAGTTTTATTCATAGTTCCTGAAGTTAGACTTGATGGAGAACCTAATCATATCCCATTTTGGGCAGGAATTTTAGCGGCTATTGTAGAACAAAAAGGTGGGCAAGTAGCTATTCTTGATCTCAATGCCCTCAGAACAAAATATGGCGGAAAACTTGTACCATCCAAGGTTATAACAGAAGAAATATCTTCAGAAAAATGGGATATTATCGGAATTGGAGGACTAACAACAACTTATTCCAGAATAAAACCATTATCTTCACTGATAAGAAAGTGCTCTCCAAATTCGTTGTTTATTGGCGGCGGCGGGTGGAGCACATACAATCCGACTGAAATTCTACAATTAATACCAGAAATAGATATGATCGTTATTGGCGAAGGAGAAGAAACCTTCTCTGAGATATATGATGAAGTCAATAATGGAACCAAAGATTTTGAAAAAGTAAATGGACTGTGTATTAGAGATAAAGCACTAGGTTACAAGTTCACAGGTCCTCGTGCACTTATTTCAGATCTAAATACAGTTCCTTATCCTGCATATGATTTGATGGAAACCGAAATTTATTTTAAATATTCATCTATATCGATTTCTCTAGAAAGTCACAACTCAAAAAGACGATTAGATACTGTATGGGAACGTGGTTGTCCTAGAGGCTGTACGTTTTGTTCTCACAATGGAATGTCTCGTATAGACTTGCAAAATATTTATGGTGAAGGCAATAGAAAAGAAGGAGAAAAATTAGTTAGAATATCTGATAAGGAAAATGATACTTTTCAATTGCCTGCAAGATGGCCGACTCCTGAATATGCAGTAAATAATGTAAAACTACTAAAAGAAAAATTTAATGTTGATTTTGTTTCCATTCTTGATGAAAACATGACTAGTAATCTCAAGTGGACAAAAGAATTTTGCGATTTATACGTTAAATCAGGTTTGGATAAAACTGTCAAATGGGGAACTCTTGGTGATGCACCAAGTGTAGCTGTAAAACCTGAAATTGTACAGATCATGAAGGATGCCGGTTGTTCATACATCTCGTTTGGATTTGAATCTGCATCAGATAAAGTACTTAATCAAGATATTCAAAAAGGCCAACTACGCTCTCATTTACAAAAAACCCTTGATACGATAAAGAAAGCAAAAATGACTCCTATTACAACTTTTATGATTGGTAATGCTCATGAAAACATTAATGATCTAATGGAAACTTTGGATTTTTGGATTATTAATGGCGCTGAAATTGATCCATTCATATGTACTCCATATGTTGGTAGTCCAATTTTTTATGACAATCAAAATTACTTGCTACAACAATACGATCACAAATTAAAACTAGTAGCAGAAGGAAAAATAAAAGTTGATGAAAAAATTGTAAAACAATGGAAATTAAATGCACTAGATGAATTTATGACTGACTGTGGAGATGCAACCCAATACACAGCTACCGTTAGCCAATATTTTACAATTTCAGAATTATTTGCAATAAAAAACTTCATGTATAAACATGATGCTAGAAGATTACTGCAAATGGCACACCAACAATATGATCAGACAGGTCTAGAGCAGTGGAAACATAGTGAAAAATGGAATAAATACTGTCAAATATGCAAATCGAATTATGATCTGGAAAACCTAATCGGAATTTCTATAAGGTAAATCTTATGACCAAATCTCTGGCATGGCGAAATATAGTCACTAAACATTATAATGAACAAGCGGATCAATATGATATTTCAACTTTAAGTACAATGCCTGATCAAAATATAAGAAGATTAGAAATCCAAAATTTATTAAAATATTTGAATGAAGGTGATCGCTGTCTTGAAATAGGTTGTGGAAATGGTACTACTACTCGCATAATATCCGAAACCAAAACATTGGATATATTTGCAGTCGATGCAAATACAAAGATGATTAAACTTGCAAAAAGTCAAAACATGTCTAAAATAAAGGGAACTCTTATTTTTACAAAAAAAGATATACTTAATTTAAAATCTAAAGAAAAATTTGATGTTGTATATACTATAAGATGTATTATTAATTTACTTGATCAAAAAATTCAATTACTCGCTTTGACGAATTTAGCAAACTCTGTAAAAATAGACGGTAAGCTAATCTTACTAGAGGCTTTTGAAGATGGCTGGCAAGAATTGAATCAAGCTAGAAGAGAGGTAGGTTTAGAAAATATTCCTCCAGCATATCACAATTTACACTTAAAAAAAGATAAAGTTATCAAGCATTTATCTAAAATAGGTTTTCAATTGGTGAATGAAGATAATTTTCTTAGTAGTTATTATTTTAATACCCGTGTGATTTATCCTGCACTTGCAAAAGCAAATTCTGTTGAGGTAGTATTTAACTCTAAAATAGCTGAATTCTTTAGTACTCAACCTTCATACGGTAACTTTTCTCACATCAAAATATTGTGTTTTCAAAGAGACAATCAAAAAGATTAGAAATACGTATAGACATCAAATATACACATCATAGTTTTTAGATTTTTTTATTGTAACATTTGTTGATTTATTATTGGTTTTTCCATTTTGTTTCATGTTAATCAATACTGAATTTGTTTTTGAATTAATCTTTTATCAATAGTTATGTTTTCCAAAATTTTGACAATTTTTTCTGATGATTTACCATTTCCATAGATCTTGTTTATTCTAAATTTTTTATTTTTTAACCTAAATGCTTTTTGAATTCCAATTATAATAGAATTAGTCTCATTAGTCACGTCAACGACATTATTTCCACGCTCACGACCTTCTTGTCTTATTCCAACATTTACTACTGGTATATCAAAATAGCTCGCCTCAATAACCCCGCTACTAGAATTTCCAACTAAAACTCCACCGTATTTTAGCATGGCTAAATAATCTCTTCTGGGTACACTCTTGTATAATCTGATAAAAGAATGATTTTTCGAATATTTTTGTAAAATATTTATTATGATTTGTCCACTTGCATCTGAATTTGGTGCAATTGCAATAACTTGGTTTTTAAATCTAATTATTACATTTAATAAATTTGTAATATGTTGCTCAGTTTTTTCAGTTTCAGTAGTCACAGGATGAAAAACAAGTATTATTTCGTTGCCTGAAAAGCACATCTTGTATTTTTTTTCCAAGGTTTTTCTATTGGTGATATTTTCATTAATTACTTCATCAATACTAGGGGAACCTGTATGAAAAATAAATCTTGGATTTTCTCCCATTTTCTTAACTCGTTCCGTACTCTTTTTAGTCCCAGTAAAGTGAATATTTGAAATTTTAGTAATTGCATGTCTGTTATACTCATCAATTCCTGCTTTGGATTTATCACCTCCATGAACATGCGCATTTGGTATATTCATATGAGAAGCAGCTAATGCTGAAGCAAATGCTTCATCTCTATCACCTAAAATTAAATTTATGTCAGGTTTTAATTTATTAAAAACAGATGAAAATCTGATAACTCCTTCTCCTAAAGATTTTGACATGTTATATGGAGAATCACCAGTAGGACTCATGTTAACTGTTTTATAGATTTTAAAACCATCCTTTTTAATTTCATTTATCGTTAAACCGTATTTTTTTGAAAGATGCATTCCGGCTACAATTAGATAAAGTTCCAATTTTTTACTTTTTTTAATATGCATCAATATGGGTCTCAGAATACCGTATTCAGATCTGGCACCTGTTGTAACTGCTATTTTCCTTTTCAAATTTTACTCCAAGACATAACCAATATCACTATCAGAAAAAAATTCCTGCGCTTTTATTTGTATGCCATCATCAAAACTTACGTCTTGAAGAATTATTATATTATCACCAGTTCCTACAAATACTCCTAAATTATTGATTTCAATTATTTGTCCCGGTTTGGAAGAAACTTTTGTAGTCAATAATGCTTTCCAAATCTTTAATTTTCCATTTCGAAAAAAAGTAAATGCTCCAGGATAGGGATGTGTCGTAGCTCTAATCAACTTGTATATGTCATTACTCGAACAAGACCAATTTATTTTTCCATCTTCGGGAGTTCGTTTATCCCAATATTCGATGAATTTGGTTGTATCTTGTTTTTTTCTAATAATCACTCCCTGTTCAATTAATTTTAAATTTCTTAGTGTCATCTTTTTACCTAAATCCGTTACTTTAGCATATAGAGAGCTTGCATCCTCATCTTCTTCTATTGAAAAAATCTCTTGATCAAGAATATCACCACTATCAGTGCCTTCTTCTATCCAAAAAAATGTCTCTGCGCTTTTTTTGAGATCTTTAAGTATAGTCCAAGGTATTGGCGCTCTGCCACGATATTTTGGAAGTTCAGTAGGATGAGATCCAATAATGCCTATTGTTGGAATATTAATAATATCACTTTTCAAAAGTTGTGACCAGCCCATAACCAATATTAGATCTGGTTTAATGGACTTTAAAATTTCCATGTTTTCTTTATCATTTATGTTGTCAACTTTCTTGTGAAAAATACAGAATTTTTCTGCAATAGAATCAAACTCTGCATAATCGCTATAATTTTTCTTTTTCTCAGGTAAATAACTAAACAAAGCTGTTATTTTCCAACCTTTTTCTATAATCTCTTTTAATACTTCAAATCCAAATTTTACGCCACTAATAAAAACAATTTTCATTTAATATGAATAATTATTATATTATTTATAGGTAGTAATTAATTATAGGTAGTAATTCTTTTAGTTATGGTTTTCATTACAGCTGAAATCGGAATTAATTGGATTGGAGATCTTGATCTTGCAGAACAATTAATGGTCGGAGCTAAAAAGGCTGGTTGTAATGCAGTAAAATTCCAAGCATTTAATGAAAAAATTGTCAATGACCATCCAGCAAAAGATCTATTGCTTAGAAGTACAATTTCTGAAAAAAACATTGAACAAATTAACAATATTTCAAAAAAAGTTGGAATCGAATGGTATTGTACCCCGATGTATCCAGAAGCTGTTGAATTTTTAAATTCATATGTTAATCGTTATAAAATTAGATATTCTGATAGTCAATCTCTTTTTTTAAATAAACAAACACCACTGATAACTAGCATTCTTAAAACTGGTAAGCAGATAATAATCAGCTCGGAAAAAAATCCAAAAGAAACTGAATTGTATAACAACCCAAATGTAAAGTGGCTATACGTTGTTCCAAAATATCCTTGTACGTTAGAAGATCTAGATTTCTTACATCTTGATGATTTTGATGGGTATTCTAATCACTGTAGACATTTTTTGGCACCATTAACTGCTGTCATTTTAGGCGCTGAAATGATCGAAATTCATATCACTCATGATCATAATGGCGACTATCTTGATAATCCCGTTAGTTTTGATTTAAATGAACTACAAACTCTTGTGGAATTAATACATTTGAGCCAAAAAATAAAACACGTTAAAAATCTAAATAAACGAACAGAATTATCCAGAATATGAAAGTCTTGATCATAGCTGCTCATCCAGATGATGAAGTTCTTGGAATGGGCGGAACAATTAAAAAACTTTCAAAAAAGAAAAATGAAATTCAGTTATGTGTAGTAACTGAAGGAGCTACCGGTCAATATTCAGATAAAAAAATGATAAATGTTAGAAGAGAATCATGTTTAAAATCATCTAAAATTCTAGGCATATCTAAAGTTCATTTTTTAGATTTTCCTGATATGAAATTAGATTCTGTTCCAAATTTAGAAATAAATAAAAAATTAGAAGAAATAATCAAAAAATTTAATCCTGAAATTATCTATACAACTCCAAAACATGATCTTAACAGAGATCATAAATTAGTACACGAATCTACATTAGTAGTAACTAGACCAACGTCAAGCAAGGTAAAGCAAGTTTATTCCTATGAATTACCGGGATTTGTTAATGAACCATTTGCACCAAATGTTTATGTAAATATAGTATCTGAATTTGAATATAAAATCAAAGCTTTTAATTGTTATAAAACAGAAATAGAAAAATTTCCTCATCCACGTTCAATTGAATCATTAGAAAATCTAGCAGCTTATCGAGGAATAGAATCAGGAACAAGAAAATCAGAAGCGTTTAGATTAATAAAATTAATACAAGATTAAACTTCAAATAATAAATTAATTTTAAAAATATTTAATGAACAAAATCATTAAATCTTATTTAATTTTCCCAAAACTTTTGTCTATAAATTAATCTGAATTATTTCACTATTACTTTCTAAAATTTATGGTGTTTTTGACGATTGTTTTCTATCAAAAAATATCTTATTTATTTTAAGCGTTTTTTAATTGGAGAAAGCTTCATACTCCATATTTTTTTCGGCAGCTCCCCCTCAATGAATTCACTATAATTATCATTTTTTACTTTATCGACAATAAACTCACAGGTTCTTTCAAGGGCACTGAATGTTTTATCAATGTCCTCTTTGGAATGCGAATAACAAATGAATGTGGCACCTGAAATGGAAATAAAAATTCCCTGTTTAACCATTTCTTGTAAAAGAAGTGATTTCATTTCAAGCGATTCGTTTTTCTTTGAATCAAAACATTGTAAATGCATTCGAATTGGATATCCATACATTTTTGCATCTATGTTGAATTTAGTCACTATTTTATTCCACTCTTCTAGTAATTTCTTGCCTATGTCCCAACAGTGGAGTATGGTCTTTTTTTCCTGCATTTCGTTTATCACTGCATTTGTTCCTGCCAGAGATAAATTTTCACTATTATTAGTAGATGAAACCCATAATTCGTCAAAAATTTTCATATACTCAGATGGACCAGTTATCGCAGAAATAGGCAAACCGTTACCCATGCCTTTACCAAAACATGCTAGATCACCTTTTATGTCAAAAAACTTTTGACCACCACCAATATCAAACCTAAAACCAGTAACAATTTCATCTAGGATTAATACCGAATCATTTTGATCAACCAATTTTCTAACTCGTTTCAGAAAATCATTTTCTGGATGTTCATACATAGTTGGCTCTAATACGACTGTAGCAATCTCATTTTTGTTATCTTCAAAAATTTGCTCTAATCCATCAGAATCGTTATAGTCAAAAATTTTTATTAAATCCGAGTTGAATTTGGGAACACCTCCGTCTCTGCTTACCATAGCAGCTTGCCAGTCGTGCCATACTCCACCAGAACCACAGTAAGCTATTTTTTCACGATTGGTAAATGCTCTTGCAGCCCTAACTGCACCGGTGACTGCATTTGATCCAGTTTTTTCAAACTTGACCATATCTGCATGTGGAATAATCTGACTAATCTTTTCAGATAATTCCACTTCCAATGGATGTGGGAGAGAAAATAATATTCCGTCTTTTAACTGATTGATAATAGCCTGATTCACTGGTTCATAATTGTGACCTAAGGTAATGGGACCTAAACCCATCAGATAATCTATGTATTCATTACCATCTACATCAGTAAAATGAGAACCTTTACCGGATTTTGCATAAACTGGATAAACTCCATCTACATAGGCAGATGCAGCCCTGCTAAATGTGCCTGTCTGATGAGGTATTACTTTTTTTGCACGTTCCTTTAGATTATTTGAATTTGTAAGTGATCTGTGCATATGTTTTATTTAAAATGAATGTATTTAATTCTTTTATTATTAGATAAAACTTTACAAAAACTATAGAAGAAAAATATCTACAATAATTTGTAAAACGGAAATAAAATCCACAAAAAATTAATTAACAAAACTTGTGACATGTTTGTATTTTTTTAAACCAACATTATTCCATTATAATTTCTCTTTAACAAATTCGATTGACTTTACTGGTGTCGGATCCGTTTCTGTTAGAATTGCTTTGTATATTGAGCAATAATCCAAAATATACACTAGATTTATTATTTTTGATAAAATACTTCCTTCAATAGAAATTATTTCCTTATAGTCAATTTTGTTTTGATAAAAATATTCTTTAATGATCTTCCATATTTCTTTAGTTTTAATATGATCATCTTTTCCTTGAATGAGAATTGGTTTTATGTTGCTTTCTCTCTCCCATGAAACAATTCCGTTGTGACATGCCTCCACCACATCTTCCGCAATTGCATGTATTTTGGCATTTTCTTGAAGTACGTTTTTGAATCTAGTTGCAACGGATTGTAATCCAAAAGGATAGTATATCATAGGAATATCAGTAATCCATTCTGCAAGATTAAGAGATGGATTATTTTTAGTTAGATTTGAAGAACTAATTTTTTTACTAGTATTTTCCAATTCTATTATGGATTCCAAAACATCCTGCTGCTTGATTTCAAGTGTAGAGTGTAACACTTTCAACATGGTATACAAATAAGAAGTAAAAGAAGCCCGAGGAGAATGATACTGAGGAACAAGTCTATGTTCAATTTTATTTTTTGTACAATACTCTAACATCTTTCCTCCTGAAGAAAATGCAATAATCTTACTTTTTCTTTTGTAAGCAGAATCTAATACAGCCAAAGTCTCAGCCGTATTTCCTGAAACACTCACGGTAATGACTAGTGTATTGGAATCAACTGTTGTAGGTAAGAGATACCCCTTTACCACATTAACATGAATCTTTGTTTTTGATAATATGGCTGAAAATATATCTCCAATAGCTCCTGATCCCCCCATTCCTGCAAATATTATGTGATCAATATTATCAAAATCAACAGGTTTTTGGTTAGACTCGAATGATTCTCGTGCAATTTCTGGCCATTTGTCATAAACTTTGTACATTTTTTGCAAATCATATTTTTCTATAGTAGAAATATCCAACATTCTAAATTTACTACATCTAATAAAATATCTATCTAAATCATAAATGCTTATTTTCCAATTGATTTTTAAAAAGCTCGATTTTGAGATGATTTATGGACGATACTGTAATTGATTCCTCTTTAAGGACAGTAGAATGGAAAGATAATAAAGTAATCATGATTGATCAGACCAAATTACCAAATCAACTAGTATTTGTAACATATGATGATTATAACCAAGTAGCAGATGCAATTCGAAATCTGATAGTAAGAGGAGCCCCAGCAATTGGAGTATCAGGAGCATTTGGATTGGCTTTAGCCGCTTTACAAAGCAAAGCAACTACAAAAGATGAATTAATTTCTGATTTAG
>ERZ1292640.986-Hain-H43-02um-R1-986-length-23641-cov-6_pt2 | contig 17522 bp, 13 predicted proteins | sample MGYA00564404_ERZ1292640 | MGnify/ENA primary metagenome ERZ1292640 (study PRJEB36523, sample SAMEA6512636) | groundwater metagenome | collected 2019-01-08 | study: AquaDiva: Metagenomics assemblies of 32 groundwater samples
AATAGATTATGTCCTTCAGACGCCGACAAGTTCGAGAGAAGGTTTTGCAGGCACTGTATGCCTACGAACTCTCCCACGAACCGGTCGAATCCATTATAGAGAATATCGTTTCAAGCTTGAAGAAGGAACCCGAGATCTTCGAGCTGGCCCAACGGCTTTTCCTCAAGGTTATCGAAACCCGGGATGAGCTGGATGCGCTCATTACCAGCCGTGTGGCAAATTGGGAGTTCAACCGGCTTGCTGTCATCGACAAGATTGTGCTGAGAATGTGCATCTGCGAACTCCTGTACTTTGAGGATATCCCACCGAAGGTTTCTATTAACGAAGCGATTGAGATCGCACGCCGCTTCAGCACAGAAAAGAGCGACAAGTTTGTCAACGGTGTTTTGGATTCCATTCTCGACGATTTGAAAGCAACGGGACGGATGAAGAAATCCGGTCGAGGACTTCTTGATTCGTCCTCGAAGAAGAAAACCTCCAAATAGGTTCGATACAGATCTTGACGTCTCCAGACCCCCCCACCGCCAACGCTCAGACCCGGTCCTATTCCCGCGGAAAAATCTTCGCGTGGACACTCTTCGACTTCGCCAACACCGCATTTTCGGTTATCATTGTCACGGTCATCTACTCGAGGTATTTTACTTCGCAAGTAGCGGAGGGACAACACTGGCCGTGGGGACTCGCTGTCAGCCTCTCCATGATCCTTGCCGCGGCGATCGCTCCCCCCCTTGGCGCAGCAGCGGACTTCTCACACCGAAGGAAGCTTTTCTTATCGCTCTTCACGCTTGCCAGCATTGTCTGCACGTCATTGATGTTTTTTGTTGAGCCGGGGATGGTGCTTCTTGGCATGCTGCTTTTTATCATCGCCAACACCGGTTTTGAGGGGGGGATCGTTTTCTACGATTCCTTCCTGCCCAGCATAACGGCAAGACATACGTATGGCCGCGTCTCCGGCTACGGATTCGCCATGGGCTATCTTGGCGCCCTTGCCGTGCTTCTGATCGTCATGTTCATGCTCCCGGACAGCAATCAGCCCGACTACTTTTTCTATGTGCGTCTTTCCTTCGTAGTTGCGGCCGTTTTCTTCCTCGTGTTTTCTCTCCCCTTGTTTGTCTGGGTCCCAGAGCCATCGACATCTGCAAAAAGGCCCGCGAACCTCATGCGTGCCGGCTTTCAGCAAGCCCGCCGGACATTACGAGCTCTGTTCGTCGAGCGTAAGTACCCTTCTATCGCGCGATTCCTCATAGCGTTTTTCATCTACAACGACGGCATTCTCACCATTATCGTCTTTGCTGCAATCTTCGCCGAAGAGGTACTGCACATGAGCTCCAGTGAAATCATCGTCTTTTTCGCCGTCGTTCAGTCGAGTGCAATTTTGGGTTCCTTTCTGTTCGGATTCGTAGCTGACAAGATTGGTCCGAAAAAGACTATTTCGATAACACTGGTCATTTGGCTCGCGATTTCCATTGCGGCGTATTTTGTCACGACTGTCGCTATGTTCTATGTCGTCGCGATGGGTGCAGGCGCGGCAATCGGCTCTTCACAGTCTGCAAGCCGCAGCATGATGGCGCTGCTGACCCCAAAGGAGCAAGAGGCCGAGTTTTTCGGGTTCTATGATGGACTTTGCGGTAAAGCTTCGGCCGTCGTGGGACCGGCCCTGTACAGCATCCTGGCTGATCTCACAAACCAACGCATTGCCATTCTCTTCGTCGGTCTCTTCTTCCTGGTTGGTCTCATCATCCTTCAAGGTGTCGTCGAGCCCGAGCGCAAACACTTATCTTCTCAACCCTAACAATCGTTCCTCCTACGGCTGAAGGACGTTTTTCGGTTAGCATCAGACGAGGAGTTCTTCGCCGCGCGATTGTTCAAACACACAGGCAGAGAGCCTATTTCCTATTGCAATTGTTTTCAAATTGGTGTACCATTTTTCGGGATAGCGTCACCGTCTCACAGCTGCCGACGAAAATTCCCAAAAACGGCACGACGTGAGGCAGCACAATAGTTGCTGCCGTTTCATCACACCTCTCTGAAATTTGGAGCTTTCTGGTATGAAACAAAGTGTATTCACGACTGTCCTTCTCGTCCTCGCATCCGCAGTTTCAACGGTGATCTATTTCTATATGCTCCCACAGTACATTCGTGACGGGGGCTATATCGTCATCCTCTTGCTGGCCCTCTCGATTATGGTGATCACGTTTATCATCGAGCGGACGATGTCGTTGCGGAAAGCCGAAGGGAAGGAACCGCTTCAGCGCTTTCTCCGCCAGATCATTGATGCCGTTCAGGCGAAGAAGTTCGAGGAAGCGATTGAAATGTGCAAACGGCAGGAGGGCACGTGCGCACACGTGTTGCAGGCTGCCCTTGAGCGGTACCTCACCGTTCAAAAGCGAGGGCTGCCTATCGATAAACGGATAGTCGAGGTGAAGCGCGTGATCGAGGAAGCAACCGCGCTTGAAACGCCGCTGCTGGAAAAGAACCTCATTGCAATTTCTACGATTGCGTCCATCGCGACGATGGTCGGACTATTCGGCACAACCCTGGGCATGATTCGGTCGTTTCGGGCTCTTGCCTCAACGGGTTCGGCGGATGCCGTCCAGCTGTCATTAGGAATCTCAGAAGCCCTGGTGAATACCGCCGGCGGATTGTTCGCTGCAATCACGGCGATCGTCGCCTACAACGTCTTTGTGAACAAGGTTGACAATCTCACCTTCCTGCTGGATGAGGCTGTCTTTGAGATCGTTGAGATTCTCGGCGGTGAAGAAGAAGCACAGTAGTATGGTGGATCTCCGATGCCGAAAGTCAAGAAAAAGAGAGTTGGTATCAGCATCGACATGACGCCGCTGGTCGATGTCGCCTTCCTGCTGCTGACGTTTTTCATGCTCACGACGAAATTCAAGCCCCAGGAAGATGTCCAGCTTTCCCTCCCGGCATCGCATTCGAAGTATAAGCTCCCAGAGTCGGATGTCATAACCATCACGTTCAGCCCTGAAGGAAAACTCTATTTCGGGCTGGATTCACAGCAATTGCGTGCCCGGATATTCGGTGAGCAGAACAAACTGAAACAATCCATTCCGGTGACTCTTGAAGAGCTTCCTGCCATGGTCCAGCAGGCGCGAAGTGCAAATCCCAAGCTGCGGACAGTCATCAAAGGAGACAAGGACTCGATGTACGGACCAGCGGAAGACGTCATGAACGCTCTGCAAAAGGCGAACATCGCACGATTTGAGCTCGTGACAGAACTTGAAAGGAAAGACTGATCGATGGGCACGTTCGAATCGGTCGGCGGACGCGAACAAGGCAAGAAGGGGAAGAAAAAAAAGAAGCGTCGCATCGGAATTCGCATCGATATGACGCCGCTCGTCGACATTGCGTTCCTCCTGCTCACGTTCTTTATGGTGACCATGACGTTCAGCCTCCCACAGGTGATGGAGATTACGCTTCCACCCAGCGAAACCAAGAGCGAGATCACGGAGGCAAGCCTCTTGCTTCTGCGAGTGCTGGAGGATGGACGCATCTTCTGGAATCTCGGAACGGAAGCACCGCGCCCCCTCGATCAGAAAGAGCTCCGCGGCTTCCTGGAGGGGCGTGTCAACGCGAATCCGAACTTGATCACACTGATCAAAGTTGATCGGAAGAGCAAGTACTCAACTATGGTGAAGATTCTTGACGAGCTGCATTTGGCCAACGTTACTCGGTATAGCCTCGCCCCGCTGCTCGAGCAGGATAAGAAAATCGTGGCTCAGACGGCGGGAGTTTTGTAAATGTTCCGGACCCGCGTGCAGCTCTGCGTGATGAGGACAATGACTCAACATAGACTATGAATCGCCCCCCTTCATGCTATTCGATTGTCGTCCTCTGCCTCTTGTTGGCTGCATTGGGCTCACTTCGAGCACAGGTGGTCATCCGGGACACGACATTTCTATCCATCCAAGATACGTCACGGACCAGGGACGTCGATTTGACGACGATTCCGAACAAGATCATCCTTCAGACGGGAACGAACACCAATCTTGCCCTGAACAAGGACATCGCGGTCCGCTACACGAATCCTGACCCGCTGAAGATATCCAACCACCCAACAGCTTCGAACCCCCGGCTCATGATTGACGGCAAGGTCTCAGCCACGTCATTCTTCGAGCTTCTCCCGGGTCAAGAAGGAACGCAGATTCGTATCGATCTACAGGCCGTCCGAGTGGTTAATCGCGTGGTGACACGCGTCTTTCCGTCCAACAGCATCAACTTCCGTGTGCGCGGCTATTCAATCCATCTCGGACTTGATACGCTCTCGTACAAGAAGGTGAAGCAAATCGTGGACAATGAGCGAGCGAACACGGATGACTTCTTCGATCCGGATACTGCCCGATACTTGCTGTTGGTCGTCGACAAGCAGGATCCGTCGTTGACCAACCCCTTCTCGACAACCTTCGGCGAGATTGAGGTCTTCGGCGCCGGCTATCTGCAAGAGGGGCAGTTCACATCGAAGGCTCGTGATGCAGGCAAATCGGTCAACTGGGGGCGTGCAAGCTGGCGAGCCCTAACTCCGCCCGGCACGTCCGTTCGGATGCAGGTTCGCACTGGCAATACTCCGAACGTGACACCGTCTTGGAGTCCGTGGAGCGAAGAGGTGACTCTTCCGAACTCACTTTTCAACGTTTTCGAGCCGCGTCAGTACATGCAATATCGTGTGAATCTGTATACTGCATCCGTGGAGACACCGAGAGTGGATGAAGCGAGCGTATCCTACGATACCATTCTGGTTGCGAAATCGACGGTCGCAAAGGTTCTTCCACAAGCCGCTCAGATTTTAAAAGAGACACAGTTCCAGTATCAGATCAACGTAGAAACCGACTCGCGCACAACCGGAATTGACACGCTCGTGATCTTCACGAAAGTGCCAATCGTCATCACGGGGGCTACCGTCAACGACCTCAACCTCCCATATTCCGTCCAGATTCAGCCCGGTCAAATCACTCTGGGGTTCGGCAGCACGATCAACTTCAACGCAACCATCAACGTTGGATTCAAGTTCGCACCATTTCTTGATGAAACGAGCTTTCCGTCCGTCGTGATATCCAAACTTAACGCGTCAAACCCGCAGCATGTCGACGCGACGGTAATTAACAACGTCGAGAGCTGGACGCTCACCGCATCGGGCGTTCCTGAACAAGTCATCGTCGAAGCTATGGCCGATCCGAATCCGTTCACTCCCAACGGCGACGGCAGGAACGACGAAACGCACTTCACGTTCTTCGTTTCGAATCTCGTCGTCGCTCGTCCCGTTCAAATCACGATCTACGACGTCTCCGGACGACTGGTGAAAACGGTGCTCGACATCAAATCCACGGCTCAAGCTTTTGTCGAACAGAATGCCGTGCGGTGGGACGGACGGGATGATAATGGCCGGTTACTCCCGCCGGGTCTGTACATCTACCAAATCCTCGTCGATGTGGATGGTCTTACGCCCGCGGTCGTAACGAAAACGGTCTCCATTGCATATTAAGATGCGTGTATGAACCATCGAGTTCTGTCTGTTCTTGCCGTCGTGATCTTTGTCTCAGCGCAAGCGGCCGCCGGGGGGTTCTCAAAACTCCCCGTTAGCGCCCGTGCCGTAACGCTCGGCGGATCGCTCGTGAGCTTCTCGGATGACCCCAACGTCATCTTTTATAACCCCGCCGGCATCGCGTCTCTCAAAACACTCTCCCTGTCCACTTCGTACACCCAGTTGTTCACAGGCATCAGCGACGATCGCTTGAGCTATATTTCCGGGAGCGCCGTCGCGAACCTGGGCCTCGTGGGCAACCTGGGGGTCGGCATACGTTCGTTCTCATCCAATTACTGGAAAGAGAATGAGATCGTGGGCAGCTATGCCCAGGGCTTGTTTGATCTGTTCTTCGTGGGCGGGAGCGTCAAGATGTTGCAATGGTCAGCGCCCGCGCCATCGGGGCGACTCGCCGTTCCGGAAGATGGTTACTCGAACGTCACCTTCTCGTTCGATGCCGGTGCACAAGCCCAGCTCAAGAATATCATTCCGGATAACGATATTCGATTCGGCATCTTTTTGGGGGACATCAACCAACCCTCGATAGCAAAAAACGGAGCGGCTGAGGGGAAACTGAATCTGAAACTCTCGACAGGAGTAGCTTACATCTCACGCGTGTACAACTATGCCGTGACGGCTCATTACACCGTTGCGGGGACGATGAAACGGCTCGGGCTTGGGATGGAAATTCTTGCGCTCCAGACTTCTATCTTCGAACAGCCTGTTGCATTGATGCTTCGAGCAGGTGGAGGAGGCGGACTTCAGGCGTCAGCCAAACAGGGCGACCTGAACGGTGGCCTTGGCTTCACGGTAGCTGGGTTGACGTTTGACTACGCTTTTGCGTACCAAACGGAACTCCTGTACATCTCCGGCACTCATCATTTGACGTTGCGGTACTCTTTCTGAACACTCTGTCACTGCACGCACAGCGTATGATTCGTCGGTTCTCGCTTCTTGTTCTACTGATCATCCTCATACTCCTCCTGCCGAGCGAACTCCTTCCGCAGTTCATCTCGACCGACAGAGATAAGGGGTCCTATCAGAACTACTCCGGGAGGAACTACGAAAACTACAGTTCGGTGCTCTTGAGGCGGAAGTTCTATGACAACTTCGGCAATTTCCTCGTCGACGGCGTGACGATCTTTGGACTAAGTGAAGAGCAACGTCCTGCTAATCTTCAGCTGCTGGATATTCCGACCAGCAGTCTCAGCAAATCACGCTTCTACAGCTCGTACTTCTCGAACCTGGTGATTCTCAATGACAGCTACAGCGGCTTGACGAGCCGGCTTATGATCGGCGATGCGCTTCGCACCAAGTTTACGTCGCTGACCCTTGACAAGGCGCGCTTTAACGGCATCCGATGGGATGCTTCAACACCAAAGTATCGTGGCAGCGTCATCGCCTCGCGCATTTCAGACCCAGTGCGAATGAATCCGGAAATCGTTCTTACGGCGTCGCAGCAGATACGCCGTACCCGTGAATGGAGTACGTACCTCATGGGCGGTCACTTCGAGACTGACATCGGCGATTTTCTCACGCTAGGGGCAACCTACGTCAACCAGCACCAGCGCAGGAGCTCCCTCGACAGCAAGGATATTTCGATCCGTGGAGTCCCGGCCAATGCGGTGCCGCGCGTCATCTTTGTCCGCGTCCACGACGATTCACCCGGCGATAACTCCGGACCGATCATCTTCTCGACGCCACAGATCTTCATCAACGGCACGGCGCATCCCATGGTCAATATCAATGCCCGTGTACCCGATCCGCGGCGCGTCGACTTGAGGTTTCCTATCCAATACTGGATTTTCCGCGAGTTTCAACCGATATACGTTGCAACCTATCCGCAGCGTGACACCGTCAGCCAGACCGATTATGTCCATTACAGCGCCCGATCCGCCCCCACTCCTGTGCCGCGGTATCCGGTTCAGCTCGCGAGTGATCGCCTTGACCTTGACTACAACATGACGTACGCATTCGTCATTCCACCGGGTGCGAACTCCGTTGATTTCAGCGTTATCCTTTCAAATGACTATCGAGTCGATGCCGGCCACGACTGGATCAACAATCTCGATGAATACGAGAACACGTCGTTCCGTTCACATGCCGACAGCATCGTGATTGGACCGCTCGCGGTTCCTACCACGTTTCGAACGATGGTTCGAGCAGAGGGGAATGTCAAAGACGGCTCGAACAAGCGCGTCGTCAATTTCTCGTACGGCCTGTTGACGGGCATGACCGTCTACGGGCTGAATTTCAAATTCAGCTGGCAGGGTTTCAACGTCGAGGGCGAGGTTGTCCGGAGCACGGAATTCCTGAAATATCCTATCGGAAAAGGAGCGCTGTTCGAAGACATCGGCGGTGCGTTTTTCGTTCGAGGGACCAAGAAAATTGGTAGGCTGACATTGGGTGCTGAGCGGTACAGTTTGGATCCGCGCTATTCGACGATGCTCAATCTGTACACAATGGATAACAGCTACTACGGCAGCCAGAACGCCCCCGTCGCTCCAGACTTCCTCGGTTTTGATCCTTCTGCTGCCTCGACTCCGCTGGCAAGCCTCCCCGGCGAGTACATCCCCGGGCAGGCAGGAGGCGCTGTCTATTCCCTCGTCGACGATAATGATGATAACGATCGATGGGAAGACGGCTTTTATCATTACAACGTCCGCTCGACACCTGACATTCGGAACGGCGATGTGGTGAACTACAACTACCGTCTCGGCTTCCCAGGGTTCGGTGACCCCTTCCTTTTGGGTTATCGGCAGAACATCAACGAGCTTGTGGGTCTGGGCGATATTGTCCGAAGACCAGATGCCGGAATTTTCCCCGGCAAGGATAAAGATCGCGATGGCATACCCGATGACGATCGGAACTCAGACGGTATCCCTGATTATTTACAGGACTTCCTGACGTACTACACCGACCCACCGTTCTTCAATTACGGCGACGACTGGAACAACAACGGCGTTATCGACGAGCAGGAGAATGACATTCTTCCGGACTACGCGTATTATCCCGACCTCAACGGGCACCATTTGTTCGGGAGCTTCGAGATCATTCGGTCGATGAATCTGAGGCTCGGAACCATCCGGGAAAAAGCACGAGCGCAAGGGGGAAAAAACAGGAACGATTACCTCCGCTGGACGTACGAAGCAAGCACACCTCGCTTTGGCGGCATAAACCTCTTCTATGTCTTCAAGCGCGTACGAGATAATATTCCGAACAATGGGTATCAGTTCATCAGTCCCTTGACAATCTCCGCCGCCATACCGGATTTCGCTTTTGACCCCCTTGAATACAAGAATAGCTCGGTCCATCAACTCTTCCTCGGAACAGTCTACACTCAGGTTCCCAGCCTTCGGATTGAGAACAATGTGAAGTACGAATTCAACAGTCAGCAGGCCGTCGGCGAAGCCCTGCGTAATGCCAGAGGCGCTTTCCTGAACCCGGATGAACAGCCCGACGGCCGTATCGTCAAGCTCGGCATTGTGAACAAGGTGGATTACACCTTCAAGTTATTCGACGGCCATCTTCAATTCATCCCCCAGTTGAAGGTCAGGACACAGAAAATCGTACAGCTCGAAACAAATCAGTTCAACCAGCAGGTTAACACCGTGAGGACGCACATCCAGGAGATGATGCCGATCTTCCGGATTGATTACCGGTTGACGGACCGAACATACCTCCGCCTCGGGTTGCAGGGGTTCAGCATTCCGGGAACGGGCAATTCATTCAACTATCAGATTAAGGACCTCAAGTCCCCCGAGCGGGACGAAAATCGCACCACCTTTGCGATCACGTTGAGCAACAAATCGCCTTACGGTGGCTACAACGTGGTGATTGACATGGGTTACAAGCTCACAAGCCGCGAGTTTCCGCGGCAACCCGACCCGCGCTTCCGCGAAAGGAAGGAGTCGCTAATTTTTGTGACGATCTACGCTGGGTTCTAACGATGGATTTCAAAACGATTATCATCATCGTCCTCACTGCGTCGCTGGCGGCGTATTTTATTCCGACGCCGCAGGAGATGCAAACGCGGTTCAAGAGCGGGCAAGACTACTACGCTTCAAAGGATTACAAGCGGGCCATTGAACAGTACGAATGGATTATCAATGCCCAGAGCAAGTTCATTGAAGCCGATAGTGTCCGGGTTTCGTTGCTCGGAAATGAGATCAGCGTCGGTGTGCGGACCGCAGCATACTATCAAAAGGGTAACGCTCTTCGCAACATGGGAAAAAAAGAGGAAAGCATTGAAACGTACCGCATTGTTGAGCGCCGGCCGGATTCCCCAAGACTTTCCGCACTTGCACAGTACCAGATCTATGATATGTACTACGGGGATAGAGAATACACTCGCGCGATTCAAGAGTCCCGCGGCCTCATCGAGCGTCACCCCCTCGATGATAGGGTCCCGCGTGCATGGTACGACATCGGGTGGGCGTTCCGTGAACTGGAAATGATCGATAGCTCCAACCTGGCATTCGAAACCCTCATCCGTGAATTCCCCAAGAACGAGCTCGATGCCCGCGCCCGCTATCAACTTGCCCAGAATTATTTCGATCAAGGGAGTTGGGATCGTGCTATCGCAGCCTTTATCGATGTCATCGATCGCTATCGGCCCGAGAAGTTCGCATCAACCGAATGGGAGAACGTTGAGCTGAAGGCGGTGAAAGATCGAAGGTTGTTCGAAGCTCAGGCCGGACGAGATATCGACGTCAACACGCTTGAGCTTGTTGCCAAGGCGCAGGTCAGGATTGGAGACGCGTATCAGCGCAAGGGGCAGTACGAGAACGCGATGCAGACATACCGCAAGGTGATTGCGACGTTTTCACTCATGCCGACACTCGTTGAAGCAACATTTATGAAGATGGCGGAGTACACAACGCAACTGAAGGGATTCGACGAGGGGATCTTAATCTACCGCCGGGCCATTGACGAGAATTTCACCAACAAGCCCCTCCAAGCGAAGCTCCAGTACAAGATTTCACGCACATACCAAGATGCCAAGATCTACGACAAAGCTGCGCAAGAGTATCTGTTCTATGTCCGGGCATATGCTCCCCAGGCCCAGGCGATCAAATTCTCTGTCGAACAGGCATATTTTCTGGCGATCAGCAACTTCTATAACTCGCGTGATTTCAAGAACGCTCTCTCCTACGCGGATTCGATCAAAACCTTGTTCCCGGAAAGCGAGTTCTTGGCCAAAATCACCATGTATCGAGGACTTGCATCCCTTGGGCTTGGGCGTTATGCTCAGGCGCGGGAGCACTTTGCGGATGTCCTCCGGAGCGCCCCGGAGTCGAATGAAGCATTGTTTGCTCGGACGCAGATCGGTAAGAGCTATTTCGACGAACGCCAATATGAAAAAGCTGTCGCCTCGTTTGAGGAACTTCTCGCCGGCGACCAATCCAAGCTCGATCTGAGCGAAGTGCACTATCTTATGGGTTTGAGCTATTACGGCCTTGGCGCACACGACAAAGCCATCGACCATCTCGCCCGCGTCGAACCATCTTCATTGTACTATCCATTCACCTTTGCGCGCGTAACACGAGCGTACACGGCCCAGCAACGATTTGACGATGCCGCGCGGTTCCTCGATCGCGCCTCTGCCGCCGCGCGGCGTGACAGCGCGGATTTCACTCCCTTTGTGCGGCTGGCTCGGTCGGAGCTTTACAACGCTCAGCAGAAGTATGATCTCGCGATTGCGGAATTCGATAGTGTGATCAGCGACAAATCCCAAACGGAGAACACGCGAGTCCAGGCGTTGTATGGCCGCGGGCTTGTATACTTCGAAACGAGCAAGTTCAAAGAGGCATCGGTTGACTTGCAAGCATGCCTTTCCTCGGCTGTCTTCCAGCAGGTGTTCCCAGCGCTCATACCGCAAGCCAAAGAGAAATTGGCATTCAGCAACATCAGTATCGGGAAGAAGAAGGAGGGAGCGCAGCTGCTGTCGGACCTTGTCTCTGCAGCTTCGGCAGGTATTGAAAAGAGCAAGTACCTTGCGATGCTCTGCGAGTTTCACTATCGTGCGGGTGAGTACGAGAAAGCGGTTGAGATTGGGAATATGGTCCTCGCAACGAGTGAGAGGGACGAGTTTTCCGCCGTCCGGACGTACGTAGCGATGAGCAATAGTTACGGCAATCTTCAGCAGCACGAGAAAGCAATCGCCACGCTCAACGAAGCCGGCGAGAAGTTTCCGACCAACACCTATATCGAAGAGGTCTTTTTTCAGCTTGGCATGATCTACTACAAGGGTGGCGATTACAAAAGCAGCGCGGGAGTCTTCCAGAGCCATATGCAGCGGTTCCCGAATAGCCGGTTTAAGGAGGATGCTCTCTTCTTCCACGCGTTTTCACAGTACCATGCCGGACAGGCGGATGAATCGATCAAGACCTTCAGGGAATTTCTGAAGACCTACCCGAATTCAAAGCGCTCGCCTGAAGCGCAAATGCAGATTGGCGAGGCTTTTTTTAATACGTCGCGATTTGCTGAAGCAGCACAAGAATACCAGGTGGTGTATCGCCGCCATCCCCAGAATGACAACGCAGCGGTGGCGATGTTCAATGAAGGATGGTGCTACTATCAGCTCCAGCAGACCGCACAAATGCTGGAGACATTCACAACGCTCATTCAGCGATTCCCCACAAACAAAGTTGCTGCGGATGCCCAGTTTACGATCGGTGACTATTATTACAACCAGAAGTCGTACGACGCAGCTCTGATCGCGTATCAAACATTCACGACGAAGTTCCCTGCCGAGGGTCGCATTGAAGAAGCAAACCTGCTGATTAAGGATCTGAGCCAGGTACAAGCGTATCGTGAGTATGAAGCGGCAATGGCGTTCTTCGATGCCAAGAACTGGAAGGTCGCGATCGAAGAACTCACGAAAGTGATGAACAAGTATCCCAACACGGAAATCGTGTACGGCTGCAAGACCAATATCGCCTCGGCACATGAACAGTTCGGAGAACGGAAGAAAGCTCTTGCACTGTTCAATGAGATTGTCACCGAGTGGAAAGATATCGAAGCAGCAAAAACGGCAGTGTTCTTCGCCGATATGCACAGACGTTGGATTGAGGCGGGGAAATAACCTGTTGAGACTTTCGAAGTTTTGAAGACTTCCCAGGTCTATTGAGGATCATGGCACCAGAACGGAACACTGGACTTCAGCGGTTAGGGCAATGGAGGCAAACGTACCAGAAGTACTTCGCCATCGGATTTCTGTTGGCCGCTCTTCTGCATCTGGTCGTCACGTCCGTCTACCACGTTGCGACGGAACGGCCGCCAACTGAAGTGACCGTGATGGTGGAGAAAAGGGAATATGATCTCGTGCAGCCGCCGGTGAAATTCGAGCTTCGCGCTCCGAAACTGGCAAAGGCATTCTCGGTCACCAAGGTGCCATCATATGCGCAATCCTTCACGCCGAGGGAAATCAAGTTCGAGCCGACGACCGTGACCAGAGTCGAGCAAGCGTCCGTCATACCATCGGCATCCTCAAGCCGGGCCAATCGGGCGGAAGGCAGCATCTTCTACGGAGCGTTGACCGGGGGATCTGGAGCCGAGGCGAGCTGGGGCATTCCCGGCGGAGCTGTCGCCTTTGGCCGGAGTCTCGGGACCGGCGGCCGCCTGGGCTGGGGCGAAGGACAGACCGCAGGCGTCGATTTTTCCCCTGATCTCAATGAAGAGGTGGTCAATGTGCGTACCGGCGGCACAGGGCTGCAGTCGATGCGGAACGAGCTCATCGGATCGGAAAACCTCGTTGACCGGTTTGAAGGATTTATTGAGACCAATCCGACGAACAAGAAGAAAATCAAGGGGTTTATCAACTTCTACCAACTTCGCTGGCGAGCGTCAAAGTCCGAGCCCAACGGCGAGGAAGGCTGGAATGTGTTTCCGAAGGCTATGCCGGCGCTCCAGGCATATGCACAGGATAGCACTGATGTTCGCGTGACCCTTTCCGGCAATATCCGCTTGGATGACCGACAGCTCTGGAACATTCCAATTCTGTTTATGATGGGCTATCTTGCACCGGTGCAATACACGCAAATCGAATCGAAGAACCTTGGGAAATGGTTGCGACAAGGTGGTTTTCTCTTTGTCGACGATGGGTATGCAGCCATGTACGCAGCATTTAACAAGAGCGTGCGTGCGCTCTTGGAAGATGCGCTGGGTTACGATGCGGAATTCCAGAGAATTGCCAGCAACCATTGGCTGTACCATTGCTGGGAGGATTTCGGCGGACCGCCGTCAGGTCTCGATGATGCGAACCTTCCTCTCGAGCAAGACGGGAAGACGCCTCGACGGATTCCCGAACGATATCCGTACCTGGAAGGGATCTTTCTGAACGGCCGGCTTGCGGTCCTTATGTCAAGCAAAGGTTACACCCATGCATGGGGACAGTGGCCCTTCGTTTCTCCCGCTCAAGGTGGACCGCTCGATAACGCTCGGCAATTGCATTTCGGAATCAACATCATGGTATACGCGAGCACAGCCAAAGGCGGTATCATTGATCAAAACAGGGCACGCGTTGCCAACGAATTCCAGAAGTGAGACGTTGTGGAAGGATTTGCTGAAAAGTTGGATCATGATGTGCGTTTCATCAGGCATCGAATGATTCCTCGCCTTGTCATACTCTGCGGTCTGCTGTTCGTCCTGAGCGGAATCGTCTCCGGTTGCGATCCAGCGTACCGATACATGTTCTTTCCACCCGAACGGACCGAATACACGCTCGCTCCCGACCCAAACCTCCTCTTTTCCACCAGCGACACGAGCTATTACGTTACTCGCGATAGTCTTTCCGTCGTGTTTGATCGCAAGACCTTCAAGGTAGAGATAAAATACTTTTCTGATTATCAGCTCAACACACTTGAGTTTCCTGACGATTCGCGTGATGCGGAATTCTCTGCCAACCCGTTCACGTTTGCGAACTGGATCGATCCGCAGCTGGGTTATGCGCCCAACCGGTTTACGGTCTTCAAGATCAGCATCTTCAACTATGCCTCTTCGAAACTCAATTTTGACCCGGAGCTCTCGTTCCTTGTGACTGACCGTGGTGATGTTCTTCCGGGCTACGGTCGCGAGGAGAAATCGAGCCGGAATCAAAGCATTGAGGGATATTTTCGGACGCGTAAGGGAAGCAGCGGTGTGGACGATGAGGTTTTCGAGCGACGTATGGGAATCGTTCGCCAAACGGTTTTGTATCTCGGCCGACCAATTTTCCAAGGTGACAGCCGCGAAGGGATCGTGGTATACGATGCGCTCGACGAGTCAGTTGACAAGGTGAAACTGATAATGAAGGGCTTCATTACGGCGTACAATGAAAACAATGAGCCGAGCGAATTCCTCGATCTGCAATTCTATTTCAAGCGCGTCCCCCTGCAAAAAGACCGATTCCAGCCTGTGGCAGCTGCTCACGATACAGCTGCTACCGCTACCGGGACAGGCGATGCCAGCTCGGTGGCCAGCACGCTGCGGAATGCGGCTTTTGAGCTCCACCAGATACGCTTCCGCGTCGAGGAAGAAGAGGGCGCCGCTGTGCAGCAAGATTGGAATGTAAAGCCAAATGCGCTCACCTCGCTCATCGGATTCCTGAAAGACAGTCTTAAGGTGCGCCCCGTCCTGAAGGTCTCGCCTGCCGATTCGCCGGAACTCTTGAATGCCAAAGTCGGATTTCTCTTCGCCGGACCGTCCAAGCCGATTTTTGCCGACGTCGAGGTTCAGGCTTTGGCCAATATGATCAAGCGCGGTGGCTTCCTCTTCATAGACAATTCAGCGTTCACGTCGAACTACCAGTATTATGATTTCATGATCGCACTGCTGCAAAACGTCGGATCGAAACTGGACCGACAGGTAAGGGTCGTTCCGATTCCGAATGACCATGCAATCTACAAAGTGTGGCGAAGGCTTTCCGGCCCACCGCAGGGGATGGATGACATCGAGAACATGCCGGACAAGCGGAACTACATTCAGGGTCTGTTCTGGCGTGACCAACTGGTCGCGGCGATATCGTCAAAAGGATATTCCATGATGTGGAATCAGCGGGACCCAAGCCGACTTGATCAATTCATTCTCGGTGCAAATCTGGTGACGTATTCAGTCAGCACCCTGAGACCGCAATAATTGTCGAGCAAAGAGCATAAACGGATACTCCACTTTTCGTCAAAGACTACTATGCGTCTCAACTTCAGGCTCCTTCTTCTTCTCATGCTGTCGATCGGGTCGACCATGAGTGTGCACGCGTATGGCGCCGGCATCGCGGGGCAGGATTCGGTTCGTCGACAGCAGCCGGACACTACAGTTCAAGCGTCAGCGCAGCAGAATTCCTGGAGCGAGCGAAAAATCATCAGCGTTGTTTTTTCCACTCTCATTCCTGGAAGCGGACAAACGTATCTCGGGCATACTGAAAAAGGAGCAGCCTTCACGTTAGGGACACTCACCGGCGGTCTGATCACCATACTGTCCGAGAACAATATCATTGGGAGAAACGAGCGACTCGATGAGTTGAAGGCTCAATACCAGGTCGCCACCAACTACATCGCGGCGGATACGATTTGGGCCAAAATGGTCAGCACAAGATCGATCCTGGACAAAGACGTGCGCAGGCGCGATCTCTTTCTCAAGCTGACCGTCGCGTTCTGGGTGGCGAACTTGGTGGATATCCTGTTCTTTAGCGACGATAAGGGGGAGAAGCCGTTTGGACTGCTAGAAACGGGAAGGACATCTTTCGCGTTGGTTCCCGATCCCAAGAATGGCATCAATGCTTCACTCTCCATACGATTCTGAAGGAACATGTTTACGAATATTGTGTCGATTGACGGCCCATGAAAAAAAGTGAAGTTTTCGCTTGCCTTACTTTGATTTTCTTGTATCTTCTTGTACACGGTTGCACTGAACCGCAGGATCTCATTACTCCCACCCACTTCACGCGCGTCCCCGGGGTGCTTAATCTTCAGGGCGCCGTCGGGTTCACCCCTACGGGGAAACGACTTGTTCTTGTCGCGTGGGAGTACGATACCTCCAACTCCAATATTCGATCGTGGGACCTCACGCGCAGCGTCAACGACACAAGTGCGGCCGCCTTCGTTCCTCTGGAAATCATCCGGAAGCCGGCATCGGGTTTCCCGTCATACTCGGATACCAGCGGCGTGCTCCAGAGCCAAAACATCGTTACTGACAGTGTTGACGTCTACTACAAGATTATTCCGAACGGCGTTCTCAACAATTTCGTCGGACAGCCGTCGGATGTCCTTCATGTCATTGTCCGTAAACTTTAATCCGTACAGCCACGGGGCATCATTTCCCACCCCCTCATTCAGCTAGAGAGGAGATCTACCATGAATCGCTTGCTATCACGCATTGCCGGTCTGATCAGTTGCCTTCTTGCACTGACGGTGATCGTGCAGGCACAGGACCCACTCAGTGCCACGAAGACCTCAATCTCCTTCGGATCAATCTCTGTTCTTACGTCGAAGAAAGACAGTTTCTACGTAAAGAACAGGACCCAGTTCGGGTATCAGATCACCGCGGTCGCGAAACGCTTTCCCGCCTATGTGGTTTCGTATGAAGGAAGTGGTGTGATCTTTCCGTTCGATAGCCTCAAGGTTCGCGTGACCTTCACACCCGATTCCGTCGGATCGTATCCTGACACTCTCGTGCTCACGCACAACGCCACACCGACCCCAATCAAGGTCGTTCTCAGCGGAACAGCGTCCAATCTTATTCTCATTGCGTCCCCCAGAACGGGGGGCCTCTTAACCAGCTTGTTGATGGCGGACACACTTGCCACACACCAGCGTATCGATAGCGTAACCATCCGGAATGGCACCACGAGCGCCCTGAATGTCACGGCAATCACCGTGAGAAATCCGGAGTTTACGGTATTGACAACCATCCCATTTACCATAGCTCCAGCAGACAGCAAGCGAGTTGTGATTGGATACCAGGGGACGTCGGTCGGAAGGGACTTCGACACGCTCTCCATCGTGCA
>ERZ1292640.1807-Hain-H43-02um-R1-1807-length-17515-cov-5_pt1 | contig 17515 bp, 16 predicted proteins | sample MGYA00564404_ERZ1292640 | MGnify/ENA primary metagenome ERZ1292640 (study PRJEB36523, sample SAMEA6512636) | groundwater metagenome | collected 2019-01-08 | study: AquaDiva: Metagenomics assemblies of 32 groundwater samples
TTTTTGATAATTGCTAATTGCCTGATTTATTCGTTGCAGAAAGTAAGACTGTTTGTCGGCAACATTTTTTATGGTATCCACTTCTTTATTAACAGAATAGAGGTAATGGAGTTTATTATTCTGTGCATTGATTACATCTTCTGCCGATTTGCCGTTGCAATATCTGCACTGACAAGCACCTAATACATTTGAGATTTGATTTAACCTTGTTGGCTTCTTCTTTTCAATAGAAACCGTTCCTAACAATTCAGGGAAATAGTATCGTTCATACAAATTAAATCCCCGTCCTGCATCTTTATGCATATCCTCTGAAAAACTCTCAAACCTTGCTGCACCTGCGGAGAAACCAACTAAGCCCAATGAAATCAAACCTAATCCTAAACTATTCAACCGTCCTGCAATTACAGGTCTACCAGTGAAACTCTGCAATTTTAAAAGTGTATCAATGTAGTGGAACAACACAATAGCAGAACTATCTCTATCAATTCCTTCTGCATACACAATATATCCGTCACACTCATGAGCCGAATAATAATTGAGCAAATCATTTTTGTATTGTTGGTCGGTTAAGCTACTGCTGTTGATACAAATTCCTGCATACAATTTTTTGTTAGCATAAGCAGGAACTGAATTTTTGTAGTCAATACTTTCTTTAAGCAGTTTAATATCCAAATCAAACCATTGCTCAACAGGGTTCTGCTTGTATGTAGGCAACACATTTGTATTGTGTGTGTAGTGATAAGGCGAAACAAATATATCAGCACCCAACTTTGCTTCTTCATCTATTACAGATTTTACATAGTTCCGTTGCTTCGTGTAAGTGTTGAGATATGCAGGAGTAATAACTTCAAAAGTTGGTGGGCAATATGGAAGTTGCATTAACCCTTTTCTTTCGGTGTATGTGTCGTAAGCAAAACGGACTGTTTCGGGATCAATAATTCTTGAAAACTGATTGCCTTTAATTAACTGCAATAATTTCTTTTGCTGAAACTGATGGATTGCAGGGAACTCAACATAAATAGTTTCGCCAGAATTTTTTAAATATTCTTCTAAAACACTTCCATCATTCCATAAACGCAAAACAAATTTTGGTGTGGTGTCATATTCTCTTTCCAGTATGGCATCTTCTGTATTAAAAATATTTATCAGTTCGTCAATATTCAGGTAACGCTGATAAGGATTTTTTTCAAGCAACTTGAAAATGATATTTTCAAATTTGTTGGTGATGTCGACAAAATATTTCCTTGGTGGTATTGGTCTTTCATTTTTTATTTTGTCTATGAGTTCGGGAAGATTATTAAAAACATACGGAACTTTTGAAGTAAGCATTTCATAAAAAATTACTCCCAATGTATAAAGATCGCTTCGCTTATCAATATTTTTGCTGTCGGTAATTTGTTCGGGAGAAGAATAGAGTGGAGAACCTAAAAAATTTCCCGTGCTTGTGAGTGCTGTGTAGTCAATGACTTTAGAAATTCCGTAATCCAAAATTTTCACTTGGTCGCCATTGACAATTATGTTTTCAGGTTTCAAATCACGGTGAATAATCCCTTTGCTTTCATCTTCGCCCCTTACTTGATGCAAACCTTTGATGCCTTCCAATATGTTTTTGAAAATAGAAACTATCTGTGCTTCGCTTTTCAATCCTTTATTCTTGATAATTTTTTGTAGTGTTTCTCCTTCTGCAAAATCCATTACTAAAAAATAAGAAGGCACACTTAAATCACTTCCTTTAAAATCGTCAACATACTTTACTAAGAAAGGATGATTAACAGTTTTCATTATATCTATTTCTCTTTGAATTCGGTTGTTTTCTCCACTATGTTTATATTCCTGAAGAATGTAATCTTCTCTGAAAACTTTTATTGCATAAGTATTTCCATCTTTGGTTGCTTTATAAACAGAACCAAAACCACCAGAACCGATAAAATCAGTAAAAGAGTAGCCGTTTATTGTTTGATTAATTAGTGCCATTTGTCAAAGGTAGTTAATTTGTAGTTTTTGTAAGCTTGTGCCTAACTCTCTATTGTACGCAATAGTACTAAAAAGAGTATGTGTTTCAAAGTATTTATAACATTAGCACTCAAACACCCTAAAGGCATAAAAATGAGAATATTACGCTATGCGCATTTTAAATATTTATGAAAGTTTTTTGGCTAGGATTGATTTTTTGACTGATCAACAGAAGGCAAAAAATATAAATTGGTTTAGATTCCCAAAAAATGAAAAACTGCTTTTAGCTCTTAAAAATATATTTCCTCATCCTTTTGATTTAGGGTTGTAAATTCACTAAAAACGAGGTATTGAAAATAGAAAAGATGCAACCACAAAAAATGTCTCTTTATAGAAAGATATGATGGTTTTTAAACAAAAAAAGAGGTCGAAATGACCTCTTTTTGATTTGTGCTCCCTCTCCTGGGCTCGAACCAGGGACCCCATGATTAACAGATTTTTTGGGGTCATTATGTAATGTTACCAAACAGGGTTTAAACACTGATTTGGTCGAAATTAAATACTAATTAGTTTCCGTTGTCCAACCTCATATATTCATGTTCGACATTCTTGGCACGTTTCTTGGCAGAAACTTAAACAAATAGAGTGGACCTTTCTAACGGCTTATTTACACCATATTTGATTAATAAATTAGACATTAATTCTTCTACCCATTTTGGAATAAATGGCCCAATAATAATTTTAGTGATTAATATTTCCAAATCAATTGGCAAGCAAAAACCAAAAGGGTTTTCTTCACTGAATTTTTGATTATATGATATATGAAATAATCTAATTTCATTTTCATACTTGTACGCATCTTGTTTTGTAATAATAGGAAAGATTAAATTGCCTTCGGGAATTATATCATTTTCTTGATTTACGTATCTAACCGCGCTTAAATATAAATCAGGTACAGTATTAACTAATGCTTCTGTCAATTTTGTTGTATCAGATACAATAGCGACACCATTTCCTAATTCACTGTAAATTCTCCACATAGCAACAGATTCCCCATCAAAATTATTCCAACAGTTTATGTATGCTTGTTTTCTAACAGATTCATAAACTTCATTCATAGATTTGTCAAAATCGGAAGATGTTTTATGCCCTTTATAACCATCTCTTTTCATTTCATAAAATGCCGCGTCTCTATATTTCGTATTTAAGGATAGCATTCGTCCTTCAAATTTGTCCTCAGACTTGTCCATTCTTGCCAAGAATAGTGCTCTTGAGTCTAAAAGAGAGAGTAATTTTGTTATGTTTAAATACCTTATTATTTTAGTTGAGCGCTCCGGTGTTACCACTGGAGATGAGTCTTCAATTATTGCCATAGTTTAATCCCGATTTTATGTTTGACGGCTTATTAGAGAGTTCTATTTCTTTTGTTTTAAAAACAGAAATTATACCCGATACGATTGAAAATATAATTAAATCGGAACAAGTCCAAAGTTGGGTAAAAAATGCACCAATATCCTCACTTATTATATCTACAGGAAACACCTTAGTTGACTATAAAAATAGAATTTTAATTGATAAACTATCCATTTTTTTACAAGGTATTAGTGAATTAGATGAGGACAAAAAAATAAAATTTGAGAAAAAATACTTAGCAGATAAAAAAACTAAATCTAAATTCTATAAAGACCTCTTTATAACATTAGAAAAATTAGACGAAGAAAAGAAAGCTCTGTTTCTATCAAATTTATTTAGTTCTTTAATCAATGACGAGATTAGTAAGGAAGATTTTTTCAGGTTTTCTCACATTGTTTCTAACCTTTATATAGAATACCTTGATGAATTCTTCAAACCATTTCTATTGGGTGAATATAAATCTTACATTCACCCCAAACCAGATTTAAATATAATCTTTGAAACGCATGGATTGGTTGAAAGAACGATTTCAAATGAGAGAGATGCAATAACCAAGGGTAACAAAATTCAAACCAAATACAAAATCTCGCAATTTGGTTTACTTTTCAAGAAGCATTGTATCGCATCAAAATAAACAACTATTAATCTCCTTTGACTGCTCCTCCGTTAACTGACCAACATAATGTTGGGTTACAACAGTAGTAGCATGACCCAAATGCTCTGCAATATGATTAATTGAACGCCCATTTCGGTTCAAGGTAGTAGCGAAAGAATCGCGAGCGATATCAAGTACTAGGTTAAGAGATAAATCTAATTTCTTTGTTACATACCTCAGCTCCTTATTTATTTCACCACAAAGCTTATGTGACTTGTTTGACAAGGTTGTGTCGGTGTAGCCATCCTTCATCTTACCGATAATAAATGGACTATCCTTCACCGCAATTTTATCTAATACTTCTTGAAGTTTGTCTGTTATTGGTGCAACGATTGGTTTAATATTACTTCGTCTGGTCGTCTTTGTTTTAGTCCGATAGAACCGAAAACAACCTCCTTGAATGTGGTCCCATCTCATTGCCAATAAGTCAACAAAATTAATTCCATTACACCGGTACAAGAACAACCAAATATCACGTGCCCACTCCTGTTCTTTTGTCTCAAACTCTTCTAGTTCAGCAATTGCTTGAATTTCTTCTGCTCTCAATACGACCTTAGAGGGGAAATAGGTTCTGATAACATAACCTCCTCCTCCAAATGGATATACATATTCCTGCGGTATAAACTTGGTGATATTTCTATGGTGATTGATTACGGTGCGAATATCAGTCATATATCCAGCAATGGTAGCAGGTGAAATTCCTCGCTTAGAAATCTCGTATTCAAAATCATGTAGAAAATTGGCCGTTATTTCCTTGTACGTTAACCCTGGCTTGAACTTTTCCAACTGGTTTCTTGCAGTCTTCATTCTGTTTTTAGACGTAGATTTTAACCGCTTAAATTCTCTGTAATATTCCGCCATCTCGAAGTAGGTCATATCAGTTGATGTAAGCTTAATGACCGGCTCAATTACCTCCTCCTTTAAAAACTCTTCCCTGAAACGCTTAGTATCTGATAGACCTATTGTATCAAATACTCTTGCAGCTTTTACACGAAATTCATCACACCTTTGACGATATTCTTTGCTCTTTTCATCGAGCGACCGTTTTACAAATACATGATTATATTGTTGGACCGTTAGTTTATCAACGTTAAGACGTAATACTTTACCTTTGTCTTGGACGATTACTGCAAGATTAAATCTTCCATGTTTATCAGGTCTGTTTCCCCGCTTATCCAAGTTTATATTAATTGTTGCCATACTTTGCTTTACTGTTCAATGTTGGTAATGATGGTAATTCAATAGTTGTGCTTCCGCCTGTTTTAATCCAAAGGTCAAGTTCGTCTCTGTCAAATCGCGGTGAACGGCCAATCTTCGAAAATGGTATCTTACCATTCTTCATCCACTCAGATAACGTCGAACGTGAAATATTTAGATAATCACATGTCATCTTAACTGTTAGATATTTGGTGTATATATAAATGAAATCTCTCATCTCAATTTGATTAATCACTGAAGTTTTCATGATGTTTAATAGTTAGTTATACCACTTAAACACTCTTGTACATTTGGTTCTTGTGGAATAATGAATTCTAGCTTTTCTAAGTCAATTTTTGTGAAGTCAATAATGATTTCGCTCTCATTTCTTCGGGTTATATATGATAATACCTCTTCCTTTTTAATTTCTAATTCAAAAATTAGAGGATATGGTTCTTCAAATAAGCTACCTCTTCCTCTCTTTGCGAACCACTTGGCTTTTTCAAAATCGAGTGTCCAAGAACATCCCAATAAACTAATCTCAAAAACATCCTCTCCTGATTTTACACCTCTCCAAACCTTTAGAACATCTGGTAATTCGTTGAATTGTTTAAGCTCCTCTTTATTCATCATAAGTAATGGGTTTCCGCCGAAATTAAATAGCTCAATAATTTCATCTTTATGTTTGTGTGCCGTCTCAGTATCGTTAAAGACATCCCCTAAAATCTCGTAGTACATAGGAATTCCTACTTTCTCAATGACTAGCTCTTTATTTGCATGCAGCCACGAAATCCGCCATGGTCTTTCAATTAACCACGAAATTGTCTCGAAGTCATTCTCAAGGAGGCAATCATCGTAGTGTTTTTTCTTTATCCGCAAAGCTTCATTCCATTTCCCATTTTCTTTATTCTTTTTATTAGGTTGTGAATCATAAGTTGTGTTGATGAAATGATGCTTTATCATTGGCCCAATTCGAGTCTGAACTATACACCCAGCAAGCTCCTTACAGAGTGTTTCTTTTTGGTAGTTAAAATCGTACATGTTTAAAATTTTTAGTCATTTAATTGATTTATTGAAGGGCCCAGTATTAAACCAGGCCCAATTGTTTAGCTTACTTCTTCACTTTCGAAACACTTGACTTCAAACTTTTTAGTTTGATTATCATATTGGATAAATTCTTCTCCAATCGCTTGAAAGTCAATAGTCTGAACATCCATCAAGTCAAGCTCAAACGGTTCTTGCACCGCGTCAACGTTTTGGTCGCCAAATTTTGAGATTAAGCTCTGATACGCCTCCTTAGAAGTAGCTCCATGGATTTCATAATCCACAGGTACTACAAAATGCTGACTCACCCAAACTGCCACACAGATGTCAGTTGTAATCGTTTTTGTTTTTTTGTCTGTTGACATAATTTTATTGTTTTTAATTATAATATGGGTTGAGAACCTGCAACCCAACAACAGGTATTATCTAAATATTTTTAAGAGATACTATCACAAAGTGCCTCATACCCATGATTAGAAAGGTATAGATTAAGATAGATGGCGGAGCAATGCCCCGCCTCTAAACCAAATCCAACACATCAAACAAAAATGTATGAAAATAAAAATGAGATAAAGGTCTATCACCCAACTTGGGTGTCAACACATTCCTTTACATTTACATCAGCAATACCTTGAAAGTAAACATCGATAACATCCCAAGCATCAATGTCCTCAAAATCTATACTTTCAGTTAGGTTAAGCATATCAGAACCGTGCTCATTTAGAAGTTTGATATAGGATGTTTTGTCCTCATTCTCATCAAATTCATAATCTATTGGCACTTCAAATCGCTGAGTAACTAGTACTTCCATTACTACATCTACTACAATCTCTTTTGTGTTTACACTTTTCATAATATTAAATTTTAAAATGTTTGGTGGGGTTTAAAACCTATACTCCCCAAGGTTTTCAAATCATGCTTTTAGCTGCAATTGAAACGAGTAAATTTCGTTTCAATGCACAATGTCAGTTTAAAATTTTTACTTACATTGTTTGCAAAAAAATATAAATCCGCAATAATTGCAAGCACCACTATTTTCAATAATTTGCGTGCAAGCCAACATCAATCCTCCCACTCCCAAGTTGATTGATTACTATGATACTTTATCTACATGTATAACTTTTTAAATGACTTACATTGAAAACAAAAAAACACTCCACATAACTAACTATAAACCTCTTGATACTTAGTAAATGACAGCTCCTGTATTTGCTTCGCTGCATCCATCAACATTTCACTATCATTCTTACCATCAACATAACTATCTTCTCTACCCATTGACTTAGTAAAAACCTTGACTTTCTTGTCATTGTCATCAAGCCAGAACCCTCTAACTGATAGATAAGGAATGTTACTCACAGGGTGAACGTTCTTAATAACATGAAACTCCGGTTGAATAACCATGCGCAACCTCTTCAATTGCAGACTCATTTGGTAGAACTTAGTATGAAACTCATAAAACCTACCCCCATCATTTGATTCGCACACATTGTGTGTATAGTAGTCTATCATTCCTTGCTTTAGCTCTGTTAGCTTAGTCCAAATATGTATGTTTGTGGTATCACAGGAAACATTTTCTTTAAAATTATCTTCGTAAATAAACTTCACCACACTTTGTATCGGTGGTAGGTTCTTTAGCTGCGGATTGTCATTAAAGAAATTTTCTGTCATATTTCTGTCTTCCTCTGTCTTATTATAATTAATGCCAAGACCCAACACGGCATATTGGTACACATCATTACACCCATTCAAAGCATCCAACGCACGCTGAACAATATCGTTACTGTAAGTGAGAACCTCCTGAATGAATGACATATACAATTTGCCTGTTTGGTTTGACAAAGGTAAAAACAATGTTGTACTTTGCAAAAAACTTACAAAATATTTTTACTAAATATTTTTGCCCGGTCGATATTAGATTGAAATACCTTCCGCTTTTTCTTTTCAAATTTCTCTTGATTTGTGACCCATCTTGCCTTCCTCCAATACTTTTTGACATCCTCATCAGAAGGGTTTAAATCCATTATGGGACATTCAATCTTTACACCAGGCAAGATACCTGTAAATTTGAATCCGGTCGATTTAATCAAATCTCTAAGCGGTTCAATGTATTCTTGGGAAGTATATAATCCATCATGGATAGTAAACAATGGAGCATCAGGATACTGCTGATTAAATTGTCTAGAGACTTGATTTAGTAGCAGGTAGCTTTCGCTGCGCTGTAGTACATAAGACAGTTCCTTACCTCCTATATTTTCAAGTGCACTCTCTAGCCATTTATTAACTCCAGGGTAACATTTCTTCATGTACCTGACTTTAGGATTATTATTCCTCCTTGTTAGGTCATCATCAAAAAGAACATACATGGTGCTTTTCTTTAAGGACTTTCTTTCTTTTTGTAGTTCCTCAGTTGAGATTTGATAATCTGTATTTGCTTTTATCACATGAGTGTAAAAATCCTCATTAAAAGGACTACCCTGATAATCTTGAATATTATCAATCTCACTACTGTCAAAAATTTGACACCACATATATGGACTATGTTTTTTTGTACTTGTTATATATGTTATATTATTACTTGTTAACCCTGTATTATTTGTAACATATTTATTTAAATAACCTGTATTACTTGTTACCAATTCTGTATATGTATTATTAATTAACATATTCCTGTTTAATAACTGATTGTACATATACGGGTAAATTGTCTTTAGATTATATCCATTATCACATGAACTAAAGAACTCTTCTTTCATTATAGATGCCAATATATAAGGTTGACTAGCCTTAACATCTGCACCTACCAATGGTTTCCCATCACATAGCAGAAACTGTCTTATATTTTTATGAATTCTTGTATAAACAGAGTTTAAACGGTGATTTTTACCTGAAACCATTGGATTTAGCTCGCCAACGTTAACTTTATCTACATAATACAACCACCGGCCTATCATATTCTGTATTACTTTAATCTGAAATTCATTATTTCGCTCCACTTGTTCCATTAATTGGGTATACGTATTGTTAATGTATTCATACACCCTAGGGTCAAATGAAATTGTATGTTCCTCAAACTGTTTTAATAGAAAATCGTACTTTTCCGTCATATCGATATTTTCCCTATATGAGGATTGAGCTTTTTGTATTCTACTTACCAATTTTAGATTTTTAGGTAAGGTCTTAAATGCTATATCTCCGGTGTTATACTTATCAGTCAACCAAAAGCTTTTGGATATTTTTCCCTCTAAGTATTTATTATTGGTCGTGATTATGGGGTCTGATTTGTCCGTCAATAAATGTAAAGCTTGATAATACTGCCTATTTCCAAGAACCTCCTTCATTTGCTCAGAATTCATGGTTCTCACATAATTGTTAGACTTATAAAAGTCTAAATTTTCATTATGTACTACAACGCGAGAAAGTATATAGTATAATCTATACTTTAGGTTTTGCGATTGGGTTTTAGATAGATTAGGTAATCTCGAAATTATCGATTTAACATCAACAGTGGAAGGTATTATTAGTTTTAGACCCTCATTTTTTTTATAAAGCATTTAAGTAAATATCCCCACATTGCCAGTTGGTAACAGACAACTAAATCAATGTGAGAGCACGCGCACTCTTTATGTACTGGGGTCGAATCTGTTACTCTTCAACTATGCACAATGTATAGAGTAAAGAAAATATTTGGATAAGACAAATAGGGGGTTTGGATACTGCTAAAAATTGAAGCGCTTTCCCTCCATTTAAGAGGCGCTTTAGTCGTACCGGAGCTATGTGTAACTTTCAATCAATGAAAATATCGAAATTGGTGCTAGGAGTAACCAAATCCTAGATTTATGGTCTTAAATTGATATGATTTTGACGTAATTTAGATGTGTGGGAATTGACCCACCCTTAAAACTAGAACCCTTAAAATAATATGACCAAAAAAAATTTGGACACTGAGGAATTTACACCTGCACCAGGTGTTATCACATCACTATCCCAATTGACAAGAGACCAATTCCTTGAGTTGATTAGCTGCGACCATCCTGAAGCGAAAAAGTACCGGAGGTATCACATGAAAGAATACGAATACCGCATAAAATCAAACAAAGCTCTGAATGAATTCTACCGCGAACGCTTTTTTAAAGAATAAGATTTCAAGCATCTATTGTAATACAAGTTGTGACATCTTCTTTACACGAACGATTGTTGATTTAGAACAAGGAATAATACTTGATATGTCGTTATATGAATATCCTTTATTCAAATAGGAAAGTATCTTCTTGTTCTTTGGTTTGGAGATGAATTTTTCAGGCGACTCAATTGTACCAACCTGACGGCCTGTATAAAGCTTTTTTTCTTTACGAAGGTTAATTCCCTCACGTTGGCGTTCTAAAATAAGACTTCTTTCATAGCTCCCTAAAACGACAACAAGCGAAAGTAAACATTCCGAAAATGGGTCAGGTTTGCCATTATCATCAATGTTACGGATATATGGATTTCTACTAACAACTTTGATTGACCGTTCTGTTAGTTCTTTATATACTGATAGGCAGTCTAATGTAGACCTTCCAAGGCGCGTGAAATCATGACATTCTAAATGCGTCAATTTCCCCTGGTCAATTAGCTTTTTGATTTGAGAACCTTTTGCTCTTTCATATAGAGGTATTGAGCCACTGCACCGGTCAATAAATACATAATCAAATCCTTCAAGGTTCTGAAGTTGGCGCTCAGGATTTTGGGAACCATCAGTCGAGCTGACGCGGGAATAAAAAACTTTCATATTTGTACCAGATTATAGGTCGGTACAAATTTAACCATAAACAAGGGTAATCCGGAATTTTTGAGGGTATATTACTTGTACTCATTTAACTATACCCAAAAAATGGAATTACATTCAATATATCTAGCCGTTAGACATCAAAAATTAAAATAGAATTCTTAATTGAAGGTTCACTTAAGGTTGACCGGGTTTTCTTTTTTAAAACAGTAGGCAATTCAGCCCGAATCCATCATAAGCCTGTTCTAAAGGTCCTCAATAAGCCCCGGTGAAATAATCGCATAATCATACATCTGGCTGCCATGCTAGGGGTCCCCACGGGAGGAGATGGGTGGAGGTACCCCTTGCCGTATTTCGCCTTACACAGGCAAAACCTTCGTTTTTAGCCCCTAATCGATAGCCCTTTGTAAGTCCGGACCCATTTTTCACCAAAACTCGAAAATTCTTTTACCTAAAAAACCTATGAAATATATTTCAACGGCCTTTTTCAAAAAAAAATCGCACCAAAAAATCACCGGAAATCGAAGAATACTCTGGACATTTACCATATGGATTTAACACAAATACAATTTCACCAACATCCAAAATGGCAACTCATTAAATCAAGCCCCAAAAGGTTAATTTTCAAATCGCTATATATCATTGACGAGTATGCCACTATTGAAATTGAGACCGAAGGAGATGCTATTTACGGATTAATCAAGAGCACTACTAATCCAATTGGCAACAGGGTTATCTTGGGCAAAGGAATGCCATTGGAGTTATTCCTCATGCTAATTGTTGATGTGTTGGCTGAAGATATTTTTGAATATTCATGAATATTCAAATTCAGTGGATTAAACTTGATTAAAAAGAATACTTATAAGTTCCGCCCACCATAATTAACAACTCCTTCAATCTGATTCTCCACACCATCTTCCAATTGTGGGAAGAAATCGATACAGAATTTCCTTTAATGCTTTCAGAGGTAGTTACATTCACCAGTGAAGATGCAGCAGGGGTAGTTTATCGTATGGGTTTAATTTTCTTTAGGCTTTGTATGATACTATCAGCATTAAGAAAGTTTGAAAATGGAGAAATGACCGCTACAATTATTTGTACCGATGAAGATTTTAATACAGTCTTACTAATAGTTCAAACCTACTTAGAGCATAGTTTACTAATGTTCAATAACCTACCCAAGCAAAATGAAACCATGCAGTTTCATTCAGGCGATGGCAAACGCAAATTCTTTGAGGCTTTGCCCCAAGAATTTACAAGGAAGGAAGCAACCGAAGTAGGCACTAAATTTAAGCTATCTGCCAGAACGGTTGATGATGTGCTAAAATCTGCAACCGGGTACACCCTTACCAAAATCAAAGCAGGTTCATACCAACGCATTTGAAACTGTTCCTTCGGGGGTTTTTTTTTGCCCCACCAGTTCAAACCCTTCTACACATTGCAGACTTTGAAGACTTTGCAAGTTTTGCAGGTTGGGGGTACAACCTTTCATATTTCTGCTTATATTTGCCGCAATGAAATTTTTTGCCTTCATAATGAGCATTTACCTTTTGGTGCTGTCATGCCTTCCATGCATTGACAGGCAGGAGCGTAATGTAATGGCTGAGCAAAAGATTTCTGCTACTACTCAGCAACAACAACACCAAACTGGTGACGAAGCCTGTACTCCCTTCTGTACTTGTTCCCACTGTCCTGCATCAGCTTTTTATCAGCCTTTGGCATTATACAAAATGCCTAAAATGCTATTTCAATCTGTGAAGTTTCATTACGAAATAGTGTTTAACTCCTACGACTTCCATTCTGTTTGGCAACCGCCTAAGATAGGTTAATCTACAAATCACAACATTTCGTTTCCTTAATGCTATTCATCAGGCTTTATAGTTTGATGTAATTCATTTTACGTTGTGGTATGCTTCCCGGTTTATAGCCGTGATTAATCATATAAATCAAAAACAAATTGTCCATTAAAAGCAAAAAGAAAAAGCGTAAACCGCTTACTCTATTGCAGGTATTCAAAGCGGTAGGGATAGCGATAATATGCATCTTGATGTTGTTGGCTATTGTTGCAAGGATTAACCAATACATAAAATTCATAAACAAATAAAATTTTCAATGTTTCAAAAAATAATTCAGTTCTCAATAAAAAACAAACTTGTAGTGGGGGCTTTTACATTGGCTCTCATTATTTGGGGCGTTATATCCGCTATGCGGTTACCAATTGATGCCGTGCCCGACATCACAAACAACCAGGTACAGATAATTACACAAGCTCCAACATTAGGTGCTCAGGAGGTAGAGCAGTTTATTACCACACCTATTGAGTTGGCAATGGCAAATATTCCCAATGTAATTGAAAAGCGGAGCATTAGCCGTAGTGGTATATCCGTAATCACAATTGTTTTTAAAGACAATGCTGATGTCTATTGGGCAAGGCAGCAAATAAGTGAACGACTTAAAGAAGCCGAAGCACAAATTCCGCAAGGATTGGGTGAGCCCACTTTGGGGCCTATTACTACGGGATTGGGTGAAATATATCAATATATCATTCATGCCAAAAAAGGCTTTGAAAACAAATACACCGCTACTGATTTGCGTACCATGCAGGATTGGATTGTGCGGAGGCAATTGGCAGGTACAGAAGGTTTGGCAGAAGTAAGCGGTTGGGGTGGTTATGTAAAGCAATATGAAATTGCTTTGGATAACGACAAGCTCAATGCAATGAATATTACCATACCTGAAATTTACAAAGCATTAGAGAGTAACAATGAAAACACCGGGGGCAGCTACATAGAACAACGCAGCAATGCTTATTTCATTCGTGGTTTGGGACTGGTAAAGTCATTAAGTGATATTGAAAAAATAGTTGTAAAAAACGTAAACGGCATTCCTGTATTAATCCGGGACGTGGCAACGGTACAGTTTGGCAGTGCAACACGGTACGGTGCAGTTACAAGAAACGGTGAAGGCGAAGTAGTGGCAGGTATTACCCTGATGCTGAAAGGTGAAAACTTTGCACAGGTAATTACAAATGTTAAACAGCGAATGGCACAAATACAAAAATCATTGCCCGAAGGCGTAGTAATAGAACCATTTATTGACCGAACAGAATTAGTAAACAGGGCAATGGGTACGGTAGAAAAGAATTTGATTGAAGGAGGACTGATTGTAGTGTTTATATTGGTGTTGCTGTTAGGAAATCTAAGGGCAGGTCTTATAGTAGCTTCTGTTATTCCCTTAGCCATGCTCTTTGCCATCATTTTAATGAATTTATTTGGTGTAAGTGGCAACCTGATGAGTTTGGGAGCTATTGATTTTGGGCTTATAGTAGATGGTGCGGTAATTATTGTAGAAGCAATTGTACACCGCATTTACATGAGTAAACATCATCATGTCGATTTGCAAAAACTTACACAGCCGCAAATGGATGAAGAAGTATTTCAGGCTGCATCCAAAATCCGTAATAGTGCTGCCTTTGGCGAAATAATCATCTTGATTGTTTACCTGCCCCTTTTTGCCTTAGTTGGTATTGAGGGCAAAATGTTTAGGCCAATGGCACAAACAGTTGCCTTTGCTATTTTAGGGGCATTTATTCTTTCATTGACTTATGTGCCAATGATGAGTGCATTGTTCCTTAGTAAAAAGGCAATACATAAACGCAATATATCAGATAAAATAATTGATTTCTTGCAACAACTTTATACACCATTACTCAATTGGGCTTTGCATTGGAAAAAAACTATTGTGGCTGCTATGGTAGTATTATTTGCCGGCAGCTTAATCCTGTTCCACAGCTTAGGCGGTGAGTTTATCCCCACATTGGAAGAAGGCGACCTTTCCGTTGAAATAAGCATGGCACAAGGCACATCATTAACGCAGGTAGTAGAAACATTTGGCAAGGCGGAGAAAATTTTAAAGGATAAGTTTCCTGAAATAAAACAGGCGGTAACAAGAATAGGGAGTTCTGAAATTCCAACCGACCCGATGCCGATAGAAAGAGCCGATATGATGCTTTCCATGAAGCCTAAAGAAGAATGGACATCTGCACATACCAGGGAAGAAATGATGGAAAAAATGGAAGAAGCACTAAGCATTTTACCCGGTGTAAATTTTGAAATTACACAACCAATGCAGATGCGGTTTAATGAATTAATTACAGGTATCAAACAGGATGTGGCAATAAAAATCTATGGTGAAGATTTGGAAATACTGAATGCTCAGGCAAATAAAATAGCAGGTTTGATAAAAAATGTAAAAGGAGTAAGTGAACCTTTTGTAGAAAAAATAAGCGGCTTGCCACAAATACAAGTGGAGTATAACCGTGATAAAATTGCACAATACGGATTAAACATCAGTGATGTAAACATGGTGCTGAAAACTGCTTTTGCAGGAAATGTGGCAGGTGTTGTGTTTGAAGGAGATAAACGGTTTGACATGGTAGTACGGTTGCAAAAAGATTTGCGGAAAGACTTCAGCAATATTGAAAACCTTTATGTGCCATTGCCATCAGGCAACAAAGTGCCTATTAACCAGGTAGCAAATATTTCATTCAAAACAGCCCCTGCACAAATAAGTCATGAGGATGGGCAGCGTAGAACTTTTGTAGGTTTCAATGTTCATGGCAGAGATGTTGAAAGCACGGTAGAAGAAATACAACCCATATTAGATGAAAAACTAAAACTACCTTCAGGTTATTACTATACCTATGGTGGTCAGTTTCAAAACCTGAAAGAAGCAAAGGCAAGGTTAGGTATTGCAGTGCCGGTAGCATTATTACTCATTTTAGTATTGCTCTACTTTACTTTCAACAGTGTAAAACAATCATTCCTGATTTTTACCGCAGTTCCATTATCCGCCATTGGTGGCATCATTGCTTTGTGGCTAAGAGGTATGCCATTCAGTATTTCGGCAGGTGTTGGTTTTATAGCTTTGTTTGGTGTAGCAGTATTAAATGGCATTGTATTGATTGGTTACTTCAACCAGTTAAAAGACGAAGGCATTACCGATATATATGAAAGGGTAAGAAAAGGTACAGCCATAAGGCTGCGTCCTGTAATTATGACGGCAGCAGTTGCATCATTAGGGTTTTTACCAATGGCACTTTCCACAGGTGCAGGTGGTGAAGTGCAAAAGCCATTAGCCACCGTAGTTATTGGCGGTTTAATTACAGCTACGCTTTTCACCTTGCTTGTACTTCCTGCACTCTACATTTTATTCAACACTAAAATTAATTTCAAACTAAATAAAATGAAAAAAACAAAACTCCCCGGCAATACAGCGGCTGTGTTGTTGCTGTTTACATTCATCAGTTTGTTTGCAGAAAAATCTTATGCACAAAGCAATCAAAAAACTTTACAGGAATGTATTGATATAGCTTTAAAAAATAACCTGCAAATAAAGGGAGCCGACCTATACATTCGGCAATCTCAGGTACTGCAAAAAACAGGTTTTAATCCTGATAAAACAAACCTGCAATTAGTGCAAGACCCAACAAGTGGCGGCAATATTGATAACAGCATAGGCATTACTCAAACCATTGCTTTCCCTACTGTGTATGCTAATCAAAATAAACTACTGAAACAGGAAACATTATTAGCACAAAAATCAAAATTGCTATCACAGAATGAAATAATAAAAGAAGTAACCGAAGCCTATTACAATTTGGTTTATAGTTCACAAAAAATAAAGCTGTTGCAACAGCAGGATAGTATTTACAGCAACTTTCTCAAACGGGCTACCCTTCGCTATAATACAGGTGAAACAAACCAGTTGGAGAAAATGCAAGCCGAAAGCAGATACAAAGAAAACCAATTGCAGTTAAAGCAAGCCAATACAACATTAAGCAGTTATCAATTGGTATTGCAGAAATGGCTGAATACATCCGAACCGGTAATGCCAAAAGAAAATGAATTACCCAAGATGCCGGATGATTACAAGTTTGACACGGCTGCAATAAAATCAAATCCGCTGATAGAGTATTATAATCAACGGCTGAATGTAAGTACATCACAAATAAATTTGGAGAAAAGCAAGCTACTTCCTGATTTGAATGTGGGCTATTATCATCAGGCTATTATCAAAGGGTTTGACCCAGCAAAAATTAACCGTAATTATTTCCCTGGTACAAGGATAGCAGGATTTCAGGTAGGTATTGGAGTGCCGTTATTCTTTGGTTCACAAAAAGCAAAAATAAAAGCTGCCAAAATTAATAATACGTTGATTGAAACAGAACGGCAGCAAACCTTGCTATACATGCAAAGTAGTTATGCAGTGCAATACAACGAATACCTGAAAGCAAAAGAAGGTTTGCAGTATTACGAAACCACAGGTTTAAAACAGGCAGACGATATTATCAGGATTTCAAACACAGCATATACCAAAGGCGAAATTGGGTATATGGAGTACATCCAAAACCTGCAAACCGCTATCAATACCCGGCTGCAATACACTGATGCAGTAAACCAGTTCAATCAGTCCATCATATTGTT
>ERZ1292640.1809-Hain-H43-02um-R1-1809-length-17505-cov-7_pt1 | contig 17505 bp, 6 predicted proteins | sample MGYA00564404_ERZ1292640 | MGnify/ENA primary metagenome ERZ1292640 (study PRJEB36523, sample SAMEA6512636) | groundwater metagenome | collected 2019-01-08 | study: AquaDiva: Metagenomics assemblies of 32 groundwater samples
GCCCCTACAGATATGCTGCGGTATGCCTGTAGGGGTTTGATTTATCAAACCCGTTCACGTGTTTCAGGCGCCATCCGCCACACGTGCTTGTCAGATGGCGTCCGACTATCTTTTCGGCGGGCGCCATAAATGGCGCCCCTACAGATATGCTGCGGTATGCCTGTAGGGGTTTGATTTATCAAACCCTTTCACGTGTTTTCAACGTTTCTTTGCTAATTCCCGCTCTTTCACCGTCTGAACTTCCGCGGCGACCTGCTTGGGTGTTTTCTCGCCGATGATAATCGACTGAATACCCTTATCAAAGGCTTCTATTACCGGCGAAAATTCCGACACCCCCCAAACACTCGGATGCGTGGAATAATCCATAGCGCCTGAGAACTGCGCTAAGACCGGTGATATTTTGGTAAGGCTCTCTTTATTCGCCGGAAGATTTCTTGTTTCCTGCGCCAGATATGCCTGCTGTTCTTTGTCAGTCAGCCATTTTAAGAATGCGATGGCCTCTTCCTTATTCTTCGACTTAGCATTAATCATTAATGACGAACCTGCCCCGCCCCAAATACTCTGAGGATATTTATCCGAAACTTTAGGGGGCAAAAACGCCGCGTATTTCAAATCCGGGTTCATCCCTTTATAAACATTCACACACCACGAGCCGTTAAAAGCAAAAACAGCTTTTCCGTTAGCGAAAAGCTGTTCCGCGGTCTTATTGATCATGCTGACCACGCCGTTATACAAAAGCCCGGCGTCTTGCATTTCTTTAAATAGCGTAAACACGCGCACCCAGTCAGGGTCAGTATATGGGACTTCGCCTTTTATCGTTGCCAGGACTTTGTCTTTACCCATAATGTTAAAAGCAAGGCCATTGGCAAAACAATCAATCATCCACACTTCCCCCCAACCGCTGACTAAACCCTGCATCTTAACTTTTCCGCCGGAGGCGGATCCGCCTGCGGCGGAAATCTTCTTTCCTATATTTATGAATTCTTCCCAAGTATGCGGCGGCTTATTCGCGTCCAACCCTAATTCCGTAAATAAATCTTTGTTGTAAAGCATCTGAATAGTCATTACGTCTATAGGCGCGCCGTAAATTCCGGGCTTTACTTTATAAGAATTTCCCTCGTTAAACTCATTAACTGCCAGCGCTTTCGGGAAAAACCTCTTTTTCCATTCCAGGTTATTGGCTTCCATATATGGCGTCAGGTCGCAGATATGGCCGGCTTTGACGAACGAGGCAAAATCTCTTTTCTCACCCAAAACGCCGAACATATCCGGGAGGTTATCGCCTTGAGCCGCGGCACGGACTTTTTGGGAATAAGCCTCCGAAGGCGCGTATAACTCAATATTTACTTTTATTCCTGTCTGGGATTCGTATTTCTTGGCTAAAGCGACAAATGTTTCGTCCCTGTCTGTCATCCAATGCCAAACATTAAGAGATTTTTTAGGAGAGGTTTTAGAAACAGATTCTTTAGACGAACATGAAAGGATGGTAAATAAGAAACATAAAGCTAAAAACGGCAATAAAATACCTTTGGATTCCCTCATAGGAGCTCCTATCTTAGTATATTTGAGCGGTTAGAAATTATAATAATACCCTTTTAAAAACTCTAAAGACAAGAGATTTTAAGCTTACCACATGATTAGCCTATCGTCAAGAAGCTATTTTCTGCTTTCCCACCAGCGCCTTTTAAGCTCATCCGGAGCGGAATTCCAGACACATTTGAATATCTTCTCCTTATCCCTATCCTCAAGTTTGGTAAAGGTAACTCCGCAGATGAAATGCCTTTTATCCTGTTCTTGCAGAAAATCCTGCCAGACTATTTTTCCCTGGCAAGGAATAGGATTTTCCTCGCCTGTAATCTCTAAAAGCAAATCCATATTTTCGTTAAGCCGCACATTCTCGAGAAGGGAAATCTGCGCCCCGGAAAAACTTATATCCCGAAGCAGGGCCATCTTTTCTTCTGCCTCATCGTTTTTAGGGCTTGCTACCTTATACCTTACCGGCCTTTGTATCCTCCAGCGGACAAAACTCCTTTTTTCACGGCTGCCTATCATAGCCACCTCCCGCGATTACATAAGGTTATTCCTCCTCAACAGCAGGCTTCTCAATAAAGGGCCACAATGACAAAAGCCTCGACGGCTCGAATCTTAAACCAGCATGCCATTTCCCGGTATGGGCCTGTTTCTGCCAGACAATCTGCGCGGTAAGCGTTACAGGATTTCTTGTCTGGACTGAAACTAATTGTAACTGCAAGGTTTTCTTTTCCGGCAACTGCCTGTCCGCGCTAACCATAGCCCCTTCGCCGCTTATGTTCACGCAGGAAAACTGCCCTTCTTCCTCATCTTCCACCGCGTATGTACCCTCGAAAGTCCTGTTTATGCGCTCGAAACATCTCCGTTCAATCGAGTCTGCCATTCTTTTCACCTCCTTTCCTATATATGTATATTTTACCACAGACAATCAATTTCGCCATTAAAATATTTATTATTCGTAACAGTTCAGCTTCCGGAAGTAACCGTGTCATTGCGAGGAGCGACAGCGACGAAGCAATCTTTAAAGATTGCTTCGCTCCCTGCGGTCGCTCGCAATGACACTCGTCGACGGCTTCCAAGAGCTGAACTATTACTATTATTCTAACCTTGATATTTCTCGCCACAACCTCCGAGGTTAGGCGTTGTTTTCCACACTGAAACCTCGGAGGTTAAACATCGCCATGAGTAACTTTTTTCTCTTTTTGCTTTCGCGCTAAAATCCGAGCATGCTCATCTGGAACATATTTTAAATATTCAATCGCATCCTGCACTAATTTACGCTTTGCCTCTTTCACAGCCTGATTGCCATTGACCACCCGCGACACTGTCGCGATAGAAACCCCTGCTTGCTTCGCAACTTCTTGAATATTCATTTTGTCACCCTCCTTTCTATATTATTTTCAGCAAATATTTCACCGCGGTCCTCTAAACTGCCCCCAAATACCTGTCGGCGAAACGGCGCCTATTGTAGGGACTGTCCCCGCTGAGTTTACTTGAGGCGGGGACTGTCCCTGAAAGCCGTCCGGCGACGAAACAAACAATGTCAACCTCAGGGGTTGGCATACGATCAACTCCACCGACGAGGAGGCGACAACATTACTTTCGACAACCCTTTTGTAGGAGCTTGATTTATCAAGCCCGTTAACTAGGCGGGCGCCATTTATGGCGCCACTACATTCAGTACCGTACATTGTAGGGACAGCACACTGTGCTGTCCCTACGCTAATGCTGTCAGATACCCGCGCCGGCGAGGAGGCAGATTCACCAGCGGTAACTTCGCAGGTTAACTTTGGTGATCCGCCGCTTGTCTTATTTAAATAGAAACTCCTTACCGCGGACGCCCAAATACTACTCAAATACGAATCAATGCCCCAAACTTCCAAAAGAAGCCTCTTAAAATTAATCTCATCAAGGCCCAATCCTTCGGTAAATGCTTGAGCAATTAAAACTTTTCGCGAATGGTCTGTTGAAGTGCCGTAAGGCTTAAATTGCTGCCAGTTACAATCAATCACCCAATATATTCCAGCTATATTTAAAATATTAAAACAATGCGGTGAGATATCATCGGGCCCACCGTGAAATATCAAAACTTCTATGTTATAACCTATGCCTTCAAGGCCTTTGTTTAACTGGCGGCTTAATGGTTCGCATACGCTGAAACGATAAACTTCAGAAGGTTGCTCCGGGCAAATTACAACATAAGCTCGCTCTGATTCTATAAGGATATCTTGCAGTATCGCAGGATCAAGGCCGGTTACAAGCCGGCTATAAACGGATAAAGACAGCCCTGCGCCGTATTTGGGCACGATAAATCGCGTCCCTACAACACCGGCCGGCGAGAAGGCTGCTAAACCAAAATCAGCTCCAGGGGCTGATTTCGAGGTTGCTTCCGCCGGCGAGGAGGCGGCGGTTTTTAGAACTTGACATCTATACTGGAGTAATATAGACTCTATAATGTATAGGGGGAAATTAAAATGAAAAGTATAGCTATTGATATCAGCCCGGGCCAAGTCGAACGCCTTGTGGAAAGACTGCCCATTTCTTATAAAATACGCCTCATCCGTAAACTGGAGAGAGAAACATGGGCGCAGAAGCTCGACAACACTGTCCAAAGAATGCGCCGCCGCGTAAAAGAAAGAGGCATCACCAATAAAGAAATCAACAGAATTTGCGATGAAGTAAAGAAAGAATACGATGAAAAACATCGTTGTAATTGACCTTAACGTATTCGTCAGGGCATTATTAACCGGCGGCATAGATAAAACAATATATGAAACGATTAGAGAAGCAAAAATCATTCCTGCTTTTTGCCCCGAGATGCTGGATAACCTCGCCAAAGTACTGATAAGGCCGCATCTTAAGCTTGATTTAAAAGATATTAAAAACTTACTCATAACCCTTAAGAGTAAAGCGGCCATAGTCAAACCAGCGATTAAAATTAACGCCTGCCGCGATGCTTCAGATAACATAATTTTAGAAACCGCTATCGCCAGTAATGCCAAAGAAATTATTACTAATGATCCGGATCTGCTTGTTTTAAATCCTTTCAGAGAAATTTTAATTGTTGCTCCCCGCCAGTTTCTAAGAATATTCCGAAAGCGATAACGTAAATTTGTGTTTTGTGGTCGTAAAAGACTGCCCCAAAAGGCCTCCGGGGCATACTTTAATAGTTCTGTTCTTGCGGCCACCGGCGACGAGGCGGCGACATCGGCGGATACGCACTTCGCCAGCAGCACAAAGCCCGCTAACAGCCCAAACCATCCCCAATGCCCGGCTGCAAGTCCAAACAGCGGTAAAAGCGCGATGGCAGCGAAGCTAATGCCGCCGTCAACAGCAGCGACGGGTTCGTCAGGTGCTTCTGCCGCAGGAGACGAGCACATCGTTTCGCTCCTGCTGTTGTCATCCGTTCCAGCGAAAAGATATATAATAGTATCGTCTTGCGTTAACGCTTGCCATCTTTCATTCCACCTCATATCCTCTTTCAACGCTGCATACACGCCAATTTCATCAGCTCCTTTTTTAATACAGATAAAATATTTTCTAAACTCATCCTCCGCGCCAAAAGGCCACCCCTGTCTTCGCAAACCAAAAATAATATGCTTCATATCCTCTGTGCAATCCGGATAAATTTCTAACCTCACGAGCCTTCCTTTCCATATCACTGCAGTCACATAAAGATCCGCTTCCTTTGCCATGCCGCAAATCTGACGAGACAATATCCCAAGCGGCTGGAATTCAAATATTAATCCCCATGCCAGCGCTTGGGTAATTTCTAACGATGGCAATGACCTTTCAGCATGCCACTGCACAGGCTCATCATGGGGATATGCCTCTACTTCCAGGCGCTTAAAAAGTTCTTCACAATCACCGCCATCCAACAAGGCTTCCGGGCTAATGCCATCTAGCAACTCCTTAACTCTTCCTCTTATATGCTCCGGAACTCCATATCTTTGACTTTGTGCATACCTTTTTTGGAATACATTCCGAACTATCCTTCCTATTGTAGCCTGCGGCGCCTCTTCCCCATTTTCATACCATTGCCAAATATTAGGTAGATAAGCCGAACAATCGATGCCGCAAGCTTTAAGCCTCTCTGTCAAGCGATCGATCAGGATTTTCCAAGCCCTTCTGCAATAATTATTCTCGACATCTTCAACTGCTGACCGAACTTTATAAAAATCTGGATCGACTAGAGAATATCTTACTATTTCATTTCCTTCAGAGCCAACAACTCCAAGAGGAGGCTCAAGTAATTTCTCAAAATCAGAAGGAAAATTTACTCCAAATAAATCGCTTCTGTGCCTTAATCTCTCCGCAAGGTCAGTCCGAACTCTATGCGCAGCGCAACGCCGCCAAAAATCTGCGATAAAACCATAACAACTCCGGTCATTCCATGTTATGGCCCCGCCCATTTCTTTCGCTATCACAGCCATCTCTTCGGCCGGATCAATTATCTCTGCAGGAACTCCCGTTTCCACAGCAATCCTAAACATACTATCGGCAAGCCAATAATTATCAGGCTGTTCTAACATACATCTTAACAAGCCCAGCACGTGTTCATCTTTTCCTGAACTCCTCGCATAGTTATCTACAAAGCCGGCAAATCTATCGAATATTCCCTTTGCCAATCTCTGCAATGTTTGCGCTAAGGGCCCCTTGCCTTCTTCAGAAGCGCAGGCTTTTCGCCAATCGGACAAGTATCCCGCTGCTTTAGTAAATCCGCACCGATCGTCATCAGAGAACTTGAAGCGCCTATTAATCTTTTTGGCGCTAACACCTTCCATTACTTCACTACAAACACGTTGCAAGCCCAACACAGAAGAAGTAAACAAGCTAACAAGAGAATAATTTTCTTTTATTAGCTCAAAAGAAGCAGGGATTCCCTCACCTGCAACAGGAATAACCGAAGTGCTGCCAACAACTACAAGAAGCATATTTAAAAATCCCCTGCGGGTGGTTAGGGGAATACCTGTAGCCTCAATTGGTTCATCGTCAGATGGCCCTGCCGCTAACAAGTCGAAGCCATTTTCATAAAACTCTCGCATCGGCGATTTTGTTTCATCCGATTCCTCCGCCGGCGAGGAGACAGATTCTGTTGGCGCATCATCCTCGGGCACAACTGCCGCGGATATTTCCCGAGCAATAACTTCATTCCTTAAGGCACGCTTAAAAAGCAACCAGCTGGCCAAAGCATTTACATTATTTATGGCAATAAGCAATATCCATAATGTGGTTATTTTCACCTTAAAGAAATATACCAGCGCAAACGCTACCGGAATACCAATTGCCAACATAACAAAAGCGCTGAATTTAGCAGGCGTCTTGGTATTGCCAATGCCGATAAAAGCATTTAAAGTTATGCCGTAAGACATTATTCCGCAGTAACCAAAACAGGCGACCCGCAGTAAATCTGCCGCCAATACCCGGACGCGCTCATCGTGGTTAAATAAACCGGTTATCCCCGGAGCAAACAGCCAAAAAAGCAACGCGACTGCCCCGGCTATTATCAGCCCGTAGAAATTGCACCTTGATACTGTTTTCTTTGCGTCTTCATATCGTCCAGCTCCCATATACTGGCCGACCAAAGTAGATGTTGCCGACGACAAACCCACAATAGCTATATTTAACATTAAAAATAACCCGGTTATTATGCCAAAGGAAGCCGTTGCCACCGTGCCAAAATAATTAACTATCCTCAACAACACCATGCTAAACAATATTGAAGCGGAAAGCTGTAATGCTTGAGGATATCCGCGGGCCCATATCTCTTTAAGAATATTTATTTCCAGGTGGAAATTTTCTAACTGTAAATGGATAAACTTTGAACTGCCGCGGAACAGAAAATATAACCCGAAAAACACCCCGGCTAACCTTCCTACCAATTACGCCCAGCCTGCTCCCTGAAGGCCAAGACGGGGCAGGCCATCTAAGCCAAAAGTAAGCAAAGGAAGCAGCATTACCGTAGCCGCGACTGCCAAACAAGTTATGTAAAAAGATTTATTCGCGTCTCCGGCGGCTTTAAACAGCGTGCGCACCAACCAGACGATATTCATTCCTATTGAAGCAACGGCGAATATCCTGAAATACGCGATTCCATGGGCAATCACCTCCGGCTTTGCCCCGAACAAAACAAATAAATAAGGCGCGCAGATATATGCCAGAGCCGCGCCGAAGAAAGAAAAGATTATTCCTACAAACAAACCGTTAAACGCGTTTGCCTGCATTTTGTTTTCATCTTGCGCCCCTTTTGCCTGCGCGACTAAATACACCATTGCGGCCACGATTCCCTGGATCGGAATCCAGGCCACGTTAAGAATTGTCCTGCTGACAGTCATCGTGGCTAAGTCATTCACGCCTAACCTGCCGATGATAAACATCTCAAATAGAAATAGGAGGCTGAAAATAATCTGGTCTCCGGCGGCCGGAATCGCGAGCCTCTTGATAGCTTGTGAAAGGCCAAGGCCCAACAAATACGCGTTGCCTCCGTTCTTCTCCTGCGCCGGCGAGGAGGCGGCGGTATCTTTGATAACCCTTCCGTAGAGGCTTGATTTATCAAGCCCGTACCTCCTGTTTCGGGCGCCATAAATGGCGCCCCTACAGATATGCCACTGTATGTCTGTAGAGGTCGGATTTATCCGACCCGTTACCTCCGCCGGCGAAGAGGCGGCATTATCAGGCGTCATTGCGATGAGCTCTCGCTCTGCAAGAGGCGACGAAGCAATCTCGTTTCTAAAAATGAGATTGCTTCGCTCGCTTACGCTCGCTCGCAATGACAATGCCGGAGAGGATGAAGGAAGGGTTCGATAAAGAGTTTCCGGGTTATCCTTCCAACGATATACTTCGTCTTGAAAACAAACTAAACCTTCTTCTTCCCAAGCCATTAATAACGAATACGGAATAATTACCAGAACTTTTTTCCCAAAATTATCATATAATTCCCAACGAGACTCTGGAGCTCTATCAAAAGCCATGTTTATATCAATAACATAATAAAATCTTTGGTCGGCAGGACAATAAACAACCGTCCCTTCCACGATGCATTCAACCACGCTATCTAACACAATCTGCCAGAAAACATTATTAGTAACAGTTCAGCTTCCGGAAGTAACCGTGTCATTGCGAGGAGCGACAGCGACGAAGCAATCTTTAAAGATTGCTTCGCTCCCTGCGGTCGCTCGCAATGACACTCGTCGACGGCTTCCAAGAGCTGAACTATTACCATTATTAGGGGTTGCTCCGGTATAAGGACGCTCTTCCCTTAGAAGCGGGTCCCCCTCTAAGTTCCTCAATGGATATACTTCAACAATCTGATTTCTTTTTCTCAAAATTGTTAAAATTTCGGGATGGCCACCGGCTAATTCAATCCCGTGCCCTGAATCACCGAGATAAACACTCGTTGCACGAATAAATTCGGCATCATTGCGATAGCAGTATACTTGTGAAAATTCTGGCGGTTCATCGTTTTGTTGTCCCACCGGCGAGGAGGCGGCGGTATTACCTCCGACAACCATTCTGTCGGGGCTTAATTTATCAAACCCGAGCCTCTCGTTTCGGGCGCCATAAATGGCGCCCCTGCAGACGTCATCCGCCGGCGAGGAGGCGGGGGAAGTTTCGCCTGTCATTGCTTTGATATCCACAATTCCTATCTCATGCGGCGTTTTCTCTTTCAACAACATGTCAATTGCCACGGCGCGGTCTTTGGAATACGCAAGGCCTAACCTAATCAAAATAGCCGCGATTTTCCGCGCATCGGTTATGCTAACACCAATACCTGCCCTGAATATCTCTTGAGTTAACTGCGACCAGCTTTGCAAGTGGCTAATGGTTTCCTCTTTCGTCGCAGGTCGTTCAGCTGAATCCGCGGGGCGAATTCTTTGAATAACTCGCGGCTGATTTGTTTTGCTTACAGGCGCAGGCGCTATTGGGACAACAACAGGCACAGCCATGGGCTTGGGTAATTCCGCTTCAATAGGTTTAGGTTTTTGAGAGGAGGATTCGGCGGGAACTGTTTCTAATTCGCTTGCGTCAACATGGATTGGAGCAACAACAACTACGGGTAATTCCTCCGGAGGCGCGCGGCCGGATGCGGGATAAACATCTATACCTTGCGGTTTATCCACTTCAACTTCTCTGATAGCCTGCGCGGATTGCGCGCTTTTAAACCCCAGCCCATAAATATAAACATCCATCCGCTGGCCTGTCTTTACAATTATAAACTTCGCGGCGGCTTCCCACGCAAACTTTTTATTTTGTTTTTTCCTAGGGGCATCATATATTCTGACTAAAATCCACTCATCAGTTATTTCTACAATCTCACCCACTCCCACATCTTTATCTTCATGCCGGACTTCTCTGCCCTTCAAGCTATCGTTAATAACAGCTGTCGTCGGCTGGCGGTATAAACGCCGCAAGGGCACATACTCAAGAGGCTGTTTTGACTCCAAAACTTTTCTCGAAGCGAACCTCTGCAGTTCAAGATACAGGCGCGCATCCTGTCTTAGGGCAGCAAAAGCTTCCTGGCGAAGCGCCCAATAAATAGCATTAGTTACAGTTGCCCGGCTGACATTGCCTACCATAGAAGACAAAGAATTAAAATCCAATAATGCCCCCGCCTCTGTCCGCCTTAAGAAATAAAGGTCAAGCAAATAACGAAAGGCAGGCTCAAACTGAAGCAATGCTTCTTCTACAGCCTTACGAAATGCCATGCTTATTTTATTTGAGAGCGCCGGATACATTCCTCGGGAATCCTTGTGTTTTTTCAGGAACCTCTCTAAAACAAAATCGCATAAAGCCGCATAAAGCTCCTCGTTAGAAATTATGCCCGAGAATATATCAAGGCTAAAGATCATTCCCATGGCATCTTCAACTTTTTCCAAACAACAGCCGAACGATTCAGCGACTTTATCAGCAGGAATGACCCCGCTCTTGCCTAATCCGAACCTAAGAGCGATAAGCCTCTGGTAATCTTCCGGCAAAAGGCTAAGTTTCGGCCGGATGGCAGCCACCAAATTATTATAATCTTCATGCAAAATAACATAGCGGCCATCGCGGTACGCGCATAAAGATACCTCGCGCATTTGCCCGTCATACGCCCTAAATCCGCTATCCCAATTATCATTTTCGTAGGAAAAAACATAAACTACAGAATGCTTATATTTCCTGCCCACCAGATATTCTTGATTTCTATAGCGCAGATACCCTGAATTTTTGATAATCACTGCCTCGGACAAGAAAATCAATCTGTGGGTTTGCGGGTCTCCGCAAAAAGCAATCATATTTCCGTTATGATAAATCTCAAATCCCGCGTCCCGGTTACCCCTTATTGGTTTAATCAAGATTGTCTGCCCCGCGTAAGCCCTGCCAATATACCAAGGCCAGTCTGCCCAATGAAATGCGCCAGACAGGTTGACATCCCTTTTTTGAGCATAAACTACATTTTTCCTGAGGCACAATTGTAAATAATTTCCCGTATTATCATCAACAATCCCCAATTCCCAGCCGTTTTCGTCTATAACTGCCCGCTGATCATTCGGAATCTTAACGAACTTCACATCTTCGCCGGCCCAATCTTCACCGATATGCACATACCTGCCGCGATAACGCGCGCAGGCGTTTGACTGCACCGGCCTAATCTCAACGTCATGGGGGGTTTTGCTGTGCCCGACGAGCCTTACAACTTTATTGTTCGCGCTATCCCAGCTCGCAATCTGATTGCCCTGTCCGTCAAATATATCCGCGCCTACCAACGTAATCTCCTGGCCATTATAAGCCGTTCCTATATAACGCCCTCTGCCCATAAAACCAATCATCCCATTTGGCTTAACCGTAAACTTAACCTCTTTACCCTCTTGCGCCGGCGAGGAGGCGGCGAGCGGTAAAATAGAACCATCCCCATTTTTCCTTACCGGAGAAGAAGCAGTATTATTTTTTAAAAATTCTTCCAGCTTTTTCCTTTCTTCCTTCCATCCCGCCAATGCCCCAAAACGTAATGATTTATTTTTAGGAAATTTTATATCTGTGGAAAGGTCAAAATATTCAACCGCATTGGACGGACTTAAAACAAAAGGGGCAAAACCAGCCCTAACCAGCACAAAACTCGCGAACAGCGCTCCTGTGCGGTGATTGCCTTCTATAAATAACTGCGGGGGGCTCAATACTCTTGTATATAACCCCGCCGCTAATTGCCAAGGATCCCCGGCGCGATGCTTACTGTACCACCTCCAAAGCGGCCCCACAAAATCTGAGAATTTTCTTTTGGTTTCTTGAATAAAATTATTGTATTCCAATGCCTTTTGAGAATCGATCCCAATCAGGCATATCTTGTTTAACACCAACAAATCATTATCATTGATATCCCTGCTTTCTCCTAATAACTTATTCAAATAAGCATAGGCAAAAACTAAATTTAAAATAATAGCCTCTGTAAGAGGCTCTCTTATAGTCCTTAATTGGCTGTTTATACTATGAAACTCATTCTGCACTTCTTCAAGAGACAGCCAAACTGCATCCAGATTAATTGTTTTAGCACCCGCCAAAAAACCTGCGGGCGCCTGAATTGTCCGCAGGCAGGACTGCTTGCCGGTAAGGCAGGTTTCCGGATTCTTGCCTATGTTTACCGGAGACGAGGCGGCGGGAAACCTTTCCTCGGCTGTCTTGCGGGACAATTTAAAATCTCCGTCAAGATATTCGACGCGGCCTTGAGCCTGGTCATAATAAAACATTACCTGATCATTATCATCGTAGGCCCGGAATCCGGAAACAAAATCCTCCCCCGCGAAAGGCCTTAAAACAACAACATATCCCGCGTACTGCGCGCCTATGTTAAATGACTTCAATTTCCAACGCACAAACCCTGTCTTGTGCACAATCACCGGCTGAACGACCAGGCTAAATTGCTGACTGTCCTTGCGCTTTTGGCCTATCAGTATGCCGCGGTAATAAATCTTAATCCCTGATTCCCAACAAAGTCCGTCAAAAGGCAAGACATCCATATTTTCTCCGGCAAAAGCGGAGCCGATAAAATAAACTTTATTATCCCATTCGATACACCCGTGACAGCTTATCCTGCGCGTCTTAACTGTCAAAGGAAGGACAAACTGGCCCGAGGCTTCATCATAACGCGCTATCCGGATACCCTTGCTATTAAAAACTATCCAAACACCTGAATCATCCTGCCGGAGTGTTACCTTCTCCCCTTTTTCGCCGTAACCAAGATAGCGAAGCTCACCCATCCAATGAATTCTTTTCCATAAACCTATTGTCCTGGTTTGCGTCCCTTCCAACGGAACAACAACAGCCTTACCGGAAAAATAAAAGTTATCCCTCTTGGAGTCATAATATAACAGCCTATTATCCGCGAGGCTAACATTAGGAGAATCTATAACCAAAACTTTTTCTTGCGGTTGAAATCCTAAATCATGCCTTTGGCCTTTCCATTCCACACAGCCTGATTCATCCGCCTGAACGACCACAAGATAACCTGTAAACACGGCTTGGTTAGTTTCATACTTCCCTATTTCCTGCTGTTTAAAATATATGCCATAAAAAGACTCGCCTTCCGGTTTGACCCGCGCAGTTTTACCGGATAATTCCCTCGCGATATATAGGCGGCTGTCTTGCCATTCGATAAAACCCATATTATCCACAAAAAATAAATGATACTTTTCCCCTCTTCTTGGCCGCGGAACCTGCAGCCTTAAATGGCTTGATAATTCCCGGATCAAATCCGGCCTTTGCTTTAAAGCATCGATTGCCAGGCGGGAAACATAATACTTGTGCCGGGAATAAACCCAACCAGGATGAGGAACTCCGTCTATGGCAACTAACCGTTCCCTGGAAAGCATGCCGGCAACCCGAGTAAAGAACCTGAAATTATAACTACTCATCGTCCTGTATGAAAATCTGCCTGCCAACCCAAGGTATTCAAAGGCTTCATCCGCCGACATCTTTCCCCCCAATTGCTCAATCCTTAAACCAAGCATTTTTGCCTCAAGATAAATCGGCAGTATAACGGCCCTGTCCAACACCTTAATCCCGGCGTAGCCAACCTCATACGGCGTATCATTCCTTCTTTTAAAAAGCGCCTCACAAAGGTTGCCTGGGGATACCCCGATAAGTTTTGCCGCCGCCTCTAAAGAATACTTCGTTGAATTAACATCGCGGCTCAACGAACACAATAACGCGGCTTCTTGAGGCGGGATATTCCCGCCTTCATCTAAAAGGATGACGCCGTTTTTGGCCAGGCCAGCGATAAACTCCTCACTAACACCTGCCAGCCTTGCCGCATCGGCGCAAGAATACTCCCCGCGCTCGCCTGCCGATTCTAAGGAAAGCGATCTCTCTTCTTCTAAAAGAGGAAAAACCCGCGCATTAAGATTTCTCTGCCTCGGGGTTAAAACGCTGATAAGTTTATGATTTCCTTCGTCTAAATATCCCTGCCAGATTAACGCGTTATTGCCTTTCAAGCGCGCGTCAAAATAAAGCCTGCCCTCTTTGGCATATGGTTTTAATAACGCGCGCCTGCCGATGTGTAAACGCGAACCGATATGCATTTCTAACTTGCCTTTCTCGCCAGAATATAATATCGTCGCCCTAACAACATCAAACTCCACATCTTTATCCCCTAATTTTATAATTTCCCGAAAGACGGCCTGTTTTTTATTCTCTTCTTGCGTGTTTATGTATTGCCGGAATAATTGTTTGAACCTCTTCCAAAAGAGATTATCCCCGCCGTGTTTTTCTTTTTTTTCTCTTACAGCTAAAAGCAATCCGCGCAAAATCACGGCGCCTTCTTTAGTTAAATAATACCGCCTTCTGGAAGATACAATTAAGCAAAATGCCTTGCCGGACACAAAATATTCCCTAATATCGCTAATGCCATCAGGGCATTTATATTTCCAGCCGGAATTAAGCCGTCTATAAAGTAATTGAGGGCACAGGCCTATCTCATCGCAGGCGCTCTTGGCCGCGACTAATTCAACCCCTAAAAGCCTTAACGCGCTCATTAACTGCATCGGCGCCCCCGGAGTGGTTGGCGCCTCCGGAGTTAACGCCTTGTAATAGCCCACAAAAACATATCCTTCCTTATAACTTATCAAAACACGCGTTCGCGCGTTATTATTAAGACGGGCCAGTTCCCCTAAAACTGCTGTTAGCCCTTCCAACGAAGGCATATTGAAATAGTTTACTTTTATCCACCGGCATATAAGGGTAAACCGCCTTAAAAGCATTATTGCTTCGGTAACGCCCATCTCTTTTAATTCTCCTGGCTGACGGCCCCATTCTGATAGAACTAACTCCTGCCTTGGATCAATAACAACCGCGGGGGCTTGCGGCTTAACTTCTTCTGGCTGTCCAACGCCTTCTCTCTGCAATGCCGGCTCCGCGTCAACCTCTTCCAAGAACCCTTTTTCCGCTATATATTCTTTAGTCGGAGAATGCGTTAAAAGGTATTTAAAAGCATCCACCTTATCAAAAAACCGGCGCACGCAGGCAATAATTTCTCCTGCTTCAAAACCGGTTTCCCGGGCGATTTCCTGCCACGGGCGCGCGAATTCGCAATTTCCAAAACGCATCCTTAAGATACGCAGGTTATCGGCATACACGCGGGGGTCTTTAACCCCTCTTTCAAAAGCGGCAATCGCTTGGTTCATACGGTAAGCGAGTATTTGCCCGGGGCACATCCTTCTTCTGTTTTGAGCATATTGGCCTATGGCATCTTTTGTGTCAACGGCGGGACGGTCGGCGTTCTCGTAGTAGAAAGACATAATATCATGGCACAAGATATCTGCGCGCTTTTGGGAAGCCTTATTTTCTAAAGCCTGTTTTAATTCTTTAAATTTAACAACCAGCGGGTTTTCCTGCCACCAAAAAAACCCTAAGAATTCAAGACAGCCTCGATTATATAAATCAATAACCTCGGCCAACTGACTGCAAGTAGTCGAATGATCTGTCACCCGAAATCCGCGCCCGAGCATAGTTGCTATTTGCGGATAAGAAATTAAAAAACTGCCGTCATCGCTTTGCTGATAAATAATCCCCGCGGTATTATCCGCCGGAGAGGAGGCAATTAGTTCACAGTTCACAGTTGACGGTTGACAGTCAAAAAAAAGAGATTGCTTCGTCGCCGCATCTGGACAAAAGCTCCTCGCAATGACAGATGTTTCTTCTGCCGGAGAGGAGGCGGGTTTTTCAAACGTAATCATAAATGTGTATAATCCCGAAGTAAGTTCTTTATTAACCATAAAACCTAAATCTCGAAAACTCTCGCAGATATTTATCATTGCGCGATTATATCTTCCAGTATATAAGCGGAACCTTGGATAATCTAATGAGAGAATTCCGGCCAGTAATTTTTTGCCTATTCCTTCCTCTTGAAAATTACTTTCGACAGCCGTATATTCAATATCAACCAGGTTTTGCGCTCCATCATAACGGGCAACCAGATACCCTACGATTCCTTCCGCAGCTAAATAGCCAATATCAAGCCTTCTGGCCAGCAAAAATATAGCATTAGGATCTTCTATAGATAAAACAACTTCATTATTTACTAATCCTGTCCATCCCACTGACTTATTGATACGTTCGACAGCCTCTCTAATATTATTTCCGATTCTCGCCGCTCTAATTATGATAAAGCGCTGTTGATTTGGTTTTGCCGGGGAATACGCGCTAACCAACGTACCCAAAATCAGCCCCTGGAGCTGATTTGTGGCGCCTTGAGCCGGCGAGGAGGCGGCGGGCAGGAAAAATTGGCAGCTGTCCATATTTTTATTCCCATTGTTAAGCCGGATTAATAAATCATATAAGGCGTTAACAAAACTGGGATTTTTCATATCGAAAACGCCCATAGAAAATAATTTAGTCAGGCTTCCTCTTTTCCCGCAAAAATCCTCCGCTAACTTAGCGAGATCGCGAAAATAACCGCTTACAAACGCTATCGTTCCCGCGCTTTGGGATGAAACATATAAATCCCAGTCTAATGCTTCTACCATAGCTATCCACCTATCTATAAGGAATAAAACCTCCTCTTTTGACCTAATCCCAAACCAAAAATCATTATCGCTTTCGAATTTCGCCCTTAACTTCCGCAGGCGATCTAAATGATTGGCTTGCGTATCGCTCAATACCCTGGATAAATAAGCCCCGCTTACTTCACCGCAACCGGTATCTTTGCCCAGGGATTCAATGGTATACACAAAACCGTAAGCAATGGTGATAGCTGTGTTTATTTCATGCATAATCTCGCTGTAAAAATGGATCCAGTAAAATCTGCCTTCACTATCACACACCCTAAAAAGCTCGGGGCGGGTTCCGGGATGCGCATCAACCCTGCAACTATTAATAAAATCCCTCTTTTCCAAAAGGCTAGCTTCCGGCGGATGATCATCCGCCGGAGATGAGGCGGCGGACGCCGGAAAATAGGGACAGCTACCATTTTCTGAAGAATCGGCCTGCGCCGAGGAGGCGGGCGGGAATTTGGCACTATTTCTTTGTAAAGAAGCAAACACCCTCTGCTCCAACACCTGCCAATTCCGTGGGACAAACCCTTCCGGCCCAAAAGGCGCCGGCAAATCAACTATCTTGCCTTTCCTATATGTCCTAAGGTAAAACCTGCCATCTTTGCCCCTAATCACAAAATAACGGCTAAAGCATAAGAGTTTCTGCCTGGTTAAATCCCGGCCATACCGTTGGCGCTGATAATCAAGAAAACTACGATAAACATCGGGGGAATCCTGACACCAAAGTTCATACATCCTGGCAAAATCTTCATCGTCATTCTCAACATCAAAAATCCAATAATAATTTTGAAATAACCTTTCAAATTCTTTCCACCAGGCGAACCTTTGCGAAAAGTAAACTTGATGCCCAATCTCATGGGCTAAAGCCTCGCGAAGATGGCCTGTAACTATATCAACAATTGGAACGCCTATCATAGTCGTCCCAATGGCTGATTCCGGAATATCAGATCCTTCG
>ERZ1292640.243-Hain-H43-02um-R1-243-length-44004-cov-5_pt2 | contig 17498 bp, 15 predicted proteins | sample MGYA00564404_ERZ1292640 | MGnify/ENA primary metagenome ERZ1292640 (study PRJEB36523, sample SAMEA6512636) | groundwater metagenome | collected 2019-01-08 | study: AquaDiva: Metagenomics assemblies of 32 groundwater samples
ATGGAGCAGTTCCGCCACCGCTTTCGCGAGGTCGATTGTCTCATCGTCGACGACATCCACTTTCTGGCCAAGGCCGACCGAACCCAGGAAGAGTTCTTTCACACCTTCAACAGCCTGTACTCCGCCAGCAAGCAGATCGTGCTCTCCTCCGACGAGGCCCCCGAGGAGATCCCCAACCTCGAGGAGCGCCTCGTCAGTCGGTTCAAGTGGGGACTTGTCGCCAAGGTCGAGGCGCCCGACTTTGAGACCCGTGTCGCCATTCTCAAGAACAAGGCCCGCCTGCGGGGCCTGGCGCTGCCCGACGAGGTGGCCGCCTTTATCGCCACGCGCATCCACAAGAACATCCGGGAGCTCGAGGGTGCCATCGGCAAACTTCAGCTCCTGGTCGCCGTCGACAGCCGCCCGATCGACATGGACATGGCAACCCAGGTCGTCGGGGAGACGCCGCCCAAGCCAACCTCAGAACCAACCATTCAGTCGATCATCACCACAGTCACCGACTTCTACCGGGTCCGCCTGGTCGACCTGCAGTCCGAGCGCCGCCAGCGCTCGGTGGCCCAGCCGCGGCAGGTCTGCATGTTCCTGATCCGGCACATGACCCGCCACTCGCTGGAAGAAATCGGGGGGTATTTCGGCAACCGAGATCACACCACCGTGATGCACGCCATCAAGATGGTTGAGAGCCGCCGAATTCAGGAGCCCGATTTCGACATTGTCGTTCAATCCCTTGAAGACCGCATTCGCGCCGTGACGCCCTGACCGGATTGAGCCCCATTCAGCCTATTCCTCCGCGGCATCAATCACGACCCGCCGCCTCTTGCCCCTGTGGAGAAGCTGTGGATGAACCGCCTTCTATCGCTAAGTGACCCACCGCTTTGCGCCCTCGCTACACCTCAACGCCGTTCGCCCGGGGAGACGAATTGTGCTGTGCCGCACGTGCCCGACAGCCAACCGACAGCTTCTTGGGCCGGCTTGGTCGCCATAACTGCTGTTCTCACAAGCCAATACGGCGAGCCAAGGATATTTCCCCCAATCCGACACCGCCTACTGCTACGACGATGACAGAGATATCTCTCTTCATAGAAGAAGAAAGCCCTCGGCCTCCTGTCGCCAACGGGGTACTCGCGAAATCCACCGGTTGTGGGAACGTGCAAAACCTGTGGAAAGATTCGGCGTGTGTCTCACGCCGGTTGACAGCGTGGGCAGAACACGGTGGTGCGCTGCAAAAACGATATCTGCCGCAGCACGCCACCGCACGAAACGCAACACTCTCCGCCCCGGCCGTAAACGCGATGTAAGTGCTGTGCCGAGCCGGCCGATCCGCTGGCGTCCACGTAGTCCCGCAGCGTAGACCCTCCCCGCGTGATCGCCGCGTTGAGCGTGCTTCGAATCGAGGCGGCGAGCCGGTTGGCCAGGGTGTCGCTCAGAGTTCGGCGGCTTGTGGGCCGGATTCCCGCGTCAAACAAGGCCTCGTCGGCGTAGATGTTGCCGATTCCGGCCACCACCCGTTGATCCAGAAGGATGGACTTGATCGCGCGCTTCGACGCTCGCGTTACGCTTTGAATCATCGTCGCAGTGACGTTCAGTGCGTCCGCACCCAGCCCCTTCCAAAGCACATTCTCAACGGCTTGGATATCGCGTCCAGCCCACAACCCTCCGAATCGCCTGGGGTCGCGAAAGCTCAATGTTGAACCATCGTCGAGCGTCCAGCATGCGTGCGTGTGCGTTCGTTCAACGCGCGTCGAATCCAGAAGAGTCTGCCCCGACATTCCCAGGTGGATCACCAGCACCCCTCCACCGCGGGTCTCGATCGCCAATTGCTTGCCGCGCCGATGCAGCGCGAAGATCTCGTTTCCCGGAGGCAGGCCCGTCCAGGCCGCCCCGTCGTTCGCATCGCCGATCCACGACGTCACGTCAAGTCGAAAGAGTTCTGCGCGAACCACGCGTCTCCCCACGATCCGCGCTAACGACCGGCGCAGGCACTCAACCTCGGGAAGCTCGGGCATCCGTCAACCCTTCCGTGATCGCAGGGTCTTGAAGAAACCCCGCAGCTCCTGGGAACATTCCTCGGCGAGCACGCCCGGCACGATCTGCGCCCGGTGGTTGAGCCTGGGGTCGTCCGCCAGTCGCATCAGGGATCGCACCGCGCCCGCCTTGGGGTCCGCCGCGCCGTACACCAGCCGATCGATCCGGCTGTTGACGATCATTCCCGCGCACATAGGGCACGGCTCGAGCGTCACCGCCACCGAGCACCCCGTGAGCCTCCAGGATTGCAGAGTTCTTGAGGCTTCGCGCATCGCGATGAACTCCGCGTGCGCCGAGGGGTCCAGATCCTTCTCTCGCCGGTTGTGTGCCGACGCGAGCACCTTCCCCGTCGCCGTCTCGTACACCACCGCTCCCACGGGCACCTCCAGGTCGCGCCCGGCCTTGCGTGCGAGCTCGAGCGCACACCGCATCATCTTAACATCGAGCGCCGAGGCCTCCTGGCCCCCGAGGCCCATCGGACGTCGCTCGCGCATCACCCACGTCCATGTCGCTCGCGCGCTCACTCGTTCACCCCATCGGCATGCTTCACGCGCGCGCGTCTTGGGAAAACGCCCAGAAGCAGCACACCGAGCTCAAAGAGTCCGTACAGCGGCACCGCGAGCAGGAAGATCGAGAACGGATCGGGGGGTGTGATCGCCGCCGCCACCACCACCACGATGAACAGCACGTACTTGCGATACTTCTTGAGCATCGGGATGTCGACGATGCCCACCCATCCCAGGAGAAGGACCACCACCGGCGCCTGAAACGCGCCGGCAAAGGCCAGGGCGAGCCCGACGAGCTGATCCACGTACTCGCGCACCCGCGGCAGCTGTGTGATTCCGGCCGCCTTGATCAGAGGCGTCCCAAAGACCGCCACGCTCCCGTCTTCCGTCGGGAGCGCGACGCGCCACTGGCGAAGCTCGCTGTTGATCCACGACTGGCCGGCCGTGGGTGTGGGCGGATCCTTTGCGAGCACCGGAGTGGTCGCCAGCACGACCCCTTCAGGCACCGGCGCCGTCTCGACAGTTTGATTTCCGATGCCCGTGGTGAAGTGCACGAAGAACGTCAACAAAATGGGCAGGATCACCTTGTACATGAACGCGACGCCCACCACCGTCAGCACGACACTCATCGGCAGCAGGATGTGGGCGAATCGCTTCTCGGCGTCGAAGAGCCCCGGCGCCACGAATCGCCACGCCTGATACAAAATCCACGGAAAGCCAAAGACCACCGTGATCAGCACCGCGAGCAGGAGGTAGGTGCCGAAGGTCTCAAAGATTCCCGTCGCCTGCAGAGTCGGCGGAAGCCCCGCGTCCATGAGCGCCTGCTGCACCGGTCGGATCAGAAAGTTCAGCAGTTGCTGACCGAAGACCAGCCCGAGAATGAATATCGGAGCAAGCCCCAGGAGCGCGTAGATCAGCCGACGCCGGAGCTCGTTGAGGTGCTCCCCCAGCGACATCACCGCCAGCCCCTTTGAGGACTGTCCGGCTTGCTTTCGGGTAATGACTTTGGTGACCGCTTCGGCCGTCTCTTCGACCATGGAGAGCAGGGTAGCGAGGGACCGATGATGAACCTGACGGATCTTTCCTGGCCGCGCATCGGTATGTTCTGACGGAGATCCAGTGTCGAACCAGGCAGGCGAACCCCACGCTCCCCTTCGGCTCGGGTCTGGGCTATCGCCCGGACCCGGGCCCGCTTCCTTTGCCGGCACCCCGTCGCACTCTGGTCTCGATCTCCACCAGGTCTGGGAATCCAACCGCCGCTGGGTTGCCGCGGTTATTCTGGCCTACAAGCCCCGCTGGGCCGACCTCGAAGATCTGCTTCAGGACGTGGCGACAAGCCTCGTCGCCCACTCCGCCGAGCTTCGCGACCCCACCGCGGTCAAACCCTGGCTCCGGTCAGTCGCCATCAACGCCGCCAGGCTCGCCGGACGCAAGGGCAAGCTCCGCCTCCACCAATCGCTCGACGAGTCCTTCCCAGGCGAAGGGACTGCGGGACGCCTCCACGAACCCGCGGCCGGTCGGGATCCGTCAGCCCCCGGTCGCCAAGACGACGCCTCGGCCGTCGCGCAGCTGGCACTGCAGCTTCCCGAGTCATACCGGGAGCCACTGCTGCTCAAGGCGGTCCAGGGGCTCAGTTACCGCCAGATCAGTCAGATTCTCGGTCTACCCGAGACCACCATCGAGACCCGCATCGCCCGAGGGCGGCGGATGCTCCGCGAACTGGCGGCCCAGGGCGGCGTTTCCCCCGCCACTTCGTCGGGCGACTAAGAGCCGAGCAAATCACAAGAAAGCAAGACGGAATCGCCTCCCCAGCGCATCTCCATATGCGGATACACCCTCGGAGCTCGCCAATGGACCCCACCAATCGCAACTCGGACAACCCAGACAAGGAGCCGGAGGACAGGCTCGCCAAAGCAGGCGACGAATGCTCCGATCGCGATCTGGTCATCTCCCGCGTGGTCGACGGGCGCGCCGGCGCCCGCGAGTGGTCCACCATCGAATCCCTCGCCGCGACCGACGCCTCCATCTGGCGCGAGATCGCCATGGCCCAGCGCGATCAGCGTGCCCTTGAGCTTCTGGTTTCGTCCGCGGGTTCCATCGCCGAGGCCACGGGTCTGCCGCGCCCTCGCGAAAGTGAGCCCGCACACGTTGAAGTTCCCCGCCGCCGCACCGGCTCCTGGGCCGGCTGGGCCGCAGCAGCCGCAATTCTTCTCGCGTACGTCGCCGGCGTTCCACTCAACGGGCTCAAACTCAATCAGCCCGGCGGTTCCGGTAGCGCCAATCCAATCAATCAAACCTCCCTTCTTCCCGTCTCTCTCTCCGCCGACGAGGCCCTGGCCAACTACCTGTCCACCGGCAAAAAGGAAGGCGTTGTTCTCGGCGAGATTCCCGACAAACTTCTCGTCGAGGCCACTCCCGTCACCAACGGCGGCTTTCGGGTCATCACCATTCGCCAGATCCTCGAAGTTCATCAGGTCGACAACCTCCTCCATTTCCCCTCGTCGCGAGACGAGCAGGGAAATCTCGTCACCCAAGCGGTTCCCGTGACCGTTCGTTCCAGCCAGGCATACTGAACTATTCCGCGTATCCAGAAGCCGACTTTCCGGGGAGGCTTCTACTCGTGCCTTCACTTTCACAAGGACAGATCCCATGAAGAGCCTCCCCGCAACCCTCCTCGTCGCACTCTCCGGCCTCCTCGCATCCACGGCCCTTGGACAACCAGGCGGTCCCCAGCGCGAGCATGTCATTGAATTGGAAGGCACCAACATCGGCCCGCAAGATGGTCCCGGGGCATGGCGCACCGACGACGGCGGCGGCTCACGCGAAATGCGCGTTTGGGTCCAGGGACAGCCCCTTGGTGGACCCGGTGGACCCGGCGGCGCTCAGTTTGGTCCCCAGGGTGGGCAGTTTGGCCGCCAGGGCCCCGGTGGTCCGCAGGGCAATCGCCCCCAAGGCCCCCAGCACGGCCCAATGGGCGGTCAAGAAGGACACTTCCAAGGTGGCGGCGGGGCGTTCGGCGGGCCTCACACCATGAACCGTCAGCACACCGGCCCCGGCGGCCCCTCGCAGCGCGGTTTCCAAGGCGAGCAGTTCCGTCAGCAGGGTCCTGGTGGCCCCCAGAACTTCCGAGCCCAGCGGCGTCATCAGATCGAGCAACGCCTTCAGCAGCGATTCAACCAAGGTCCCCGAGGCGCCTTCCGCGGCGGTCCCCAGGGTGGGTTCCCAGGCGGCGCCGGCAGCGGCTTCCAGGGTGGCCCTCAGCAGCACGACTTCCACGGACAGCCCCAAGGCGGCCCCGGCGGACAGCAACTTCGACGCATGCCAAGAATTCAAATCGAAGAGTTTCAGAAGTTTCACGACGAGCGCGGCCATCAGAACTTCGGACCCGATCAGGGGCCCGCACGAAAGCAAGGTCAGAGCAAGGGCCAGAACAAGGGCCAGAACAAGGGCCAGCGCAAAGGCGAAGGTCGCGGACAGGGTCCCCATCAGGGCCCGCCGCAGGAATTTGAGCTCCAACTGCACGGCGGCTCCGACGCCGGCCCTGGCGGTCCAGGCAACGAGCGGCATCAACTCCGCGTTGAGATTGACCAGAATGGTCCCGGCGGCGGACCCGGCGACGCCGGTAATCATCATCCCCAGCAGCGTGGTCAGAATCAGCCCCCGATCATTGAGCGCCGTATTGAGATCAATCCCCAAGGCCCGGGCGGCCCCCGTCAACCGCAGATGAATCAGGCGCCGGGCAACGGCGAGAATCAACCGCCCGCGCGCCAGCGTCGCCGCAAGGGAAACCCGGCCTAAGCACACCGCTCACATCGATTCCGGCGAAAGAGTGGGTCGCCGTTTCCGAAAAACGCACCTGAAGGAGTCCTCCATGTTCAGTCAGAAAGTTCTTGCTCTCCTTGCGATGGCCGGCGGTCTCTCCGCCTCGGCACTCGCCCAGCCTCAGCCTCCGGCGCAGCCCGAGCCACCCGAGAAGGCGCTTCGCGGCGGCTTTGACCGCCCGCTCAATCGAAACGCCAGAGCCGGGGCTCGCCCCGAGCAGGACGCGCGGGGCGGTCGCTCGACGATGTCCATGACCCAGAGCAACGGCAAGGACACCGTCAGCGTTCATATCGAGGACGACGAAGTCACCGCCGAGGTAAACGGCAAATCCGTCCCCAAGGAGCGGATTCGCCGGCACGACGACGCTATCGATATTCTCGACGAGCGTGGCGAGGTCATCCACACCCTCAACGTTGCCATCGGCGGCAACGGCGAGATGCAACTGTTCAACCTCGGAGGGGGCGATCAACCCCCCGCTCCGCCCGTCCCCAATGGTCCTCCGCGCGACGGTGGACGCGCCGGTCGCGGCGCAGGCGGGGATGGCGGCCAGCCAGGCAATCGGTGGGACGTCGCGCCCCGCTCCGGCAATCGCGACGCGCGTCCGCCGCGCGTCATGATGGGCATCACCATGTCCGACGCCGATCCGAGAGTCGTCGTCGGGGGCGGAATCCTCCTCGACTCCGTCGTTGACGGACTTGGGGCCGCCAAGGCGGGCCTTCAGAAGGACGATCTCATCGTCGAGATCGAGGGCGCGCGTCCGGTCTCGCAGGAAAAACTCCGCGAGCTGCTCCGCGGCAAGAAGCCCGGCGACGAGCTCAAGCTCAAGTACACCAGACAGGGCGGAAAGGAGACCGAGGCGGCCATCGCGCTCGAAGCGTTCGACGCCAAAAAGCTCGGCATGTCCGACACCACACCCAGAATTGCCGTTCAGGGAAATCCACTCTCGGCGTTCAGGTTTGGGGGGGTTGATCACGACGAGCTTCACAAGATTCTCTCCGGCGCCATCGGCGACCTCCGCAACAAGGCCGAGGACACCAAAGAACTCCGCGAGAAGATCGCCAGACAGCTCGAGAAGGCTCTCGAACAGATCGAGGTCCAGCGCAAGCAGGTCGAGGAACTGTTCGGTCAGTTCAGCGACAACATGGCGAACCGGGAATGGCCCCGGATCGGCGTGGTTGGCCCCGACGGGCGGGGCGGCGGGCCCGACGGGCGACAGATGATCATCCGGCCGTTCGCGCCAGGCGAGCACCCCGAGGCCCAGGGCGGCAACGACCCCTTCGCCGGTGCCGCCGACAAGCTCTCTGAGAAGCTCGATCGCCTCAACAAGCGACTCGACGAGCTCGAGAAACGCCTCAACGACAAGAAGTAATTCCACAGTGCCCACGACCACGGGCCGCTTGTCGCGGTCCGACGAACCAGAGCCCCCGATCGCAAGATCGGGGGTTCTCTTTTACTCCGGGCGAATCTGGCGGGCAGACGAGGCACACACCGCAATGCGCCGATACCATCCGGCATGAGCGATACCCCCAACGCCGGCTCCCAGGTGGAAGTTCAGGCCGCCTTCGACAAGCTCCGCACCGAGATCCGGCGCGTGATTGTCGGGCAGGACGAGGTCGTCGAGCAGGTTCTCATGTCCATCTTCTGCCAGGGGCACGCCATCGTCGTCGGCGTGCCGGGCCTCGCCAAGACGCTCCTCATCTCCACCATCGCCAAGACCCTGGGCCTGCAGTTCAGCCGTGTGCAGTTCACCCCCGATCTCATGCCCAGCGATATCACGGGCACCGAGGTGATCCAGGAGGACAAGGCCACCGGCCAGCGTCAGCTCAAGTTCGTCAAGGGTCCCATCTTCGGCAACGTCATCCTCGCCGACGAGATTAACCGCACACCGCCAAAGACCCAGGCCGCGCTCCTGGAGGCAATGCAGGAACGCCAGGTCACCATCGGCGGCGTGCAGCATCCGCTCCCCAGTCCCTTCTTCGTGCTCGCGACCCAGAACCCAATCGAGCAGGAGGGCACCTACCCGCTCCCCGAGGCGCAGCTCGACCGGTTCATGTTCCAGATCCAGATCCGCTACCCGACCGCCGACGAGGAGTTTGAGATCGTTCGTCGCAGCTCCGATCGCACCGCCGTCGCGATCCAGAACGTGCTGTCGGCCGACGACATCCGTCGGGTGCAGACCCTGGTCAGGCAGATGCCCGTGGCCGATCATGTGATTCGCTACGCGATGCGGCTGGTTCGCGCGACACGCGTCAAGGACCCGATGGACAACGGGGCCAAACGCCCCAAGCTCGTTCAGGACTACATCTCGTGGGGCGCCGGCCCCCGCGCCAGCGAGTACCTCGTGCTGGCGGCCAAGGCCAAGGCCATTCTCAGCCGCGGTGTCTCCACACACGTCACTCCCGATCACGTCAAGGCCGTCGCCAAGCCGGTTCTGCGTCACCGTCTTCTCACCAACTTCAACGCCGAAGCGGACCAGATCACAACCGACGCGGTCATCGACAACCTGCTCGCGGAAACCCCCATCGAGGGAACTTCCGCCGCGGAAAAGAAAATGATGGACAGCGTGATGCGCTGAACGCGGGCGGAACTCCGAACAATTGATCTTGGGTCGCAGTCGATGTGTCGCGCCCCGTCGTGTAGCGTTTGGGAGATGACCATCGACATCAGCGCCGCGCCCCCCCTTTCCGAACCGCGCCCCCGGCAGCACGGGATGTGGCTGCTCTCGACCAAGGGAGAACTGGTCGCGTCCTGTGTCGCCGGCCTTCTGCTCCTGATCGGCGTCGTCCTGCAACGTGTCTGGGATCACCCGTTCATGGTCGTGCCCGTCTGGGCGAGCCTGACAATCGGCATGCTCTACGGCGGGCGGGCGGCTTGGGCCGCGATCAGCCAACGCAAGGTCGACATCGACGTTCTGATGGTCGTTGGCGCGAGCCTTGCGGCCTACACCGGGCACCCAAGCGAGGGAGCGTTGCTCCTCTTTCTGTTCGTGCTGTCGGGCTCGCTCGAGGCCCTCGCCGCCGAACGAACCCGGCGGGAAGTCGAGGCCCTTCACGCGCTCATGCCCACGACGGCGGTTGTGTTCCGCAACTCCGAGTGGATCCTCGTGGACCCGCAGGTCCTCGTGGCCGGAGACGCGGTGAAGATCAAGCCGGGCGAGCGTGTGCCCGCCGACGCCGTGGTGACCAAAGGGCAGACCCAGATCGATCAGTCGGCCATGACCGGAGAGGCCGCTCCTCGAGATGTGGCGCCGGGGGCTGAGATCTACTCCGGCACGATCAATCTCGACGATCCGATCGAGGCCCGCGTGCTGCGCCCCGCGGGCGAGAGCAGCCTGCAGCGGATCCTGAATCTCGTCCTTTCCGCCCGCGAGACGCGCGAGCCCATGCAGCGGGCCATCGATCGAGTGAGTCAGCCGTACGCCATCGGGGTTCTGGTGGCAAGCGCAATGGTGCTGCTGATCTGGAAGCTGGCGATCGATCGCACATGGAACGACTCGGCGTACGTCGCCGTCACGTTCCTGGTGGTCTGCTCGCCCTGCGCACTCATCATCGCAACGCCGACAGCCACGCTCGCGGCAATCGCCCGCTCGGCACGCTTTGGCGTGCTCTTCAAGGGTGGAGACGCGGTGGATCGGCTCGCCGGCATGGCGGCGGTGTGTTTCGACAAGACCGGCACGCTCACCGTGGGCAGGCCCACGCTCGAATCGATCAACCCTGTGGCGTGGTCCAATCGCCAGGAGCTTCTGGCGATCGGAGCCGCCCTGGAGGGGGAATCGACGCACCCGATCGCCGCCGCCATCCGCGCCGGAGCGGAGCGAGAAGGCGTGAAGCCCATGGCACTCCTGAGCGTGACCCACACCACCGGGCGGGGGATGTCGGGCGTGATGGCGACACCGAGTGGCGAGGTTGGCGTGCGCCTGGGGAGTTTCAAGCACGTCGAGGAGATCGTGCCCGCCTGCCTTCGCTCCAGGACACAGGAGGAACTGACCGCCATCCAGCGCGAGGGGCGAATCGGCGTCGTGGTGGCGCGGGCACAGGCTCCGGGCGATCCTCCAGATCGCGCTGGCGAGGCGGCGGTTCTGGTTCTGGCCGACGTCGTGCGTCCGGGGGCGGTCGACCTGGTTCGCGAGCTGCACGCGATCGGTGTGCGCCCAGTGCGGATGCTCACGGGTGACAATCGCTCGACCGCCCAGCGGGTGGCGCAGTCGACCGGGCTCGACCAGTTCGACGCCGAGCTCTTGCCCGAGGACAAGCTGCGAATCGTCGGTGAGATGAAGGCGGAGGTCGCGAGCAGGCCCAGGCGCCGTGGCTTGCTGGCCAGGCTCAGGCCCGCACCGGGCGTGGCGGTGATCGGGGACGGAGTGAACGACGCGCCCGCCCTGGCCGCGTCCGACGTCTCGATCGCCATCGGGTCCATCGGATCGGCGGCGGCACTGGAGTCGGCGGACATCGTCCTGATGTCGGATAACCTGTCCACCGTGCCATGGGCGGTGCGCTTTGCCAGGCGGGCCCGGACCGTTGTCACCATCAACCTGCTGATCGCCGTGGGCGTGATCGCCCTGATGAGCATCGCGACACTCGTGGCGTCGATGCTCGGCAGGCCGATTCCTATGGCGATCGGCGTCCTGGCCCACGAGGGGGGGACGCTTCTGGTAGTGCTGAATTCGCTGATTCTCCTGACGGCCAAGGGGCCTTCGATCTCCCTGCCGGCACGCGCCCTGGCTCCCCCGGGGAACTAATTGACCAAGCGGGCGTCGAATTGCGGCTATCCTCGGGGGGTATCGGTACACAGACCAATCCCGAGCCCCTGGAGCACATGATGTTCTCGCAGACTACCGAGTACGCCCTTCGCGCCATGGCCTGTCTGGCACTCAAGCCCGGAAGCCTTGTTTCGGCCGGCACATTGGCGGAACAGACCAAGGTCCCATCCAACTACCTGGCCAAGGTCCTGCAGACCCTCGCCCAGGCGGGACTCATCGATGGCCGGCGAGGGGTGGGCGGGGGGTACAAACTGGCCCGGCCAGCCTCGGAGATCAACCTTCTGGAGGTCATCAACGCCGTCAGCGAGGTGCGACGGATCACGACCTGCCCGCTGGGGCTCACCAATCACGGCCCCAGCCTCTGCCCACTCCACAAACGGGCGGACGCGGCCGCCGCGGCGGTGATCGAGATCTACGGCAAGTCGACTTTGCAGAATCTGCTCGACGATCCAAAGTCGAACAAGCCGCTGTGCGACGAGCACGCAACCCAGCAACTGACCGTCTCGGGCAGGCCCAAAGAGCCGGCCGGGACCCGCTAAGCCCCCGGTTCTCCGCAAGCATCGTCTTGCGGGCGACGTACCATCGGCGGCTATGCCTGAACAGCCCCATCCGCCGGTTCCCGACACCAACGAGTACGTCGCCCAGCGTCGCACCAACCGCGACGGGGTGGCGGCACTCGGCCTCAACCCCTACGGCCAGAGCACGCCCGGGCTCATCTCCCTGGGAGAGGCGCGGGCAAAGTACGACGAAGAAGCAAACGTCGAGCACAACGCCAATAACAAGACACCCGGACATGTTGACCGGCGACCCCAAGCCACCGTGGCCGGACGCGTCATGCTGGTCCGCGACGGCGGCAAGCTCCAGTGGATGACCCTCCGCGACGATACCGGCGACATCCAGGTCGCCATCAGCCAGCGCGACGTCGACGACTTGTCGTTCAAGCTAGCCAAGCTGACCGACCTCGCGGACATTCTGGTCGTGACCGGCAGGATCATGAAGACCAAGACGGGCGAGATCACGATCTGGGCGACAGCGGTAGCGACGGGGGCCAAGAGTCTCGTGCCACCCCCAGCCAAGCACGAAGGCCTGCAGGATGTGGAAATCCGCTATCGCCAGCGTTACGTGGATCTGTGGGCCAACCCCGAAACCCTCGCGGTCTTCAAGGCGCGCTCGGCCATCGTGTCGAGCGTGCGCCACACCCTCGAAGCACACGGATATCTCGAGGTTGAGACCCCCATGCTCCAGTCCCTGGCCGGCGGAGCGGCGGCCAGGCCCTTCATCACCAGGATGAACGCCCTCGACATCAACCTGTTCATGCGCATCGCGCCCGAGCTGTATCTCAAGAGGCTCCTCGTGGGCGGTTTACCCCGGGTCTTTGAGATCAACCGCAACTTCCGCAACGAAGGCCTCGACAAGCAGCACAACCCCGAGTTCACCATGCTCGAGGCCTACGTCGCCTTCGGCAACGTGGAAACCGTGATGCAGCTCACCGAGGCAATCATCCGCGAGGCGGCCAAGGTCGTCGCAGGGGCTGGTACACAGGGCAGCGTGGTTCTTCCCTTCGGCGAACTGCAGATCGATTACTCGCGGGCCTTTGAACGCGTCACATACGGATCGCTCTTCGAGCGTGCAATGGGCTACGCGATGACCGACTTTGCCCGGGGCCGCGCGGACCTGAGGAAGAAGATGCCCCAGCACGGGCCGGCCATCGACGCGATGGACCCCTGGCTCGTCGTCAACGCCCTCTTCGAGCACAATGCCGAGCACCTCATCGACCCCGCCCGTCCCACGTTCATCACCGACTACCCCGCCGCCATCAGCCCGCTCACACGTCCCAAGGCCAGCGATCCGACCCTGGCCGATCGGGCCGACCTCTTCATCGGCGGGATGGAAATAGCCCCCCACTACACCGAGCTCAACGACCCCGACGTGCAGGAGGCGAAGTTCCGCGAACAACTTCGGGGGCTCGACACCGAGAAGAGCGCCGAGGAAAGCACGTTCCGCACAATGGACCACGACTTCATCCGCGCGCTGCAGGTGGGGATGCCTCCCGCGGGCGGGATGGGGCTGGGAATCGATCGGCTGGTGATGATCCTGACCAACCAGCGGACGATCCGCGACGTCGTGTTCTTTCCGCTCATGCGCCCGGAGGGAGGAACCTCCTGAACGCCGTGAGCACAGCGAGCACGGGCCCGCGGAGATCGGACCGCGGAGATCAGCCCGCGAAGTTGGAGGGGCGATCGGGCGAATGGGCCTCGGCGGCGGGTGACGAAGTCGTGATCACCGAAGTCAGCAGATGCTGGGCCACCGAGGGCAGGGCGTCGGCGGCGAGTTTGAGGGCGACGAGCAGGGAAAACAGCGCCGCGGTCGCGACCACGCGAACCAGTCGCGAGAACGGTGAGGCGGCAGGAACTTCTTCCTGCCCAAAGCCCTCGAGTTCTTTGAAGGTTGGGATAGGGGACGCCATGGTGAACAGGATGCGCCGGCGACGGGAATCCGTCGCCCGAGTGAACGAGAACACGTGTCGATGAAGGATCGGGGCCCGAGAATGCGAGACGACCATGGAGATTGACCCCGCACACCACCTTGTTGGGAATTCCAGGGGCGTTCTGTTGGCCGAACCACTCGCGATCAGCGCGGGGTTCGTCGTCACTCCCGACAGACGGCTTGTGATCGGGTGTCAGGCCGACGCCGGGGACAGCACACCCTGGATTCTCTGCGTACCAGAGGAAGCCCCGGGAGGCGTGCAGGTGCTCGGGGAACCGACGCGAATCGATGTGAGAGTGGACGGGGCCGTGGACCGGTGGATCGCCAGGCACGGGCCCTTGCGGGAACTGCAGCTCTTTGCGCTACGGATCGAGAGCGTGAGGTGCGGGGGGCGGGTCTGGGACGCCGAGGAAGTGCGTCTTGAGAACCCGATCGCCAAGGGCGAGGCCGCTTTGCTTCGAAAGCTGAACACCGACGCGGCGGCACTCACCAGAATGTGCGAACGAGCGAGCGGCGTGCGGCTCGAGCGCGCGACCGCGGTCGGTGTCGATGCGTGGGGCCTGTGGATTCGCGGTGCGACGACGCCGATCAGAATCGAGTTTGGCGGGCACGCGGGCGATGTGGCGGCCGCCGAGAGGGCCGTTGCGGCATTCTTGCAGGGAGAAATACCGTGACCGACCAGACCCGCACACCAGGGGGCCTGCGCGAAGCACACGCTCACGTGGGGTGGCACGGGCGGTCCCTGGGCATGCTGCGCCTCGGAGCGTGCGCCAGCGTGGAGGAGTGTCTTGAGCGGGTGAGAGCCGAGAGTGAACGACTTGCCAGCCTCGGTTCGGCCGAATGGCTGATGGGCATTGGCGTGCGGGTGGAAGGCTGGCGAGAGGCGCGGTGGCCCACGATCCAGGAACTCGACGAGGCAACCGGCGGAGCGGGGTCGCGAGCGGCGTGGCTGATGTCGTTCGACCATCATGGGCTCGTGGCAAACTCGGCGGCACTCGCCGCGGCCGGGTTTGGGAACGCGAGCGCGGATCCGCAAGGCGGCGTGCTGGTGCGAGATCGGCACACCGGACGATTGACGGGCGTGTGCCTGGAGGCCGCCGCGGGGCTCGTGCGGGCCGCCGCTCCCGAGCCCGACGTGAGCGAACGAGCAGGACAGGTGCGTGCGGCGCTCGCCGATCTTGAGCGGCTCGGCTTCACGCAGGTGCACGACCTTCTGAGTCCGCCCTGGCTTGGGCCATTGCTGGCCCAGATGCACGACGCGGGAGAGTTGAGGCTGGGCGCCGGACTGTTCGTGCCAATGGCGGACCTGGCCAGTGCCGTAGCCGGAGCCCACGCGTGGGCGCGTCCCGGGGTGGAGCTGCTTGGGGGCAAGGTGTTTGTCGACGGAACTCTCAACAGCCGAACAGCCTGGATGCTCAACGACTTCGCCGACGGGCTGGCCGGGATGGAGCGCGGCACTTCGCTCATGACTTCCCCGGAGATCGCAAGCGCCCTGGAACAGTGCTGGTCAAAGGGCTACACCCTGGCGGCCCACGCGATCGGGGACGGCGCCGTGCGGGCCTGCCTCGACGCGGCACAGCACGCTCGGGCAAAAGGGGGACGGGGTGGGTTTCGCGTCGAGCACTGCGAGCTGATCGACGCGGCGGATGTCCCCAGATTCGCCGAGCTCGGCGTGACGGCGAGTGTGCAGCCCTGCCACCTCCTGGCGGACATCGAAGCGCTCCAGCGCGGTGTGCCCGATCGGCTGGCGCGCGTGCTGCCCCTGCGGGAGCTGATCGATGCGGGGCTGGTGCCGGGGCGATCGCTGCTCTTTGGAAGCGACGTCCCAATCGTCAGGGCCGACCCACAGGACAGTGTCCTGGCCGCAACCAGGCGCGGGCGAATCGGCGGGAGTGTGATCGGGGCCCAGCAGGCCATCACCGAGCGAGAAGCGTGGGCGTGCTTTGGCCCGAGTTGAGCGTGCCCAGGCGCGGATTCGTATAGTGGACGCATGAGCGAACATTCCACCCAGGCCGCCCGATTCTCAACCCGCTGCATCCACGCCGGCCAGGCCCCCGACCCCACCACCGGGGCGATCATGACGCCGGTCTACATGACGTCGACCTTCGTGCAGTCGTCCCCGGGCGTGTTCAAGGACGGATACGACTACGCCCGCTCCAAGAACCCCACGCGAACCGCCCTTGAGGCCAACCTCGCCAGCCTGGAGGGCGGAAAGCACGCCATGGCCTTCTCCAGCGGGCTTGGCGCGATGGACTGCGTGCTCCACCAGCTCCGCCAAGGGGATCACGTGCTGCTCTCCGACGACGTCTACGGCGGCTCCTACCGCCTGATCGACAAGATCTTTCGTCATCACGGACTTGAGTGCACCCGTGTGGACATGACCAACCTCGCCGCTGTCGAGGGGGCAATGCGAACCACAACACGTCTCGTGTGGCTCGAAACGCCCAGCAACCCAATGCTGAAAGTCATCGACATCGCCGGCGTCAGGCGCGTGATCGACAAGGCGGCCGCAGGAATGAAGGGCGGTGCCGCCGACACAACACTCGGCCCGCTGGGGACACCCCTCGCCAGGCCGATGTACGTGGTCGACAACACGTTCGCGTCGCCGTACCTGCAAAATCCGCTCGCCCACGGCGCCGACGTGGTGATGCACTCGTGCACGAAGTACATCGGCGGGCACAGCGACCTGGTCGCCGGGGCGCTGGTGACCAGCGACGAGACGCTCGCCGACCGCCTCCGCTTCGCCCAGAACGCCGCGGGCGCGGTCCCTGGGGCGATGGACTGCTTCCTGATGCTGCGGAGCACCAAGACCCTCCACGTGCGGATGCAGCGCCACTGCGAGAACGCGCTGGCGATCGCCAGGTGGCTCTCAGAGCACCCCAAGGTGGAGCGCGTGATCTATCCCGGGCTGGCGAGCCATCCGCAGCACCAGCTCGCGATGCGGCAAATGCGGGGTGGGGGCGGGATGATCTCGTGCGTCGTCAAGGGCGGACTGCCCGCGGCGCGAACCATGCTCGAACGCGTCAAACTCTTCAGCCTCGCCGAATCTCTCGGGGGCGTCGAGAGCCTCATCGAGCATCCCGCGATCATGACCCACGCGTCTATTCCGGCCCCGGCGCGAGCGGCTCTGGGAATCGACGACGGACTCGTGAGGCTCTCGGTGGGCATCGAGGACAAGGACGATCTCATCGCGGACCTCGAACGCGCGATCGCGTGATGGCCAGTCAAGGACGCGTCAGCGAAGGCCCATGCTCTTGAGAATCAACTTGTCGAGCCACGTGGTCGGCAGAAAGCTCTTGGCCAGCGCCGCGAGTTTCGCGTCGGCGCCCACGACAATCCGCGCGGGCGATCGCTTGGCTGTGAGCGAGCGTTCGATGGCCGCGGCAACCGCGTCCGGGGGCAGTCCCTTGGCCTCCGCAACCCCCATCGCATTGCGGACACGCTCCATCGACTCGCCATAGAGGGAGCGTGTCGAGTTCGTGTGTGCGGCCTGGAGCGACTCGGCCAAGTCACGGCTCTTGCCCCAGATGGGCGTTTTGATCGCGCCCGGCTCGACGAGAGTCACTCCGATGTTCTGCGAACGAAGCTCGAGGCGCAGGGCGTCGCCCACCGCCTCCAGCGCGTACTTGCTGGCGCAATAAGGGGCGACAAAGGGCTGGGTCACGCGTCCGGCGACCGAGCTGACCAGGACGATGCGCCCGTGAGCCTGGCGAAGCAACGGCAAGAACGCCTGAGTGACCGCGATCTGGCCGAAGAAGTTGACCTCAAACTGCGTCCTCCACTGATCAAGCGCAAGGCCCTCGACGGGGCCCGCGATGACGATGCCGGCGTTGTTCACCAGCGCCGCAAGTCCGGAAGTGCCCAGCGTCCGCTGCAGCACCCCGGCGGCCGCCGCGATG
>ERZ1292640.1810-Hain-H43-02um-R1-1810-length-17496-cov-13_pt1 | contig 17496 bp, 16 predicted proteins | sample MGYA00564404_ERZ1292640 | MGnify/ENA primary metagenome ERZ1292640 (study PRJEB36523, sample SAMEA6512636) | groundwater metagenome | collected 2019-01-08 | study: AquaDiva: Metagenomics assemblies of 32 groundwater samples
TTTTGCCCCTGCGTGGCAAAACTGCGCTCGGGTCGGCTGGCGTCGCTCTCGCTGAGTGTTTAATAGCCGGCGAACCGTGCCCGCTCCCTGCCTGCCGGCAGGCAGGCTTGCCGACACGCCCTGCACGAAATCAAGCCAAGCCATCCGCTATGAATATACTATAAATGACACTGACAAGTTTCGCAGCGAATGTCGATTTTAGCCAATGGAGCTTGAGCATTGAGGGTATCCCGAGGTCAGCCGACAGGCTGACAATCTCGGGATGGCGATGCTGTCTGAGCGCCGAGTGAAAGCACGAGGCGCGAGTTCAGCAGCCACCGAAATGCGAAAGATCATTGGCGTTAAAAAATCGACCTGAGCGAGAAACTTGGCAGTGGCATTAGCAGCACACGGCGAAAATCTTCGTGCCGGAAGCAAAAGACGGAAAGCTAAGGATGACAGAATTAAGCAGGAGAAAAACAAACTTTATTCTTACCGGTCTCTTTAGCTAAATACAAAGCCTGGTCCGCTAAATCTATTAAGTCTTGAATACTAGCAGCATGGTCCGGAAAAGTAGAGACGCCGATACTTGCGGTAACTTTCAGCTCTTCGTCATAAACTCTGATCACTGCCATGGCAATTGCCTGGCGGATACGCTCAGCGGCAAAATTGGCTTGCTCTCTGTCTGTTTCGGCCAAAACGATAGAGAGTTCTTCCCCTCCATAACGGCCGATAAAATCAATCTGCCTAACCGCTTCAGTTATAATTTTTGAAACCTGGCGCAAGATAGCATCACCGACCAGATGTCCGTAACGGTCATTAAACTGTTTGAAGTTATCGATATCGATCATCAGAAACGTTAAATGTAATTTATTCTTTTTAGAACGCTTTAGTTCTTCACTAAAACGTTCCAGAAAATACCGGCGGCAATAAACGCCGGTAAGAGAATCCGTAATCGTCAGGCTTTGGACTTTCTCATAGAGAAGCGCCCGCCTTAATCCGATAAGCAGTTGCTGGGCCAGGATCCCGAATTTTTCCTTATCCGCAACCGGTATCCTGTCTGCCGCTAGATATCCAACAATCTGATTCTCTTCGATATTCAAAGGTAAGATCGTATAATCTTTATATTTAATTAAATCCGCGGCTTCTTTAATATAACGGCAATCACCAATACTGATATATTTTTTCAAGCTCTTACTAAAAATAGCAAAAACCTTTTCTTCTTCCAGGCTTCTACAAATATCTTTAGTCAACTCATAAAGAGCAAGCGTATCCGAAAATTTTGCATTAAGCTTCTTATTTTCTAGATCCAAAAGCTTTTTAGAACTAATTAAACTTCTCAGCTCTTTAGCTAGCCTAGTATTCTTTATTTCCATGAATTTAAGGCGCTCTGAAAAAAAGCTACGCAAAAACATATACCATAAAACTGATAAAAATAAAAATAATGTTATATGGAGCATACCTGGTTTCTTCCCTTTTCCTTAGCTTTATACATAGCCTTATCCGCTTTCTGCACTAATTCATCTTCATCCTTGGTGTCTAGCGGCAGGCTGGCTACCCCGATGGAAACAGTAACCTTGGTATCATGGCGGCGCAATACAATAATCTCATTTTCGATTCTTCGGCGCAAATCTTCAGCTACGACCAAAGCTTTCTGTTTATTTAATCCCGACAACATAACTAAAAATTCTTCTCCTCCAAAACGGCAGAGCAAAGGATTATATTCCCTGAGGGCATCTTTAAGCAACGAACCGACCTTTTTTAAAACGATATCTCCGGCAATATGGCCAAATTTATCATTATAACGTTTAAAAAAATCAATATCGATCATCATCAATGACAAATAATGGTCAAGCCGCTGGCAGCGCTTAACCTCATCTTTTAAACGGCTGATAAAATAATGCTTGGTATAGAGCGAGGTCAGGTCATCATGAATAGCTAATTCCTGTTTCTTCTGAAAGAGCAAACTGTTTTCCAAAGCTACCGCGCCCAAATCAGTTACCAATGCCAAAAAACGCAGGTCATCCTGATTAAATGAACCACTCTTTTGGCTTTCCAACCTTAGAAGCCCAAGCAATGAATTACGGCTGATCAGCGGGGAACTGATTAAAGAAAGTACCGGACGGACATCGGCAAGACGCACGCTTTCTAAATCAAAACGAAAATCATTTTTAAGATTTTCAATGATCAGCTGATTCGAATGCCTGAGGACCCACTGATCAAAAATATCACCTTCCTTGGTAAGAACAACCAAATCGCTGTCATCTTTTAGAGTATGCACAAGATTTAGTTTCTGATAGTGATTATCTACCAGATAAAATAAAACCGTCCCCTTTCCGTCGGAAATTAATGAATAGACCGCCGAACTCAATACTTGTATAACCGCCTCGGTTTTTAAGGATAGGTTAAGGTCTTCAATTATTTTCTTGAGATTATTATAACGGGTAATCTTAAATCTAAGAGCAACACCAAGTTCCCGGCTATTCTGAATTTCCACATTATGAATATTTACCTGCTCGGTGGCGTGCTCAATTTTCAATAAGCTTAGTAATTTTCGGTCGGAGGATAATTTAAAAAGGTAAGAAGTTATTAAAATATTTGCCAAAATAAACGCTAAAAAAACAACTAAACTTATCTTTTCATGAAAAAAGACAGCGTTAAATATCAAGAAACAAGCCAGAATGATTAGGGGGAGAAAAATAAACTTTTTCGGAGAGTTCTTCTGACGCATATTGATAGCTTAAGCTTTGAGCAAAATCTTAAAGCTTAGCAAATAGCTTCTTCAGTGCTTTTATCAAAAAAATGCACCTTGCTCATATCGAAAACTACATCCATTTCCTGATTGACGCGGGGGCGATCATGGGCGCCAACACGGGCAATAAAGGTATGCCTGCCCGTATTCAGATAAAGATAAACCTCTGAACCCATCGGCTCAAACACTTCACAGTTTACTCTCACGATATTTTCCGGCGGGGCTTGCGAAACAAATAACTTATCATAGATATCTTCGGAGCGGATACCCAAGCATACTTCCAGGCCGGCATAATTAGCCATTTTTTTATACATATCTTCCACCAACTTAACCTGGATCTTTCCTTCATCAAAATACAATTTACCTTCTTTTTTAATAATTTTGCCTTGCATAAAATTCATCGGCGGGGAGCCGATAAAACCGGCGACAAATTTATTCTTCGGATGATCATAAACATCTATCGGCTCGCCTAACTGAGAAATTACCCCGTCTTTCATTACCGCGATCCTGTCCCCCATAGTCATAGCTTCCACCTGATCATGGGTTACATAAATAATCGTCGTTTGCAACCGTAGATGCAACTTATGTATTTCAGTGCGCATCTGCACGCGCATTTTAGCGTCGAGATTACTTAAAGGCTCATCAAATAAAAAAACCATCGGTTTTCTGACAATGGCCCGCCCTACTGCCACCCGCTGCCGCTCGCCTCCGGAAAGTTCCCGTGGCTTACGCTTGAACAGGCTTTTAATTCCCAAAATTTCAGCCGCTTCATTAACCCGCTGCGTAATCTCCTGCTTAGGAATATGCCGAAGCTTAAGGCCAAAAACCATATTCTCCTGAACCGTCATGTGAGGATAAAGAGCGTAGTTCTGAAAAACCATGGCAATATCACGATCTTTGGCGGGAACCTCATTAACCAATTTATTGCCGATATAAATATTTCCGGAACTTATCTCCTCCAGGCCGGCAATCATCCTCAAGGTAGTCGATTTTCCGCAACCGGAAGGGCCGACCAAAACCATAAATTCTTTATTTTCAATTCCCAGGTTTATCTGGTTAACCGCTAAAACATCACCGGGATAAACCTTGCAAACATTATTTAAACTAACTTGAGCCATTCAGTTACACCCCTTAGTAAATAAATTTCCTTAGCCTACGGAATTAATCGAAATAATCAAGTAGTTGACTTAAAGTATCCTTCATATTTTTACGGTGCACAATCATATCAATAAGCCCATGCTCTAACAAAAACTCCGAACGCTGAAAACCAGACGGAAGCTTCTGCCGGATTGTCTGTTCGATAACCCTGGGCCCGGTAAAACCAATCAAGGCTTTAGGTTCAGCCATAATTATATCCCCAACGCTGGCAAAAGAAGCCATGATCCCGGCCATCGTAGGATTAGTCAGCACTGAAATATAAGGAAGCTTTGCCTTGCGTAAATAAGACAGAGCGGCGCAGGTTTTAGCCATCTGCATCAAGCTGTACATCCCTTCGTACATACGCGCCCCTCCGCCTGAGCCGCTAACAATAATCACCGGCAGCTTATTTTTAATAGCATATTCGATTGCCCGGGTAATTCTCTCCCCAACTACCGAGCCCATTGAGCCCATGATAAAGCGGGAATCCGTCACAGCAATAACTACCGGCTCGCCTTTAATCTTGCCTTCTCCGGAAACAACCGCATCCTTTAGCCCGGTAGATTCCTGATCCTGTTTCAATTTATCTTTATAGGTCTTGGGCCCTTTAAAATCAAGCGGATCAAGAGAGATCATATCTTTATCAAATTCCAGAAAACTATCTTTATCCAGTAATAAATTAATCCTTTCATAAGCAGTCAGCCCAAAATGATAATTACATTTGGGGCAAACCTTAAAATTCTCCTCTAGGGTCTTATTATAAAGCGTTTCCGAGCATTCTTCGCATTTAGTCCAGAGCCCCTCGGGAATCTCTCTTTTCTTTAAACGCACGATCGTATATTTTGGTTTACCGAATAAAGCCATAATTTACGCCTTTTCTAATTTATTCACTACTAGCCCTGAGAGGACTTTAGGATAAAAATAGGTAGATTTAGGCGGCATTTTATTACCTCCTAAAGCAACATTAATAATTTGTTCGATTTTTACCGGATTTAAAAAGAAAGCGATGCTTAAGGGGTCTTGATCTACCTGCTCCATAAATTCCAAAGCATCCGGGCTATACTTTATATCTCCCAGGTTAGCCAAATCAAGTTTTAAAATATTCTTTAAGACCAAATAATTCAAAATAGCCACATCCAGGGCCCGATACTCCTTAGGTTTATCCGCGATTATTTTATCCAGGATGCGCACATTTTTCAAGCGCAAGAGATAATATTTTCTATCTTTATATACCCCGATTAAATGCTCGGTGCAACCGGCTTTTTCCATAAGAAACATGAAACGCACTCTGTCTTTTATCTGGTCGACATCAAAATATTCTTTAGCTTGGGCTATAAAATCGGCCAGATCCAGCCTAGTTTCTAACCTGAGCAGCCGATGTATCGGTAAGATAGATAAACCGCGCGGATCGGTATTAGTAAAATACGCCAGGCAGTAATTAAATTCTTCCTCGCCGGTAAATTGATCTAAAAGCTTTTCTTTCATCAAGTCGCGATAGGCGCAGGCGACCTCATAGCGATGATGTCCGTCGGCAATAAACATATTTTCATCAGTGGTGCCGGATTCGATTGATTTTAAAATAACCGGGTCGGTAATCTGCCATAATTTATGCACAGTTTTTTCGCCATCGACGACTTCGATAAAAGTTTTTTGGGAAGGAATCTGCTTCTGAAATATTCTCTGAATGATCCGTTTCTTATCCTGGAAAACTATAAATATCGGGCTCAGGTTAGCCTTAACCTGCTTGATCAGCTTAAACCTATCCTGTTTGGCAGCGCTATGCGTATTTTCATGAGCATATACCGGCGAGCTTTTTTCATCAGCCAACCTCAACAAAGCAATAAAACCCAAGCGGGTCTTTTTCTCTCCGCGGATAATATATTGCTGACTATAAAAATAAACGGCCAAGCGCTCATCTTGAATAAGAATACCGTCTTTAAGCCACTGGCGAAAGATTACTCCTGAGCGGCGGTACTTATCATCAACCGGGGAATCTTTAGCTAAAAGTATGTGGATAAAATTATGCAGCGAACGCTGGCCAAACGCCTCTTGAGCGGCCGGGGAGATCACATCATACGGAGGGCAAACTACCTGTTTAAGATCACCGACTTTTTCTTGATTGTAAACTATTGCTTTAAAAGCCTTGATTTTAATCATAAGGAATTATTTTAACACAGAAAACAACAAAAACAATAATTAAACACTTCCCTGCTTCTTTAGTGGCCCGGGCAGCCGGCGCAGCCGTCTTTTGCTTTCGGGCATCCCGGAACAGCTGTTTTATTCGCAGATTTATCCGCTTTTTTATAATCCGTAGCGTAGAAACCTGAGCCCTTAAAAATAAACCCGCCGGCGCTACTGATTAATTTCTTTAGCTTTTTTCCGCATTGCGGGCACTTAGTCTTGGGTTTTGAGGTTATGCTCTGCAAAGCTTCAAATCTATGCTTGCAGGACAAACATTCATATTCATAAGTAGGCATTTTATTTCTTTTCCTTTTTTCTTATTTGTTATTGGCGAAATGATTTTTTAAATTTTTCACTAAAACTTTCCTTGGAACCAAGATTCTCGCCGCCAAGACGGGCAAAATCTTCGATTAATTGCCTCTGCTGCGCGGTCAGCTTAGTAGGAATTTCAATATCAACTCTAACCAGTTCATCACCGATATCCCGCGAATGTAAATCCGGCATACCTTTGCCTTGAAGCCGGAAAGTTTTACCGCATTGAGTACCCGCAGGTATTTTCATCATTACTTTTCCGTCTAAAGCCGGAACTTCAACCTCTCCTCCTAAGATAGCTTTAGCCAGGCTGATATTAACCGAAGTAATAATATCGTTATCGTGCCTTTGGAAAATATTATGTTGCCTGACTTCAATAACTACATATAAATCCCCCCGGCTGCTTGATCCGGCTTCACCTTCTGAGCGAACACGCAATTGAGAATCGTTATCCACTCCCGCAGGAATCTTAACTTTAATTTTTTTAGTAACCTTAGTTCTGCCTTCGCCGCGGCAATCCGGGCAAAAAGTGCCAATTGTTGAGCCTTCACCGGAACAACGCGAACAGGTTTGCGCTAATTGAAAAAAACCGTTGGAAACTACGGTTTTGCCTGAGCCCTTACACTGCGGACAAGTAATTCTTTTGGTTCCGCTTTTAGCCCCGCTGCCGGAACAACTCATACAAGTTTCATAACGGGGAACAGTTATAGTCTTTTCCGTGCCGCTAGCTGCTTCCTCAAGGGAAATTTCCAGAGCAATCTGTAAATCCCGCCCACGCCGCCGAGAAGAACTTCCCCTGGATTGCCGCGAACCGGAAACATCAAAACCCAGATCCCCGAAAATATCTTCAAATATACTTGCTCCGCCCGAACCATAGCCACCACCCATCTCCCTAAAGATACTACTAAAATCTGCGCCTTTAAAAATATCTTCCTGGGCGTACTTTTGGTCGATTCCGGAATGGCCGTACCGGTCATAAAGGTCTCTCTTGGCCGAATCCGAAAGTACGGCATAAGCCTCCGAGATTCCCTTAAATTTGTCCTCAGCCTCTTTTTTCTGTTCAGCCGGCACACGATCAGGGTGAAACTTAAGCGCCATCTCCCGGTAAGCCTTTTTTATCTCATCCGTATTGGCACTCTTCTGCACTCCTAAAATCTGGTAATAATCACCCTTAACCGACATATTTATTTACTTCTTTCCGTTATTATCCTCTTCTTTATATTCAGCGTCGATGATATCTTCGTCTTTTTTTGTTTCTTCTTTCGGTTCTTGGGCATTCTCTTGGCCGCCACCGGGACCGGCTTGGCCCTGCTGCGACTGTTGCTGCTTGGCACTGGCAGCTTTATAAATTTCCTCGGCCAACTTATGTGAAGATTTAGTCAAATCTTCCATGCCTTTCTTAATCCGGTCAATATTTTTATCTTTTATCGCAGTTTTTAAATCATTGGCTTTGGCTTCGATATCTGCCCGTTCAGCCTGGCTGACCTTATCACCGTAATCTTTGAGAGATTTTTCGGTGGCATAGACCAGATTATCCGCCTGATTAATGGCCTCAATTTCTTCCTTCTTTTTGCTATCATCAGCGGCAAATTTCTCCGCGTCTTTAACCATCTTATCTATTTCTTCCTTGGATAGTTTCTTGGGAGCGCTAATCCGGATGGATTGTTCTTTACCGGTGCCTAAATCCTTAGCCGAAACATGCACAATCCCGTCGCGATCGATATCAAATTTTACTTCAATCTGCGGGACGCCGCGCGCAGCCGCAGGAATTCCCACTAAATCGAATCTTCCCAACTCAACATTATCATTGGCCAATTGTCTTTCTCCCTGCAAAACGCGAATTGTAACCGCGGTCTGATTATCCGCTGCCGTTGAAAATACCTGGCTTTTCTGAGTAGGAATAGATGAATTTCTTTCAATTAACTTTGTGTTAACTCCGCCTAAAGTCTCAATACCTAAAGAAAGCGGCGTAACATCCAAAAGAAGCACATCCTTAACTTCTCCGGTAATAATTGCCGCCTGAACTGCCGCGCCTAAAGCAACGCACTCCATCGGGTCCACTCCGCGCTCAATTTTTTTACCGACATAATCCTCCACGAATTTTTGCACAATCGGCATGCGCGTAGGCCCGCCGACCATGATAATCCGATCGACCTCTTGAGAAGTTAACTTAGCATCATTTAACGCCTGCTCCATAGGATGACGGCACCGGTCGATAATCGGCCCGATTAAATCTTCCAATTTTGCCCGAGTAATATTCATCGTTAAATGCTTCGGGCCGGTAGCGTCAGCGGTAATAAAGGGAAGATTAATGTCCGTACTCACCGTAGAAGATAACTCAATCTTTGCCTTTTCCGCACCTTCGCGCACCCTTTGCACGGCCATTTTATCGCCCATTAAATCAATACCGGTTTCCCGTTTAAACTGCCCGGTAATAAATTCCAGCAGGACTTTATCCATATCCGTTCCGCCAAGCTGCGTATCGCCGCTAGTTGATTGCACATGGAATACTCCTTGAGCCATCTCCATAATTGTTACATCCAACGTACCGCCGCCCAAATCAAAAACCATAATTTTTTGCTCTTTACCGGCCTTCTCTAAACCATAAGCCAGGCAGGCAGCCGTAGGCTCATTAATAATTCTCAAAACCTTTAAACCCGCAATTTCTCCGGCATCTTTAGTTGCCTGGCGCTGATTATCATCAAAATAAGCCGGACAGGTAATCACAACCTCTTCGACCTTATCCCCTAAATAACCTTCAGCATCCTGCTTAATTTTCTGCAATATAAATGCCGAAATCTGCTGCGGGGTATATTCTTTGCCATAAGCTTTAAATTTAAAATCCGTACCCATCTTACGCTTGGCTGCCTGAATTGTTCCTTCGGCATTAATTGCCGCCTGGCGCCTTGCCGGTTCTCCGACTAAACGGGTTCCGTCCTTAGTAAACGCTACATAGGAAGGAAACGCTTTTCCGGAAGCAACCCCTGCTCCTTCCGCCGAGGGAATAATTACCGGCCTGCCGCCCTCCATAACCGCAGCCGCTGAATTAGATGTCCCTAAATCGATTCCAATAACTTTTGCCATGTTAGCCTCCCTTAATTTATTGTTTTTTCGAAACTTTTACTTTAGCGGTTCGCAGCACCCGCTCGTGAATTAAATACCCCTTTTGCAACACTTCAATTATCGTATGCTCCGGCAAATCTTTATTCTCCACTTGCATTAAAGCCTCATGACAATGCGGGTCAAATATTTTACCTTCTGCCTCGATAGGTTTTACTCCATGCTCTTTTAACATTTCATATAAATGCGCTAAAATCATCTCCACTCCCTTTAAAAAAGCCGGCAGATCCTCTTTACTGGATTCAGCTAAATTAACCGAACGTTCCAGGTCATCCAGCACATTAAGCAGGTTCATAATTAAACCTTCATTGGCAAACTTTATGAACTCTTGTTTTTCCCGGTCAATACGTTTACGCGTGTTCTCCAGATCCGCCTGATTCCTCAGCATTTTATCCTGGCTATCTTTAGACCTCTTGGCTTCATCCAGAAGCCCAAGATACTCTGACTCCTTAAGCGTAACTAGCTTTTCCTCTTGGTTATTGTTTTGCTCTGGCGCTTTATTATTTTTTTGACTTTCCATAACTTTTATAAATCCTCCAGCACCTCACTTAGAACTTGGGAAACATATTCTAAAGTCGGGATAATATGATTATACTCCATCCGCACCGGGCCTAACACTGCCAATCTCCCTGAAGGCTGATTTTTTATCTTATAACTTGAAACAATTAAAGAACAACTTTCCATTTCCGGAAAACCTAGCTCGCTTCCGATGTAAACCTTAACTGTTCCTGAAAAATCTCGATTAATAATATCTAATAAGCGCTTCTTATCTTCCATTAACTTAACTAAAAGGCGTATCTTATCGACATTTCTAAACTCCGGCTGATCAAGTATCCGGCTAATCCCCTTGTAAAACATCTTATCCTGCCACTGCAGAAATGAAACAATTCCCGCGTAATGCGTAATTTCCGAGATAACTTCCGAGGTATTTTCCAGGGCATCTTCCAGCCGGCGCATCTTTTTTTTGCAATCCTTAAATATACGCTGTTTTTCCTCATCCATTAGCTCCATCTGCTGGATAAGGAAATCTACGTAATAACGGTACCCTCGGTCAGTAGGAACCCTGCCGCCAGAAGTATAAGGATGTTTAAGATACCCGGATTCATCAAGTTCCGAAAAAATATTCCTGATAGTTGCCGAACTTAATTCAAATTCCTCAGCAATATCATCGCTAGCAACCGGTAGAGCGCTCTTAATATGGCGGTTAATGGCTGAACTTAAAACTGAATTCCTGCGGGAGTTATAATCAACTGTGCGCACTGCTTCTCCTATTTAATACTTTGGATTTTTAACGGTAAGGAGTAATTTTAACATAATTTGCGGTTTTGTCAATAAAATTAGCAGTTAATTCATTAGAGTGCTAATCAATAACTTTTATATCTTTATCTTCCCCGATTTGATCATAAAGCTGTCGAGAAATACTCAAATCTATGCTTACCCCTTCCTGCAAATAGTCAATTTTATTAACTTTGGCCTTGCGGTAAAAAAAATCAACCAATTCCATGCGCTGATGCGGAATAATTATTTTTATATTCAGCATTAGGCCGGAAAAATGCTCTTCTATCTTAGCAATCAATGCCGCAAGATTTTCCCCTGTCTTGGCCGACAACAGAATCGACCCCGGGAAGTCATTCTTGGAAACCTCTAGCCAGCTACGATCCTCGACCAAATCTATCTTATTCAAAGCCACCAGCACAGGTTTATCACTTGCTCCCAACTCTTCTAAAACACTTAAGACAGCCTGATTATGCTGATGCAGCCGGGCATCATAAACATCTAAAACATGAATTAACAAATCCGCCTGATTAACCTCTTCCAGGGTTGCCTTAAAAGCTTCTATCAAATGATGCGGAAGGTCATGCAGGAACCCGACGGTATCAGAAATAATAACATTCTGTCCGTTGGAAAGCGCGAGGCTCTTAGAAAGCGGATCCAAAGTAGTGAATAATTTTTCCGAAGTAATTTGAGTGGATTGCGTAAGCAAATTAAGCAAGGTGGATTTTCCGGCGCTGGTATAGCCAACCAAAGCGATTACCGGTAAATTATTGCCTTTTCTTTTTTTACGCATCGTCGAACAATGCAGCCGGAAAGTTTTCAGATCATTCTTTAATTTATCTATTTTCTTTCTTATTTGACGCCGGTCTACCTCCAGCTTTGTTTCACCGGGGCCGCGAGTTCCGATACCTCCTCCTAAATTCGAAAGCGTCAACCCTTTACCGGCAAGCCGGGGAAGCAAATATTGCAACTGAGCCAGCTCCACCTGCATTTTGCCTTCCGGGCTTTTTGCCCGGCGGCTGAAAATATCTAAAATCAACTGCGTGCGGTCGATTATTTTCTTGCCAATCGCTTTTTCCAAATTACGCACTTGAGTGCCGCTCAAATCATGGCTGAAAATTACCGTATCGATCCCCTCTTCACTGGCGATAACGCTAATTTCTTCAACCTTACCTTTTCCGATAAGAAAATTGGCCGTAGCTTTTTGACAGATGCAAATTATATTCTCAACCACCTCAACCGAAGTAGAATGCGCCAACTCCTCCAGCTCACTGGAGATATCTTCAACGCGCCAGTGGCCTTTATCCGTCTTTAGCTGAACACTTACTAAGAGAGCTTTTTCCATAATTTTAAAGCAACCTGCTCAGGCGCCTCCGTTTTATTAAGATTAATCCAGGCAATGCGTTTATCTTTTCTGAACCAGGTAAGCTGCCGCTTAGCATAATGGCGGCTATTACGGCAAATAAGCCGTTTAGCTTCCTCAAGCGAATACTGTCCTTTAAAATAACCTTGCAATTCAGAGATTCCGATAGCGCAGGCAGCCGTTTTACTTAATTTACGCTTAATTATCTTTTTTACTTCACCAACTAAACCCGCTTTGAACATTTTATCAACTCTTTGATCAATTTTTTTATACAAAAACTGCCTATCTGAATTTAAACCAAAAATTTTTATTTCATAATCCTGCCCCAGGCCTACCCTGGTCTTCTGCAAAACAGATATGGGCTGGCCAGTTTTTAAATATACTTCCAGCGCGCGAATAATCCTTCTGGCATCATTAGGATGAATTTTTTTGGCAGATTCTAAATCGACATTGGCCAATCTCTGATGAAGAAATCCCGGCCCCTTAGAAAGCAATTGCTTATTCAACTTAGTCCGAACCAATCTATCCTGAGAAACGTTCGGAAATAATCCGTCAATAATAATTGAATAATAAAGCCCGGTGCCGCCGACAAAAAGCGGAGTTTTCCCTTTTAAGAACAGCTTCTCACAAATTAACAGCGCTTCTTTCCGGTATTTAGCGACATTATACTCTTTATCCGGGTCAACTATGTCAAGTAAATGATGCCTGATCTTCTTTCTTTGCGCCGGGCTTGCCTTAGAAGTGATAATATCCATCCGGCGGTAGACCTGCATAGAATCACAAGAAATAATTTCGGCTTTAATTTTTTTAGCCAGGCAAATCGCCACCGAAGATTTACCGATTGCGGTAGGGCCGAGTAAAAAAAATATTTTCTTTTTTAACATAACCTGTTACGGACAGATTTTGGTCTGAAAGCCTTTTTTGGAAAGCTCACTCTCCAGAACTTGCGCCTCATTGAGAGTTTTTAACCTACCCACTCTAACCCGGTACCCGGCATCAACGCTTTCCACATAAGCCGGATAATTATCGGCAAGTAATTTATTTTTAAGATTGTTCGCATTATTACTGTTGGTAAAAAAACCAAGCTGCACGGAATACTCGCCAACCTCCCTTTGAGGTTTTGTCAAAACATCATTTAAAGCTAACCCCTTGCTCAACCTAAGCTCAGGGCTTAAGGGAAAATCCCTTCTTAATTTAGATAAATATTCATTTCCCAACTGATTATTCCCTCGCTTAAATTCTAATTGGCTTAATCGATATAAAATTGCCGCCCCGTAGCTGCTGTTTGACTCCCCGGCAATTAGCTTATTATAGCTATCCACCGCCTCCTGAAACTGCCCCCCCATTAAATAAGTATCCGCCAATCCTAATTCCGCCTGTTTTTTAAGCTTACTGGACGAACCGACAACTACGAGCTTAAAACAATTGGCGGCCTGCTCTAGCCTGGCTTCCTTAAGATAACTTAAACCTAAAATATAATTCAGTTCATCACTACCTGAGGAATTGAGGCTATTTACTTGAGCCTGGCCTTCAAAAATGACTCTGCGGTAATTTCCCTGCAAAAAATCAACCTTGAGATTATCCATTTCAGCTGCCCGGCAAACAATAGGAATTATTAAGCAAACTAAAGCAATTGGAATGACTTTATTTTTTTGCATTTTTACACCTGTTCCCTAATTTATTAGAAATACCTCTTTGTAAATCCAAAAGTTTTTTGTGCCGTCCTTCTAAATCCTGGCGGCTTAATTCCGGGCCAATTTTTACCGCCTCGGTTTGAGCCCGGGCGGAATACTTAAAAATATAAGCCGAGTTGAACTTGACCTTACTTACCAAATCACAAGTTTTTTTAAACTCCTCATCCGTTTCACTCGGAAACCCGACAATAACATCCGTAGTCAAAGATCCATCCTTAACAATTTTACGATAAGAATCAATTAAAGCCAAGTATTCTTTTGCTGCATAACCCCGATTCATCAGTTTAAGAATTCTATCGGATCCTGATTGTAGAGGTAAATGTAATCTCTTGGCTAATTTATCCAAATCACGAATTGCTTTAAATAAATCGGCTGTGGCATCCTTAGGATGCGAGGTAAAAAAATCCAACTCTTTTAAACCGTCAAACTGATTAATCTGCTCAAGTAGATTAGTAAAATTTACCTGGTTATCCCGATAAGCGTTAACATTCTGGCCTAAAAGGGTTATTCTAGTAACCCCTTGGTCAATGGCTTGGCGGATTTCTTTAAGAATACTTTCTTGCTTACGATGACGTAGCGCTCCGCGAACATATGGCACAACACAATATGAGCAGAAATTAGAACAGCCTTCCGAGATAACTACCTGGCCATGATCTTTCTCTTGGTAGAAACCTGTATGATAGATCTCCTCAGGACGGCTACTGCTGTCCGTTTCCCAAATTTTTCTCTCAAATAGAAACGGAATAGCTGTGTCATTGCGAGGAGCCGAAGGCAAAGATGTGTCATTGCGAGGAGCTCCGCCGAAGGCGGGCGACGAAGCAATCTCGTTTTTAGATAATCGTTTCAAAATCTCCGGAATTTTTTCAATATCTTGCGGCCCGACCACAAAACTGATATTTGCATCACGCTGGAAAGCCTTATCTTTATAATTCTGCGCCATACATCCGACCAGTCCGATTATTTTTGAGCCTTTATAACTTCCGATTAAACTCCACACTCTGTCTTCGGCATGCTTACGCACTGAGCAGGTATTAAAAATAATAATGTCAGCTTGCTTATCGTCATCGCTGATTTTATAACCTGATCTCTGCAACAAACCACAGATAACCTCCGAATCCCGCACATTCATCTGGCAGCCGAAAGTCCGGATAAAAACTTTGGGGGCAAAAAATTCGTAACTCTTTTTAGGTTCTTGGTTTGGCATTTTTGTTTTTCCTCAAAAAATAAAAAATTAAAGGGGGCAAAAAATTCAAAAGAAAAGAGCTTTTTGTGGGCGATTTTGATGTTTTTAAAAAGCAGATTTAGCATTAGCTTTTTAGTCAAAGAATCTATCTCTTTTTTGTTAGGATCGTAACCAGAAATAAACTCCTCTACTCTGTCTAGATAATCCTTTGAACGCTCCTTCTCAATGTCTCTAACCTCTTGTAATGCAATTAGTTTTTTAAGTTCTTCCTCCTCTTGTCTTAGGCTCTCGTTTTTCTGTCTGTATAGTTCTTCACTCAGCAAATTTTCCAAATAGGCGTCAGTCAATTTTGACTGCTTTTTAAGGTTAGAATCAAGCCTATTTTTGATTACTTTTACGTCATTGCGAGGCAGCGAAGCTGCCGAAGCAATCTCAGCCGTAGTCACGTTCATCCATCGGCTCGTTTTTAGCTTGTCATTTTTAAGAAGTGTCTCTAAAATCTCTGCAACTTCCGACTCTATTTCTTGGGCCTTTACGCTCTTGTTTTTACAACTAATAAAACTTCTATAGGGCCCCATGCAACGATACCATCTCTTCTTAACGCCGGTTCGGTGATTAGAGATAGACGAAATGCCTAAATATTTATGATTACATTTCGCGCAATAAAGAAGTCCGGAAAGCGGATAATCGCTTGCCTTCCTTCTTTGCTCAACTCTCCTTTGCTTTAGCTTCTCTTGCACAAGCTCAAAATCTTCGTCTGAAATTATAGGCCGATGCTTACCTTGAGAAATTATGACTTTCTCAGGTGGGTTCTTGATATATCTGTAGCCCTTCTTCGTTTTCTGTGTTTTGTCGTAATAATGAACGTTCCAAACAAGCTTGCCCGTATAGATGCTATTTTTTAGGATATCACCAATTAGCTTAGTACTAAATATATTGCCCTTTCTATTTCTGTACCCTTTGCGGGTGAGATACTCGGTAATACTGCGGATGCTCTTGTCGCAAAGAAACATGGTATAAATTAGCTTAACAACGCCGCATTCCTTCTCATCTATCTCTAAAAGTTTTTTCTCTTTGTTATATGTATAGCCATAAGGAGCGTAACGAGCGCCCTGCCAATTTCCTTGCTGAACACCCTTAATCATTCCGGGAAATACTCGTTCAGCAATTCTGTTCCGCTCAAATTCAGCAAAACTCCCCAACTGCTGAAACATAAGTTTTCCTGCCGATGTAGTAGTATCAAATGGCTCAGTGGCAGACTTAAAACCAACACCATAAGATGATAACTCGTCAACAAGATTAAGTAGATCCTTAAGATTTCTGCTAAATCTATCTATCTTATAAACCAAAACAAGCTCAAATCTTTTCTCTTTCGCGTCTTTAAGGAGTTCTTTCAGGGCAGGGCGCTCGATGGAATAACCACTAATACCGTCATCTTGATAAACCTTAAATATCTCAAGACCTTCGCGCTTAGCAAAAGATTCAAGATTCTCTCTCTGGACCTCAAGAGAATAGCCTTCTTTGGCTTGATCTTCTGTGCTAACACGGATATAAATTGCTGCTATCATCTACTCCTCAAATAGCTTATCTAATAATTCGTCAATCTTATTAAAATCAATCTGCGGTTCTGCTTTATAACGTTCTTTATACCAGTCGGCTATCTCTTTTAAGAAGTCAGTCTTTGATTTTAAAATATTCTTGTCTTTTATATTTTTAAAATGCCCCATGAATAATAAAACAGCATAAAAACTATTTTCTATCAAATCGGTAAGGCAACCTTTTAAATATTTATTATCAAAGAAAGGCCCTATTTCACCAAGACCCTTGGGAGCAAGAAGTTTGTTTCCAGCATAGCTTACGTGTGCAGCATACTCACAAAACATTTTATATTTCTTTTCTCGTTTCTTATTTATAAGCCCATCGCGCTTATCCAAAATATCTCGAATTTTCCCGGGGCTATAATTTTTGATTCCTTCTTCATTACCACTATTTTTCCATTCTGCAATTTTTCCTGGACTATAAAGGAAATAATCTAAAAGAAAATACATTTCAATTATGTCTCTCTGTATAGCAAAAGAAATTTGGTAATATCCGGATAACATCAAGCGCAAAGAAACAGAAAGAGCATTAAAAAGACGAATGCCCACATATTGAATGGTTAACTCATCGTCGTTTATATTTTTATGGTCTTTTACTAATGAGTAAACTGTATCCATTGCCAACTCATAGGCTGTAAGACGCCTGTCCAAAATGGCATCGCTTTTTAATAGAATGATAGAATCACTTTTAATCTTTTCTTCTCCCTTAGATAAATTTTTTAACTTATCTGGCAATTCAGGAATAATTATTTGGGGTGTTGGATTTTGCATAATTTCCTCTTTCCGGTAATAAATTTCTAAATCTGCTTTTTAGTCCCGCAACTGCGGGACGCGGACTGCTCGAAGAGCAAGACGCAAAAACATCAAAATCGCCCACAAAAAGCTCTTTTCTTTTGAATTTT
>ERZ1292640.1812-Hain-H43-02um-R1-1812-length-17495-cov-19_pt1 | contig 17495 bp, 21 predicted proteins | sample MGYA00564404_ERZ1292640 | MGnify/ENA primary metagenome ERZ1292640 (study PRJEB36523, sample SAMEA6512636) | groundwater metagenome | collected 2019-01-08 | study: AquaDiva: Metagenomics assemblies of 32 groundwater samples
GCGGAACGTATGTCGGCACGATTGTTACCAACGGCTTGTCGCAGGTGGATTTCAAATTCGGCGGTTCGGCGAGCGGCGGAGATGAGGCGATCGTTGGAATTTGGAACTGTTACAGCCGCGTGCCGGTATTTGGCTTTATTCAGAACAGTATCGGAAGTTGGTTCTACACTAATGCCGTACGGCGGGCAGTCTACGGATCGCCAACAATGCGAGTGACGGCAGTCAGTGGCCTCACGGAGGAGACCTTCTCTGGATGCTACGACGCAAGCTTCTATACGGATGGTGCCGTTCAAGCCTACGCGAGCGTTGCCTTCCGAACGACGGCAGCGGCTGGGCAGCTAGAAAGCGGCAACTATACGAACAGCAGTATTGGCAACCGACCCACCTATGGCAGAACCACCGCCTCTTCGTTTCTGGGTCTTGGATATCTGGCGGCAATCGAATCGGAAGTCAGCTTTTCAGGTACATACTGTCAATGGTTCGGTGGTGCGCAATCGGGTCTCTCGTATTCGTGGAGATACTAAGGAGTTGCGCAAGGGGACGGCGCTATTTGATCGGCCCGCTCACCATCGAGGTGATGCGCGCCTCCATGTTACGCTTCCCTTAGACGTGCCGAGCGAACGACAAAGGTGCTACCATGATCCTCGTGCCGGTTGCGGAATACCAAGAAACTAGGGGTCTCTGCGGATCGAAGCGTGACGAACCTGGGGTCCGGTGTGCTCTCAAGGATGACCTCGGTGTCGGCAAGATACTGATTGTTGGTGTCTACGAGACCGACACCCACAATCCCCTCGTTGATGTGCAAGATTAAATCGACGGCAAATGGGGCGTTAAGATTGGTAAGAAGCGGTCGCAAATCCACTCTCCCGATGGGACGGAAGGCACCCTTTGAACCAGAGAAGGCCCATCCGTTACGATTCCCACCTTCCAGAACCACCGGCTGACCTACAACGTCAACGAACTTCGTCGGATCGACGGTCCTGCCCATACCAGTATACCTTAGATCGAGCCAGCGATGACTATTTGAGGCCAGCTCGAAATCCAGCACGGTCGTCAGGATGGCGGGGTAAAGGCGGCGGCGAACCTTCTCGATGTCATGCCATTCGACCCAGGGTGTCCGCTCACCGTCGGTCCGGGTGCCCCAAGTATCGAACGGCATTGAACCTTCGCGGAGCCAGCGCTCTCTCGGGTAAACCAATTCAATCCATCGCCCGCCGACCTTTAGCCGACTAAGGGCATTTAGTGCCTCACTTCGGGCAATATCAAAGGGAATGTGGTGAATGGACCCGATGACAATGATTGCGTCGTAGTCGGGCCGCAGCGCCTCGAAGGACAGATCCTCGCCTATCAGATGGCATTCGACAGCAATGCCTTTAAGAGCGGCGATTCGACGAATGACACTGAGGTTGCTTGGAACGATATCCGCAAAAGTCCAGTGCGCATCTTGCGCTGCGAATCTCAAGCCGTCAAAGCCGAGCCCTCCACCGAGCTCCAGCACACGTCGACCACGGAAGAAGTCGCGATAGAGCGGCTCCATCCGTCCTACCACACCGGCGGCACGCCGCGCAGAGATAGAGTCCCATCGTGCGAGGAACTCCTCATCAGGAAGGCTGAGTAGATCGTCGGAGAAAACGCGATGATCGACGTCGTCACCGCCGGGCACTTCCCGCCATTTCTCCCGAAAGCGGTCCAGAGCACTCATCAGAACAATCCTTCCCCACATTCTGTAGCTGCGTGGTTAAAGCAACATGGCACGGGCTTCAATCGTCAGTCGACGGCTTACGAATAGAACGCACAATTTTAGCCTTCTGCACGGCTCGACCAGTGCATGAAAAACGACGACGAGGGGGCGGCTGAGCAAACGCGTGTCGTCATCTGAACGAGTCCACGAGGCATCCAAAGGTGAATAGTGCTCGGGTTTAGTCGTGTAGCCAACGCCCCGTGAATCATAAAAGCAAAGGAGAAAGATATGGTAGCGCTTATCGAGAAGAGAGACGGCTCGACGCCCAACCTGGTGGAGTCGGGCTCGCTCTCCGGTGTCGGGCAGACGCCATGGATGCCGTTGACCGGCCTTGGTGAACACGTTTTCACCTGCGACATCGAAGATCTGGGTAGTGCCTCCGGCACGTTCGTCGTCGAAACGCGGCGCGTGCGTGGCGATGACTCGGTCATCGCGACGCGAACGATCTTCAGCTCGTCGAACCTTGCCGACTTCCCTCAGATCGGCCGACTCGCCGGCTGGTGGGAAGTGCGCTTGCGGTGCTCGGCCTATGGCGGCGGCAGCTTCAACCTCTCCGTCAGCCGGTAGGTGACCCATGGGCAACAACGTCTTTCAGAGCCCGTTCAACATCACCTCGGCGGCGATCAATGCGGCGCTGGCGGGCGCGACGACCGACCTCACGGTCGGGCGCGATATTAACGCGGGGCGAAATATCAACGGTGCCAACTTTACGGCATCCGCTACCGGATACCTGTTTTGGAGCGGTCGCGGCGTCATTCGCTCCCCTGCCGATGCGTCGTGGTCCTGGAGAAACGCCAGCGAAAACATCGCGGCAGTAACCGCGGTGGAGGCCAACGACATCCTGGCACAGCGCAACGGCACGAACGCGCAGGCGTTCCGTCTCTACAACACCTTCACCGACGCCTCGAATTATGAGCGCCTAAACGTCCGCTGGAATTCCAACATCGCCGAAATCGGCAGCGACTCCGCTGGCACTGGAACAATTCGCGGCACTCGACTGAGCAGCGGTGGCACCATCATCGGACTTGAAGATGCCTACATATCCGGCGCGTCGGTGGCGGTTCGTCGAGACGGTACGTCCGGCCCAACGATTTTTGCGGTGGGAAGCACCGGCCTCACGTCAACGGCGCTTCTTCACACGCGCCTGATGCCGTCGATCAATCAGGCGTCGGGCACCTACTGCGTCCTCGACATCAATCCGACCGAGACGGCGGTCGGCGCGGGGCCGCACTACCTTGTTCGCGGGCGCATCGGCGGCGGCGGTGACGTGTTCAACGTCGACCGGACGGGCGCCATCGCCGGCAAGAGCCTGACGCTCGGCACCGGCGACTTCGCGCTGGGCTCGGGCAATTTCTTCCTGGGTAGCAGCCTTATGGTTCTCGGTGAGCGCGCCGATCCGGGCGCTCCCAGCGCCAACTTTGGCTATCTGTACTGCAGGGACAACGGCTCCGGAAAAACACAGATCGTTGCCCGCTTCCCAACCGGCGCCGTCCAAGTCCTCGCGACCGAACCGTAAGGAGAGACCAATGGAAACCTTCACCGTCATGATCACCGATCCGGCGCACGTCGCCGGCATCACCGCAGCACGCGAAGCCTACAACGCTTCGCGCTCCGAGGACGATCCCGTCATGGCGACGAACGACGAGTATGTGCAGTTCGTCATGGCGCGGGCGGCCGAGAGCTACGCCAAGCAATACGGCACGGAGGGAGCATGAGCCCCGGCGTCGAATATCTACTCAGGCGTCTGATCGAGCTGGAGCAGGCGATGGCGATGATGGTCGAGCAGAGCGCCGCCAAGGACGCGCGTATCGCCGGGCTGGAGAAGAACCAGCGCAAGCCACGTGCCGTCCTGCCGCCGCCGGGCAACTAGGGAGCTGTCATGAGCGGTTACGATCATTCGCCGGTCTCCATGCCGCGGCCCGCGCTCGAGGCGATGCTCGAGGACGCGGCCGAGCGCGGCGCCAGGAGGGCATTGGCCTCGGTCGGTCTCGACGACGCCCAGGCCGCCGATCATATCCGGGGCCTGCGCGATCTGTTCGCCATGTACCGCGTCGTGCGTAACGGCGCGCTCAAGCAGATCGGCCAGGGCATCGCCCTGGTCGTGATCGGCGCCCTCGTGTTCTTCGCATCAACCAAACTCAAACAGTAGAAGTGAAGGGAGATCCCTCATGCTTGCACTATTCGGTTCCATTGTCGGACTGCTGGGCTCGCTCGCCCCGCGGCTGATCGGCTTCTTCGAGCAGAAGCAGAACCATGTACAGGAAATCGAAATGCTCCGGGTACAGGGCGAATTCCAGATGCGCGCGATCGAGGTCGGCCACGCCGCCAAGATGCAGGAGATCAACGCCGGTGCCGACGCGGCGAGCGAACTCGCGGCCTTCACGGCGGCGCTAAGACCTTCTGGCATCGCCTGGGTCGATGGCTTCAACGCCTTCGTTCGGCCGTTCCTGACGCTCTGCTTCTTCGCCTTATATGCCGCGGTAAAGGTGGCGCAGTTCGCCATTCTGCAGCAGGACCACAGTGGTTCCTCGGCGACGCTTTTGTCGATGTGGGGCGAGGAGGATTGGGCGGTGTGGGCTGCCATCGTCACCTTCTGGTTCGGCAATCGCACCTTCAACAAGGAACGGGGGCGCGGATGAGTTCCAAAGCCAGTCCGCGGGCGACCGGCGAGGCCGGCGTCTCCCTGATCCGGGGCTTCGAGGGCTTCTCGCCCACGCCCTACGTTTGTCCCGCGGGCTTCCCGACCGTGGGCTATGGGCATGTCGTCCAGGAGGGTGAGCGGTTCGAAACGCCGCTCTCGCCGGAAGAGGGCGAGGCGCTGCTGCGCGCCGACCTTCCGCGCTACGAAGGCGCCGTATGCCGGCTGATCGAAGTACCGCTCGACGACCTGTGCTTCGACGCGCTGGTGAGCTTCACCTTCAACCTCGGCGAGGGTGCGCTTTCCGCCTCGACGCTGCGGCGGCTGGTCAATACCGGGCGCCTCTCCGATGCCGGCCCGCAGTTCGACCGCTGGGTATTCGCCGGCGCCTGCAAACTGCCCGGCCTTGTCCGTCGTCGCGCCGCCGAGCGCGCGCTTTGGGAGCGCGGCCTGGAAGCGGACAGATCCTGACAAATCCAACAACGACCGTCAGTTGTTGTTCGGAGCCTGCTCGGCCTCATCGTAGGAGATCTTGATCATCCACCAGCAGAACAGCACGGCAAACAGCGACAAGGCCAAGCCGAAGCCCAGGATTCCGCCATCGCGGGCGCCTGAGGCCATGAACAGGCCGATAAAGCCGAATAGTGCAACCATGATTCCCATGATCCAGTGAGACATTTTCTTTCTCCTCAATCGTCATCGAACAGAATGCGGCCCGCCGCCCCGTCGGGGTCGTCGTATTGGCCGTTGCGCAGCGCCCACAGGAACGCGGCCAGGGCGATCAGGCCGAGGATGAGCGCGGCCGGTACAAGGATGAGTAGGCTGTCCATCAGCGCACCTCGCGAACCCGCGGCCGTGCGTTCAGGCGCAGGGCGTTGCCGATCACCAGCAGGGAAGAAGACGACATGGCGATCGCCGCGATCAGCGGCGTCACGTCGCCGATGATGGCAAGTGGCACGGCGCTGAGATTGTAGAGGAGGGCCAACGCGAGGTTCTGGCGCACCAGCTGGTCCGCTCGCCGCGCCACCTTTAGCGTCTCGACGACCGGGAGGAGGGCATCGCCCTGGAAGATCGCATCGGCGGCATTTTGCGTCGCCTCGGCGGCGGTTGCCGGCGAAATTGAGGCGTGGGCGGCTGCCAGCGCGGGGGCGTCGTTCAGCCCATCGCCGACCATGAGAACCCGATGGCCTTGGGCTGCCAGCTCGGCGAGACGGCGGGTCTTGCCAGCCGGCGTCACCTCGGCACGCCAGTGCGCAATGCCGGCCTCGGCCGCGACGCGCGCCACGGCGGCAGGCCGATCGCCGGACAGAACTTCGATCGGCAGGTTCGCCGCACCCAAGGCCGCGACCGCGACCGCTGCGTCGGGCCGCAGGCGATCGGCAAAGGCAAAGCGCACGGGCGTGCAGTCAGGGCGTGTCAACCAAAGCTCGGAGCGGCCGTCATCGGCGGCATCGGTGATCCCGCAGAACCGTGCCGATCCCAGCCGGACATCGCCCCTTTTCAGGCCTTGGCCCGCGTGCTCCTGGACGTCTGGCGCCGTCGCGGTGTCGGGCGCAGCGCGAATCAGCGCCTGGGCCAGGGGATGGCGTGAGTTGGCGGCCAGGCTGGCTGCGATCCGCAGCGCTTCGACATCACCGTTGCCGGCCACCAGTTCCGGGCGACCGAGTGTCAGGGTGCCGGTCTTGTCGAGCACGACGTAATTCACCCCGGCAAATCGCTCGAGGGCTGTCGGCGAGAGCAGCAGGACGCCGGCGCGTAACAGGCGGGTGCTGGCGACGACCTGGACCACCGGGACGGCGAGCGCCAACGCACAGGGGCAGGTGATGATCAGGACCGCCGTCGCGATCACCAAAGCGCGATCCCAGGGAAGTCCGCCCAGCAACATCCAGCCGAGAAATGTGAGCAGCGCCGTCAGATGCACGACCGGCGCATAGGCGCGCGCCACCCGGTCGGCGATCGCGATGAAGCGCGAACGGCCGCGCTCCGCCGCTTCGACCAGGCGCACGATTTCCGACAGCAGGGTACGCTCGCCCGCTGCCGTGACCCGTACGCGGATCGGCGCGCCGAGATTGACCATGCCAGCGAAAACCTTGGCGCCGGGTGCGACATTGACCGGCACGCTCTCTCCACTCACCAGTGCCGTATCAAGCGCCGAAGCGCCCTCGCTCACGACGCCGTCGGCACCCAGGCGCTCACCGGCCGCCACCAGCAGGACGTCGCCGGGCTGCAATGTATCGACGCGTCGGGAGGTGGTCGTACCATCGGCCGCGAGGACCGTAGCGCTGCGGCTGGCCAGTGCCAGCAGGGCCCGCACCGATTGGCGGGCACGGCCACGGGCGCGGCGATCCAGATAGCGGCCGATCAACAGGAAGAAGACCAGCGTGATAGCCGAATCGAAGAAGGTGTGGCGCTCGCCAACCCAGGCTTCGTGCAAGCTGATGAGGCAGGCGAGCGTGACGCCGATCGATATCGGCACATCCATATTCGTCCGCCCGGCCTTGAGCGCGGCGTAGGCTGAGCGGAAGAACGGCCGCCCTGCGTAGGCCACGGCTGGCAGGGCGATGGCAGCGGACAGCCAATGGAACAGGGCGCGCGTGGCGTCGCCCATCGAGCCGTCCTCGCCCGACCAGACAGCCACCGACAGCAACATGACGTTGGCGGCGGCAAAGCCTGCAACGGCAAGGCTGCGCAGAAGTTCGTGGGTTTCGCGATCATCGTCTGCCGCAGCGGCGACGGCCTCGTAGGGTGCCAACCGGAACCCCAAGGCTGCAACCAACCCGGCGTGGCTGTTGGCATCGACAGGCAAGCCCCGCCAGCGTAGGGACAGGCGGCGAGTCGACAGGCTGACGCGCGCACGCACGATGGTCGGATTGCGCGCGAGAAGGCTCTCGATGAGCCAGACGCAAGCGGCACAATCCAGGCCGTCGATCAGCAGGTCGAGTTCAGTCTCGCCCGCGCTCACCTGGCGGGCATATCCGGAGAAATCCACGTCGAGCGGCACAGGCCGATGAGCTCGCGTCTCCTCGAGGCGGCGGTAGAAGGAGCCCAGGCCGGCAGCGCCGATGATGGCGTGGGCGCTGGTGCATCCGGCGCAACAGAATGCGGTTTCGCCCGCGCCGCGGATGGTTTCGCCGCAATGCGCGCACGCCCGCGCCGCCGGGGCGGTGGCAGACGTGGCGAAGAGGGCGGCGTCGGTCATTTCAGGAACAGCCGCCGGGTTTGGGCAAAGCGGTGACCGTCATGCTCGATGACGACATCGAGATCCCAGTTGCCGCGGACTGGCAACTCGATGAACCCTGCAAACTTGCCGGCGTTGATCGGGGCCAGCGTCACGCCGATCGGCGGTCGCTTTTCGACGGGCCGCACCAGTTCGGCGGATACGCGTGCGCCGATGAGCGGCTGCCCGACTGTATCGGATATCGCCAGTTCCAGCCGGCCGGTCTCGGCCCGCCAGGCTGTCTCGATCCGCCAACCCAGCGCATCGCGGGCCTTCTGCTCGGCGACGACGTCGTTGTAGTGCAGTCCCCGTTCGCGCGGCTTGGGCGTGTAGAGTCCAGAGAACGAGCCGACTGCAAAAGTGATCATGATCGCGTTCACGCCGACGACGGTGGCGAATCCTGCAACGAAGAGCCAGGGAATGTAGCGGCTGCGGGAGGCGAGGGCGGTGGCGGTGGTCACGGGTTCCTCCTATCGTGCCGGGCCGACGAAAACGGCGTCGTGCGACGCGCGCTTCCGGCCGGTCGTGTCGTCGACGGTGAATTCGATCGACTTCGAGCCCGACGGCGCCGAGCCGGCGGGAACGGTGAGAAAGATCCGGAAGGTGCCGACGCTGTCAGGATGCACGGTGAGACGGGTTCCAGCGTTATCGCCCTGGATGTCGGCGCCGACGAAGCCGATGGCAGATCCGGGCAGACCTTGGACGGTGAGCTGCAAGTGCTGTTCGCCGCGGGTTTTGTTCAGGATCTTCACTGCATAGGAGTTACGGATATCGCCATTCGACAGCCGCACGAAGTTCGGGCTGCGGTCACGCTGGACCGTGAGTTCGGTGTCGGTGCGCAGCCAGAATGCGCCAAGCATCACCGCCGAGACGACGACGAGCAGCGCCGCGTAAAGCAGAGTTCGCGGCCGCACAGGCCGCCAAGCGGCGCCACCTGTGCCCTTTTCCTTAGCCTGCTGGTTCGCAAGGGTATCCCACAGGATCAGGTTGGGCGGCCGATCGACCTTCCCCATGGTCTGATTGCAGGCGTCGATGCAGAGACCGCAGCCGATGCACTCGATCTGCTGGCCGTCGCGGATATCGATCCCGGTCGGGCACACGGCAACACACAGATTGCAGTCGACGCAATCGCCGCGGCCATCCCAACTCGCCCCCGCCTTGTGCTTGCCGCGTGGTTCGCCCCGCCACTTCTGATAGGTGACGATGACGCTCTGCTCGTCGAGCATCGCGGCCTGGAAGCGAGGCCACGGGCACATGTAGGTGCACACCTGTTCGCGAGCCCAGCCGGCGAGCATGTAAGTCGTGGCCGTCAGAAGACCGATGAAGAAATAGACCTCGAGAGAGGCCTCGCCGCGGAAGATCTTCACTAGCGTGCTGGGAGCATCCACATAGTAGAAGACCCAGGCACCCCCAGTGGCCGCGGCGATGGCCAGCCAAGCTGTATGCTTCAACGTCTTGCGCAAGGCTTTGCTCGCTGACATCGATTGGCGATCGAGCCGCATGCGCTCGTTGCGATCGCCCTCGATCAGGCGCTCGACCAACATGAAGAGGTCGGTCCAGACGGTCTGCGGACAGGCGAAGCCGCACCAAACCCGGCCGAACAGCGCCGTTGCGAAGAACAGGCCGAAGGCGCCGAGGATCAGGAGGCCAGTGACGAAATAGATTTCCTGCGGCCAGATGACGATGTCGAAGAACCAGCCGCGGCGCCCGTCGAGATCGAGCAGGATGGCCTGGTTCGGTGCGTCGGGACCGCGGTCCCAGCGCAGCCAGGGCACGACATAGTAGAGGCCAAGCAGGAGGACGAGGACCGCCCATTTGACACGGCGCCACAGGCCCTTGATCGCGCGCGGATAGACCTTGATGCGCGTAATGTAGAGCGGTAGCTCCGCCTTACGGGTGCGCAGCGAGACCGCATCATCGTCCTGAAGCTTGGCATCCATTTCATTCTCGCCGGGCGCCTAGCGTCCACCACCGAGCGAGTGAACGTAGATCGCAAGCATCTTCATTGTCGCGTCGTCAAGCCGCGCGCCCCACGCCGGCATGCTGCCGTTGCGGGCATAGAAGATGGTCCGGTAGATCGAGTCGCGATCTCCACCATAGAGCCATATGCCGTCGGTGAGATTAGGCGCGCCGAGTTCCTGGTTTCCCTTGCCGTCGGCCTTGTGACAAGCGACGCATTGGTCCTGCCAAACCTTGGCGCCCTCCGGGGTCGCCTTCCCGCGACCCGACAGGCTCAGCACATAGTCCGTCACAGCCGCAATCTGAGTCCCGGTCAGCAACCCGTCGACGCCGAAGCGCGGCATCATGGATTGCCGGGACTTGTCGTCGGTGTTGCGGATGCCGTGCTCGATGGTCGTGTAGATCTGGTCGATGCTGCCACCCCATATCCAGTCGTCGTCGACGAGGTTGGGGAAGCCGGTGCTGCCGGCGCCGCCCGCGCCGTGGCACTGCAGGCAATTGGTCTGGAAGGCTGAACGGCCACCGGCCAGGGCGAAATTGAACAGTTCCGGATCCTTGCGGATGTCGGTCAGGGAGGTCGCGCGGATCTTGTCGACGAATTTCGCACGCGCGTTGGTCTGAGCCTGGAGTGCGACTGAAAGTTCGGTACGGCTCGAATAGCCGAGCATGCCCTGTGTATGGCCCGTGAGCCAAGGCCAGGACGGGTAGAGGGCGCAATAGACGACGGCGAACGCGATCGTCGCGTAGAAGGTGTAGACCCACCAAGTCGGCAGCGGCGTATTGAGCTCCTTTACGCCGTCCCATTCGTGGCCAGTGGTGTCTTGACCCGATACGGTATCCTTTTCGATCTTCGTCGGCATGACTGGTCCCTCAGCCTTCGTCGTTCAACGGAATTTGCGCATCTTCCTCGAAGCGCTTGCGGTTGGCGGGTCGCCACGCCCAGAACGCGATGCCAGCGAAGATCAGCACGGCCCACACCGTCCAGATCGAGGTCAGAAGTTCATTGACGGTTTCGACGTTCATGACCGTCTCCCTATTGCCGCAGCCGGTCGGGTGGTAGGTCACCGAAGCGCACCAGTGTGCCCAGCATCTGGAGGTAGGCGACCAGCGCATCCAGTTCGGTAATCTCGGCCGACGCGCTGTTGAACTTGCCGACGACGGCACGCGGATAGCGCTTCTCCAGCGCCGTCGGATCGGCATCCGGGTTGACCTGCGCCTCGAGGTCGGCACGGGCGTTGGCAATCATCTCGTCAGTGTAGGGGGTGCCGACGGCACGCAGGGCCTTGAGATGCTGAGCGATGTCCTCGAATTCGAGTTTGCGGGTGGCCAGGAACGGATACGCCGGCATGATGCTCTCCGGCACGACGGCACGCGGCGACGCGAGGTGGGCGACGTGCCAGTCGTCCGAATAGCGACCGCCGACCCTGGCCAGGTCCGGGCCGGTGCGCTTGGAGCCCCACTGGAAGGGCTTGTCGTACATGCTCTCTGCCGCCAAGCTGTAATGGCCGTAGCGCTCGACCTCGTCCTTGAAGGGGCGAATCTGCTGGCTATGGCAGAGATAACACCCTTCGCGAATATAGATGTTGCGTCCGAGGACTTCGAGTGGCGTGTAGGGACGCACGCCGTCGACGCGCTCTATGGTGCTTTCGATCGTGAACAACGGGACAATCTGAACCAGACCACCGATGGAGACGGTGATCAGGGTCAGCACGACCATCAGAATGACGTTCTTTTCGATCGTCGAGTGGCGGATGAACATTGCGCGTCTCCTAGGCCGCGAGTGCCGGGCGGGGACGCGCGGCAGCCGCTACGGGCTCGCCACGGATCGTGCGCCACATGTTGTAGGCCATGATCAGTCCACCAGTGAGGAAGAACACACCTCCCAACAGTCGGATCGCGTAGAAGGGTTTCATGGCGGCCACGGTTTCGACGAACGAGTACTGTAGGAAGCCGAGTTCGTCGTAGGCGCGCCACATCAGGCCCTGCATGATGCCGCTCACCCACATTGCGGTGATGTAGAGAACGATGCCGATGGTGGCGATCCAGTAGTGCCAGCCGATCAGGCGCGTCGACCACATCGCGGGACGGTTCCACATCTTCGGCACCAGGTAGTACATCGTGCCAAACACGATGAAGGCGACCCAGCCCAAGGCGCCGGAATGGACATGACCAATGGTCCAGTCGGTATAGTGGCTGAGCGAGTTGACGGCCTTGATCGACATGACCGGCCCCTCGAAGGTCGACATACCGTAGAAACCGACGGCGGTGACGGAGAAGCGCAGGCCGGGATCGGTGCGCAGCTTGTCCCAGGCGCCGGACAAGGTCATCAGGCCGTTGATCATGCCACCCCAACTCGGCATCCACAGCATGACCGAGAAGACCATGCCGAGCGTCTGAGCCCAGTCGGGCAGGGATGTGTAGTGGAGGTGATGCGGGCCCGCCCAGATGTACATGAACACCAGAGACCAGAAATGCACGATCGAGAGCCGGTAGGAGTAGACCGGTCGGTTCGCCGCCTTGGGGATGTAGTAATACATCATGCCGAGGAAGGCCGCTGTCAGGAAGAAGCCCACGGCATTGTGGCCGTACCACCACTGGATCATCGCGTCCTGGACGCCCGACCAGGCGCCATAGCTCTTGGTGCCGACAATCGATACCGGCATCGCCAGATTGTTGACGATGTGCAGCATCGCAATGGTGATGATAAAGGCGAGATAGAACCAGTTGGCAACGTAGATGTGCGGCTCTTCGCGCTTCAGGACCGTGCCGAGGTAGGCGATCAGATACGCCACCCAGACGACGGTGAGCCATAGGTCAGCGTACCATTCCGGTTCGGCGTATTCCTTGCTCTGAGTGATGCCCAGCAGGTAGCCGGTCGCCGCGATTACGATGAAGAACTGGTACCCTAGCAGGACGAACCAGCCGAGAGGGGCGCCGCCGAACAGGCGCGCGCGGCAGGTGCGTTGCACGACGTGAAAGGCGGTACCGATCAGCGCGGTGCCGCCAAAGGCAAAGACCGCCGCTGACGTGTGAAGCGGTCGCAGACGCCCAAAGGTGATGTACTCGCTGTCGAAGCTCAATTGTGGCCACACCAGCTGGGCGGCGATGACGACGCCGACCGTGAAGGCGGCAATACCCCAGAACATCGTCAGGATCACCGCCACGCGGATGACGTCTTCGACATATCGGGGGGCCGGCGACGGGCCGGTGGAAAGGGCGGCACTACTGGACATTCGATCTCCCCGCTCTCGTGGCGCGGAAATCATTGTCAGAGCCGGGGAGTGTTCACTTTGACCTGTGTCAAAGCCCGTGGTCGCATTCCAGCGTCAATTTGCCCGCAGACGGGAGAAGACGCCATGAGTGAAACCATTGCCGTATTCCCGGCACCACGACCGCAGATCAGGCGGGTTCCGGTGGACCGGCCGTGGGTCTGGCTTGCCGCCGGTTGGCGCGACATCCTTGCCGCGCCGGCGATAAGCTTCACCTATGGTTTGGCCTTGGTCGCGGTTGGTTGGCTGGCCATTGCCTTGTTCCTGTGGCTCGATTTTCCCTATCTGGTACTGCCGCTTAGCGCGGGGTTCTTTTTCGTTGGCCCCTTCATAGCTGTTGGCCTCTATGAAGTCAGCCGCCGCCTTGAGGCCGGTCTCGTCGTCGACGGCGAAACCACTCTGTTCGCCTGGCGCCGTAATCCCGGACAGATCGCGCTGATGGGAGCACTGCTCCTTTTTTTCCATCTTGGCTGGATGCGCATCGCGCAATTGCTGTTCGCCGTCTTCGAGTGGCGGACGGTGCCGTCGTGGGATCGCTTCATGGACCTGGTCTGGGCTTCCTCACGCAGTCTCCCGTTCCTGGCGATGGGTGTGGGCGCCGGGGCGGTGTTGGCGGCCGTCGCTTTTGCCATCGGGGCCTTTTCCATTCCCTATCTGCTCGATCGCCGGAACTCCAATATGTTCGAGGCAATCGCGACCTCCGTGGCGGCGGTGCGCATCAATATTCGTCCGATGTTGCTTTGGGCGGCGTTGATCGTATTCTTGGTTGCGCTCGGCATGGTGCCGGGGATGATCGGTCTCGTCGTCACCTTGCCGTTGGTCGCCCATGCGACCTGGCATGCTTACCGCGATGTCGTGCACTTCGAAGAAAGCGACCGCGATTGACCTGCATCAATTGACGAGCGCCGGCCGACGCCTACATGGGCATTGGGAAGTCCCCCGATCACCAGGAGGTTTGCAATGGCTGACTCTCTCCAACGATCGCAGCAGAACGCCGCCCTGACACCTTTTAGCGGTGATTTTGACCGTTTCTTCAATCGCATGATGCGCAACTGGCCGTTCGGCTGGCCGGAGTCTGCGGCGGCTGACCAGCCCCGCGCGTTGCGTGCCTTCGAGCACATGCCCAGCGTCGAGGTGAAGGAGAATGGCAAGTCGTATACGGTTTCGGTCGAGTTGCCGGGGCTCGATGAGAAGGATGTTAAAGTCCTCGTCGAGGGCGACCTTCTGACCATCTCCGGCGAGAAGAGGGTGGAGCGGACCGACGACAAGACCCATTATTCGGAACGCAGCTATGGCAGCTTCACCCGCGCCTTCACCTTGCCAGCCGATGCCGATCGCAATGCCGTCACGGCACGGTTTGCCAAGGGGGTGCTGACCCTCGACATCGGCAAGACGGTGAATGCGCCCGCCAAAGGCAAGGAAATCGAGATCAAGCCGTCCTAAGATCCGGGACCTCGCTCGCCAGTGTCCGGTCTTCGGAGCATTGGTGAGCAGTACTGCGTTGCTGCGGGGATGACGCCTTGTTTGCGATGGTTCTCAAGAGCGCCAGGCAGCCGCTCGTCGCCTGTACTTTGCCCGACCGCACCCCCGGGCCCGGTGAGATTCTGGCGCGCGTCGTCGCTTGCGCGGTCTGCCGGACCGATCTGCATGTGGTCGACGGCGAACTCCGCGAGCCGCGGCTTCCGCTGATTCCGGGCCACGAGATCGTGGCGCGCGTGCTCTCCAGCGGGTCCGGCGTCGAGGGTTTTCCGCGGGACATGCGGATCGGCATTCCCTGGCTCGGCTGGGCGTGTGGGATTTGCACGCAGTGCCGTGCAGGCCGGGAAAATCTCTGCCCGGAAGCGCGTTTCACCGGCTATCAGATCGATGGCGGCTACGCCGACCGTGTGGTAGCCGACGCGCGGTTCTGCTTTGCCCTACCAGACGCCTATGACGACTTGCACGTAGCCCCACTGCTTTGCGCCGGGCTGATAGGCTGGCGCTCTCTGGTCAAGGCAGGCGAGGGCAAGCGACTCGGCATCTATGGCTTCGGAGCCGCCGCTCACATCGTGACCCAGGTCGCGCGCTGGCAGGGCCGCGACGTCTATGCCTTCACCCGTTTGGGTGACGAGGAGGCGCAGAGATTCGCCCTGGCGATGGGTGCGGTCTGGGCCGGTCCGTCGACGAGTCCGCCACCCGAGCCCCTCGATGCCGCCATTCTCTTCGCACCGGTCGGCCTTCTCGTGCCGCTCGCGCTAAAAGCCGTGCGGCCCGGAGGACGCGTGGTCTGTGGCGGGATTCATATGAGCGACATCCCGTCGTTTCCCTACGACATCCTTTGGGGTGAGCGGGAAATCTTATCGGTCGCCAATTTGACGCGTCGCGACGCCGAGGACTTCCTGCGTCTTGCGCCCCAGGTGCCGGTACGCACCGAAGTCGAGCGCTTCGACCTGGCCGACGCCAATACAGCACTCGATGCCCTTCGAACGGGCAAGCTACGCGGTGCGGCCGTCCTGGTACCTCCGCCGCGCTAGAGGCGCGAACCTGCCAACACCAGCATCAATGCTGCATTGGCGAGCAACAATGGTGCGGCGATCCAGCGCGCTACGTCATGCAGGCGTCGGCGGACGATGAGGCCGCCCCAACCGACCGCGACCAGGGCGGGGACCGTGCCCAGGGCGAAGGCGGCCATGGCGAGCGCGCCCTCGCGGGCGGAAGCGGTTCCGCCCGCCGCGGCAAGAGCGCCATAAAGCAGGCCGCAGGGTAGGAATCCGAGCACGACACCGAGGGCGTAGCGCGCGATGGGCCCGCGTGAGGATGAAAGCGGCCCGGCAAGGCGCACCAGGCCCGCGGTCAGCGGCGACGCGGGTCCCACGGCCAGCCCGAAGGCCTGCAATGCCATCAGGATGGCGGCGATCACGAGAAGCACACTCGACAGCCAAGTGAATGCCGCGGTGGCGGTGAACACCGCGGTCGCGGCGCCGGCGACCGCGCCGAGCACGGTGTAGGTCGTGACGCGGCCGAAATGATAAGGGATGAGCGACGCACCGGCGAGCCGCCGCCATTCGCCATAGCCACCGGCGGTTCCGCTTTCGGCATCGGCCATGACCTGGCCCAGCACGAACGGTCCGCACATGCCCACACAATGCACCAGGCTGCCGGCCAGGCCGGCAAGGAACAGGGCGCCCGGCAGGCCTGCCGGCGTGGCCGCCACGTGTAGGAGCCCCTGCCGACAGGCCGAGATCACGTCCATGATGAAGTCCATCGTGCAACATCATAGCGCCGATCCAGACCAAGTCGCAGCTCGCGTACTGCCATGCGTACCCTTGACCTGTGTCAATCCCACCAGTGTCGGATCGTGTCAGGAATTGATGACCATGGAGCCATCCATCCTCGCGACCTATGACCGCCCCGTGCCGCGGTACACGAGTTATCCCACGGCCGCGCAGTTCGATTCCTCAGTCGGCCCGCGGCAGCACGCCGAGTGGCTAGGCGATCTGCGGTCTGGCGAGGCGGCGCTTTACCTGCACGTTCCGTTCTGTCGGCAACTCTGCTGGTACTGTGCCTGCCATACGATGGCGATGCGTCGGGAAGGCACACTCGACACCTACGCCGCAGCCCTCGAACGCGAACTCACGCTCCTCGCCGGCATCGCGCCGGATTTCATGGTCGGCTCGATGCAATGGGGTGGCGGGACGCCGACCCAGCTCGGCGCCACCCGCTTGCGCGCCGTCGGCCGCCTCGTCGACAGCCTGTTCGATCGCCGCTGCGGTGCGGAAATTTCCATGGAAGTCGACCCGCGTTATTGCGACGAAGCAACTGTTGACGCCATGGCGGATCTCGGCGTGACGCGCGTAAGCCTTGGCGTTCAGGATTTCGATGGGGCGGTGCAGCGCGCGATCAACCGGATGCAGTCCTTCGAGACCACTCTGGCGACACTCGAACGGGTGCGCCGCGCCGGCATGCGCAAAATCAATCTCGATCTCGTCTATGGCCTGCCCAGCCAAACCCTCGATACGCTCGCGCGCACACTCGATTTGGCGCTTGCCCTGGCGCCCGACCGCTTTGCCGTGTTCGGCTACGCTCACGTTCCCTGGATGAAACCTCATCAGAAGCTGATTCCCAGCGAGACGCTGCCCGACGCCGCGGCACGGGCGGCGATGGCGGCCCTGGTGTCGGAACGGCTCGTTGGTGGTGGCTACCTCCGGGTCGGCCTCGATCACTATGCGCGACCGGGCGACAAGCTGGCCCAAGCGGTGGCGGACCAGCGCCTTCAGCGGAATTTCCAGGGTTATGTCGCCGACGATTCGCCCTGGGTCGTCGGGATCGGAGCCTCGGCGATCTCTTGCCTGCCGGGCGGCTTCTCGCAGAATGTTTCGGATCCGGCCGAGTACATGGCGACGATGGAGCGCGGCAGCTTTGCCACGGTCCGAGGCATCGCCGTAGGGACCGAGGACCGACTGCGCGGCGACATCATCAGCCAGCTGATGTGCCAATACGCCGCCGACGTCGACGCGACCTGCAGAAAGTACGGCGCGGAGGCCGATGCCTTTCTTGCCGAGATCGGCGGCCTTGGGCCGCTCGTCCGGGACGGCCTGGTGTCGATCGACGGCGGGTGTCTGGCCGTCACAGAACGTGGCCGGCCTCTCGTGCGCTCCGTGTGCGCCGCCTTCGATCGCTACTACACGGGTG
>ERZ1292640.1813-Hain-H43-02um-R1-1813-length-17494-cov-7_pt1 | contig 17494 bp, 16 predicted proteins | sample MGYA00564404_ERZ1292640 | MGnify/ENA primary metagenome ERZ1292640 (study PRJEB36523, sample SAMEA6512636) | groundwater metagenome | collected 2019-01-08 | study: AquaDiva: Metagenomics assemblies of 32 groundwater samples
GATGCGTAAAGCCCCAGAACCCAACACTCTATTGGGCTTCGAAAATCTGCCATAGTTTTATGTTGTGTCGGAACTTTTGCCGTTGACAGTTCTGCGTGGAGACGGTGTATTCAGCGCGTTGCCAAATAACGATGTTTCAAGCAATCGGTAGCTGTACGAGCATAAGCCGCCAACGTAACCAGAGAATTAAACGATCATGAATCAAGGAAAGATTAATGTTGCCATAGTCGGGCTGGGGTTTGGAGCCGAGTTTATCCCCATTTTCCAGCGTCATCCGCACGCCAACGTGTATGCCATCTGCCAGCGCACCAAGGAAAAGCTGGACCAGATTGGCGATGCCTTCGGAGTGGAAAAGCGCTACACCAGTTTCGAGGAATTGATCAAAGACCCCGGCGTGGATGCCGTGCACATCAATTCGCCCATCCATCTCCATGCGCCGCAAAGTATCGCGGCCTTGAAAGCGGGCAAACACGTGGCCAGCACCGTGCCGGCAGCCACGACGGTCAAGGAATGCGAGCAAATCGTCAAAGCGGCCCGGAAGTCGGGCCGGAATTACATGATGATGGAAACGGTCATTTACTCGCGCGAGTACCTCTATGTGAGGGAGTTGCGCGACACAGGCAAATTGGGACGCATCCAATTCTTGCGGGGGTCCCACTTGCAGAACATGGAGGGCTGGCCTTCTTATTGGGAAGGGTTGCCGCCCATGCATTACGCAACGCACTGCGTCAGTCCTTGCCTGGCGCTCGTGAAAGGCGAGGCTGATTACGTTTCCTGTTTGGGCTCCGGGCGGATAGCCGAACCGCTGATCGCGAAGTACGGCTCCCCGTTTTCATTCGAAACCGCCCATTTCAAGATTCGCAATCAGGACTTAGGCTGCGAGGTGACCCGCTTTCTGTTCAATGCCGCCCGGCAGTATATTGAGAGCTTCGACGCCTATGGCTCGAACACCTCCTTTGAATGGCAGTTGGTTGAAGGCGAGGACCCAGTGCTGCACGTGGGCGGGGAGAAGGTCGAGAAGGTGAAGATTCCCGATTACGCTCATTTGCTGCCCGAACCGATCCGCTGCTTCACCACCAAAGGCGTTTATGACGCGGACGAGCATCAACACCTTTCCTTCATCCAGGGCGGTGGCCATGGCGGATCGCATCCGCACCTGGCGCACGAATTTCTGATGAGCATCGTCGAAGGGCGCCCTTCCTTCCCCGATGTCTATCAATCGGTCAACTGGACCATGGCCGGCATCTGCGCGCATGAATCGGCCCTGCGCGGCGGAGCGGTTATCAAGATACCGGATTTTAGAAGTTAAAAGGCGGCGCGATTTCGAGGAGTGCGCCGTTTGAGGATAGCAGATAAACCGCCCAACCGACAGGGTTTCGCAAGCTGACCGAGAGGGCGGCAAGAGAATTTTGCCCGAATGAGGGGCATCCCTTTTTCGCTTGCGCTTCTATTAGAAACAGCGATAAATGCGCCATGAATAATCCACAAAACCAAAGCTCCAGTCAACTGCCGGGCTACATCACCGGCGCCGTCCCGAATCCAGCGGAGAAGCGCGCGCCGTGGTACAAAAACACCGCCCCGACTTACGCGGGCATCTTCCTGTGGTTCGTCTTCTGGCAGGATGCGGCCAACACCCAAGCCGGCAGCCTCGGCGGAACGCTCTCGCAAGGAATCGGCGTCGCTTTGTTTGGGCTCGTTCTTTCGGCGCTCATTTGCCACTTCCTGTTCTACTTGGTGCCCGGTTTGCTCGGCATGAAAACGGGGCTTCCGCTTTACATCGTGGGGACTTCCACCTTCGGAGCCAAGGGCGGGTTTATTATGCCGGGCTTCCTGATGGGTGTCCTGCAGTTTGGCTGGCTGGGCGTCAATACCTATTTCGCTGCGCTGGCTTTGAATGCCATGATCCCGGTGCCCGCCAAACTGATTATGGTTATTTGGGGCGTGCTCGCGGCTTTCGTTGGCCTCAAAGGTATTCAGTACGTCGCCAAAGTGGCTACTTACCTGCCGTTGATCCCGCTGGCCATACTGCTGCTGATGCTGGTGAAAACCGTGGGAGGAGTCGGCAGCTTCGATCCACAAAATCTGATTGCCAGCCACCAGGCGCTGGCGCCGGCGGCTCCGGCAGCCCTGGGCACCATCGGCGTGCTGGCGCTCCTGATGACTTACGTGGTCGGCTTCTTCGCCACCGCCGGCGCGGCCGGCGTGGATTTCGGTTTGAACAACCGCGATAAAAATGATGTGCAATGGGGCGGCTTGGTCGGTATCGCCCTGGCGACCGTCGTGACGGCGGGGATTTCTCTGCTGGTGGTGGCGGGCGTTTATGGTTCACCCGAATTGCACAAACAAGCCGTCGATGCGGCCACCGCAGCCAAAGGCGGCCTCATCTTGCGCTCTTCCGATCTCATCGCGGTGGTCTTGAGCAAAGGGACGGCCGGATGGCTCATGTTTTTGCTGGCCTTGGCCGCCTTTCCTCCCGCTTGCTTCTCCTCCTTCATCGCCGCCAACAGTTTCAGGACCACTTTGCCAAATGTGAATCCGTTCGTTTCCGTGGGCATCGGCACCGCCGTGAGCATCATTCTGGCCGTGACCGGGTTGGCCGGCAAAGTCATTCCCGTGTTTGTGATCATCGGCGCGTCGTTTGGCCCCATCTGCGGCGCTATGATGGTCGATTACTTGCTGGCGGGCGGCAAGTGGACCGGCCCGCGCGCGGGCTTTAATCCGGCGGGCTGGATTTCATGGGCTTTGGGTTTCATCGTCGGAATTCTTCCCAATCTGCACGCCTGGAACCCTGGTATTCCGGACGTTCCGGCTGCGCCGGTGGCGGCCTTCATCGTTGGTGCTGTGGTTTACTTCCTGTGCGCGAAGGCTGGCTTGCAGTCAGCGGTTGTGCCGCTTTCCCGCCCCAGTACTGGCCCGGCCCGCTAGAGTCCTTGAACTCTGAAACACCTTGCGGGCAGGTCAAGTTTTCCTGCGGGGACTTTGTCACAGGCAGAGGCGCTTAATTGTTGGGCCGCCTCGGCGATACGACGGCTGCCCAAGTCATGCAGGAACAGCAACTCGCTGCCGAGCGTTGGTATTGGCGGATGCAGGAGCTTTTCTGCAATGCAGTCGGCGTGACCATTGGCGGGAGTTCATACGTCCCGGCGTTCTCCACATATCTTCGGATGTGCGGCAGGGATCAGTTTCAAGGGCAGAGTAGAGGACTTTCTCGAAAACTCCGGGACGGGGCTTCGGCCATCAGAATGTTGACGGGCAACCGAGAATCATTCACAAACGACCTTATGACAACGTTGCATTCCATTGTTGAGGCAGCCCGGAGTCCTTTCACGCGGAGCGTTTTGCTGGCCATCTTGATGGGCGTGTCCACCCTGAGGGCCGCGGATGACATTCCGCCCACCGTTGAGATTCTGCGCGATCCGTGGGGTATCCCGCATGTTTTCGCGGACACCGATGCCGCGGCCTTTTACGGCCTCGGCTACGCCACGGCTGAGGATCGCGGTTTTCAAATGACTTACTCCCTGCGGATCATCCAGGGCCGGCTGTCCGAAGTGATCGGCGAGGTCCGCATGCTCAATCGCAAGGAGACCTCGTTGGACCACGACCGCAAGATGCGGACGTTTGGCTTCCACCGGGCGGCGGGGCGCACGGCCGCCCATCTCGACGCCGGCGCTCTTGGCCTGCTCCAATCCTATAGCGACGGCGTCAACGCCTATTTCCGCGAGCACCGGGATGACTTGCACCCGCTTTTTGCCCGCACCGGTCTCCAACCCGAACCGTGGACGCCTGCCGATTGCCTGGCGTCCTGGTGGCATTTGGCGCAGTTTTTCGCCACCGACGGCACGCGTGATCTGATCGCGGGCCGCAACGCGCCAGAGGGTTCTGCGCCTGGCCGGGGCGCGCGAGGCCCGACGCCCACACGCCCTGCAGGACGCGCCGGCGAACGCCCCGCCGCGCCCCCCGGCGTGGAACGTAAGCCGCCCGACGAAGGGCCGGCGGTGGTCAAGCGAACCGACCTGCCGGGCGGCTGGATCGAGCGCGTTGAGCGTTATGCCCGGGAGCATGGGATCAGCGGCGGCGGCGACGGCGCGGAGGGTCCCAAGTTCAGCCATGCCTGGGTGGTGGGCGGCCGGCGCACCACCACCGGTTCGTCGGTCCTGGTGAGTGATCCGCAAACGCCGGTCCGCAATCCGTCGCTGTTCTACGAGTTCCACCTCCGGGGAAAGACCTTCAATGCGCGCGGCATCGGAGTGCCCGGCAGCCCGATCCTGCTCATCGGCTTTACGGACCAGGTCGCCTGGGGTGTCACGGCCCTGGGCGCCGATCAAGCCGATCTGTTCCAACTCGAAACCGACGCGGGGCAGCCCGATCGCTATCGCTTCGATGGCCAGTGGCGGCCGATGACCGTGCAGCGCGAGATCATCAAGGTCAAGGGACGGGAGCCGATCGATTACGCCGTTCGCGAAACACATCTTGGCCCCGTGGCGACTGCCTTCTGCTTTGCGCAACCGGGCGAGGGGGAGGTCGTCCTGAAACGCATTCCGGTCTGCGAGACCAACCGTGAAACCATCCAAGGGGCGATCGCCATGCTGCGGGCGCGCCACGCGCGCGAGTTCGATGCGGCGCTGGCCGGTTGGCGGTTCCCGAGCGCGAACATGGTGTTCGGCGACCGCGAGGGGAACATCGGCTACCGGGCGGTGGCGGCAATCCCGGTGCGTTCACGGCTCGACCCTACCAGCGGGCGCAACGCGCGGCCGGGGCACGGGCCGTCGCAGGACTGGCAGGAGATTCTGCCTCACGACCTGCTGCCCGGGGTCATGAACCCGGCGGCGGGGTTCCTCTACAGCGGCAACCATCGGCCCATTGAGTCGTGGTATCCGCTCCCGCTGGGCGCCATGACCGGCGCGGGCGGCGATACGGTCCGGTCGTGGCGCTTGCGCGAGTGCCTCAAGGCCAGGGAACGCTTTACGCCCGAGGACGTGCGGGCGGTCCACTTCGACGCCGTCAATCCCGCCCGCCGCGACATTGTCCGGCTTGGGTTGCATCTGCGCGACGGGTTGAAGCGCGCGTTGTCTGAAGACGCCCGCCAGGCCCTGGCCCGCCTGGAACCGTGGTATCGCGCCGGCGCTTCGTCCTCCCTGGCCAAAGAGGGCGCGGAACTGGCGGTGGAGCTGAACACCTTCTTCCGCTTCGTCAACACCGACCTGGCATTGGTGTATGGCGGAGGCGAATCGGGCCTGGCCTATTTCTTGAAGACGGCCACCGCCCGGATCGAACGGAACACGGGAGCCGAGCTGTCGGACCGCGAGCAAGATTTCATTGACCGATCGCTGGCTGCGGCGTGGCAGTCGGCCCGGGAGAAGTATGGCGACAACCCGGCGGCCTGGAATGCCCGGGCCCGCGCGGCGGTCACAGAGCGGCGGCTGGGTTATTACGAGAGCCTGGATGGATTCCCGGCGCTCGATCCCGCCCAGGCCGTGGTCCTGCCGGCTTTGACGGTGACGGACGGCGGCACGATCGGGTGTCAGACGGCGCAGTCCTACACCCAATGGGTGCCGATGCACGATCCCGACCAGGCGCAAAGCATCCTGCCCATCGGCCAATCCGAACGACCGGACGACCGGTCCCGGGCCGCTACGCTGGCTCTGTGGGGCGAGGGCCGCCTGCATCCGGCGCCGCTGTCGCGGGCGAAAGTCGAGGCGCTGGGCGTGACACGCACGCGGCTGGTCGCGACGGCTCACGGTGGCCCCCTCGCCCGCCCAGCGGGCATCCTCGCCCCCAGCGGGGGAGAGGAGGAGTTGGCGTCACGTGCCGAGCGGCCATCGCCCCCTCGCCGCCCCGAGGCCGGCGCAAATACGCCGCCGTTCGACCCTGTTTCCTTGAGCCGCTGAACCCGAAACTCGTGCATCCGATCGGGCCAGGCCATGCCCGCTCCGGCAAAGCATCAGGTCAGCGGAGTAGGTCGCCGGAGCAATGCGATTGGTCCCGGTTTCGTTGTTCAATCAAATCTCGTTGCCAATCTCCCAATACTTCACCGCATAGCCTTTCACCGAATTGTCCACGTTGATGCCCGTGGGACGCTGCCGCGTATTGTTCAGGACCACGCTGAGGTTGACACTCAGCTCGTTCGTCACGACGCCGGTTGGAAAGACTTCGGTCTGCGCCATCGCCGCCATCGCCATCGGCAGGACAAGGAGGCGCACACCGCACCGCGAGCGCGGCTGCGTTTCCTTCGACGTGCCGTTCCCGCCAAAGCGTTTGACGAATACTCATGTTAGCGGGCCGCGGGCGGGAACGATGAAAAGGACGGAGAGGTTGTGCGGTCCAAGAATGTCTCGGCTTTCAGACGCAGCCACATCCTTGCAGAAATGCATGACCTCGTTCCCGCATCAATGACGGAGGTCATTTCTTTTCTTCCGGCTTTACAGGCACACTTGAATAGCGCTGGCCGTCAAGGATCAAGTCCAGCTTGGTGACGAGCGTGCCACCGCGCGAGCCATTCCAAATCTCGTTGCCAAACCAGACACTGAGCACCTGGCTTTGTGGCGCCAGACCGCGCCGGTTCGCATCGTCGAGGAACGCCTTCAGGTTGACGCGCGGTGGGGCGCCCCGGAAGCCCTTGATGCGATATTGAATCTCGTTGGATCCCGCCGGCACCGGCACATGCCCATAAGCGCGGTAACCGTCATTCAGGGATTGCACCTCGGAGGTCTGGCCGTACCAGTCAAACCAGATCGCCACCCGGCCGGCCGGCTTCGTCTGCATGAGCACGACCAGGTTGTGATCGCCGCGATCGTTTTCCAATCGCGTCACCGCGTCCAGTTCCAGTTCCAGCGACTTGAGAGCGGCGACAGCGATGGGGAGGAAACTGTCCTTGCGTGCGACGGGCCAAAGCGCGTCCGTGCCCACGCCCACGCACACCACGGTTGGCTCCTTGCTGGCCGAGGTCCGGCGGTCCCAATGCCATCCATAGCTGCCATCGTGGTTTCCATAGATGCTTTGTTCGTAATCCGCCTTGGGGTCGGTGGCGACATCCTTCACATAGCTTAACAGCGTAAAACTTCCGGGCAGGCTGACGGCGTCAGATTCAAGGCGCGGGCTATCTGTCGCTCGGAGCATCTTCTCCTCGAGGCGCACCCGCGGCCAGTCCGCGCTGCCGGCCGGCAGACGGCGCACGGTGAAATGGTTGACGCGCACCCAGTGCTCCTCGTTGGGTGGTCCGTTGTAAAAGTGGAGGCTGGCCTTCGGCTCGCCTTTCACCGGCAGATCGCATTCGCCCACGTCCCGCCAGTCGCGCCAGGCCGCCGTGCGGAACTGGCCGCGCACCCGGTTGTTGACCGCCTGCAACCGCAACTCGACCGTGTGGGCATCCAGGGGAATGATGGCCACCGTGCGCGCCCGGTCGCCTTCCTCGCGGCCCATCACGATGGAGTACCGGCCGGTCACCAGTTCCTGTCCGAGCTTCACCATGTTGCCGCCGTCGTAATACCAGACCAGGTTCGCCTGCTCCCATTGAGCCGTGGGCTGGTTGCTGATGGTCACGGAAATCTGCACCGGCGCCTCGGTTGGCGTGGGAATCGCGCGCACCATAACGTTCTTTGCGTTGTTGGCGCCGCCCCACATGTTGCCGGGCTGCACGCGCACTTCCAACCCGGCCGGGCCGACCCGCCAATTCGCACGCTCCTCCCGTTCGAAAAACCACCCCTCGGCCAGCGTGCCGTTAAAGTCATCCTGGAAGATCAATTCACCTGCGTCCTTTCCCGCCGCTCCGGCTGCGCTTGAGCATGCGAGGAAAAGAACTCCAGCCAATGTTCCGTAAGAAAGCGTTTTCTTCATAGGCGTGATGATGTTCATGCTTGCGCCGGCATTCTGACCGCGAATCCTTCCGAGGCAAACCAATTAGTATGCGCTGGCGATCAGTCGGCTGGTCAATGGTCTGGGAAGCGCACCCGCCCCGGGTACCCTGGCAGACGCCCTCGTCTGCCACTTCTGGCACGTGTCATGAAGCCAACTGTTTAGTGATTGCCTACCCACCACCATCTGACCGTGGAAAACGTCCTGCAACAACTCGACCTGTGATGGCTGCGCCTTGCCAAGGTCAGTTCGACACTCGAAATTCGTCGTTCGGACTTCGCCTCGTTCGTCATTCGGAATTCGCCCTTCCCTTCGCCTGGCCGCATCCACCTTCCGTTTCGTGGACGAACTGCCAACGGAAGAACGCGCCACGGTCTGGAGCCGACGGCACTCGGACGATTCGCTGATGGAGGTGAACCGGCAGCAGTGGGAGTTGGTGTTCATGGGCGAACGCGCAACCTCCTGTATGCGGAGAAACTGACGCTGAGACGCTGACACCGACCTTGACTATGCCCTCGATCAAACCGACAAATCTTTGGGAAGCGAAGCCCCACACACTTGCGAAGATCCGCCGCTACCTAAATAAAGCTAGAAATCTTTCGTCCAACCTTTCACAGTAAATCAATGCCCAGCATCGAGCGTTACATCCAGGTCAGTTTTCGGCATCAGGTTCATTTTACGCACCATGTATTTGCGCCTGCCAATCCGGTGTTGAAAGAGGTTCTGGCGGTCGATAAGGCGCGGGGGCGTCATAAGGCGCTGGTGGTGGTGGACGAATCGCTGGCCCAGGCCCAACCCGATCTGGCCGCCGGTATCCAAGCTTATTTTGCCGCTTATCCAACCTGCTTGAAGCTGGCTTGTCCTCCGGTCATTATTGAAGGGGGTGAGCGGACCAAGAACTCCTACTTTCATGTTTCTGAAATCCACTCCCTCATTGATCGGTATCACATCGACCGCCATTCCTACTTGATCGCCGTCGGTGGAGGCGCCCTGCTGGACATGGCCGGATTAGCGGCGGCCACGGCTCACCGCGGCGTGCGCCATGTGCGGATTCCGACGACCACTCTGAGCCAGGATGACTCGGGCGTGGGCGTGAAAAACGGGATCAATGCTTTCGGCAAGAAGAATTTCATCGGCACCTTTGCCCCGCCCTTCGCCGTGATCAATGATGCCAAGCTCCTGGAACCCCTTTCGCCTCGCGATAAACGCGCCGGTTATGTGGAAGCGGTGAAAGTGGCGTTGATCCGCGATCGGGGTTTCTTTGAGGAGATTGAACGGGACGCGGCCGCCTTGCGCGACTTCGAGCCGGCGGCCATGCAACGGCTGATTTACCGTTGCGCCGAGCTGCACCTCAACCATATCGCCACTTCCGGCGATCCCTTTGAATTTGGTTCCGCGCGGCCCTTGGATTTTGGGCATTGGGCGGCGCATAAACTGGAACAGCTTTCCGAATACAAAATCCGCCATGGCGAGGCGGTGGCGATTGGCATTGCCCTGGACGTTATCTATTCCCAAAAAATGGGTTTCCTGGACGCCGCGGCCACCGAACGGGTGCTTGATCTTCTGGACAAGCTCGGTTTTGATCTCTTCGCCAATGAACTGGTCCATGCTGACTCGGAAAACGCCTTGATGATTTTGAGCGGGCTCGAGGAATTCCGGGAGCACCTGGGGGGCGAACTGACCATCACGCTCCTGCAAGCAATCGGGCACGGTTTCGAAGTGCATGAGATGAATCTGCCCAAAGTCATGGAAGCCATCTGCAAGCTGGAAGAGCGGCACCAGCAGCGAGACCAGAGGGTTTATCCCGCATTCGGGTAATTCGGAACCGTCTCACTGGCCCACCGAAAAGCAGTTTTGACCTGCTGAAATGGCATGAAGCGCGCAGCGGTTATCAACATTGTCGGTCTCACCGAATCGCTGTTGGGCCCCGCCACGCCCAGGATCAATGACTTCCTCCGGCAAGGAGCCAAGGCGGCACTTGTGCCGGCCTTTCCGGCTGTGACTTGCACGGCGCAGTCAAACTATCTGACCGGCGCGCGGCCGGTTCAGCATGGGATTGTTGGCAATGGCTGGTACAACCGCGAACTGGCGGAGGTTCAATTTTGGAAACAATCCAATCACCTGGTCCGCGCTCGAAGAATATGGGAAGACCTGCGCGAATTGGAGCCGGAGTTCACCTGCGCGCAGCTCTTTTGGTGGTTCAACATGTATTCCTCGGCAGACTACTCGATCACTCCCCGGCCCATCTATCCGGCCGACGGCCGCAAGTTCTTCGACATCTATTCCTGGCCCACCTCCATTCGCACAGAGATTAAAGAGGATTTGGGCGAGTTTCCATTCCCGGCCTTTTGGGGGCCGGCGGCAGGAGTTAAATCGGCCCGATACTCCCCCGATGCGGTCTCCCGGTGGATTGCTGAGTCCGCCCAATGGATTGAAAACAAATACCATCCGACCCTCAGCCTGATTTATTTGCCGCATCTCGATTACAGCTTGCAGCGGCTTGGTCCGCGTCATCCCGGTATGGCCCAGGATTTGGGGCAAATCGACCGTATTGCCGGCGATCTGATCACCTTTTTCCGGGATCGCTCGGTTCAGGTGCTCTTGCTGTCCGAATACGGCATTACCGAAGTGGCTCAACCGATTCATTTGAACCGGTTGTTTCGCGAGAAAGGCTGGATCACTGTAAAGGAAGAATTGGGTCTGGAACTGCTGGATTGCGGCGCCAGCAAGGTGTTCGCAGTCGCTGACCATCAGATTGCTCACGTCTATCTGAACGATTTGTCACTCGAAGCCAGGGTGCGCGAGCTGCTCCAGAGTCAACCCGGCGTCGAAAAGGTTCTTGGGCAAACTGAAAAAGCGGACCTGGGCATCGATCACGCGCGCTCCGGCGATCTCATCGTGGTGGCGGACGAGAGGTCGTGGTTCACTTATTATTACTGGTTCGACGATTCCGCGGCGCCCGATTTTGCCCGCTGCGTCGATATTCACCGCAAGCCCGGCTATGATCCGGTGGAACTTTTCCTTGATCCTAAGCTGCGATTCCCTTTCCTCAAAATCGCCTGGCGCCTGCTGCAAAAGAAGCTCGGCTTCCGCATGCTGATGGATGTCATTCCGCTCGATGCCACTCTTGTGCGGGGTTCGCATGGCCGCCGGCCGGCCGGCCCGCGGGATTGGCCCGTTCTGATCGTGGAGAACGGCGCGCTTCTGCCGGGGCCGCAACTGGACTCGACCGAGGTTTACCACGTCATAAAACGGCAGGTCTTGTCCTGAGAACATCTTTATTGCATCGGAAAATCAGAGTAGCGCCGGCATGAAATCCAGCCTGGAAGGCTTATATTTACAGCCATGATAGCTCTGGTATTGCACGAATTTCATCGAAGTCTTGACGCTCGGTTCACCGAAGTGAATGGGGTGGAAGCCGTTGATCATTATGGGGAACCGCTGGTTGAACATGCCGCCTTGCGAAACGTGGCGGGCGTGATTGACCTGAGTTTTCGCGGACGCCTTTGCCTGACCGGAAACGATCGGCAGAAATTCCTGAACGGCCAGGTCACGAATAATGTGAAGGACCTGGCCGTCGGCGAAGGCTGTTATGCTGCGCTGGTCACCGCCAAGGGCAAGATGCAAAGCGACCTGAATATCTATTGTCTGGCGGACGAACTGTTGCTTGACTTCGAACCGGGACTGCCAGGCGCTGTCACCCAGCGGCTCGAAAAATACATCATCGCTGACGACGTGCAAGTAGTGGATGTCGCCTCCCACTACGGCTTGTGGAGTGTGCAGGGACCGAAGGCGGATGAGGTCGTCCTCCGTTTGCATTTGGGGCTCGAATTACCAGCCAAAAGGATGAGCTTCGTATCAGTGCCAGACGACACGCTGGGCGAAGTCTATCTGATGCGCCAACCGCGCCTGGGCACTCAGGGTTTTGACTTGTTTGTGCCCAACACGGCTCTGGACGGCTTAGCGGCCAGATTAGTGGCTGCCGTCCAGGCAGTGGGAGGCCGAGTGTGCGGCTGGCAAGCTCTGGAAATGGCACGCATCGAAGCCGGCCTGCCGCGGTTTGGCGCGGACATGGACGAAGCCAATCTTCCGTCCGAAGCCGGTCTTGACGAACGGGCGGTGAGCTACACAAAAGGCTGCTACATCGGTCAGGAGGTCATCGCCCGCTTGCGCACCTACGGACAGGTGGCCCGGGCCTTGCGCGGTCTGCGATTGGCCGACCATCTGCCGGAGCTGCCGGTCAAAGGGGATAAGCTCTTTAAGGACGGCAAAGAGGCCGGTTTTATCACCAGTTCCCTGTTTTCGCCGGCTCTCCAATGCAACATCGCCTTGGGCTACGTGCGCCGTGAAGCCAATCAGATCGGCACGGTATTGTTCCTGCGCACTGCCCAGGGTGAAAGCCCGGTTAAAATCGTGTCCCTGCCGTTCCGACGCGATTGATCAGGATTTTTTCGAATAGGTCTCGAAATCAGCCTGATTGCCCTTGAACGACTTGGCCTTGTCACCGATGCGGAGAATCGTGATCGATTTGAGGGTGTCGCCTCGGACGATCTTGTTGACGACGTCCTGGCCTTCGACGACATGGCCGAAGACGGTATGGAGGCCATCGAGATGAGGCGTGGCGAGGTGCGTGATGAAGAACTGGCTACCGTTGGATCTGCCCCCGTTCGAGAACGGGGCCTTGGAGCCCTGTCGATCCGAGTTGGCCATGGAGAGAACGCCGGGTCCGTTGTGTTTTAGGTCGGGTCGAGTTTCGTCTTGAAATTTGTACCCCGGTCCGCCGGTGCCCGTGCCCTGCGGACAGCCGCCCTGGATCATGAAATCGGGAATGACGCGATGAAAGGTGAGTCCATTGTAAAATGGCTTGCCTTGCGCCTTGGGCGTTCCGCCGGGTTCCCTGGAATAATCCTTGGTTCCCTCGGCGAGTCCGACAAAGTTGGCCACGGTCAGCGGCGTTTTTTCGAATTCCAATTGCAGGAGGATTTTCCCTTTCGAAGTGTCCATCTCGGCATAGACGCCTTCGGCCAGTTTGCGTTCAACCTCCGCCCCCTGGGCATGGCCGATGAGACTGCCCAAGGCGAGAAACAATGAAAGACGGCTTTTTGTGCAAATATTCTTCAACATACGGGCGCTATAGAAGAGTATTTTCGGGCGGAGAGAAAGGATTTTTTCAAGAAGGATGGGTATGAGTTTCTATTCTGTGCGTGACAAAGGAGTTGCCCCCTGCCAAAGGTGAGCTGTGGCCGGAATTCTGGCGGATGAAGGAATGTTCTTCCCAGGAACAGGGCAATCCAATGCAGAAAGAACCAGACCCATAGCGAAAGACAATCTATGAATGAAGTTGCCGTGATCAAGACCACTCAGGGGGAAATGGTCATTGCCTTTTGGCCGGAGGTGGCGCCGCAGACGGTGGAGAATCTCAAGAAACTGGCCCGGCAGGGATTCTATGACGGCACTGCCTTTCATCGCATCGTCAAGGGATTCATGATCCAAGGGGGCGATCCGTTGACCAAGAATCCCGATCTGGAGCACCGCTGGGGAACAGGCGACCCCGGTTATAAAATCAAAGCGGAGTTCAATGATCGTTCCCACGTCCGCGGCGTCATTTCCATGGCGCGGTCCCAACATCCCGACTCAGCCGGCAGCCAGTTCTTTGTCTGCCTGGCCGACGCCAAGTTTCTGGACCGCCAATACACGGCTTTTGGCCAACTGATCAAGGGGGATGACGTTCTGGGAAACATCGGCGAAGCTCCCACGACTTTTGGCGGCGGCGGCGAGAAGAGCAAACCGATGGCGCGCATCGCGGTTGAGAGCATTAAAATCGTTCCGGCTGATGCAACGGCGTAATCGAATTGCGGGGGGCGCAAGTTGGGGCAGCTTAACATGATCAAACCCTGGCTTAAGCTCAGTTCCAAGAACATCGGCGATTTTCGCATTTTCACTATTCGCTCGGACCTGAAAGTTTCGCCGCGGACCGGCCAGGAGCATGATTTCTTTGTGATCGATAGCGTCAATTGGGTCAATGTCATCGCTCTTACGGCGGAGAACCAATTGATCATGGTGGAGCAGTACCGTCATGGATCAAACACGGTTGAACTGGAGATACCCGGAGGGATGATGGACGGAAGCGATGCTTCGCCGGTTGAGTCTGGTGAGCGTGAGTTGCGTGAAGAAACCGGTTATGAGGGAGAGGACGCTCAAATCATCGGCCAAGTTTACGCCAATCCGGCCATTATGAGCAACGTGTGCTTCACGGTGCTGGTGCGCAACTGCCGGTTGCGGCATCCAACGGTGTTCGATCGTGGTGAAGATCTGATCACCCGGCTGGTTCCGGTGTCCGGTCTTTCGGATTTGGTTGCCACGGGCCGGATTCGACACTCATTAGTGGCGGTTGCGCTCTATCATTTCCATCTTTGGCAGGAAAGGGGCAGAACGAGTTAGAGCGTGTACAGGAATTGCAGACCGTCTGTTCGTCCTTGTTCTCCTCGTCCTCGAATATAAAGGCCACATCAAGGACGAGAACGACGACGAGGAGGATACCCGAAATCGATTTTCCGCACACGCGCTTAGCTGCATCTCGCCTTCAGGATCGTCCTTGTCGAACCTTTTCTTTCTTCTCTTCCCGTTCCACGGCCAGGGACTTGCGGTCGCTGGCGAGTTGTTTCTGCAATTGTTCCAGCGCTTCGTATTCGCCTTTTGCAGCGGCTTGGGCCATTTCGCCTTTCAAGAAGATTTCGCGTTCGGCAACTTTGGCGGCGAAAAGCGAGTCCAGCTCGGCAAGTTGTTTCTTTTGTTCACCCGTGAGCTTTTGGACGGGAGCCGATTTGTTCAAGCGCTCCATAGCGAGTTCGTAGGCTGATTTCATAAAGAAAACTTCAGTGACAAGATGCCGGTCAGGACGTTGGCGTGCTGTTGTTACCTCCCACGGGCGGTTTCTTTTTCCAGGGCATATCGGGGAATTTATCAGGCAAATTGACGGGCGGTGGCTTCGGTTTGGCCATGTTCAGTTCCGGGTCGGAGCTGCGAGTGTCTGGTGGCGATGCGGGTGCTTTCCAGGAGGCGATCCGAGCCTGCAAACCATGATGCTCAGCGGTTTTCTTATCACCGCTTTTCATGTAGAAAAGCGAAAGGTTGGTATGAACCAGTTGCTCGTTGGGCCTTAGTTTCTCAGCTTTGTGCCCTTCGAGGATAGCCGTGGCGAAGTCGCCTTTGCGGCAATAGGCCATGCCCAGGGAAAGCTGGGAGTCAAAATGGGCGGGGTCTTCAGCCAGAATGGCCTTCAGCTTGGCAATGGCGGAATCAAAATCACCAGTGCTGAAGTCATACATGGCATCGTCGTATTGATCCTGGCTGGACATAGTTGCGTTCAACCTTCAACCGTATCGCACGATTACGGTGTTCGCGCAAGCATGGATCGTCCGTCTTCCGGAAATCTGAACATCCGGCTTGAGTCGCGAGTCTGGTTCATGAAAATGGGCTTGTGTTAAGACTTCGGACCAGATTCAGCCTCTTGGTGCTTGTCATCGGTTTGACAGGGTGTCCCACTCCGCCCAAGCCGCCGCCCCGGGTTACTCCGCTTCGCGGACAACCGCCTGAGATGATTGTGACCAAGCCTGACAAACCACCCGCGACGCCAGCACAACCCTCTTTTCGAGCCTTAACACCGAGGATTTTGCCAACACCGGTGCCGGTGGCTCGAAGTGCCGGCGCGCCAATGGTTGATGGTTGGATTCCGTGGCGGAATTGGAGTCTGACCAACGGATGGGGCGAGCCCCGGCGGCTGGCCAATGGCTCGAATCTCTCTTATGAGTTGCGCTCTACGAACGGGGCCATCGCCATCACGATTGGAAGCCGATTGGCCTCTTGGAACGGACTAAGCGTAGGGCTGGGATTTGTTCCGCAGTTCATTAATGGCCGGCCGTACGTGCATGCTTTGGATGCGGCGAAGAACTTTCAGCCCTTGATTCTGCCCACCCTGAACCTGAGCAGAACCAACCGGGTGATCGTCTTGGATGCCGGACATGGCGGTGAGAATGCCGGAGCCAAATGCGTTATCAATGGTTTGTACGAAAAGGAATTGACCCTGGAATGGGCTTTGCGGCTGGAACCGCTTTTGTCAGCGCGCGGCTGGAAGGTTTGCCTGTCGCGCACGAATGATGTTGATCTCACACTGCCGGAACGGGTTGCGTTTGCAGATCAAATTCGGGCTGATTTTTTCCTTAGTTTGCACTTTAACTGGGTTGATCCTGCCGCGGGTGGACGAGAGCAATCCGGTTTGGAGACCTATTGTCTGACACCGAGAGGGATGCCGTCCAACTTAACACGCGAATACGAGGATGATGCGAGCCGCGTATTCCCCAACAATGCTTTTGATGCCGAGAATCTGCAATACGCAGTCCGGCTGCATCGGACCTTGCTCGAAGCAACCGGCCAGAAGGATCGCGGCATTCGACGGGCGCGTTTCATGGCGGTTTTACGCGAGCAGAATCGTCCTGCCGTCCTGCTGGAAGGCGGTTATTTATCCAATCCACAGGAGGCGCGGCTAATTTGCTCTGTGGCCTACAGACAGAAGCTGGCCGAGGCTGTGGCCCAAGCATTGGAATGAACGCTCATTTCCTAGTCACGGGCGGCGCGGGCTTTATCGGCTCGCATCTCGTGGAGCGGTTGTTGGCTGAAGCCTATTCGGTCACGGTAATTGATGATTCCTCCACCGGAAGCCTGGATAATCTCCGCAGCGTGATGGCCCACTCCGAACTCAAAATCATTCAATGCAAGGTATCTGAATGCAACGAGTTAGCAGGTTTGGCAGCCCAGAGCGATTTCATCTACCACTTAGCGGCAGCGGTGGGAGTAGAACTGGTGGTCAAGTCACCCATCCGCACCATCGAGACCAATCTGCGGGAAACCGAAGCGATCCTCGAGGCAGCCAGCGCCAACTCCACCCCCGTGTTATTGACCTCCACGTCCGAAGTCTATGGCAAAAGCCAAAAGCCGGCCTTTGCTGAGTCGGACGACCTGCTCATCGGCCCACCCTATTTAGGGCGATGGAGTTACGCCTGCTCGAAACTCATGGATGAATTCCTGGCCATGGCTTTTGCCAAGGAACGAAACCTCCCGGTCATCATCGCCCGGCTTTTTAATACGGTCGGCCCCCGCCAAGTGGGACAGTATGGCATGGTCTTGCCACGTTTCGTTGCCGCAGCCAAGGCCGGCAAACCGCTCCAAGTGTATGGCGATGGGCGGCAGACCCGCTGTTTCTGTTATGTGAATGATGCGGTTGAAGCCCTCGTCCGGTTGCAGCGTTGCCCGAAGGCCTTCGGTGAAATCTTTAACGTGGGCAGCACCAAGGAAGTCAGTATCCGGGAATTAGCCCTAAGAGTCATCGCGGCCCTAAAGTCCGACTCTGCCATCGAGTTCGTTCCCTACGCCGAGGCTTATACGCCTGGATTCGAAGATATGATGCGACGCAAGCCGGTGACCGGCAAGCTGTTCCAATACACCGGTTTTCGTGCGGAAACACCTCTGGACCAGATTATTCGGATGACTGCCGGTTCTGCTTAAAAAAAAGAGGCATCCTTGCGGATGCCTCGTGCATGAATGAATTATTTTGGCGGTTTAGCGGCCCGGGAACGCCAAAACGTTA
>ERZ1292640.1814-Hain-H43-02um-R1-1814-length-17489-cov-6_pt1 | contig 17489 bp, 14 predicted proteins | sample MGYA00564404_ERZ1292640 | MGnify/ENA primary metagenome ERZ1292640 (study PRJEB36523, sample SAMEA6512636) | groundwater metagenome | collected 2019-01-08 | study: AquaDiva: Metagenomics assemblies of 32 groundwater samples
CGATCGACTTTTTGAGGAGCTGGGCATTCGGCTCGACAGCGTGATCAGCCTTCGCGTCGAGCATGACGAGGTCATCCGCCGCTTGACCGATCGGCGTATGTGTCGATCATGTGGGCGTATCTTCAACCCGAGCCAACTCCGCAAGGATGACCCCACCAAGTGTCCTCAGTGTGGCGGGGAACTCTTTCAGCGGTCGGATGACACGCTTGACACTGCGCGTCGGCGACTCAACGTCTATCTAATGGATACAAAGCCCCTGAAGGATTTCTACCGTCGCTCGAACCGTTTCACGCAAATCGATGGCATGCGTGACATATCGACCATTCATGCGGAAATTGTCTCGATCCTCGAGAAAAGGAAGCTCAAGAATTCCGCTGTTACCGGGCGGGTCTGAGCCGTGACGCAACAGTTTCAGCCAAAGCCAGCCCCCGGCCGCTCCCCGTACGTGATTGCCCATCGTGGCATTTCCGGCAAAGCGCCGGAGAACACGCTTGCCGCCTTCAAGCTTGCGTGTGAGGCACCTGGAATCGATATGGTCGAGCTCGATGTTCGTTTGTCCAAGGACGAAGAAGTGGTCGTCCTGCACGATCGGACACTTCAACGTACTTCCACTGGCAACGGGGCTGCACGCAACTACACGGTAGAAGAGATCAGAGAATTCAATGCCGGTTCGTGGTTCCACCAATCCTTTTCAAGCGAACGGATTCCCACGTTGCGGGAAGTTTTGCACTTCATCAACGGTCGTCGCTGGATGAACATTGAGTTGAAATCCGATTTCCTGCATCGTGAACAGCCATTCCTGCTGGAGCGCAAGGTGTTGGAGCTTGTCGACGCCGCAGAGATGAACAGAGCAGTCATGTACTCGTCATTTGATCACAGGATGGTCGCCAATATCAAGCGGACCAACCCCGAGGCAATCACCGGTGTTATCTACAACCTCTATCGGGATTTTGGACGGCTCCCTTCAAAGCTGGCGCGGCGCGTTGGCGCGTCCGTGTTCGTCTGCGCAAAACATGAGCTGACGCCGGGCATGGTGCGTGACGCGCGTCAACACGCTCTGGCCATCTATGTCTACACCTTGAACACAACCGCCAACGTCAACAAAATGATGGAGTTAGGTGTAGACGGAATCTTGTCGGACAATGCTGATGACATCGTCAGGTACATCAAGAGGAACGACCGGTAGTGCCTGGACTTGGTTCTCACGTTTGAATTTCCCATATTAGCGGCAACAGAATAGTCACTTCAATTACTCGAAAGGGTCGTTCTATGAAGAGCGTCGTCAGAGTGCTGGCTGTCGTTAGTGGATTCATGCTCATCGTTTGCTTTAATGCCGTAGCCCAGGATGACCTTGGCAAACAGCTTGGCAAAGTCGCGGGACAAAACGCCATCAGCTATGTGGCTCCGCTGCTCTCGGGTCTTGGTGCGGACTTGAACAGCGGGTTCTACCACTCGGCCGACCTTCACGACATTCTGGGGTTCGACATTGGAGTAAAGCTGAGCGCCGCATTGACGACCGATGAAGACAAGGTCTTCGATTTCGTCCTGCCTGATCAAATTGTGTATAGCGGCTTCACCCTCAGGGCCGGCACTGATTACGATAAGGTCATTACCGGTTCACCGACGGCGTTAGGTGAAAAGACTGGTAAAGAGGTAAAAGTAAAATCTACATCAGGTTTTGTTCCGCTGCGAGGTCAAACGATTTTCACGACCCCACAAGGATTCAATCTGAAAGGTGTGCCGCTCATTGTGCCGCAGGCTTCGGTTGGCCTGCCTCTTGGAATAGAAGTGATCGGGCGCTTTATACCGACTGTGACCGTTCCACCGTCGAGTTTCGGTGAGCCCGTGGGAAAAGTGAACTTCGTCGGCTTCGGTGTTCGCCACGACATCGATCAATACATCCCTCTCTGTCCGATCGATATCGCGATCCATTTCATGACCCAGAAGCTGACAATCTCTGATAACAACGATAACAAGATCCTTTCAGGAAGCGGTACAGCGTATGGAGTGGAGGTGAGCAAAGGCTTGGCTCTGTTGACGCTCTATGGTGGTTTCCAGCTCGAAAAGTCAAAGTGGGATATCGAGCCATATACTCCTGATCCTTCCACTGGCATAACGACCCAAATCCCAGGTTTTTCTGTCGAGGGTAAGAACAAGTCTCGTTTTCATGCCGGTATTCGACTGCTCCTGTTGCTCATCAACGTCCACGCAGACTACTCTTTTGCCACACAACCCGTCATCACTGCCGGTGTGGGGATTACATTGCGCTAACGGAAAAGTATCTGTTGCAGGGCGAAAGTCCGTTTCTTATATTTTTCCCGTCCCGCTCTTTGCCGGGACGGGATTTCTTTTCTTCATAGGCTTGCCGGTGATGGCTCGACAACGTCTCCTCCCCATACTCATCATCATCCTTTCCTCGGGCTGCGATGTGAGCGATCGGCCGTTGGCTGATGCCACTGACCTCTTCGAACGGGCTGTTGGACTGTTTGAGGAGAAGTCCTATCAACAAGCCGAATCGCTGTTTGTCCAAGCGCTCCCGACGTTCGAGCAGATGGAGCAAACCTACACTGTCGCCGAGGTGAACAAATACCTAGGTGAGATCTACTTCGCCGAGGGTCGGCTCTACAGTGCGTTGGGGAAGTTCACGGTCGCGCAAGACCAAGCGAGGCGAGCCAATGACTTCCGAAAGGAAATGATGTTGCATCGGCTCGTTGGTGACGCGTACGCTGCTCTGGGGAGCTATCAGGATGCCTTGATGTCGTACGCTGCTGCGCACAAGCTCAGCGCAGCCTTCAATGACGGCGATACCAAGGCGGGGTTGGAAATGAGCATGGGAAAGGTGTCGTTCTTTGCGGAGAAGCTGGATGACGCCATGTGGAATTACCAATCAGCCCTTGGGTTTTATCAAGCGGGTGGTGGAGTGCGGGCAGCTGAAGCGCTGCACGGTATCGGAGAGGTCCGGCTGCGACAGAAGATGTACGATGAAGCGTTGAGTTCATTTTCCCAGGCGAGGGTCCTCTTGGAGAAAAGCGATGAGCCGCTTCTCGATGCCCAGCTCAGGATGAACATCGGATATGTCCACAAAGCGCAGGGGAATTTCAACGACGCGCTGCAATGGTTCCGTGACGCAGCGAATAATCTTCGCAGCAAGAAGGTCGGACGAGAACACGAGGTGCTGCTGCTGTTCAACATTGGTATGATCTATTTCGACAACGGTCGGTTTGCCGACGCCAAGAAGTACTTCAGCGAGGCGGCTGGCGTTGCCCGTGCACTTGGTGATGGTATTGCGGAGGGATATCTTGAGCTCTGCCTCGCACGCTGCGATGAACGGTTGCTCCCGCCGCCACAACGAATCCAGGGGACGGAAAAACTGGCGCAGACATATCAGGGCATCGGCCAGAAATTCCAGGCGAGCGGGCATCATACGGGTGAAGCGTATGCCTATGCCCGGGTTGCCGGGCTGTACGAGTCTGTGGGAAATCTCGTCAAAGCGCGGGAATACTACCAGAAAGCGGTCAGCCTCGAGGAGGAAACATTGGGGGAGTATCTTCAACCTGAGTTTCATCGCGTGTATCAGGAGCATCTGAAGGTCGCCGACGAGTGGATGAACTGGTACGCCCAGCTTGCCAGCGTTCTGCTGCAGGCCAAAAGCAAGGAAGAGGCCCTTACGGTGCTTGAACGGTACTCGTCGAAGGGGCTCTTCGATCTTCTGCAGAATGTCGAAGTGATCGTGCGTCATCCTGAAATTAAGGAACAGGTCAGCAAAGCCCGCTCGCGGTTGCGGGAGCTGCGGATGCTGCAGATTGAGCATTCGAGCTTGCTCTCCATGCGGCGAAGCACCAACAACGATCATGTCGTTTCCCGGCTGCAGACGCAAATCGAGAATCTGCGGAAGGAGGTGACCGCTCTCTCCACGCGTATCATCAATCTTTACCCGAACTATGAACCGTTGTTGCGGGTGAGCGCGATCAAGTTGCAGGAGCTCCAAGCCAGTATTCCGCCCGGTACGCTGGTCGTGCGGTTCCTTCCAGCGAGTGATCAATTGCATGTGTTTGCAATGACTCGGACAAAGTTCGAGGTGAAGAGCGCCATCGTCACGCGGGAGAAGCTTCTCGCTCTTGTGGAGGAGTACAAGCGGCTGCTGCACGACCCAAGCGTCTACACCGGTATCGGAGGTGAAGCGAGCGTTCCGGTCATGACACGCTTTGCCACCCTGTCAACGCAGCTGTATGATTATTTGCTCCGCCCGGTTGACGCACTGTTGGAGCGGAATCTTGTGATCATCATGAGCCCTGAATTCGAGAACTTACCGTTCCACGCCATCGAGCGACAGGATCGACAGGGGACCGTGAAGTACCTCGTGGAAATCACAAGCGTCGATTATTTGCCATCGCTTTCGTCGCTGAGGTTCAAGACCGCAGCGGCTCCCCGGCTCAATCAGGTTGTCGCTGTCGGCAACCCAACGGGGAAAAACTGGTCGATTGACTACGAGCTCCGCGATATCCGCAGCTTCTTCAAAGAAGCGACGATACTGATCTCGATAGACGCGACGTGGGACAATGTGAAGGAAGCAAAAGCAGACATGTTGCAATTGTCGACCGACTTCACGATGGGTGAAGGCACATCGGTCTTGGGGATGATCGCTCTTGCCAAGCCACAGAGTCCAGAGGAAGTGACCAAAGTACCGTTCGAAAAGTTGGCTGAGCTTCGAGCTCCGTCCATCATCATCCTTTCGAATCAATACGGGCAAGGGTTTGGCTTGTCGCCGGCGCACGCCATGCTGCTGCGCATCAATGGGACGTCCGACCTCTTCCTGAATGCGTGGTTTTCCGATCGGAAGGCTGCAAAATTTTTCAGCGAGTTCTTCTACACTCATCTTGCAAACGGCCTTGCACCGGGTGACGCCTACCGGCAGGCGTTGCTCAATCTTATCCGCACAAGAGATGTCAATCATCCCCATTCGTGGGGACAATTCTTCCATTACGGGGTAGGCTAAGATGTGAGCCCGCGCCGATCCTAGGAATCCAGTTGAAAAGCGGGAGGCGCAATGCAGAGGTATTTCGTTGAAATTGCGCTAAAAGCGCACGGAACTCAACGGAGAGGGAATATATCGTCACGTACTCTCCAGGGCGTGTGCTCGGCTCCTGATTGGTTACGTCGAATGTCACGAAGGAGAGATACTGCGTGCTGAGGCTTTGCTGCCAGCCGACTCCCAGGGTTTGCGCCTTTAGGTAGAACACCTCTTTCCCACCCAATCCCACACTGGATTGAATCGCCCGCTCATCTGCAGCGAACCCGACGCCGCTTGGCACCAACAGATAATTGTCCACATCACGGTGGTACCGCCGCAAGTTAGGAGTCATTGCCGTTGACCGCCCTGCGTCATTCGGTGTTAGATAAGGCCTGAGGGATAACCAGTAGCTCTTGTAATACACAGCAAGAGAACCAGTGTAGATCGTCACTGAGCGGTTGGGATTGAAATACAAGTGCCGCATTCCCAGAGAGGCCTCCAGGCTTGAGGGTATCTTGCTGTAAAGCTCTGCTTCGATCCTGGGTTTAACGGGGTGGGCAGACCAGCTTGGGCAAATTACTGCTCAAAGTCAAATCAAAACGAAAGTCCCGGTAAGGACTTAACCCGTCGCCCCATCACGCCTTAACTGATACTCCGTGCGGGCCAGTCCTCATCGGGACTTCAACACTCGGTCGGTAATCGGTTATCGAGTCCTTAGCTTGACCGATCCCAGACCCGATTCAATCTTGATGGTAAGGTACTTATCGCTTCCTCGAAAGTTTTCTGTTTCGTAGAGGCTCTTCTTGACGCGAACGAAGTTGTCGTCGAAGTCCATGCTCGAGAACCAGCTCTCGTCATACATCACCCGCACAGGCATGTCCCTCGGCACATAAACAGTTACTGCGCCTAGGCCAACTTCGATCTCTGCCGTTGCACTTTGCTGAAGCTTACCACTAAAGTCGAGCTTATAGGCGCCGATGCCTCCGTTGAACTTCAGTTTGCGGAAATTCAAATTGCAGAGGCCCTCGGCAGAGAATTTGCTGACGCCCGACTCGATGATGACCTCATCGCAAGCAATCGTATTTAGTTCATCGCAGCGAAGATCAGCCGAGCTGGCGCCCACAGAGACTTTCAAGCGCTTCACTTTCAAGCCTGAAAAATCGAAATCTCCCTTGCCTGCTCCAAGCGCGATCTTGAACGCGATCGGGACCGCATCGGTGAACTTGGCTGAAAGATGACGATCTTCATCAGCGGAGTGGTCTGATCTGCGCTCCTCCCAGGAAATCGATGAATCGTCGCGCTTCCTTGACTTCCTGGAATCCGTGAGCTCGATATCAAGATTGCCGCGGTTATTCGATATTTCGTAGGACATCTCAAGTCGCTGCTTCTCGTCTCGATCCCTCCAATACTCGGCGATAACGACCTTGCTTCGGTCGCCTCTGGCCACTGTCACTGTTCCGAATGCTACTTCCAACGAAGCGGCTAGTTCCTTTTCAGTTGTGCGCGTAATCTCACGTTTCGTATACTCCTGACCGAAGGCAGGAGCCGTAAGGGCTGAGCCCAGAAGGAGAAAGCCACTTGCGATGAGGAGTTTGGATGATATACGAGCGCGCATAGTTTTTCGGCAGCCGATTATGCTCAGGCCTTCCTACGGAAAAAGTGGGCTCAGAGTTGCAGAGAAAGCGGTTCAGTAGTGCCGCAACTTGTCCCGGAGATACTTGTTGAGCATTTCACGGGCGCGGAATATGTGAGCTTTGACAGTGCCCAGCGGCAATCTGAGGATAGCAGCGATCTCTTGGTACTCTTTCTCCTCTACATGCCGTAAGTGTATGACCTGCCGATACTTCGCGGGAAGAGAATTGATAGCATCATCGAGGAGCTTCTTCCGCTGACGATCGATGAGCTCCTGGTCTGGTTCGTATGTCGAGTCGGGCAGCTCGTAAGTGAAATCACTCTCTTTTGACTCGACCGGTTTGTCGATGGAGAAGGTTTGAAGTTTCTTGCGTCGGATGTAGTCGATGCAGTTGTTCGTGGCGATCTTGTAGAGCCACGTGGAGAAAGCAAATTCATCATTGAAACTTGAGAGCGATGTGAATGCCTTGATGAATGCCTCTTGCGTCAGATCCTCGACCTCATCCTTATTCCTTATCATCCGATAGATCAGGTTGTAGATTGGTTCGTGGTACTTAACTCTGAGCTTCTTGTACGCTTTCTGGTCCCCGACGAGAGCTCGTTTGATGAGCGCGGCGTCTTCTCCACGCGATTCCTTCCGTCTCTGTTCGGCCTTGTCGAGAGACTCTGAAGAGGATTGGGCTTCACTTGTGATATGTTTCTTCTTTGTCTTCGTCATCCTCACGTGAACCGTCAGCGAGGAAACATTGTTAAGAAATGCGTGAGCGCTCAATTCGATAGAGACGATTCACACAAGCGTCATCGATGGAGCGCATTCACAAATTAGCGAAAAAAAGCTAGAGCTGCAACGCTCCCGCACCGCGTGGTTTGCATCAATGGGCGAATTTGATTACTTTTTGCAAGCCGCGAAATCGTCGCACACTCTTTGCCTATGTTCATTACGTTTGAAGGTCTCGACTTTTCTGGTAAGTCGACGCAAGTGCAGCTTTTGACCGATCGACTTTCGCAGGAAAAGCACAAGGTGTTGGTCCTGCGAGAGCCGGGAAGCACAACGATTGGTGAAAAGATCCGGTCGATTTTGCTGGACAAACAGTCACTGGGCATGGCAGATCTCACCGAGCTGTTTCTCTTCTCCGCGAGCCGGTCGCAGCTCGTCCATGAGGTCATTCAGCCAGCGCTGGAGCAAGGAACAATCGTGGTGTGCGATCGGTTTTATGATTCATCGACTGCCTACCAGGGATGGGGGCGGGGCGTTTCCCTCGAAGCCATCAGGACGATCAATCGTGCGGCAACAAGTGGGTTGGTTCCAGATATTACGTTTTTTATGGATATTCCGATTCAAGAGGTCGAGAAGAGAATGCACCAGCAGAAGTCGGGGGCAGACCGGATGGAGTCAAGCGGCAAAGCGTTCTACGAGCGCGTGCGCAACGGATATCTCCGACTCGCACAGGAAGAACAGGGACACTTTGAAGTCCTCGACGGATTGCGCCCTATTGAGGAGATCCACCACATCATCTGGAGCCGCTTCCAACGACAAGCTGCACACCTGAGAGAAGAAAGCCGATAAACACAATACCTGAAGGAGCACCAGGATGTACAAGAAGGAGAGAGACAGACGAGGAATGTGGTGGAGACGGCACACGATGAGAGCAATCCTCGGTGCGAGCGTTCTTGCCGCCGTTTTCGCCTTAGGATTTCTGGGAACGAATGATGATTTCTTACTGAAGATCTATCGCGGCATCGAGATCTTCGGCAAGGTGTACAAAGAAATCGCCATCAACTACGTTGACGACATTGATCCCGATGCCTTTGTCCACGCCGGCATTGATGGGATGCTGAAAACGCTCGATCCCTATACCGTCTACCTGGGCGAAAAAGAGAGCGACGAGATTGATCTTGTCACGACAGGCAAGTATGCGGGAGTGGGAATCACGATCGGGTTGCGTGACGGAATCATCACCGTGATCAATCCGATTGAAGGATTCTCCGCAGCCAAACAGGGGGTTCAGAGCGGCGACAGGATCCTGGAAATCGACGGCAAGAGCGTGACGTCAATGTCGCTTGAGGAGGTTCGAGTGATGGTACGGGGCGCTTCCGGCACGACCGTGCGGATGGGAATCGAGCGGGAGGGCGAACCGAAACCTTTGGAGTTTGTCCTGATCCGCGAGGAAATCCCGGTTCGGAACGTCTCGTACGCAGGCTTTGTCGCCGACGGTATTGGGTACATCAGACTGGAGCGATTCTCGCGAACGGCGGGGGACGATCTTCGAAACGCGATCAAGGAACTGAACGCGAAAGGAACGATCAAGAGTCTGATCCTTGACTTGCGTGAGAACCCGGGAGGCTTGCTGGATATTGCCGTTGACGTTGCGTCGAAGTTTGTGCCCGAGAGCAGCCTCGTTGTCTCAACCCGTGGCCGGCGCAGCGACACCGAGCGAAAGTACTACTCAACGGAAAAGCCCATGCTGGCCGACGCGCCGCTGGCCGTTCTGGTTGATCGTAGAAGCGCAAGCGCGAGCGAGATTGTCGCAGGCGCCATTCAGGACCTCGACCGCGGGATAATCGTGGGGACGCGTACATTCGGAAAGGGTCTCGTCCAGACCATTACCCGTCTCTCGGAAAGCAGCTCACTCAAAATCACCTCCGGCCGCTACTACACGCCAAGCGGTCGCAGCATTCAAGAGATCGATTATTCGCGCCGCTCGAAGGATGGTGTCGTCGCAATCAAGCCGGACAGCCTGAGGCAGGAATACCGTACTGCTCACAACCGGCGCGTGTTTGAAGGGGGCGGCATCGTTCCAGACTCCTTGGTTCCGGATGAATTGCAGAGCAGACTGCTGGAGGAGTTGAACCGCAAAGCGATGTTCTTTAAGTTCGCGAACCATTTCGCCACACAGAACAAATCGCTTCCCGATCGGTTCGAGGTAACAGACGAGATCCTGAAAGACTTTGAAGCCTTCCTGAAGGAAAAAGAGTTTCACTACGATGATGAGGCCGAACTGAAGCTGAAAGACTTGCGAGAGGTTGCGGAGAAGGGGCGGTATGGAAAATCATTCTACGAATGCATCGACAGGGTTGCCAAGACCGTTGACTCGGAGAAGGCAAGGGCATTCGAGCGGTACGACAAGGAATTACGGACTTCACTCCAGCTCGAGATCATTGCGCGAATGAAAGGCGAGAAGGCGGCCATCGAAACTTCGCTGAAGGATGATCCTCAGCTCGACGTGGCAGTTGCCTTGTTGAAGAGCAAGCCCGCGTACACGAAGCTACTGGCAGGCAAATCAAAGTGATAGGCGTTGCAGTAATCGAGCTCTTGACCCGAGAGGGTCAAGAGCTCTACCGAAAACAAAAGGCACCTTCACCATGGTGTGAGGGTGCCTTTTTGCATGTGTGCGATTGAGGTACCGAAGCTTAGGCCAGACCGAGTTCCTTTCGAACCAGCCCAATCACCTGTTTGAGGTCCTGCTCCCGGTTCACGAAATCGAGATGATCGCTTTCGACGATGAGCAGTGGGCCACGCTTGTACCGGCCAATCCAGCTCTCGTAGTGTTTGTTGAGCTGTTCGAGATATTCTCGCTGGATGCCCTGCTCGAACGATCGACCTCGCCGCGAGATATTCTGGACGAGTGCATCGATGGTTGACCGGAGGTAGATCATCAGGTCGGGAGATTTCAGATAATCGATCATCACTCCGAAGAGGGAGGCGTAGTTTGAGTAGTCCCGCTCGTCCATTTTGCCGATCTCGTACAGGTTGCGGGCGAAGATTTCCGCGTCCTCGTAGATGGAGCGGTCCTGGATCACCGACTCGCCGGATTCCGTCATCCGCTTGTGATGCTTGAAGCGGTTGGCGAGGAAATAGATTTGCAGATGGAACGACCAGCGGTGCATGTCGGCATAGAAATCCGGCAGATACGGATTGTCGTCTACCGACTCGAAGTACGGTTTCCAGCCGAAGTGCTCAGCGAGCAGTCGTGTCAGCGATGATTTGCCTGAGCCGATGTTGCCGGCGACGGCAATGAAAAGAGGTTTCGATTGGGCTTGCATGCTTGGATGTACAGAAAATCGTGGTGAGGGAATCCTGAGAGCTGGCTTGTTGTGAGCATGGGCTCACGCGCCGCAGGCGAAAATGTATCCTAATCCCGCCTCAAAATCAAGCAGAACGGATTCACTGCCCTGCGTGAATCGCTTTCGCGAGAGCTTCGAGGCCCTGCACAATTCGCGGTCCCGGTCGGCTGACGAGACTGGCGTCCACAATGGTGATTCGCCTGTGTTTAATTGCTGGAAGGTCTCGCCATTCTGGGTAGGCGGCGACGATTGCCTCCTCAGATTTCACAATGTCATTTGTCGCAATGAAGACATCCGGTTTACGACGAAAGATCTCCTCGCGACTGAGCACAGGATAAGAGATCCCAGATCCTCGCGCAATGTTCTCGCCGTGTGCTGTGGTGATCAGTTCATCAAGAAATGTCCTTTCGCCCGCAGCGATAACCGGGTTCAACGATAGCAGCAGCAATACCTTTCGAACTGGCTTGGTGCGAAGCTGTTCGATGATCTCAGAACGCCGGCTTCTCAGCTTCGTTGCCAGGGATTCCGCCGCAGCCTTCTGTTGCGTCAACTCTCCGATGTCCACAATGGACTTCAACACTCCGTCAATTGTTTGGGGATTGGAAACGAACACAGGTACGCCCAAGCTCGTGAGCTTCTGGTAGTCCGTCTGAATGTTTCCAGATGCAGACATCAGCACGAGGTCTGGCTTCAGCTCGATGATGCGCTCGATGCTCGGGTTGAGCATCCCGCCCACTTTCAGTTTGAGATTAGCTGCTTCGGGGATGTCACAATAGTCTGTCACACCAACGATTACGGAATCCAGACCGAGGGCGAAGAGTGTTTCCGTAATGCTTGGCGCGAGGGAGATGATGCGCTTCGGCATGTGGCTCAACGTTACGGTATGCCCGAAGTCGTCAGTGATTGCAGGCGCGGTGTGAGAGTGCCCGCCTCTTTTCTGTTCACAGGCCCAGAGAATGGAGAAGAGGAGAATTGTTAAGACGAGCTTCTTCATTGTCCAGAGACGAACAATTGCCGGTGCTTCACGGAACAATGAACTGTGCTGCATGGTTCAACCTCACCCGCACCTTCTCCTGGGAGGAGAGGGGGCCTTGTTAAACAAGAAGAGCGAACCAGGGTGATTCGCTCTTCTTAGGTTTTCATATGATGCTCTGATCTTACTTGAACGAGGCCAACGCCTCATCAACAGTGTCAAAATGTTCGAACACGGTAACGAGCTTTGTCACAACGAGCAGGCTCTGGATCTTGTCAGAAGCGCGTGCGAGTTTCATGTTCCCGCCGGCATTCCGGACCGTTGTAAGAGCACCGATGAGCATCCCAAGACCCGAGCTGTTCATGAACTTGACTTCGCCTAGATCAACAACGACCTTGTTCTTATCCACATCGATGAGCTTGTGCAGCTCTTCATTCAACGACGAAGCGTCGGGTCCCCCCATCACATTCCCTTTCAGCTCTATCAGAATGACGCCTTTGACTTCTTTGAGTTTCAGTTTCATGCGTGCTCCTTCTTGGTTCCGGTTGTGCAACGCCACTTTCAAATATAAAGCGATTCTGGGCGAAATCCAAGAACACTCTTTATCCAGCTACGGGTTTACTTCTTTTCTCTTCTGCTTCCGTATCGTCCAATCGAGGACGATGGCGCTGGCGATGTAGACGGAGGAATACGTTCCCGCGATCGTTCCCACCGTTAAGGTAAAAGCAAAGCCTCGTGTAACCTCTCCACCGGCGAAAAACAGTGTGAAAAGGACAAGAAGCACCGTTCCCTGAGTGATGATCGTGCGGCTGAGTGTATCGTTCAAGCTGCGGTTGATGACCTCCATGAGAGAGAGACTTCGGTAGATCTTCAGATTCTCACGAATGCGGTCGAAGATGACCACAGTATCGTTCACCGAAATTCCTACCAGCGTCAGGAAAGCCGCGACGACTTCTTGCGAGATTTCCAAATTCAGTGTCGGGATGACACCATCGAGAAGTGAAAGGACGCCCAAGGCCACAAGCACATCATGGAACAGTGCAACAACAGCTCCGACGCCGTAGATGAATCTGAATCGAACCGCGATGTAGGCAAGAATAACCAGGAACGAAGCAGCGACAGCATAGAGTGCATCCTTTCGGAGTTCTTCTCCGATCTTCGGTCCGATCTTGTCTTCCTTGAGCACTTCAAACTTTCTGTCGGGGAATGCTTGTTCGATGGCCTGTTTGATCTTGTCGCCGACGACCATCCCCTCTCCTTGCTCCGCTGTGCGAATGAGGAGATCGCCCTCGGCTCCGAAGAACTTAATTTCACTCTGACCGAGGCCGACGGCTCCCAGTGCTGCACGAACCTGAGAGACCTCGGGCTTTGCGGTAAATGACAGGACAAGCTCGGTCCCTCCGCGGAAATCAATTCCGAGATCAATGCCCTTGATGGCGAGTGAAATGAGCCCAGCGACGATCACTGCCGTCGAGCTCAGATACATGATCTTTCGGAGTTTTAGAAAGTCAATGTTGGTCTTCTTGAAAAATCGCATGAAGCAGTCATCTCCTTGAAAAGATCTCTAGCAACTCCCCAACGATGGGCGTGGGGGAGAATCATCCAAAATTCGGCGGCATGTTGCGGTCGGTCATCGTGTTGAAGATGACACGAGTGATCAAGATCGCACTGAACATACTTGCCACGATGCCGATCATCAGCGTTAAAGCGAATCCCTGAACAGGACCTGTCCCGAATTGATAGAGAACAATGGCGGTGAGGAACGTCGTGATGTTTGAGTCAAAAATTGCGCTAAAGGCTTTGGAGTATCCTGCATCAATGGCTGCACGCATGGTCTTACCGCCCTGGAGTTCTTCACGGATACGCTCATTGATCAGAACATTCGCGTCCACAGCTAGGCCGATCGTGAGGATGACACCTGCGATTCCCGGAAGTGTTAGTGTTCCTTGGAATCCGGCGAGAACACCGAGAATGAAGAGGATATTGAAAAAGAGGGCAAAGTCAGCCACAATTCCTGCCGAGCGATAGTAGAGAATCATGAACAGGACTGTCAGCACAAACGCATAGAGCGTTGCCGAAACACCCGATTGAACCGAGTCTTCACCCAACGACGGCCCAACGGTCCGTTGCTCGACGATTGCAAGAGGAGCAGGAAGCGCACCAGCCCTCAGGACGATCTCGAGCAGTCGAGCTTCGTTGGGGGAATCCAAGCCCGTAATTTGTGACCTGCCTCCGACAATCTTGTTGATCACGACGGGTGCCGAGAAGATGGCGTTGTCCAAGGCGATCGCAATCCGTTTTCCGACATTTGCACCTGTGATCCGTGCCCACTCGCGCGAACCCTCGCTATTCATTTCCATATTCACAATCGGCCGGTTGTCTTCCTGGCTGACGCTGGCTCGAGCATCGACGATGACACCGCCGGTCAATTCAGCTCTCCGCTTTACGGCGTACAATCGGTAGTACTGCTTGCCATCTGCCAAAGGCTCAGGTTTGGCGGACCACAGGAACTCGAAGTCAATCGGATAGAGACGCTGCAATTCCGGACGGGCAAGAAGGCGGATGACGCGATCGCGATTCTTTTCCTCCACAAAACCTTCCCCTGTATTCTGTTGGTCTGGAAGCACATACGAGAAAAATGGGTGTTCCCGGGTAAATCTCGCCTCTCGTGAAGTATCGGTTTCCGCGGGCTTGGTGCCGGACAGGAGCTCCTCAAGAGCATCCTTTGGTTTTTGCTCCTTTTTTAAGGTTTTCGCTGCTGCAGATGTGTCCTCCTCGACCTTGCCGGAAAGGTAATCGTCGACTGATTTCATCACCTTGTAGGAAATGTCAGCGTCGCGAAGCAATTTGAATTCGAGCTTCGCGGTTCCCTGGAGCAAGCTCCGGACTTCCCGCTCATCCTTGACGCCGGGCAATTCCACGATGATCCGTCGGCCGCCTTGTTTCTGGATGGTAGGCTCCGACACACGGTATTGGTCGACGCGGTTGCGAACAACCTCAATCGCCCGGTCAATTGCCTTTTCTGTTTCATTCGTCAACTCGCCCACGATGGTAGCATCGGATTCCCGAATGCTGCCATAGTACCGGCTCAACCGGATGCCGCGATCCTGGAATTTCTTTCCGAGCACCGGGATCACGGACTCATCAGTCGTTGTCGCCCCTGAACGCAACTCGCTGATAATTGTCCGGAAATTGTCGTCCTTGTTCTTCGCTACATCTTCCAGCATCTGAATGACGTCGACCTCAAGTACGACTCGCATTCCTCCCTGGAGATCCAAGCCAAGCTTCAAGCGTTTGAGTTTCGCATTGAGTATGTCGTCTTCATGCTGTTCGAGATACGCGATGCTATCTTGCCCGGCGAGCGCGGAGAGTTTCTTGCGGTATTGATAATCCTGGTACGTCGGATAGAGAAAGACCAACGAAAGGAGAACCGCCGCGATAATCAGGATGACTTTTGAAAGTTGTTTTCTCACGAGTGAATCTCCAAGCTGAATCAACGATCGTTTCCTCAGGGCATCGAGCGGGAGAAGTCTGGGCGCACATCGGATGCGAACGTGAGGGGTAAGAAGAGCAAAAAGCGAATCAAAATATAAACCAATGTGCGCGCAAAGTCAATAAGAAAATCGTTGCATTTCAGCGGTTTCGCGGGTATATTCAAAATCCGTGGCTCAAACTTTCGCATTGTTCAAGGAGATGTGAGCGTTATGCCGTTAATGACTCAGATCCGTAACAACCTCGCTAAGGCGTTCGCAGTCTTCGCTGCCTTCTTCATCGTCTACATCGTTCTCGACTGGGGAATGGACATCACGCAGCGCAGATTCAAGGAGGTTGGTGACTACATTGGGATGGTCAACGGCACAAAAATCAATTACCGCGAATTCTCTGAGATGCTTCGCCAACAGGCAGAGGCGTATCGAAAACAAACGGGAGCGGAGCCCGACGAGGAAACTGATCGTCAGATTCGAAATCAGGTGTGGAATGGCCTCGTTCAACAGATCCTCATTGAGCATGAGCTTGACCGGCTTGGAATCAGGGTCACGGATGACGAGATCAGGGACATTCTGCTGGGACCCAATCCGCCGGAGATGATTGCCAATCAGTTCAAAGACTCACTTGGGGTCTTCAACAGAGCTGCGTACGATCGCGCCGTAGCGGATCCGCAGAACCGGCAGGCGTGGATTCAAGTTGAAAACGATCTGCACCGTCAGAGAAGGCTGGAAAAACTGCAAAGCATCCTCTTCGCCTCGGCAAGAGCCACGGAGGGAGAAATCAAGCAACGGTTCGTCGACAAGTCGATCTCTATGCAAGCAGACTATGTGCTGTTTGATCCCAATAGGTTCATTCCTGACTCTCTTGTTCAGGTGACTGATGCTGACATTCAGAAGCAGTACAATTCGAATCAAGAGGAGTTCAAAATCAATGCCGCCCGCAGACTGAAGTACGTCTCTTTCAGCTTGGCGCCATCGGAGGACGATTCTGCCGCCGTGCTTGCCGAGATGAACCGGTTCCTGGACCAGGTGAAGGCGGGCATGGATTTCAAGGAGCTAGCCAAGACCTATTCTGAGCTACCGGTGAATGACACGACGTTTGTGAAGCACGGTGATCTGAGCCGCGAACGAGAAAATGCCATTTTTTCCGCAAAAAAGGGTCAAATCGTTGGCCCCGTCGGCGATTTCAGCGGATACCATTTGATCAAGATCCTTGATGAGAGAAAAGCCTCCACCGAATACGTTCGCGCAAGCCATATCTTGCTGAGCTCGCTTCTTGGACCGGACAGCGTTGCGAAGATCCAGAAAGCCAAAGATCTTTTGAAGCGGGTTCGGAGCGGCGAGGATATTGAGAAGCTTGCACGCGAGAACAGCGAAGACTACGGCACAAAAGAGGCCGGCGGCGATCTCGGGTGGAACGGCCGCGGTGCCTGGGTGAAGCCGTTTGAGCAAGCCGCCTTCGGCGCGAAGGTGGGGGATGTGGTTGGACCCGTACGAACGCAACTTGGATGGCATATTATCAAAGTGACGGGAAGAGACAGCCGTGAGTTGAAGCTTGTGACGCTCACCATGAAGGTGAAGGCAAGCACACAGAGCATTGAGGCAGCATATCAACGCACGCAGGATTTTGCCTACCTGGCCAAGGACGAAGGTTTTGAAAAGTCAGCCCAGTCTAGTTCGTATCAAGTGCGAGAGACTCCGGAGTTCACCAAGGGAAGTTTCATTCCGGGCGTCGGTATCAATGATGCCGTGATGAATTTCGCATTCGGCAGCAAGATTGATGCAATCAGCGAGCCGATTTCGGTGACAGGCGGAGTTGCGGTCTTCAGAGTGTCGGCCATCCGTGAGGAAGGCGTTCGTCCACTGGAGGAGGTCAAGACGATTGTTCGCTCTCAGGTGCTGCGACAAAAGAAAATGCAACAGCTGAGAGAGCAAGTCGACGCGTTCTACAAGACGCTTTCGCCGACCACCGATCTGGTCACGGCGGCGCAATCAGTCCCTAATGCCGCCGCGCAGAAGACCGGCGCATTCAAGGCAACCGACGCGCCGCAAGGTGTTGGTCGGGACTACGTGTTCATCGGCACAGCGTCGAGCCTTAAGCCGGGTGAGCTCTCGAAACCGTTCGAGGGAACGCGCGGCTATTACATCATCAAACTGACGTCCAAAGCGGCGCTCGATTCGACGCAGTACACCGGCGAGCGGAATTCACTCCAAGACCAAATACTGCAGGAGAAACGGAACCGGCTGTTCAGTGACTGGCTTACGGCGCTGCGCGACAAAGCTGATATTGAGGATCTCAGGGACAAGTTTTACCGCTAGT
>ERZ1292640.688-Hain-H43-02um-R1-688-length-27638-cov-4_pt3 | contig 17489 bp, 20 predicted proteins | sample MGYA00564404_ERZ1292640 | MGnify/ENA primary metagenome ERZ1292640 (study PRJEB36523, sample SAMEA6512636) | groundwater metagenome | collected 2019-01-08 | study: AquaDiva: Metagenomics assemblies of 32 groundwater samples
GGTCTAGGGGTTGGGGGGTAGTGCGGCGCTCCGCCGCCGCGCCCCGAGGCCCCCGGGGCGTCGCCGCCGGAGCCCCGGATGATGCGGGAGACCGCGCCCCCGATGCGCACGCCCGGGTCCGAAACGCCTGCTTCGGCGCCGCGTCAGAGCGGTCCGCTGACGCTCGAGGCGGTCCGCGAGCTCTGGCCCGACGTGATCTCTGCCGCACGCGCCGAGCGCAAGATGATGGTCGCCGAGGCGCTCACCGACGTGGACGTGGAGTCGCTCGAGGGCAACCTCCTCGGCCTGGCGCCGAAGGGCGGCAACCCGCTCACGCCGGAGAGCCTCACCCGGAACCGGCGGCCGATCGAGGCCCTCGCCAGCCGGGTGCTGGGGGCCGCCGTGCTGGTCGCCGAGGTCGGCCACCCCACCGCCGAGGCCGCCCGGGAGGGCCTGCCTTCGGCCCCCTCGGCCAAGGTCCAGCGGGTGACCGTTTCGGGGGCCAAGGCCGAGCGTGCGAAGGCCTTCCGCGGCAAGGACCCGGCGTTGGATAGCGCCATGGATGCCTTGGACTTGGAGCTTCTCGAGTAGGCTTGCAACGGGCCTGTCGGACCCCTAGGTTACAGCCGATGACCGACCTACGCGCGCTCCTCACGATCGGGCAGCAGGTACAGGGGCGCCTAGCAGCGATACAGACCGAGCTGGCGAACCGGACCGTGACCGGGTCCGCCGGTGGCGGCATGGTGACCGTCACGGCGGACGGGCGCGGCCAGGTCCGGGACATCCGGATCGACCCGAGCCTCCTGGGCGGCGACGTCGAGATGCTGGAGGATCTCGTGCTGGCCGCGGTGACCGAGGTGCAGAAGAAGGCGGCCGACATCGCGCAGGACGAGATCAAGAAGGTCCAGAGCGCGCTGCCGTTCCCGCTGCCGTTTTCGCTGTAGCCGTGTCCGCGATCGAGGAGCTGGTTGGCGAGTTCGCCAAGCTCCCGGGGATCGGCCGCAAGACGGCGCAGCGCCTGACGTACTTCCTGCTCAAGCAGCCCCGGGACGAGTCCGCGCGGCTCGCGCGCGCCGTGGCCGCGCTGGGGGAACGGGTGCGCGCGTGTTCGCGCTGCGGCAACCTCACCGAGGCGGACCCATGCGCCATCTGCGCCGACCCGCGGCGCGATGCCGCGGTCATCTGCGTGGTCGAGGAAGCCTCGGACGTCGCGGCGATCGAGCGGGCGGGCGAGTACCGGGGCCTCTACCACGTGCTCGGCGGCCGGCTCTCGCCGCTCGACGGCGTGGGGCCCGACCAGTTGAGCGTCGCGCCGCTGACCGAGCGGGTGCGGAACGGCTCCGGGGTGCGCGAGGTGATCCTCGCGACCAACCCGAGCGTCGAGGGCGAGGCGACGGCGCATTACCTCGAGCGCGCGCTCCGGCCCCACGGCGTCACGGTGTCGCGCCTGGCGCGCGGCCTGCCCGCGGGGAGCGAGCTCGAGTACGCCGACGGCGAGACGATCGCGCAGGCGATCGCGATGCGGCGGGTGGTGACGGCGGAATGACGCGGCGGACCTGGTACTTCGTGGGGGCGGTGGCGGCGGGCTTCGTCATCGGCGCGGCCGTGGCCCAGCGCTCGATGGGCCGGTGGCGCTCGTCGCTGTTCTCGGCGCGGCCCTTGCGCCGGCTCGCGGCGCTCGGCTACTTGAGCGGGCACCCGGGCTCCGAGGCGGTGCGCGTCCTGCGTGACTACCTCGCGTGGGAAGAGCACCCCGCGCTCCGGCGGCGCGCCGAGTCGATCATGCGCCGGATGGAATCGAAACTCTAGGCGAGGCCGAATGCCTGGTGCAAGCAGCTGGTCGTTCCGGGAAGAGGACTTCAAGGCCATCTCGGGACACATGAGCGCCCTGCTGCGGGAGACCAACGTGAAAAGCCTCCTGTTGGTCGACCGCGCGGGGCAGGTCGTGGCGAACGTGGGCGAGCCGCCGCAGTTTGACGCGCAGGCGTTCGCCTCGCTCACCGCGGCGGACTTCTCCGCCAACGACCAGCTGGCCAAGATGATCGGCGAGCACGAGTTCTCGTCCCTGTTCCATCAGGGCGAGAAGGAGTCGATGTATCTGGCCGACGTCGCGCGGCGCGTCATCCTCGTCGCGCTGTTCGACAACCGCACGACCCTCGGCATGGTGCGCCTCAAGGTGAAGGTCACGGTGGACCAGCTCACGAGGCTCTTCGAGGACATGTTCAACCGCGACGGCACGGAGGCGCCCAAGCTCGAGGGCTTCGCGGGCAAAGAGGCGGAAGATGAAATCGACAAGCTGTTCGGGGACTGAGGGGCACGCGCCATGTCGATGATCAACTACGCCTCGCGCGAGATCAACTGCAAACTGGTCTACTACGGCCCCGGCCTGGGCGGGAAGACCACCAACCTCGAGCACGTTTACGGGAAGGTGAACCCGACCGCCCGCGGCAAGCTGATCTCGCTCGCCACGGAGACCGAGCGCACCCTGTTCTTCGACTTCCTCCCGGTGGACCTCGGCATGGTGCGCGGCTTCAAGACCCGGTTCCACCTCTACACGGTGCCCGGCCAGGTGTACTACAACGCCAGCCGTAAACTCATCCTCAAGGGCGTGGACGGCGTCGTGTTCGTGGCCGACAGCCAGCTCGAGCGCATGGAGGCGAACATCGAGTCCATGCAGAACCTCTACGACAACATGGCGGAGTACGGCTACGACCTCACCAAGGTCCCCTTCTCCATCCAGTACAACAAGCGCGACCTGCCGAACGCCGCTCCCGTCAAGGACCTCCAGGCCTCGCTCAACCCGGGCTGGCAGGTGACCGAGCCGGAGAAGCAACAGGTCCAGCCGGATGCCGGCTGGCCCGGCGAGTTCCTCACCTGGCAGGTGCCCACGGGCGAGTGGATCCGGCGCGCCCCCACCCACGAGGCGGTCGCGGTCACGGGCGCCGGCGTGTTCGAGACTCTCAAGACCGTCAGCAAGCTGGTCCTGAAGTCGTTGGGGTAGTTCGGGTCATGTGGACCCTCCCCAACATCCTCACGCTGGCCCGCATCGCCCTCGCCCCGGTGATCGCGTTGCTGCCGTTCATCGAGGGGGCCACGCCCAAGATCATCGCGTTCGTCGTCTTCCTGGTCGCGGCCTTCAGCGACGTGATTGACGGCTGGTACGCGCGCCGCTACCAGGTCGTCACCGACCTCGGCAAGCTCCTCGACCCGATCGCCGACAAGCTGATGCTGGTGGCCATGCTGGTCCCGATCTTCTGGATCACGCGCCATCCTACGTGGCTGCGCGACTACCGCATCCCGTGGTGGGGCAGCCTCCCGGTGTGGGTGGCGATCCTGCTCGTGGGCCGCGAGATCCTGATCACGGTGTTCCGCTTCCAGGCCAGGCGCCACGGGGTGATCATCGCCGCGGCTGGTCCCGGGAAGCTCAAGGCGGTGTTTCAGAACTGCTTCATCGGCGCCACGATCGCGTGGTTCGCCTGGAAGGACCTCATCGTGGAGATGCGGTGGACCGGCCAGTACCGCGAGCTGTGGGATCGGTTCCACGGCACGTTCGTCGCGGTGACCCTCGGCCTGGCCGTCGTGCTCACCGCCTACTCCCTCGCGGTGTACCTCTACCGCTACCGGACCCTGCTCCGGTCCGCCGGCCGCTAGGCTCCCTATGGACTGCGAAATCCTGACAGTCGGCACCGAGCTGGTGCTGGGCTTCACGGTGGACACCAACGCGGCCGAGATGGCGCGCGCCCTCGCCGAGGCGGGAATCCGCGTGCGGCGCCGCGCGTCGGTCTCCGACGAGCTGGCCGACGTGCGGCAGGCCCTCGCGGCGGCGCTCGAGCGCTGCGGGACGGTGATCGTCACGGGCGGCCTCGGGCCGACGCCGGACGACCTGACCCGGCAGGCCGCCGCCGAGCTGTTCGGCGCGCGGCTGGTGCACGACCCCGCGGTGCTCGCCGACCTCGAGGAGAAGTACCGCCGCCGCGGCATCGCGCAGATGCCGGCGTCGAACCGGCGCCAGGCCGACGTCCCCGAGGGCGCCACGGTGCTGCCGAACCCGATCGGCACGGCGCCGGGGCTGTGGATCGACGACGGCCATGGGCGGCTCGCGATCCTGCTGCCGGGCGTTCCGAAGGAGATGCGCGGGCTGATGGAGAGCGAGGTGATTCCGCGACTTCGCTCGCGCGGAAGGGCGGAGGACGGAGGACCGGGGACCGTCATTCGCTCGCGCACGCTGCGTACCGCGGGGATTCCCGAGTCGGCGCTGGCCGACCAGGTGGGCGACGAGAAGCGGCTTCTGCCGCCGGGCCTCAGCCTCGCGTGGCTCCCGTCGCTGGCGGGTGTGGACCTGCGCCTGACGGCCTGGAACCTCGGCGAGGAAGAAGCGCGCGCCGCGCTCGAGCAGGCCGCCGGCGCGCTGCGAGCGAAGCTCGGAGCGCACCTCTACGGCGAGGACGGCGACGACCTTGCCGCCGTGGTGCTGCGCGCGCTCGAGGGCCAGGGCGCGAAGCTCGCCGTAGCCGAGTCGTGCACCGGCGGCCTGCTCGGTGCGCGGCTGACGGCCGTGCCCGGCAGCTCGCGCGTCTTCGTGGGCGGGGTGACCGCATACGCCAACGAGGCCAAGCTCGGGCTGCTCGGCGTCTCGGCGGAGGCGATCGCGGAGCAGGGGGCCGTGAGCGAGGAGGTAGCGCGCCAGATGGCGCGCGGCGTCGCCCGCGCGCTCGACGCGCAGGCCGCGATCGCGGTCACGGGTATCGCGGGCCCCGACGGCGGCACGCCGTCCAAGCCCGTCGGCACGGTGTGGATCGCGGTGCTGTGGCGGGACCAGGTGCGCACCTTTACGCACGCCTTCCCCGGCGACCGCGAGGACGTGCGCGGCCGCGCGGCGCAGTGGGCGCTGAACTACCTGCGCCGGGTCGTCGCGGGCGCGCTGTGATGGCGGGGTACGCCGACGTCGAGTTCTGGACGGCGGCCGATGGCGCGCGGCTGGCGCTGCGGCGCGCGCCGGCGGAGGGGACGCCGCGCGCCGCGCTGGTCCTGGTGCACGGCTTCGGGGATCACTCGGGGCGGTACGCGCACGTGGCCAGGTGGCTCGCCGAGCGTGGCAGCGCCGTGTACGCCCTGGACCAGCGCGGCCACGGCCGCTCGCCGGGCCCGCGCGGGCACGTCGCCCGCTTCGCCCAGTACCTCTCGGACGTCGTCGCCCTGCGCAAGCTCGTCGCCGCCGAGGCGCCCGGCCCCCAACTCCTGCTCGGCCACTCCTTCGGCGGGCTGGTCGTGCTGCGGTTCCTGGAAACGGCGCCGGGCGCTCTCGCGGGCGCCATCATCACCAGCCCCTTCGTGGCGGTGGCAATGCCGGTGCCCGGGTGGAAGGTGGCGCTCGTGCGCGCCCTGGCGGATCTTCTCCCGGCGGCACCGCTGCGCATGGGGGTCAACCTGGCGCACCTGTCCACCGACCCGGCCGTCGCGCGCGACGCCGAGCGCGACCCGCTGCACCACGACGTCATGTCGCCGCGGGCGTACTTCGAGAGCCTCGAAGCGCAGCGCGCCCTCGCGGTCGAGAGCGGCCGGATCGCGGTGCCCATCTTCTTCGGCCTCGCCGGCGACGACCGTATCGTCTCGATGACGGCGGCGCGCGCGTTTGCCGAAAGCCTGCTCGCGGACGTCACGCTGAAGGTGTACCAGGGGTTCTTCCACGAAGTGCTGAACGAGCGCGAGCGGGAGCGCGTCTTCCGCGACGTCGAGTCGTGGCTGGCGCGCGTGCTGCCCGCGGCGTAAGGGGCCCAATGGACCTGACCTACTCGTCGTACCTCAAGGTGGCGGAGCTGCTCCGGCTCCAGGCCCCGCGCTCCGAGCCCGAGCAGCACGACGAGATGTTGTTCATCGTCATCCACCAGGTCTACGAGCTGTGGTTCAAGCTCCTGCTGCACGAGCTGGACCGCTGCAAGGCGGAGCTGTCGGCGGGCGACCTGTTCGGCGCGATCGCGCGCTTCCAGCGGCTGCGCACGGTCATGAAGACGCTGGTCGGCCAGCTCGACATCCTGGAGACGATGACGCCGCTCTCGTTCCTGACGTTCCGCGACCGGCTCGAGGCCGCGTCGGGGTTCCAGTCGGCGCAGTTCCGCGCGGTGGAGTTCGTGCTCGGCTACAAGCGGCCGGAGATGCTGGCGCACTACGCGAAGGAAGGCGATTTCAAGGCGATGCTGGAGCGCCGGCTCGCCGAGCGGTCGCTGGTGGACCATTTCTACGACTTCCTCGCGCAGCGTGGCGTGCGCGTCCCCGAGCGGCTGCGCGCGCGCGACGTCACGCGGCCCAACGAGCCGGACGAGGAGCTGCAGCGCGAGCTGGTGCGGCTCTACCGCGAGGCACCGGACGTCGCGATCCTTCTGGAGCTGATGACCGACTTCGACGAGGGACTGCAGGAGTGGCGCTACCGCCACGTGAAGATGGTCGAGCGCACGATCGGCAACCAACGCGGCACCGGCGGGTCCCCCGGTGCGGAGTACCTGAGGCAGACGCTATTCCGGCCCGTTTTCCCGGACTTGTGGGCGATCCGGCAACAGCTCTAGGGCGCCGGGCAGCCCGCGGTTCTTGCGGGAGCTGAACCCATGGAGCCGTACAAGATCAAGGTCGTCGAGCCGATCCCGGGTACGACGCGCGAGCAGCGCCAGCGGGCGCTCTACGAGTCGGGCTACAACCTCTTCAACGTCCCCGCCGAGCTGATTACGATCGACCTGCTCACCGACTCGGGCACCTCGGCGATGAGCGACCGGCAGTGGGCCGGGATGATGCTGGGCGACGAGTCGTACGCGGGGAGCCGCAACTACTACGCATTCGAGGCGGTGGTGCAGCGGATCACCGGCTACCGGCACGTGATCCCGACGCACCAGGGGCGGGTGGCGGAGAACCTGCTGTTCACGGCGATGGTCGGGAAGGGCGACGTCGTCCCGAACAACATCCACTTCGACACCACGCGCGCGAACGTCGAGCACAACGGGGGCATCGCCGAGAACTGCGTCATCGGCGCGGCGTACGACCAGGAGGCCGAGCACCCGTTCAAGGGGAACATGGACGTCGCCAAGCTCGACGAGATCCTGCAACGGGTCGGCAAGGCCAAGATTCCGCTGGTGATGCTGACGATCACCAACAACTCTGGGGGCGGGCAGCCGGTCTCGCTCGCCAACGCGCGCGACACGGCGGCGTGGTGCCGCGCGCACGGGATCCCGTTCTACTTCGACGCCTGCCGCTTCGCCGAGAACGCCTGGTTCTGCAAGGTGCGCGAGCCGCAGTGCGGGGACATGACGATCGAGCAGATCGCGAACGCGTTCTTCCGGCTAGCCGACGGGTGCACGATGTCGGCCAAGAAGGACGGGCTGGTGAACATCGGCGGCTTCGTGGCCACCAACGACGACGCGCTGGCCACTGAGCTTTCGAACATGCTGATCCTGATCGAGGGGTTCATGACGTACGGCGGGCTCGCCGGCCGCGACCTCGAGGCGATGGCGCGCGGCCTCGAGGAGGTGCTCGACGAGCGCTACCTCGCCCACCGCATCGGCCAGGTGCGCCGGTTCGGCGAGCGGCTGCACGACGCCGGGGTGCCGGTGCTCTGGCCGATCGGCGGGCACGCCGTGTACCTCGATGCGAAGCGCTTCCTGCCGCACCTCCCGCCGGAGGAGTACCCGGCGCAGGCGCTCGCCTGCGCGCTGTACCTCGAGGGCGGGGTCCGCGGCGTGGAGATCGGCGGGCTGATGTTCGGCGCCCCCGATCCCGCAACGGGGGCGTGGAAGTGGCCCGAGCTGGAGCTGGTGCGGCTCGCCGTCCCGCGGCGCGTGTACACCGACGGCCACCTCGACTACGTGGTCGAGGCCTGCGCGAAGCTCCTCCGGAAACGCGAAACGATCCGCGGGCTGCGGATCGTCTCGCGGGCTTCGGTGCTGCCGCACTTCACGGCGCGGCTGGAGCCGCTGCCGGTCCCGGCTCCGGCCGCGCGGCAGGCGTAGCCGTCAGATCGGCCGCCGCCTCGGCGGCACGGCCACCCTCAGCGTTCGTGAGGCTCCCCTCATTCCTCTCCTTGGTTGCAGGCTGCGACCGGAAGGCTGGCTGCGGCCAAAACTGGCCTGCCCCTTGCCGCGTATGCTATTGTTAACAGCTAACCTACGCGAATCGGAGCGCCGGGTGACGTTGGGCAGGAAGCGCCACGACCAAGCCGCCGCGGACGCGGTGGATCCGGCCGCCGGGACGGCGGTGCCCCTCGCCGCCGGGGAAACCGTCGGCGGGCCGGAGGCGCCCCCCGCAGCCGGTTCCGCGGTGGTCGAGCCCCTGGAGCAGGCGCTCGTGCGCCTCGAGCGGGAGCTGGCCGACTGGAAGGACCGCGCCCTGCGTTCTGCGGCCGACCTCGAGAACTTCCGCAAGCGGGCGGTGCGAGAGCGCGAGGAGTCGTGGAACCGCGGCCAGGGCGAGGTGCTCGCCAAGGTGCTCGACGTGGTGGATGACCTGGCCCGGGTGGCGCATCTCGATCCCGCACAGACCACGGCCGAAGCGCTGCACGAAGGCATGGGCCTCGTCGAGCGGAAATTCCTGAAAGTGCTCGAGACGGCGGGCCTCGAGCGGATCGACCCAGCCGGCCAGCCGTTCGACCCGCACAGCCACGAGGCCGTCGTCACGTTCCCCGCGCCCTCGGCCGAGGCGGACCACACGGTCGCTGCGGTGTACGCGCACGGCTACCGGCTGCGCGGCGCGCTGCTGCGTCCGGCGCGCGTCGCCGTGTTCACGTGGAGCGCACCCGCCGCGGCGCCGTTGCCCGGCGGCGATGGTGCCGGCGGAGCGGCCGGCGCGGGCTCGGCGAACTGAGCGATGGCGCCGCAGAGGGACTACTACCGGATCCTCGGCGTCCCGGAATCGGCGACGACCGACCAGATCAAGAAGGCCTACCGGAAGCTCGCCAAGAAGCACCACCCCGACGCGAATCTCGGCAACAAGGCGGCGGGCGAGCGCTTCAAGGAGATCTCCGAAGCCTACTCGGTGCTCTCCGACGCCGCGAAGCGCAAGCAGTACGACCGCCTCCGCAAGTACGGCGCGTTCGCGGGCATGGGAACCGGGTCGCGCCCCGGGACGACCCGCACGCCGCCCGGCGCTCCCGGCCGCTCGCCCTTCGAGGACCTCGAACTCAAGGACCTCGGCGGGTTCGGCGGGATCGGGGACCTGTTCTCCTCGATCTTCGGCGGCGGCGAGAGCCGCACGGGACGCGGCAGGGGCGAGAGCGTCGAGACCATCGTGACCATCCCGTTCCGCGTCGCGGCCCTCGGCGGGAAAGTGCCGGTGGTGGTGCCCGTCACCGAGGCCTGCTCCACGTGCAGCGGCTCGGGCGCGGCCCCCGGCTCGCAGCTCACCGTGTGCACCGAGTGCAAGGGCTCGGGCCAGGTCTCGTTCGGCTACGGCGGCTTCGCCGTGAAGCGCCCGTGCCCGGCGTGCCGCGGCAAGGGGCGTATCGCCTCGCAGCGGTGCGGCGCGTGCGCCGGCGTCGGCGAGCTGCGCACCGAGAGGCGCCTGATGATCGAGGTGCCGCCCGGCACCGACGACGGCACGAGGCTGCGGCTCAAGGAGCAGGGGCCGCGCGGCGCCGCCGGTGCCGGCGACCTGATCGTCAGCTTCCAGGTCGAGCCCGACCGGTTCTTCGCCCGCGACGGCCTCGATGTCGCGTGCACCGTGCCGATCAACGTCGTGCAGGCGACCCTCGGCACCAAGCTCAAGGTGCGCACGCTCGACGGCAAACACGTCGTGCTGCGTATCCCGCCCGGCACCCAGCCGGGGCGCAAGTTCCGCATCAAGGGGCAGGGGATCGAGAAGAACGGCGCGCGCGGCGACCAGTTGGTCGAGATCGCGGTCGAGATCCCCGCGAAGCTCTCCCCCGAGCAGGAGGCGAAGCTCAAGGAGTTCGCCGAGCTCGCCCAGCTACGGCACTAGAAGAGACAGCCCCCGCAGCCTTGTTGGTTCCGGGCTGCAGGGGCTGTGAGGACACTTGTTCCGACGGATCACTTCCGCATCCGGTCGCACCGGACCGGGCGGCGTTCGCTCGTCGGCTGCCGATGTGCCGCTGGGTTTCTCGCTCTGTACCGGACGGGGCCGGGAGCGTGCGGCCAGTGGCTGCGAGCGAACCGATGCGTCAGCGGCGGGTCGAGCGCCGGCCCCTCCTCAGGGGCTCTCCCGCACTTGGCCACCCTTTGGGTGACCGCACCTATGATGGCTCCTTCACCATGAAGCGGACGTGAAACGGGGATGAAACCGGTTCCGCCGGGCTCCGCTCTTCCTCGCCCGCGCCGCCCGCCGTAGCATCCGCGCGTGCCGCCCCTGACCCTTTGGTTCCTCAGGACCGCTCTCGGCACCAACGCCAGCGTCGAGCGTCTCACGAAGTTCTCTCCGGTCCTGGCCTCCGGCGCGGCCTAGCGCGCCCGGAGCGCGTTGAGGATCACGGCGGCGTCGAGCGCCTCCTGCATGATGGCGCCCGCGGCCGGCTCGATGTGCCCGGATGCGGCCACCAGCATGAGCGCGCTGCTCACGCCGAGGCCGACGCCGATGCTCTGGAGCGCGATGCGGCGCGTGTACCGGCTGATGGCGATCGCGTCGGCCGCGCGCTCCACGTCGTCTACGAGCAGGACGATGTCGGCGGCCTCGGCGGCCGCGGCGGGGCCATGGGCGCCGAGCGCGACGCCGACGCTGGCCGCCGCGAGGGCCGGGGCGTCGTTGATCCCGTCGCCGACCATCATCACCGACCCGTGCCGGCGGCGCAACTCGCCTATGGCTGCGACTTTCCCGGCGGGCAGGAGGTTGGCCAGCACGTGCCGGATCCCCGCTGCGTGCGCGATCGCGTCGGCGTTGGCCGGCCGGTCCCCGGTGAGCATCGTCGTGTCGGTGATGCCCAGCGCGGCGAGGCGGAGCATGAGCGCCGGCACCTCGGGCCGCAGCCGGTCGTCGAAGTGCACCGTCCCGGCGAGCCGGCCGTCCACGCACACGTAGGATCGCGTGCCGGGCTCTGCGCCGTCGGGCGAGGTCTCGACGCCCTCGAGGTAGCGCGCCGAGCCGACCTCGACCAGCCGCCCCTCGATCCATCCCGACACGCCCATGCCCGGGGTCTCGCGGAACTCGTGCGGGTGCGGCAGCGTGCCGTGCCGGGCGAGCCCGGCGCGGGCGATCGCCTTGCCGAGGTGGTGCGAGGAGAGCTGCTCGACGGCGGCCGCGAGCCGCAGCACCTCGTCCTCCGGGAGCGTGTCGCGCGGCTCGACCCGCGTGACCGTGGGCTCCCCCACCGTGAGCGTGCCCGTCTTGTCGAACACCACGGCGCGCACGCGGCCCGCCTCCTCGATGGCGGCGCCGCGTTTGATGATGATGCCGCGCCGCGCCGCGCGGCCGATCCCCGCGATCACGGCCACGGGCGTCGCGAGGATCAGCGGGCAGGGCGTGGCGACCACCAGCACCGACAGCACGTGGTTCACCTCGCCGGTGACCGCCCAGGCCGCGGCGCACATCACCAGGGTGAGCGGCGTGAACCACACGGCGTAGCGGTCGGCGAGGCGCTGGATCGGCGGGCGCTCGCGGCGCGCGGCCTCGACCAGCCGCACGATCTGCTGGTACTGGCTGTCGCCGGCGGTGTGCGTCGTTTCGAGGTGTAGCACGCCGTCGAGATTGACGCCGCCGCTCATCAGCGCCGTGCCGGGCGCGGCGGCCACCGGCAGCGGCTCGCCGGTGAGCGCCGACTGGTCCACCGCCGAGCTGCCGGCGATCACCACCCCGTCCACCGGCACGAGATCGCCGGGCTTGACGACGAGCCGGTCGCCGACCTGCACCTCGGCCGCGGGGACCGTCTCGAGCTCCGCCCCGCGCAGGCGGTGCGCCCGGGTCGGCGCGCGCGCCAGCAGCGCCTCGATGGACTGCGACGCCCGGCGCATCGCGTAGTCCTCGAGCGCCTCGCCGCCCGACTGCATGAGTACGATGACCGCGCCGGCGAAGTACTGGTCGAGGAGCAGGGCGGTGACGATCGCCAGCATCGCCACGACGTCGGCGGCGAAGCGGCCGCGCAGCATGCCGATGAGGGTCTTGAGGACGACGGGGACGCCGCCCAGGACGAGGGTGGCGAGCAGCACCGCCTCGGCGGCCGCGGGGCGGTGGAGAACGAATCTCACCATCAGCGCTGCGGCGAGCCCCACGGCGGCGCCGGCCGCCACGGGGTAGCGCCGCAGCGCCCGGGTCACGGTCCCGCGCCCTCCGGGAGCTGGAGCTTGAAGCCGACGCCGCGCACCGTGTGGATCAGCTCCACCTCCGCGGCTTTCTTCAGCTTCCGCCGCAGGTTGCCGACGTGCACGTCCACCACGTTGCTCTCGGGGTCGAAGTGCATGTCCCAGACCTTTTCGAGCAGCTCGGTGCGCCGCACGACCTCCTCGGGCCGCAGCATGAAGTGCTCGAGGAGGTGGAACTCCTTCGGCGAGAGGTCGAGCGGCCTGCCGCCCACCCGCACCTTGTGCTTGAGCCGGTCGAGCTCGATCGGCCCGTAGCTCAGCAGCTCGGTGCGCGTGGCGCCGCCGCGGCGCACCAGGGCGCGTACCCGGGCGAGCAGCTCGTCGAACTTGAAGGGCTTCGTCAGGTAATCGTCGGCGCCGACGTTGAGGCCCCGGACGACGTCTTCGGTCGAGTCGCGCGCCGTGAGCATGAGGATCGGGGTGCCGCGCCCCTCGCGCCGCAGCTCCGCGGCCACCTGCAGCCCGGACTTCTTGGGCATCATCACGTCGAGGACGATAACGTCGTAGTCATAGACGTGCGCGAGCATCGTGCCCTCGTCACCGTCGGGCGCGATGTCCACCGCGTACCCCTCCTCGCGCAGCCCCTGCTCGATGAAGCCCGCGACCTTCCGGTCGTCCTCGATGACCAGGATCTTCATGTCCGGTTCACGTCCGCGGCGGGTTCGGGAGGCCGACGGTGAACGTCGCCCCCATGCCGAGCGCGCTGTGCACGGTGAGCCGGCCCCCGAGGATCTCGGCCATCCGGCGCGACACCGGCAGCCCCAGCCCCGAGCCAAGCCCCGACTCGGAGTCCACCCGCACGAACGGCTCGAAGATCTTGGCCTGCTCTTCGAGCGGGATCCCGGGGCCCCGGTCGATCACGTGGATCACGATCTCCTCGGCGGTGGCTTCGGTCCGGATCAGCACTTCCTCGCCGGGCCGGCTGTGCCGCACGGCGTTGCTCAGCAGGTTCACCAGGATCTGCTCGAGGCGGAGCGGGTCGGTGCGGAAGACCGCCGCCGCCGGCGGGTACTCCTCGTGCAGCGTGATCCCCTTGGCGTCGGCCGCGGGTTGAACCGCGGCGCGCGCCCGCTCGACCACGGCGCCGATCGGGACGTCCTTGAAGACCGCCTGCACCCTGCCGGCGTCGAGCCGGCTGAGGTCGAGCAGGTTGTTCATCAGCGTGATCGTGCGCTCCGCCGCCTCGTAGACCTCGCGCGTCGCCCGCTGGACGGTGCTGGGCGCCTTGGCCCTGAGCAGCTGCTCGGCCCACCCATAGACGCCCGTCAGCGCGTTGCGCAGCTCGTGGTTGATCATCGCGAAGAACTGGTCGCGCTGGCGCTGCATCGTCTGGACCCGGGCCAGCAGGTCGGCCGTCTCCTCGTAGAGCCGCGCGCTCTCGACTGCGGCGGCCGCTTGGGCGGCCAGCATCACCGTGATCGCCTCGTCCTCCTCGGTGAACTCAGCGGCGCCGATCTTCTCGGCCAGGTACAGGTTCCCAAACACCTTCGACCCGCTGATGATCGGGACGCCCAGGAACGATTCCATCCGCGGGTGGTGCACGGGGAAGCCGTACGACTGCGGATGGTCGCCGATTCGCGCGACGCGCAGTGGCTTCGGGCTCCGGATCACCAGCCCGAGGATGCCGCGGCCCTGCGGGTACTCGCCGATCCGCTCGCGCTCGGCCCTCGAGAGCCCTGCCGTCACGAACTGGGCGAGCGAGCGGCCGTCCTCGGCCAGCACGCCGAGGGCCGCGTAACGCGCGTCCACAACCGCGCGCGCCGAGTCCACGACCTGCTGGAGGACCTCGGTGAGCGAGTGCTCCGACGCGATGGCGATGCCGGCGGCCAGGAGGCGCTCGAAGCGCTCCCGCACCCGGCTGGCTTCATCGCGGCTGTCGCGCGGTGCCGCGTCGACGCGGTGTACGGCCAGTCGTCCCCCCGGGCGGACGTTCGGCACGGTCAGGCAGGCCCGACCCGTAACCTACCCCCCCCGGGGCGACCCGGCCACCGCCCGGGCCTCCCACGGGAGCGGCTCGACCTCCAGCGACCGCGTCCGGCCGGACGGCTTCGATACGGGCACGACCAGCGTCAGCGCGGGCAACACGTGGAGGAGACGCTCCGAGGTGCTCCCGATCAGCAGCCGGTCCACCCACCCCTTGCCGTGCGAGCCCACGATGATGAGGTCGGCGTGCCACTTCGTCGCCTCGCTCGCGATCGCCGCCGCGGCGCGGCCCCGGCGCACGACCGTCGCGGCGCCCGGCAGGTCGATCAGCGGCCAGACCGACAGCTCGAGCACCCGCTCGGCCGCGCGGTACAGCTCGTCGTCGCCGACCGTCACCGGGAAGCCGGGGACCACCGGCATCGGCTCCACGACGTGCATCAGCCGCAGCTGCGCGCCGAACAGCCGGGCCCAGCGCTCGCCCGCCTCGATGGCCGTTTTCGCCGCGTATGAGAGGTCCACGGGCACCAGGACGCGGCTGATGATGGGCGAGCCGCCGTCGGTGGCGAGCAGCGGCAGGTCGCAGGCGCGCACCATGTGCGTGATCGTGCTGCCGCCGATCCGCTCCAGCCCCCGGTGGTGCTTGCCGCCCATCACGATCAGCTCGCCCCCCAGCCGGTGCGCCGTCTCGGCAAGCACCATGGGCGCCCGGCCGATCTTGATCTCGAGCGCCTCGAGCAGCTTCGGCGGCACGTTGCCGGAGAGCGAGCTGGTGATCAGCGTGCGGGCGTGCTCGACGGTTGCGTGGTCGAGCTCCGCGGCGTCGATGCCCAGCTCGGGCACGCTCGCCGCCGTCCAGTAGTCCGGCGCCGCATGCACGAGCTGGCAGGCCGTGCCCGCCCGCTCCGCGATGACCGAGCCCATCACGGCGGCCCGGACCGACTCCGGCGAGCCGTCCACACCAACGACGATCGGGTTCCACGACATGGCTCTAGCCTCCTTGCACCGCGGGACCGCGGAGCGTCACGAGCGCGACGTCCGGGCCACGATGCGCCGGGTGCGGCGCACCACCCGCCGGTGTCCGATCATACGTTCGCGCGCTGCGGGTGAAAGCCCCCCCAACCCCGCGTGAAGGTCCCTTCAATTACAGGTCGCGGCGCGCGAATAGCCGCGCGGCCGCGGCGAGCGGCAGCGCCGTCCACAGCGCGAGCCCTGCCCACAGGGCGGTGAGCCCCGCCGGCCCGAGCACGCGGCGCAGCGCTGCGCCCATCGGCCCCGCGATCGCCTCCGCGCCGAACAGTCCCGTGCCGATCGCGCGCGCGGTGCCCACCGGGTTGAGCAGCAGCAGTCCCGAGAGGCCCCAGGTGAGCTCGGCGCGCGGCAGGATGCCGAGGGCCGCGATCGCCGCGAGGTCGAAGCCGAGCGCGAAAGCGAACCACAGCGCGAACGCCAGCGCCAGCGCGCGGGTGCGGGTGCGCGCCACGACCCCGGCGAGCGTCCCGACGCTGGTCATCGCCGCGGTGAGCGCGACCGCCGTGCCCACCAGGCCGAGGTAGCGCAGCGCGTCGCCGCTGCCGGCCGCGCCCGCGATCACGATCCCCGCGGCGCCGGAGCCGGCGGCCAGCGCCCCCGCCAGCGCCGCGAAGCGCCCCAGCGCGCGCCCGACCACCAGCGTGCCGCGCGAGATCGGCTGCGCCGCCAGCAGCTCCAGGTCGTAGCCGTCGGCGGCGGCGAGCGCGCTGACCGCGAGCGCCACCAGCGGCACGACCCAGAGCGACAGCTGGAGCAGGCTCACCGCCGTGCGGCCGAAACCCTGCACGGTGAGCGAGCCGCCCGCGGCGAGGCCCGCGAAGCTGATGCCGAGCGCGGCGAGGGCGAAGCCGAGGGCGAAGGCGGGCAGCGTCCGGCCGCGTACCTCGGCGGCCAGCTCGTAGCGCGCCAGCGCCGTGAGGCTCCGCCAGCGCGAGGGCCCGGCGGGCTCGTGCGCTGCGGCGGCGCGCGCGGCGTCCAGCGTCGGCGCGGCCACGGTCACGTCCGCAGCTCCCGCAGGTACGTCGCGAAGTCCGTCACGCGGGCCCCGGCGCGCGCCTCGTCGGCGCGGATGCGGTCGCGGTAGGCGAGCACGCCGTACATCATCCCCGGCACCGGGCCAGCGGGCACGACGAAGACCGCCTGCCGCGCGTCGATCCACTCGAGCGAGGCCTCGTCGTGCACCCACAGCCGGTCCCGTTCGCCGATCCGGCCCTCCGCCATCGCGACGTAGCGCATCAGGCAGCCGGCCTCGTCGAACACCTTGACGGTGCCGGTCGCGGGAACGATTTGCGCCGCGTGGCGCTCCCGCTCGAGCGTCATGTGGCAGAAGTCGCAGTTGACCTCGCCGTACGCGATCGCCGCGGGGCGCTCGCCCCCCGGTGCGCACGCCGCCACGAGGGCGAGGGCGAACAGCAGGTTACGCCGCATGGTCCACCGCGCCGCGCAGCGCGCCGCGGTAGAAGCTCTCGAACGCCGCGGGATCGCGGATTTCCGCGGCCGACGCCTCGGCCACCCGCAGGCCCTCGCGCAGCATCACCACCCGGTCGGCGAGCGCCGCGACCTCGGGGAGGTAGTGTGAGGCGAACAGGATCGCCGCGCCCCGTGCCTTGGCGGCGGCGATCGCGCCGCACACGATCTCGGCCCCTTCGGCGTCCAGCGAGATCGAGGGCTCGTCGAGCACCAGCGCGCGCGGCGTGCCCACCAGCGCGAGCGCCACCGAGAGGCGCTGGCGCTGGCCCCCCGACAGGTCGCGGACCCGCGAGGTTGCCCGGTCGGCGAGCGCCACGTCCGCGAGCGCCGCTAGCGCCGTCTCCGGTCCCGCGCCGCGTAGCGCCGCCACCAGCCGGCCGAGGTCGATGCAGGTCACGTGCTCGGGGAAGGCGAGCCGCTGCGGGACGTAGCCGACCAGCCGCCGCGCCGCCTCGGGCTCGTGCTCCATCTCGTAGCCGTTGAGGCGCACCGTGCCCGCGTCCGGCCGCACGATCCCAACCAGCGCCTTGAGCGCGGTGGACTTGCCGGCGCCGTTGGGCCCGACTAGCGCCACTACCTCGCCCGGGGCGACGCCCAGCGAGAACGCGTCGAGCGCCGTGCGCGCGCCATAGCGCTTGGTCACGCGCTCCAGCGTGATCATGGCAGCCGCCCGGGGCGCGCGCGCAGCAGGACGAGGAAGCCGAGCCCGAGCACCGACGCCGCAGAAGCGAACGCGGCCCGCCGCGCGGCCGGCGCGGGTGGCGCCGGCGCCACCATCGGCGGCACGCCGACCGCCGGCGTCGCCAG
>ERZ1292640.1815-Hain-H43-02um-R1-1815-length-17484-cov-9_pt1 | contig 17484 bp, 16 predicted proteins | sample MGYA00564404_ERZ1292640 | MGnify/ENA primary metagenome ERZ1292640 (study PRJEB36523, sample SAMEA6512636) | groundwater metagenome | collected 2019-01-08 | study: AquaDiva: Metagenomics assemblies of 32 groundwater samples
GATCACCAGCGCAATGCCCTGCCCGACGCCGATACACATGGTGCACAGCGCGTAGCGGCCGCCAGTGCGGTGCAATTGGTTGACCGCCGTGGTCACCAGGCGTGCGCCCGAGGCACCCAGCGGATGGCCCAGCGCAATCGCGCCGCCGTTCGGGTTGACGCGTACATCGTCGTCCTGCAGGCCCAGCAGGCGCAGCACCGCCAGGCCTTGGGCGGCGAAGGCTTCGTTGAGTTCGATCACGTCCATCTGCGCCAGACTCAGGCCGGTCAGTGCCAGCACTTTTTCGGTGGCGGGTGCCGGGCCTATGCCCATGATGCGCGGTGGCACGCCGGCCGTCGCCATGCCGACGATGCGCGCGCGTGGCGTGAGGCCGTTCTGCTTCGCGGCTTCTTCGTTGGCGATCAGCAGCGCGCAGGCGCCATCGTTGACGCCCGAAGCATTGCCTGCCGTGACACTGCCGTCAGGGCGCACCGCACCCTTGAGTTTGGCCAGCGCCTCCAATGAGGTTTCGCGCGGGTGTTCGTCCTTGCTGACGACGACCGGGTCGCCTTTTTTCTGGGCAATCGTCACCGGCGTGATCTCGGCGTCGAAGAAACCCGACTTCTGCGCGGCCACCGCCTTCAGCTGGGAGGCCAGCGCCATCTTGTCCTGGTCTGCGCGGCTGATCTTGTACTCGGTTGCCACGTTTTCAGCGGTTTCCGGCATGGCATCCGTGCCGTATTTTTCCTTCATCAGCTTGTTGACAAAACGCCAGCCAATCGTGGTGTCGTACATCTGCGCGGCGCGGCTGAAGGCACTCTCGGCCTTGGCCATCACAAACGGCGCGCGGCTCATGCTCTCCACGCCACCGGCAATCATCATGCGGGCCTCGCCGGCCTTGATGGCGCGGGCCGCCGTGCCCACCGCGTCCATGCCCGAACCGCACAGGCGGTTGATGGTGGCGCCCGGCAGCTCCAGCGGCAGGCCGGCCAGCAGCGTGGCCATGTGGGCCACGTTGCGGTTGTCTTCGCCGGCCTGATTCACGCAGCCGTAAATCACGTCGGTCACGGCCAGCCAGTCAACGTTGGGGTTGCGCGCCATCAGCGCCTTGAGCGGCACGGCGGCCAGGTCGTCGGTGCGCACGCTGCTGAGCGCGCCGCCATATCGGCCGAAAGGGGTACGGATGGCGTCGCAGATAAAAGCTTGGGGAGTCATGGTGGTTCTCTCGGATGGGTTGTCAAAAGGCCTGACAGGTGCGGCCGAACGGAAATTTTCGCAGCCTTACACCGCGATGGGCAGGCCGACCAGCTTCTCCAGCTCGTCGTGCGCCAACCCCTCGACTTTATCCACCAGCCGCAGGCCTTGCGGCGTGCATTCCAGCGTGGCGAGATCGGAGTAGATGCGTTTGACGCAGGCTATGCCGGTCAGCGGGTAGCTGCAGGCCTGGACCACCTTGCTCTCGCCTTTTTTGGTCAGCAGGTCCATCATGACCCAGGTCTGCCTGGCACCGATGGCCAGGTCCATGGCGCCACCCACGGCCGGGATGGCGCCTGGCTCGCCGGTGCTCCAGTTGGCCAGATCGCCGGTGCTTGAGACCTGGAAGGCACCGAGCACGCAGATGTCCAGGTGGCCGCCGCGCATCATCGCGAAGCTGTCGGCATGGTGAAAATAGGCGCCGCCCTTGAGCAGGGTCACCGGCTGCTTGCCGGCATTGATCAGGTCGAAGTCCTCGTTACCCTCGGCCGGGGCCGGGCCCATGCCCAGGATGCCGTTCTCGCTCTGCAGGATGACCTCGATGCCCTCGGGCAGGTGGTTGGCGACCTGCGTCGGCATGCCTATGCCCAGGTTCACGTAGGCGCCGTCATGGATGTCGCGCGCCACACGTGCGGCGAGTTGGTCTTTGCTGCGTTTCTGGTAGGTCATGTCAGGCTGCCTGTTTGAAGCCGCCGGCCTGCGTGGCGACACGGTCAATTTTCACGATCCGGTGCACAAAGATGCCGGGGGTCACGATGTGCTCCGGGTCCAGCGCGCCGAGCTCCACGACCTCGTGCACGGTCGCCACCGTCTGTTTGGCTGCTGTCGCCATGACCGGGCCAAAGTTGCGCGCCGCCTTGCGGTACACCAGGTTGCCCCAGCGGTCGCCGCGCTCGGCCTTGATCAGCGCCACGTCGCCGTAAATCGGCATTTCCAGCACGTAGTGCCGGCCATTGATTTCGCGGGTTTCCTTGGGAGAACCATCGGCATGTTTTGCCAGTTCGGTGCCGAAGCCGGTCGGGGAAAAAAACGCGCCTATGCCGGCGCCCGCCGCGCGCAGGCGCTCGGCCAGGTTGCCCTGCGGCACCAGTTCCAGCTCAAGCTTGCCGGCGCGGTACAGCTCGTCAAAAACATAACTGTCGGCCTGGCGCGGAAAGCTGCAGATGATCTTGCGCACGCGGCCGGTCTTGAGCAGCGCCGCGAGACCGGTGTCGGCATTGCCGGCGTTGTTGTTGACCACGGTCAGGTCCTTCGCACCCTGCGCAATGAGCCCGTCTATCAGTTCGTTCGGGATGCCGGCCGTGCCGAAGCCGCCGATCAGCACGGTTGAGCCGTCCCTGACACCGGCCAGCGCCTCGGCCACCGACCGGGCTGTCTTGTTGATCATGAAACTGTCTCCGTCGGAAAAATCATTCACCTGAAATTTATTCTTATGTAGAACAAATGTTCGTATAATGAATTTTAGGAGATTTCCGCACCCATGGCAATTGCTGCATCCCCTTCAGGTCCTGATGGCCGTCCCGGCCCCGCGCCGGGCGACAGTTATGTCCAGTCCTTTGCACGCGGGCTGGAGGTCATCCGCTCCTTCAGTGCGCAATCGCCCCGCCAGACGCTGAGCGAGGTGGCGGCGCGCAGCGGCTTGACCCGCGCCGGTGCGCGGCGCATTTTGCTGACCCTGCAGACGCTCGGGTATGTCGTCAGTGACGGCAAGTTGTTCTCCCTGACCCCGCGCATTCTGGACCTGGGTTTTGCCTACCTGTCGTCCATGCCGATCTGGAACCTGGCCGAACCGGTGATGGAAGGTCTTGCCGGGGAAGTCGGGGAGTCGTGTTCTGCCGCGGTGCTGGAAGGCACGGACATTGTGTATGTGATGCGTGTGGCCACGCACAAGATCATGAGCATCACGCTGGGTGTCGGCTCGCGCCTGCCAGCCTACTGCACGTCCATGGGCCGCGTGTTGCTGGCCGGCTTGCCAGAGGGCGAAGCGCTGGCTTGCCTGAAAGCCTCGGAACTGGCGCCGCTCACCCGCCACACGCTGACGGACCTGGACGCCCTGCGCCAGAAAATTGCGCAGACGCGCAAGCAGGGCTGGTGCCTGGTCAATCAGGAGCTGGAAGAAGGCCTGGTGTCCATGGCCGCGCCGATTCACGACCGGCTAGGCAAGACGGTGGCGGCCCTGAACATCAGCGGCCAGGCCAACCGGACCAGTGCCAGGGCCATGCAGGACAGCATGTTGCCGGCCCTGCTGGCCGCCGCGCAAACGATTTCACGCCTGCTCAGCGTTCAACGTACCTGATCGGGCCATGACCCGACGGGCCGATCAGGACTTGCGGGAACCCATGACCAGCACCACGGCGCCCAGGACAATCGCGCCGATGCTGAGCCACTGGGGCACATTGATCGACTCTTTTTCCTTGACGACCAGCTCGAGCGGGCCGATGTTGGCTTTGGTGGTGTCCTTGGTGAAGCTGAAACCGCCGGTGAAGAAACCGGCCAGGCCGAGCACGATCAGGACAATGCCTGTGATTCTGACTGCATTCATGAAATTCTCCTCGCCGGATGATGGGTATGCCGGCGCGCGCTTGCCGGGATCACGCTGCCGTGCAGGTAATCTAGCCGATAAGACCCAGCAGGGCGCGTAGGACATTGCCGACGGACTTTTTTGGCGTCCCGAAAAGACCACAGCTGCAACAAGCACAGGCCCCATGCTACGCTTGACCCATGTTCACGCCTTCGCAAGCCGACGTCCGTCGTTTTTACTGTTCCGTTTACGCCAAAGCCCGCTCAGGGCAAGCGCTGGAAGCTATTGAAACCATAGCAAGCCAGTGGATCGACGAGCACCCCGAGTACCACGCCGACTTTGCCGATGCCGATGCGGCGCTGGAGAAGATGTACGACGTGGAAGGCGGCAAGACCAACCCCTTCCTTCACCTGTCCATGCACCTGTCGATCAGCGAGCAGTGTTCGATTGACCAGCCGCGCGGCATCCGGCAGGCGGTCGAGCTGCTGACCGCCCGGCGCAATTCGCTGCACGACGCCCACCATGAAGCCATGGACTGCCTGGGCCAGATGGTTTGGGAAAGCCAGCGCGCCGGCCGCCCGCCCGACGGCGCCGCCTACATTGCCTGCGTGCAGCGCCACGCGACGAGAGATTAGCCCCCACGGTTGCTCTGCTAGCGTGTAGCGCCCGCACCTTGCAGGCCGCCGCTCGCCAGAGGCTTCGCTTCTGTCGCCTGTCCAAACCTGCTCAAGCAGGTTCGGAGCCGCAGGCACCAGCCCCGAGGGGCCGCTGCGCCTGCGGGCCGGCAAAGCCGGACCCGCGGCCCCTGCTTGAAAAAAGAAAGAGCCCAACCGTTGGGTGTCCGGGCAATCGCCCACAAAAAAAAGCCGCTGGATCAGCGGCTTTGTCGTGGATGCAAGGTGCGTTTAACGGAACTTGCTCTGCGGAACCACTTTCAGGTCACCCTCGACGGATGCCAGGTAGTTGGCCAGCTGCTTGAGTTCTGCGTTGGTGTACTGCTTGGCCATGCCCGCCATGATGGCGTTGCCGCGACCCACGGTTTTGTTGTTTTCCACCTTGTAGGCCTTGAGCGCCACAAACAGGTAGTCGGCATGCTGGCCGCCGAGCTTGGGATAGGACGGATCGATCGGCTTGCTGAAGTCAGCGCCGTGGCAGGACGCGCAATTGGCCTTGCCCAGCAGGGCAGCAACGGCCGGGCTGGGTGTTTTGGCGGTGCGCGCTGTGGCGGCTGCGCCTTCGGTCACGCCATGCTGGGCGTAATACGCGGCCAGATCGGCAATGTCCTGGTCGTTCAGCGACTCGGCGATGCCGCGCATCGTGGGGTGTTTGCGCTCACCCTTTTTATAGGCATGCAGGGCCGCGTCAATGTACTTGGCACTCTGGCCGGAAATCATGGGGACTTTGTAGACCTCGGGGAAACTGGCTTGGTAACCCTTGATGCCATGGCAGCCAATACACATGGCATTTTTGGTTTCGCCTGCCTTGACATCACCCTTGATGTCCTGGGAATGGGCGGAAACCGTCACAAATGAGACAGCCAGGGCGAATAACGTGGTGAACAGCTTGGTCATTTTGCGCGCACAATCAGGTGAGAATTTGTTATAAAAAACAACCGCTGATTATATCTGTGCCTGCCGCGGCCCGGTCCTGCCCCGGCTTAATCACCGCAGATTCACCCATCTTCCTGTCCCTACCTCCTGTCCACCATGAAATTCCAAGGCTCCAAAAACTACGTCGCCACCCAGGACCTGATGCTTGCCGTCAACGCCTCTGCCACCCTGAAAAAGCCCCTGCTGGTCAAGGGCGAGCCCGGCACCGGCAAGACCATGCTGGCCGAGGAAGTGGCCGAAGCCTTGCAACTGCCGCTGTTGCAGTGGCACATCAAGTCCACCACCAAGGCGCAGCAGGGCCTGTATGAATACGACGCGGTGTCGCGCCTGCGCGACTCGCAGCTCGGTGACGAAAAGGTCAAGGACATCCACAACTACATCATCAAGGGCGTGCTCTGGCAGGCCTTCACGGCCGACGAGCCGGTCGCGCTGCTGATCGACGAGATCGACAAGGCCGACATCGAGTTCCCGAACGACCTGCTGCGCGAGATCGACCGCATGGAGTTCTACTGCTACGAGACACGCGAGCTGATCAAGGCCAAGCACCGGCCACTGGTCTTCATCACCTCGAACAACGAGAAAGAGCTGCCCGACGCCTTTTTGCGCCGCTGCTTTTTCCACTACATCAAGTTCCCCGATGCCGACACGATGAAGCTCATCGTCGATGTGCACTTCCCCGGCCTCAAGAAGGAACTGCTGGCCGCGGCCATGAAGACCTTTTACGACGTGCGCAACCTGCCCGGCCTGAAGAAAAAGCCGTCCACCAGCGAACTGCTGGACTGGCTCAAGCTGCTGGTGGCCGAAGACATTCCGCTGGAGGCGCTGCAAAGCAAGGAAGACAAGGTGGCCGTACCGCCGCTGGTGGGCGCGCTGCTCAAGAACGAGCAGGACGTCACGCTGTTTGAAAAGCTGGTGTTCATGCAACGCCACAACCGCTAGGCCCGGCCATGGCAAGCGATAACCGCAACCTCCTGGTCGAAGGCCTGTCCGACGCCGTCGGTTTTGTCGGCGGCGCGCTGCTCGGCTTCTGGCTGGGCCGGCTGTTCGGCCTGGACATTTTTGCCGCCGGTTACGGCAACAGCGCCATAGGCGGCATCGTGCTGGTCGGCCTGGGCGGTGGTCTGGGGCTGCAGATCGCGCGGCGCTGGCGCCGTGGGCAGGCAAAAAAGCAGGGCAAAGACACATGAGTTTTGTGCACCCCGTCATTCTTTCCGGGCGCGGCATCGAGCTGGTGCCTCTGGCGCTGGACCACGAAGCCGGCCTGCGCGCTGCGGCCGCCGACGGTGAACTGTGGAAGCTGCGGGTGACCTCGGTCCCGGAGCCGGACCAGACCCGCACCTATATTGAAGACGCGCTCAAGGCCCGCGATGCCGGCCACCGCTTCGCCTTCGCGGTGCGTGACGCGACCAGCGGCACTGTGCTGGGCAGCACCAGTTACCACGACATTTTGCCGGCCGTGAAACGCGTCGAGATTGGCTACACCTGGTACGCCGCGCGCTGCCAGCGCACCCATGTCAACACCACCTGCAAGCTGCTGATGCTCACCCACGCGTTCGAGGCCCTGGGCTGCCACGTGGTGGGCTGGCGCACCGACAATTTCAACTTCACCTCGCAGCGCGCCATCGAGCGCCTGGGCGCCAAAAAAGACGGCGTGATCCGCGGCCACGCGCTGCGGCGCGACGGCACCATCCGCGACACGGTGATGTACAGCCTGCGTGCCGGCGAGTGGCCGGAAGTGAAGGCGCAGCTGCTGTACCTGCTGGACAAGCCGCGTCCACCGAAGCAATGAAGGGAGCCCGACCATGTTGATCGACTTCTTCTACACCCTGCGTTCGGCCAAGCTGCCGGTCTCGGTCAAGGAATACCTGATGCTGCTCGAAGCGCTGCAGGCCGGCGTGGTCGGGCCCAACAGCGGCAAAGGGGAGGACGGCGAGATCGGCGAGGGCGCCTACAAGATCGACGACTTCTATTACCTGAGCCGCACCGTTCTGGTGAAGGACGAAAAACACTACGACAAGTTCGACCGCGCCTTCGCGGCTTACTTCAAGGGTGTGGAGATGATTGCCGACTTCACCAAGGATATTCCGCTCGAATGGCTGCGCAAGAACCTGGAGCTCGAACTCAGCCCCGAAGACAAGGCCAAGATCGAGAAGATGGGCTGGGACGAGCTCATGGAAACGCTAAAAAAGCGTTTCGAGGAACAGAAGGAACGCCACGAAGGCGGCAGCAAGTGGATAGGCACGGGCGGCACCTCGCCGTTTGGCGCCAACGGCTTCAACCCGCAGGGCATACGCATCGGCCAGGAAAAAAGCCGCAACAAAAGCGCGGTGAAAGTCTGGGACCAGCGCGCCTACAAGGACTACGACGACACCCAGGAGCTGGGCACGCGCAACATCAAGGTCGCGCTGCGCCGCCTGCGCAAGTTTGCGCGTGAAGGCCATGTCGAGGAACTGGACCTGGACGACACCATCAAGTCCACCGCGGCCAACGCCGGCTGGCTGGACATCAAGATGGTGCCCGAGCGCCACAACAACGTGAAGGTGCTGCTGCTGATGGACGTGGGCGGCACCATGGACGAACACATCAGCCGCGTGGAAGAACTGTTCTCCGCCACCAAGACCGAGTTCAAGCACATCGAGTTCTATTACTTCCACAACTGTGTCTATGACTTCATGTGGAAGAACAACCGGCGCCGCTTCAGCGAGAAGTTTGCGACCTGGGACATCATCCGCAAGTACAACAAGGACTACAAGCTGATCTTTGTGGGCGACGCGACCATGAGCCCGTATGAAATTTTGCAACCGGGCGGCAGCGTCGAATACAACAACGAGGAAGCCGGCGCCGAGTGGATGCAGCGGCTGACCAACGCCTTCCCGAAATTTGTCTGGATCAACCCCGAGCCGCAAGGCGTCTGGCAGTACCGCCAGAGCATCAGCGTGATCCAGCAGCTGGTGAACCAGCGCATGTACCCCTTGACCATCAAGGGGCTGGAAGAGGCGATGCGCCTGCTGTCGAAGTAACGCACGGCCTGAAGCGGCATCGCCATTCAGCGCGTGATTGGCACGGCAGCGTAAAAAGAAAATGGTGCCCTTGGCAGGAATCGGACCTGCGACCTATCCCTTAGGAGGGGATCGCTCTATCCACTGAGCTACAAAGGCAGACGCGTAGTTTAACAAGGTGAACGGGCCAGCGCCGCCGGGCCGCGCCGTGGCGGGGCATGACAGGCCATCGGGGGCGGCCGCCTGCCGGCCATCACCCGGCAACCCTCAATTGCTACTCATTTGATAGCTCCTTGCGCAGGTGGCATAAGGGCTGGAGGCCAAAAACACTTGCAAGAATGACCAGACGAGCCGTTTTCACCGCCATAGGGCGTAGCCAGGCCGGCAACCCCCTTTTTTCCTGTAATCTCCCCGCACCGGGGTGGCTTGCATCCCGATTCAGAAGATTCCGGGCATGTTTGAACAGACTTTCAAGAATATCGACGACATCCTGCACAAGGATGCGGGCTGCACCAGCGAACTCGACTACACCGAGCAGTCCTCCTGGCTGCTGTTTCTCAAATACCTGGCCGCCCTCGAAGCCGACAAGGCCGTGGAGGCCCAGCTCGACGGCAAGAAGTACAAGGCCATCCTCGATGCTGACTACCGCTGGGAAAACTGGGCCGCACCCAAAACGCCCGACGGCAAGCTGGACCACAACGCCGCGCTGGTCGGCCCCGACCTGATCGAGTTTGTGAATGGCAAGCTGTTTCCCTACCTGCACGGCTTCAAGCAGCGCGCCACCGGGCCGGACACCATCGAGTACAAGATCGGCGAGATTTTTGGCGAGATCAAAAACCGCATCCAGAGCGGTTACAACCTGCGCGAGGTGATCGACCGCGTCGATGAGCTGCGCTTCGGCACGCAGCAGGAAAAGCATGAGCTGTCGCACCTGTACGAAGCCAAGATCAAGAACATGGGCAACGCCGGGCGCAACGGTGGTGAGTACTACACACCGCGCCCGCTGATCCGCGCCATGATCCAGGTGACCGCGCCGCAGATCGGCGAACGCATTTATGACGGCGCGGTGGGGTCGGCAGGATTCCTCTGCGAAGCCTTTGACTATCTCAGCGCCAAGCCGAACCTGAGCACCCGCGACCACAAGACGCTGCAGACCAAAACCTTTTACGGCAAAGAAAAGAAGAGCCTGGCCTACGTGATTGCGATCATGAACATGATCCTGCATGGCATCGAGGCGCCCAACATCGTGCACGCCAACACGCTGGCCCTGCATACCAACGACATCCAGGACAAAGACCGCTACGAAATAGTCCTTGCCAATCCACCGTTTGGCGGCAAGGAACGCAAGGAAGTGCAGCAGAACTTCGATATCAAAACCGGTGAAACCGCCTTTCTGTTTCTGCAGCACTTCATCAAGATATTGAAAGCCGGCGGCCGCGGCGCCGTCGTCATCAAGAACACTTTTTTAAGCAACACCGACAACGCCAGCGTCAGCCTGCGCAAGCTGCTGCTCGAAAGCTGCAACCTGCACACCGTGCTCGACTGCCCCGGCGGCACCTTCCAGGGCGCGGGCGTGAAAACCGTAGTGCTGTTTTTTGTGAAGGGCTCGCCCACGCGCAAGGTCTGGTACTACCAGTTGGACCCGGGCCGCAACATGGGCAAGACCAATCCGCTCAATGACAAGGACATGGCGGAATTTGTGGCGTTGCAGAAGCGGTTCGCGGATTCGGCGCAGTCGTGGTCGGTGGACATGGCGGCGATCAGCACGCACAACTTTGACCTGTCGGTGAAGAACCCGAACGGTGGTGATGAGGTTGCGCATCGTAGCCCGCAGGACATCATGGATGAGATTGCGGCGCTGGATGGTGAGAGTGCCGATGTGTTGCAAACCATTCGCGCGCTGCTATGACAAAAGGATGGCTAACTAAATCGTTAGCTTTGATGCTCTTCGGGAGCAAACCCAACGCCTCGAATCCATCTATCAACAAAAACTGGCAGCCTTGGACGAGCTCAAAAAGTCACTGTTGCACCAGGCCTTCAGCGGGGCCTTGTGATCAAAAACCGTGCTTTTTTGAACAGGTGACTCGCCATGTGTTCAAAAACCCGCTGTTTTTAGACACATTGACTGGAACGTGATAAGAAATTGCAATTATCTATACACATTCAGCCTGAAGTGATAAGATAAATCCAGTTTCTTGTCACGTCCCAAACGAGAGGGCTGCTTTGACCGAGCTGGAGATTCCTGCAAGCGAGAGCCTGGACGTGAAGGCGGTGTGGCAAAGCCTGGCTGAGGCGCACCGCTATCTGGCCGAGCTCAAGGGCCTGTGCGAGTCCCTGCCCAACAATGCCTTGCTGCTGGACACGCTGGCGATTCAGGAGGCCAAGGACAGCTCGGAGATTGAAAACATCATAACCACCCATGATGAGTTGTTTGCCTATGACCAGAGCAGCGCCGCCTCCCCCGCCGCCAAGGAAGTCCAGAACTACCTCGCCGCCCTCAAGACCGGCTCAAGCCAGGTGCAGGCGTCCGGGCTGATCCGCCTCAGCACGGTGCTGGACGTGCAGGCCGAGGTGGAGCAGAACAATGCGGGCCTGCGCAAGCTGCCCGGCACGGTATTGAAAAACCAGGCCACCGGCGCCGTGGTGTATGAGCCGCCGCAGGATGCGCGGGTGATCAAAAAACTGATGGGCCAGTGGGTGGACTTTGTGCACGCCGATAACAAGCTGGACCCGCTGCTGCGCATGGCGATTGCCCACCACCAGTTTGAAAGCATTCACCCGTTTTACGACGGCAACGGCCGCACCGGGCGCATCCTCAACCTGCTGATCTTGCAGCGCGAGGGCCTGCTGGACTTGCCTGTGCTGTACCTGAGCCGCTACATCACCTCGACCAAAAGCCAGTACTACCAGTTGCTGCAGTCCACCCGCGACACCCACCACTGGGTGGACTGGTGTGTGTACATCGTCAGGGGCGTGGCAAAAACCGCGAAGAGCGAAATCCGCCTGGTCAAAAACCTGCGTGACCTGATCCAGACCACCAAACAGCGGCTGCGCGATGAACTGCCCAAGATTTACAGCCAGGACTTGCTGAACAACCTGTTTCGCCACCCGTACACCAAAATCGAATTTGTCGAACGGGACCTGGGCGTTTCGCGCATCACGGCGGCGAAACACCTGGATGCGCTGGCCGTGAAGGGTTTTGTGCTGAAGAAAAAAATCGGCCGCACCAATTTTTATATCAACAGCCCGCTGTTCGAGCTGCTGACCCACATCGGGCTTGACGATGAATGAAGCCGAAACCCGCGCCGAACACATCGACCCCGCGCTGACGGCCGCGGGCTGGGGCGTGGTCGACGGCAGCGCGGTGCGGCGCGAGTTTCGCATCACCGAGGGACGGCTGCAGGGCGGCGGCGTGCGCGCCAAGCCCGAGATTGCCGACTACGTGCTGGTGTACCGCAACACCAAACTCGCGGTGATTGAAGCCAAGGCCTGGGGCAAGCCACACACCGAAGGCGTGGCGCAGGCCAAGAGTTATGCCGGCAAGCTGGCGGTGCGGCACAGCTACGCCACCAATGGGCAGGTCATTTACGGCATTGACATGACCACCGGCAAAGAAGGTGACGTGGCGGCCTGGCCTGGCCCGGATGCGCTGTGGGCCCTGACCTTTGCCGAGAAAAACGCCTGGCGTGACCGTTTTTCCGCCGTGCCGTTTGAAGACCGGGGCGGCACCTGGGGCGCGCGTTATTACCAGGACAACGCGATCAACAATGTGCTGGAGGCGATTGCCCGTGGGCAGGAGCGCATTTTGCTGACGCTGGCGACCGGCACGGGCAAAACATTCATTGCCTTCCAGCTGGCATGGAAGCTGTTTCACAGCCGCTGGAACCTCAAGGACTGGAAGAGCCATGCGGAACCCACGCGCCGGCCGCGCATCCTGTTTCTGGCCGACCGCAACATCCTGGCCAACCAGGCCTACAACTCGTTTTCAGCCTTTGATGACGACGCGCTGGTGCGTATTGACCCGGCCGACATCCGCAAGAAGGGCAAGGTGCCCAAGAACGGCAGCATCTTCTTCACCATCTTCCAGACTTTCATGAGCGGCACGTCTAAAGATGGTCAGCCGTCGCCTTATTTTGGCGACTACCCGCCCGACTTTTTTGACCTGATCATCATTGACGAATGCCACCGCGGCGGCGCGAATGACGAGAGCAACTGGCGCAGCATCCTCGACTACTTTTCACCCGCCGTTCAGCTGGGGCTGACAGCCACGCCCAAGCGGCGGGACAACGTGGATACCTACGCGTACTTCGGTGAGCCGGTGTATGTGTACTCGCTCAAGGAAGGCATCAATGATGGCTTTCTAACCCCTTTCAAGGTGGTACAGATTGCGACAACGCTGGATGAATACGTTTACACCGCCGACGACACGCTGGTGGAAGGCCAGATTGAAACCGGCAAGCGCTACATGGAGACGGACTTCAACCGCATCATCGAGATCCGGCAGCGCGAGGAGTACCGCGTCAAAAAGCTGATGGGCATGATTGACCAGCGCGAAAAGACCATCGTGTTCTGCGCCACGCAAGACCATGCGCTGGCGGTGCGCGACTTGATCAACCAGAACAACAGCAGCGGCAACCCCAATTACTGCCAGCGCGTGACAGCCAATGACGGCGCGCTGGGCGAGCAGCACCTGCGCGAGTTTCAGGACAACGAAAAAACGATTCCGACCATCCTGACGACTTCGCAAAAACTTTCGACCGGCGTGGACGCGCGCAATGTCCGCAACATCGTGCTGATGCGGCCCGTCAACTCCATGATCGAGTTCAAGCAGATCATCGGCCGCGGCACGCGCCTGTATGAAGGCAAGGACTACTTCACGATTTACGACTTTGTGAAGGCGCACCAGTTGTTCTCCGACCCCGAGTGGGACGGCGAACCGATCGAACCCGCCGCGCCGCCGCCGAAGTTGCCTCGCGAGCCAGGCAACAACGGCGTTGGCGAACCGCCTCCGGCTGGCTCATCACCGCCGCCGCGCCCCCAGAAGATCAAGGTCAAGCTGGCAGACGGCAAGGTGCGCAACATCCAGAGCATGGTCGCCACCAGCTTCTGGGGGCCGGATGGCAAGCCGCTGTCGGCCGCGCAATTCATGGAAAGCCTGTTCGGCGTGTTGCCGGATTTTTTCAGGGATGAAGACGAGCTGCGCACCCTCTGGAGCGACCCGGGCACCCGCAAGGCGCTGCTGGAGGGCCTGGCAGAAAAAGGCTTCAGCAAGGCGCCGCTGGCGGAGATGCAGAAAATCATTGAAGCCGACAAGAGTGATTTGTTTGACGTGCTCGCTTACGTTGCCTTTGCCACGGCAACAGAAACCCGCACGGTACGCGCGAATCGGGCGACAGTGGCAACGCACAAACAGTTCAATGACAAACAGCAGGCGTTTGTGGACTTTGTGTTGACGCAGTATGTGCAACAGGGCGTGGACGAACTGGACACCGAGAAGCTGTCACCGCTGCTTCGGCTGCGCTACAACAACGCGATTGCAGATGCGGTGAAAGACCTGGGCGACCCGGAGCAGATCAGGCAGGTGTTTGTGGGGTTTCAAAAGCATCTGTACCAGCGAGACGTTGCCAGCCAGTAAACCGCTTCTGTTTTGATAGCTGCCAGCGCCCACTGTGTATGGGCTGGAAGCCTGAAACCCTCTGAGTTTCCCGCCTTGCAAGCGCGATGGAAAACGGCTTGACGGATCTTGTTATCAAAGCAGGACCCGCTTTCCTTTAATAAGAAAACTTCTTGTTAAAGGACATCAATTGCTCCTGTTTTAATAGCTTCTCGCGCCCGGTGCATAAGGGCTGGATGGCTAAAACGCCTGTAGACATGCCGTTTCAGGCGCATTCCCCGCCGCAGCGCACTAGCCTCATGACAAAACCTCCGGCCCGAAGGCCAGCCCGTCCAGTTTGTCGGGGTTGCGCATGATGTAGATGTTGGTGGCCTGGCCTTTGTCGTTGTAGGCGAAGGTGATGGCCGCCGCGATTTCGCCGTTCTTGCGCAGCTGGATGGCGCGGCCGCCGTTGATCTCGCAGGGCAGCCATTCGTAAGCAGCCCAGTAGCGGGCCAGCTGCGTGGCAATGAGCGTGAGCACGCTGCCCTTGCCCTGCACCACGCCTTCAATGGAGCTGACCTTGCCGCCGCTGTCGGCGCACAGGGCGATGTCGTCCGACAGCAGGCTGGCGAGCGACTCGGTGCTGCCGGCGATGATGGCTTCGCGGAAGGCGGCGAGCAGGCCGTCCTGCACCTGGGGCGGCGTCACGTGCCGCACCTTGCCCTGGGCAATGCTGATGCTGGCGCGCGAGACCAGCTTGCGGCAGGCAGCTTCTTCCATGTCCAGCATCTCCGCCACTTCGGCGTACGGCGTTTCAAAAATCTCGTGCAGCAGGTAAGCGGCGCGCTCCCTGGGCGTGAGCCGCTCCAGCAGCAGCAAGAAAGCCATGCTCAGCGACGAGGCCAGCATGGCCTGCGTTTCGGGCGTGTCTTCGGTGCGGGTCTGAATCGGTTCTGGCAGCCAGGTGCCGACGTAGTCGACCCGGCTGCGCTGGGCGTCGCGCAGCATGTCGATGCAGTGCCGCGTGCAGAGCGTGGTGAGCCAGGCCGCCGGCGTGGCAATGCCGGCGTGGTCGGCTGCCTGCCATTTGATGAAGACATCCTGCACGGCGTCTTCGGCATCGGCCCGTGAACCGAGAATGCGGTAGGCCAGGCCGAACAAATGCCTGCGCCTTTCTTCAAAGACGGCGGTGGGGTCAATGGTGCTCATGCTGCGCGTCTCGGGTTTACTCAGTGTGCCGAGACCTGGAGGCGATTCCAGAGGTTGATCATGCCGATGGTAGCGGTCAGTGCGCCGATCTGCTTGTCGGTGAAAGAGGCACGTAGCCGGCCGCGCAGGCTGGCGTAGTCGGTCTGGGGGTTGAGCACGGTCAGGGCTTCCGTCCAGGCCAGTGCGGCTTTCTCGGCTTCGCTGAAGTCGCTCACATGCGCCCAGACAACGAGGCGGTCCAGCCTGTCGCTGGTTTCGCCGTCCTGCCGGGCTTCGCGGGTATGCATCTTGACGCAGAAGGCGCAGCCGTTGATCTGCGAGGCGCGCAGGTGCACCAGGTGGTGAAGTTTTTTGTCCAGGTCCAGATCGCTGACGACTTCATGCACCTTGAGCAGGGCGGGAAAGACTTCAGGGACAACGAGGTCGAAACGTACGGGAGCGGTGCTGGCAACGGCGGTAGCAGTCATGGTGTTTCCTTTAAAAACTGGAGGTGACACCGTATTGACGATTCAGCTTTCCGGTTTGTGACGCGAGGCCTGAAATAAAAAGCCTGAAACCACAAAAATTCAGGCCATGGCAACACCACACGCGACGCGCTGGCCCGGTAGGGGCGACGTATCCGCCATCAATCGCTACGTTTTTGATAGCTGCTTGCGACCACGCAACAAGGGCTGCAACCCTGAAAGACTTGCAAGCCCCACGACCCGCGCCGCCAGGCCCTCAATCCCGCTTGGCCCACTCCACAAACTCGGGCGCGTAACCGCGGGACTTCAAAAAGTCGGCCAGGGCATAACCGGTGCCGGCCGGCCAGCACTTGACGTCTTCGTGGGCATACAGCCGGTAGTCCACCAGCTCCGGGGAGAGTTTGACTTCGCCATGGCCGACGGCGCTGTAGGCAATGATGATCTGGTTCATGCGTTGGAAGTCGTAGACGCCGATCAGCTTGAGGTCGGTCACGTCGAGGCTGGTTTCCTCCTTGATCTCGCGGGTGATGCCGCCTTCGGGTGTTTCGCCGGCCTCCATGAAACCGGTGATCAGCGCGTACATCTTGCCGGACCAGGCGGCGTTGCGCGCCAGCAGGATCTTGCCCTGGTGTTCGATGACCGCGGCCAGCACCGGCACCGGGTTGTTCCAGTGGGTGTAGTCGCAGGCCGGGCAGCGCAGGCGCACGGTTTCGCCGCTGTCTTCCAGCTGGGAAATCATCGCCAGCGGGGTGGCGCAGCTGGGGCAAAACTTGAATTCCTGGCTCATGGCATGCAGACCTTTTTGCTTCTTTTTTGATAGCTGCTTGCGCCCATGGAACAAGGGCAACAGCCACTTTTTACAGACAAAACCTGGCTAACCCGTCCGCCCTGAGCCCGGACGGTGACGGCATCAGGCCGGAAACACGCCGGTCGACAGATAACGGTCACCGCGGTCGCAGACGATGAACACGATCACCGCGTTCTCGACGGTTTTGGCAATCTCCTGCGCCACCCAGCAGGCGCCGGCGGCGGAGATGCCGGCGAAGATGCCCTCTTCGCGCGCCAGCCGGCGGCACATGTCTTCGGCGTCGAGCTGGCTCACCAGCACGGTGTCGTCGATATGGCTGGGGTCGTAAATCTTCGGCATGTAGGCCTCGGGCCACTTGCGGATGCCGGGAATGCGCGAGCCTTCGCTCGGCTGCGCGCCGATGATGCGGATCGCCGGGTTTTTCTCTTTCAGGAAACGCGACACGCCGGTGATGGTGCCGGTGGTGCCCATGGCGCTGACGAAGTGCGTGACCTTGCCGGCCGTGTCGGCCCAGATTTCGGGACCGGTGGTCTCGTAGTGGATGCGCGGGTTGTCCTGGTTGGCAAACTGGTCCAGCACCCTGCCCTTGCCGTCTTTGGCCATCTGGTCGGCCAGGTCGCGGGCGTGTTCCATGCCGCCGCTTTTGGGCGTGAGGATCAGCTCGGCGCCAAAGGCCTTCATGGTCTGCGCGCGTTCAATCGACAGGTCCTCCGGCATGATCAGCACCATGCGGTAACCCTTGATGGCCGCGGCCATGGCCAGCGCAATGCCGGTGTTGCCGGAGGTGGCCTCGATCAGCGTGTCGCCGGGCTGAATCTCGCCGCGCTCCTCGGCGCGCTTGATCATGGACAGCGCGGGCCGGTCTTTCACTGAACCGGCGGGGTTGTTGCCTTCGAGTTTGCCGAGGACCACGTTGTGGCGTTGGATGTTGGCTTGGGACTGGATGCGTTGCAGCGCCACCAGGGGCGTTTTGCCAATGGCGTCTTCGATGGTCGGATAATTCATACCCTGCACTGTGCCATAATTTGCCTCTTTGCTTCTTCC
>ERZ1292640.1817-Hain-H43-02um-R1-1817-length-17476-cov-5_pt1 | contig 17476 bp, 16 predicted proteins | sample MGYA00564404_ERZ1292640 | MGnify/ENA primary metagenome ERZ1292640 (study PRJEB36523, sample SAMEA6512636) | groundwater metagenome | collected 2019-01-08 | study: AquaDiva: Metagenomics assemblies of 32 groundwater samples
GGAGGGTACTGCGTGCAGCTGGCCGCAGTAATACCGGGGCTGGAATTCATCCAATACGACGATAAAGCCGGAGTGGGCGGTTTTATGTCGTCCTTATATACTTTTGGCCTGGCGCTCACCGGCATCTCGGCCCTTTTGGTGATAGTATATTCCTCCGTTCTTTATATGACGTCGGGGGGCGAAAGCAGAACCGCAGACGCTAAGAAAAAAATACAGGGCGCTCTGTTGGGACTGGCCATTGCTTTTTTGTCTTATCTGATACTAAGAACCATCAATCCTGACTTGGTCAAAACTTTGGATTTAACGCGAAATTTCACTCCGATAACTCTACAGCCGCCTTCGGGGGAAACCGGAACTTTTAAACCCCAAGCGGGGAGTGGGGCTGGAAAACACGACGTAGGTCTGGGAGGGGACTGTCAGAGTCAGGCGGATTGTTCTTTGGCTCCGGTGGCTCTGGAATGTTTAACCCCGACTCCACCCCTTGAAGCTTACGGAAAATGTCTTACGCCTCGTACTACCGTTAAGCCCCCCGCCGCAGGACTTTATGCCTGTAATCCGGCTAAGGGTAATGCCGATTGTAGTGGTATAGCCGGAACAATATGTACCAAACCGGAAGGATATGCCCAAGCCATGTGTCTGCGCCCTGGAGATATAATTCCGCCCAAAAATACCGTTACAATTCCTCCTTCTCCCAGCGGAACACTTAAACTAAAGGGCGCTGTCTGCGATCCTTTCATACCTAACGCTTGTGCCAGTGGAAAATGTTCTCTCTCTTTGGGTTCGAATAAAGCAACTTGCCAATAAACAATATGGAATTTTTTCGTCAAAACAGAAAAATAATATTAATAGCTCTCGGGGCTATAGTGATAATAAGCCTGATATATTTCTTTTGGCCGTCTACAGCGACTCCACCGCCTACCGGACAAATTAATCTCCCGTCTTACGTGGGGCCGGCCGAAGTAGTCCCATCCGGCGAGGAGGCCGAGTTTGAAGCAACCCAAAAAGTTTATGAAGAGGGTATAAAAACTTCCCTGGAAGACCGGCTGGTGCAAATTACCAATTTCCCCACCATTTCTCCTTCGCTGGATAAAAACGAAAGTAAAATAATATATTACAAAAAAGACGGGGGAGATATGATGTCCTCCGACCTCAACGGTAAAAATCAGGAAAAGATATCACACATAACCATTATCGGCCTGCTCAACGCCATCTGGTCCCCGGTTCGCGACCGCGCCGCCGTATTTTATTTGGACCAGGATATTTTGAAGAGTTTTATCCAGGTTGGAACATCCAGCATCTCGGTTCTGCCGCAGGATATTAAAGATTTTTCCTGGGCGCCCGACGGACGTTCAGCGCTTTATACCCTGCGGCGGGGTAGTCTGCTGGACTTTTCCGTATCCGATTCCTCCGGCAGAAACCCTAAAGTAATTTACTCAACCCCGCTCTATGATTCCCTGGCAAGTTTTATTACCTCGGATAAAATTGCTCTGCAGTCGGCTCCCTCGGGACTGGTAGAGGGTAGTTTATTTACTTTCTCCCGTTCAAACAGCCTATTGAGTAAGGTAAAAAGCGGAGTTTTGGGTATGACTTCCCTGTGGTCTCCTGACGGGTCCCATTTTGTCATGAGCAGATTTGATCCAACCAGCCGGTCTTCAATGCTTTCGGTGTACAACTCCGCCGGAGGCGAGGTATTTATTACCGAGCTGGCCGGCACAACTTACAAATGTGTCTGGGCATCCAACCAGGAGGTGGCCTGCGCCATACCGCGCATAGTTTCTTTTGGAAATATTTGGCCGGATGATTACCTGAAAGGTGGTTTCCGTACTAAAGACCAGGTAGTCCAGATAAATGTGGTAAAAAAAGAGATTTACGGCGTATTCAGCGAGCCGGTTTTTGATATGTCTGACTTAATCATCACTAAAAACCAAGAATATCTGTTCTGGATTAACCGCTCCGACGGGACTTTGTGGAGCCTCAAACTCAAATAACAAAAATCCCTCCAATGACTGTCGGGGGGATTTTTTATATCAATAAGTTTTATTTAAGGAAGAGGCTTTATAACCACCCTTCTTTCCGGCTCATCTCCGATTGATTCGGTGGTTATATCCGGATATTCGGCCAGGAGCATGTGTATTATTCTCCTCTCAAAAGAAGACATCGGCCTTAAAGGAACCGGTTTTTTATATAGCCTGACCTCGTGTGCGGCCGATTTTACATCCTGTTTAAGATCTTCCAATTTTTTTACCCGATAGTCATTAATATCCAGGCTGAAATTTTCCTCCTCCAGCGATTCCTTCTTCACCATCTTTTTAATCAAATGTTCCATCGCCACCAAATTATTGCCACGCTCTCCAATTAGCATATTGGCATCATTGTTCATCCGGATACAAAATCTCTTAGCCATCCCCTGATGCATATCTATGGAGTCTAAAAAATCACCGAACCCCATGTGTTCGATGAAACTTTTTATGCAATTTTTAACTATATCCGTATCCATGACTATAATTTACCCCGTTAGAAATTCTTTGTGCTCTTTCTTAATAGTAAGATTTTCTTTTATTTGAGTATGTTTTTTTAAATGGGTTACTGCTGACCAGATTTCTAACGGGGCTTATCTTTCCAAATTATTTCCTGCAGAATACCAACAATATTAAAAATTGTCCAGTAGAGAATCAGGGCTGCCGGAAACGTATAAGACCAGACCAGAACCAGAACCGGCAAAACATAGAGAGTTTGTTTTTGCAGCATATTGTTAAAACTCTTACTGTTATCCGATTTATCACCGGCCACCGGGGGTTTCATCGTCATTTTTATCTGCACAAATTGGCTTACGGCGGCCACAACTCCCAAATAGAGGTTGCCTTTAGACAAATCAAGAATACCGAAACTTATCGGGCTGATAATCTCAGGAATTTTTATAAAAGAATAAATAAACTCACTCTTCACCTCCCCAATTTTCTGCAGAACCTGAAATAGAGCTATCAGGAGGGGAAGTTGAATTAGCATAACCAGACACCCCGAAAAGGGGTTGGTTTGGTGTTTGGCATATAATTCCATTAGCGCCTTGCTTTGCCCTTCCCGGTCATTCTTAAATCTCTCTTGTATCTTTTTTATTTCCGGCTGTATTAAGGTCAGTTTTTTCTGAGAGTCCCGGGCTTTTAAAAACAGGGGAATTAGAATAATTCTAATAAGTAGGGTAAAGATAACTATCGCCAGCCCTAAATCCTGCCAAGGCAGACTGTTGTATAAAAAAATAAGTCCGTTCAGAAGCGGTTTCCATAAGACAGTGTCATAAATTGTTATAAATATTTTCATTTTTATTCTTTTACAGTAATTGGGTCATACCCTCCTCCGGACCAGGGATTACATCTTATAATTCTAGAGCATGAGACCATAACACCTTTTAAAAGTCCATATTGACGTACTGACTCAAGGGCGTAATCTGAACAAGAAGGATAAAATCTGCATCTGCTTCTTATAAAAAAAATATTTAAAAATCCATGATCCGGTGAAAGAGTCAGTTGATATATCTTTATAAGAAAAATTGGAAATTTATTTAGGTATTTTTTCATATAAGGCAAACAGCTCTTTATAAAAATCTTTTCTTAAAACAGTAGCCGCCGGCTTTTTTACTAAAACCGCCAAATCAACTCCTCCTGTCCGGACATCTTGCTTTCTAATCCATTCCCGCATTCTGCGACGCAATCTGTTTCTTATCACCGCTTTCTTACTGACAGTTTTGGACACCACAAGCAATAGCCGACCTCTGCCCGCTGCCCTGTTTTTATAGATTACTTTAAAAAATGAGTTTTCGAGCGGCCGTCCCTTCCTGAGAAGCTCTTTTATATCCTGCTCGGATCGCAAAGAAATCAGGCGGTTCATACTGAAATCTTTTTTCTGCCCTTAGCCCGGCGGCGGGATAAAACCTTTCGTCCCGAGGGCTGTTTCATCCTTTTTAAAAAACCGTGAGTCCTGGTTCTTTTTCTCTTGGAAGGTTGGTAAGTTATAGACATTTTTGTAATCCCTCCTATCTTTCCATAATTTTGTCTTACTATTGGTAGGACAATGCCCAGTTGGAAAGATAGGAGGGTAAATTAATAATTATTAACAGATCATCAACACCATATCCACACTTATCTCATTTAATTGTTTTATCTTTGTCGTTGTATAATAGATATACTTATTTAAACGTATCGGCGAGTTTAGGGTTATAGAACTGATTATATGGAAAAACACGAATTATGGCAAGCCGCCCTGGCAAAAATAGAAATGGACTTATCCAGGCCCAGTTTTTTAACCTGGTTTCAGGATACCGGCATTATGGAGACGGATGGAGGAGTAGCTACTGTTTTTGTACCTAATAACTTCGCTAAGGAATGGCTTCAAAATAAATATCACAAGTCTATTTTACATGCTTTGAGAGAGATATCCTCGGACATAAAGGAAATAAATTATGTCATAGCTAAAACAGAAAACGTTAAAAAACAGGCCTTTTCCAAAGATTCTGTCCTTAAAAAGAAAAAAATATCTACTATCTCCGCATCGGGTCTGGATGATCCTTCGGTGATGAAGGATTTGATTGTGGACCCGGAAACCAACTTAAACCCCAGATATACCTTTGATAATTTTGTAGTTGGCTCTTTTAACGAACTGGCTTATGCCGCCGCCCAATCTATCATTAAAAACTTAGGCACAAGTTATAACCCCTTATTTATATATGGAGGGGTTGGTTTGGGTAAAACCCATCTGATACAGGCCATCGGAAACGAGGTGCTTAAAAACAACAATTCCTTAAAAGTCCGTTATGTTCCTTCTGAAAAATTTATGGGGGAAATAGTTGACGCCTTGCGTAATCAGGAAATGGGAAAACTTAGGGAAAAATACCGTACTATAGACCTTTTAATCATGGATGACGTCCAATTTATAGCCCGGACTGAAAAAATGCAGGAGGAATTTTTTCATACTTTCAATTCCTTATACGAAAAAAATAAACAGATTATAATTTCATCCGACCGTCCTCCTCAATCTATTGCCACTCTGGAGGAGCGCTTAAAATCAAGATTTCAAGGGGGTATGATAGCTGATGTGGGCTTACCCGATTTTGAAACCCGTTTATTAATATTAAAAACTAAAATCGGCAACAAAAATATATCTATTCCGGAAGAAGTTTTAATTTTTATATCCGAGAGCACTAAGACCAATATAAGGGAGCTGGAGGGTAATCTGAACAGGGTTATAATGGCCTCCAATCTTTCCAATACCCCCATTAATATAGATGTTGCCAAAAAAATAATATCCACTAATCAAAATGATTCTAAAAAGTTTATTTCAGTTAAAAAAATATTAAAATGTGTCTCTGAATTTTATGATATTGAAGAAAAAGAATTTCTTAACCGATCTCGTAAAAAAGATGTGGTAAAACCCCGGCAAATTGCCATGTATTTAATGAGAGAGGAGTTAAAAATTTCTTTCCCGTCCATTGGGGAAAGATTTGGGGGAAGGGACCACACTACGGCTATTCACTCCTGTGAAAAAATTGGGCAAGAGTTGAAGATAAACTCTGAATTAGAAGAGGAAATCAGAGCAATAAAAGATAAAATTTTTTCCTGTTAACTTTTTATCAACATCTTTTCATTTATTTTAAACAGCTAATCAACACCTTATTTAAAGATAAAACTGCTGATATATAAATTATTTTTTAATCTTATCTACAACTAATTAGTCTATAATAATAACTATAACAATATTATTTAATATATTATTATAGTTATACATATACTTTTGTGAAATTTTCCTGTTTAAAAGAAAAAATAGAAAAAGCTTTAATTATTGCCGAAAGATTCAGTGGTAAGAATTTAACCTTACCCATATTATCCAATATTCTTTTGGAAACTTATGATAATTTTATAAGAATTACCGCCACTAATTTAGAACATGCTGTCCAGATAAATATACCCGGGAAAGTTCATCGGGAGGGTAAAATTTCAGTTCCGGCTAAAATTATAAGTTCTTTGGTTCAATCTATTAAAGAGGATAAAATAGATCTGGAGGAAAAACAGGGTAATTTATTATTAAGTACTGAAAATAAAGATATAAAAATAAACGGAATATCCGGTGAAGATTTTCCTTTAATACCGGCTGTAAAAAAACAGCAAGGTTTTAAAATAAATGGGCTTAATTTAAGGACGGCGATAGAAAAAGTAATACCGGCTGTATCTATATCTGATTTTAAACCGGAATTTACAGGTATATTTTTTAAAATTATTAATAAAGAATTAAAAATAGTAGCTACGGATACTTTTAGATTGGCTGAATATAAATTAGAAATAGATAATAAAAATAATAATTTTTCTTTTATAATTCCTTATCAAATGATGCAGGAATTAATAAGAATAATTTCTACCGACGAAGAAATTAAAATATCATATGGAGAAAATCAGGTATTGTTTGAAATAGGAGATATAAAAATAACCTCCAGAATAATAGAAGGTTTGTTTCCTGATTATGAAAATATAATTCCTAAAAACTTTGAAAATACGTCTTTTATAATCAAAAATCAATTTAAGGATTCTGTTAAGACTTCAGCCATATTTACCTCCAAAATTATGGAAGTATCTTTAAAAATAAGAAATAAACAATTAGAAATAAAATCTGGTAATCAGGATGTAGGGGAATATAAAAATATAATAGCCATACACACTTCTAATCCGGATAATGAAATGAAAGTAAGTTTTAATTATAAATATCTCCTGGACGGACTTAATTCTTTAGATGAAGAAGAAATATTTTTTGGCTGTAATTCTGAAAATTCTCCCTCTTTATTTCATAATAAATCCGATCAATATTTTCTTTATATTCTGATGCCTATAAAAATATCTTAAAATAAGGCAATTTGTTTTTAAGATAAAGGTTCAAAATAAAGGGTTTAATACCCTTTATTTTGTTAAGGTTATATTTTTTTCTTCAACATTTTCATTACCAACTGTGTCATAACAACCCCTTTAAAAATATAATCACCCGGAGCCAGCTTGTTTTTTAAAGGGAAATAATTGTTTCCGGCCGGGACGGAAGTTTTTGAATCATAAAGTTCGTTGTTTATAAACAACGATAATTCTTTGATAGGATAAATTGAGCTTATGTTTAGCACAATCCGGACCAAGTTTTCCGAAGATTGTATATTATTTGAAAGATTTGTAAAACTTATTTTTGGTTTTTTATCCGGCGAGTGTAGGTCGTCAAAACCAATCGGCTCTTTTTTTTGAATTAAATAATTTGTATTAAGCCATCTGTCTATACTTTCCTGCCAATTTTTATATTGGGCGTCATTAAACGGATTTGAAGGGGGGAGACCCTGCGGATCCGATTTATTTATATAAGCCAGGATGGATTTTATCTTGCCGAAGCTGGTCTCTTCTATCAAATCCGGAGGAGTAAATTCAGTGGCAATTTTACCCGAAATCTTATCTATTTTAGTAATTGGACCATCTCGATATATTCCCCTTAAGGCCGGTTTTTCAGATAAATTTTTTTCAGGAGGCGTAAAACTTTCTTTGGGGGTGTCTTTTAAAGCAAATTCCATAAATTTATGCCACATAGGCCCTGCTATTATTACCGAAAGAGAAGTCATGGATTGGTTATTGTTGTTGCCTGACCATACTCCGACAGTCAGCGAGGGGGTATAGCCGACAACCCAACCGTCACGGGAGTCTTGCGTCGTACCTGTTTTTACCGCCACTTGTCTGTCCGGAAAATAGAGGGAACTTCGGGGACTGAAAACAGGTACCCGGGCGTCGTTGTCTGATAAAATATTATTTATATTCCTGGCAACTTCCGTATCTAAGACCGGAAATGAATAATCAATATATTCTTCCAGAACTTCTTTTTTAGAATTTTCTATTTTAAGTATGGGGGTTTTGGTATGCAGTATTCCTTCCTGAGAAAAAACGCCGAAGGCCGAGGTCATTTCTAATAAAGTAACTTCAGCTCCTCCTAAAACCAAGGACAATCCGTATCTTTCCGGATCTTTTAGAGAAGTTATTCCTAAATCCGCCGCTGTTTTTATGGAATCATTAATGCCCGCCAAATAAAGTAGTTTAACTGAAGGTATGTTAAGACTTTGGGCTAAAGACTGTTTCAAACTGACCGGTCCGCGGGTTTTTAAATCATAATCTCGCGGATGGTAGCAATCTCCGGGACCCTTAGGATCTTTCTCTAAACTCCCGTCTGACGGACAGTTTGGGTTAAATTCGGTAAAGGTATCAAAAAGAATTGTTTCCGGAGTGTAGCCTTTTTTAAAAGCGGTGGCGTAGACAAAAGGTTTAAAAGCTGACCCTGGCTGGCGCAGGCGGTTGGCGGTATTTACCTGGGGATCAAAAAGACAATTTACGCCGGGTGAGCATCCTTTTGGTAAGGGATCAGCCCAGTAATCCTGTGATCCCACCATAGACAATAATTGGCCGGTTTTAGGGTCTATGGCTACTAAAGCGGCATTATATCCTTTGACGCTGGTACGGTTGGCCTCCACCCCTTCTTTTATTATTTTTTCAGCCTCGGTTTGGAGTTTCCAGTCCAGAGTGGTGATTACGTTTAGACCGCCTCTCTCCACCATTTCCTGTCCGTATTTTTGTTCCAGATATTCTTTTACAAACATTACAAAATGGGGCGCGCGCATCGCCTGTTTGGGAGATTGAAAAATTAGAGGAGTGTTTAGAGCTGTTTCTTTTTCTTCTTTGGTTATGAAATTAGCTTCCATCATTCTGTCCAAAATCCAACGGGATCTTTTTATAAGCTCGTCTTTATGCGAGCCGTAAGGTGAAAAATAAGTCGGAGCTTTGGGTAGGGCCGCCAGAGTGACAGCCTCAATAAGATTTAAATCAACCGCTTTTTTATTGAAATAAGTCTGGGCAGCGGAGCCTATCCCGTAAGCGTTGGAGCCGTAAGGTATCTGATTGAGATACATAGCCAGGATATCATTTTTGCCGTATTGTTTTTCCAAAAGTAGAGCCAAAATCCATTCCCGTATCTTGCGCCGGAAAGTTTTCTCCGGACCCAAAAGCGTCCCCTTAATAAGTTGTTGGGTAATAGTAGACCCTCCTTGCGAAAGACTGCCGCTTTTTAGATTGGCCAGAACGGCCCGTAGTATTCCCCGAAAATCAAGACCGGAATGACTGTAGAAATTAATATCTTCGGCGGCCAGAGTGGCGTTTTTGACCTGCGACGGTATTTCTTGGAAAGGAATTACCGTTCTTTTTTCTTCTCCGTGGACTTCATAAAGCAGCACTTGGCCGGTACGGTCATAAAGCTTGGTTGATTCGGCCACCGTTCTTTCGGTTATCCTTTCCGGATGGGGTAAGTCTTTTAACAAAGAATAAGCTCCCCAAACCCCTCCTGTGAACAGTAAAAAAACGGCTATAATAGCGAGTTTAATATGCTTTTTTTGTTTTTTCATATAGATATATATTTAAGCACAAAAATAACTTTTTTTCCAGTCCGACAATTTTACCTCGTTCTTATTATGTGCTATATTTCGGATATGAAGCTGTCTGTTGATTCAGAAATATTTACCCGGTGTGTTGCCGATATAATACCCAAAGATACTTTGGAGAGTGTTTTAGCGCAGAATAAAAATCTACGAATAAAACACGGGATTGATGCCACTTCTCCCTTTCTGCATCTGGGACATGCCGCCAATTTATGGAAACTGCGGTCTTTGCAGGAGGCGGGACACAAAGCGGTAATTTTGCTTGGAGATTTTACAACTAAAATAGGGGACCCGACGGGACGCACCAAATCCAGACCCGTTCTTTCAGATAAAGAAATATCCGCCAATATAAAAAGTATAAAAGGGCAGATAGAACATATTTTATTAACCGACCCCGAAGTTTACGAAGTAAGGCAAAACTCGGAATGGTTCTCTAAAATGAAAACCGCCGAGTTTTTAGGATTGGTTTCCACCGTCACTCATGCCCGCCTGATAGAGAGAGATATGTTTCAGGAAAGGATAAAGAAAGGACTAGAAATAAACATGGCTGAGATTCTGTATCCTATTTTACAGGGATATGATTCGGTTATGCTTGGGTCGGATATGACTATTATAGGTTCTGACCAGATTTTTAATGAGCACTTGGGACGTTTTTTCCAGGAAAGATTCGGACATACACCGCAGATCATTATGGGGCTGGAAATTATCCCGGGCCTGGACGGGGGAGAAAAAATGTCAAAGTCGGCCAATAATTTTATAGGGCTCTTGGATTCTCCGACGGATAAATTTGGCAAAGCCATGAGACTACCGGATAACCTGATAATTCCTTATCTGAAAGCGTATACGGACGTATCTATGACCAAAATAAAAGAGATTGAAAAAACTTTGCAAAACGGAGGTAATCCGATGGAGGCCAAGTTTTTTTGGGCCGAACGCCTGGCGGCCAGATATCATGGAGATAAAATAGCCATCCAGGAAAAAGAAAATTTTATAAATATTTTCTCTGAGAAAAAAACACCTCTGGATATCCCGGTGTTGAAAGTAGAAAAATCCGTATGGGCTCCCGTCGAGCTGTTGGTTGAAACCGGATTGGCCGGGTCCAAGTCTGAAGCCAGGCGTCTTTTAAAACAAAAATCCGTGGATATAAACGGGGAAACTTTAAATGGAGAAGAAAAACAGATAACTCTCGGACAAGATGCTCTTATACAGGTCGGCAAAAGGAAGTTTGTCAGAATAAAAGTAGAATAAATAAAAACTCCCGCCGCGGCGGGAGTTTTTATTTATTCTTCATCATCATTGCTCATGTCCTTGTCTTCCTCCTCTAAATCTTCAAAGTCATCCTGAGGAAGCAGGGGGTATCCTTCATCTGAATCGTCGGTGGCGGCATCGGGGTCTGTACCTCCCACTTTAGATAAAACATCATCTTGGTCTTTTGAAGTCATAAATAGATTTATAGATAATGGCTCTATCGACCTTTTTAGAGAACTCTGTTCTCCTATTTAAATTAAAAGTCTCTCTCTCTATATATACAGGTTAAGGCTACGGCAATAGCATCGAACACATCATCGCGCATCTTTAGCTCAACCGTCTCAGGGAAGATAAATCTCACCATTTTTTTGAGCTGTTCCTTGTCGGCGGTGCCGTCCCCGGTAATGTTTTTCTTAATCTCAAGAGGAGTATACTCATAGACGTTAAGGCGCGCAAGAGTAGTTGTCAACAGCACCACTCCCCGCGCCTCGGCCACCGCCAGGGCGGTTTTTCGGTTTTTAGCAAAGAAAAGCCGCTCTATAGAGAGCGCGTCCGGTTTAAAGCGCTTAATTAAGGATGTAAGCCCCGAATGTACTTCTTGGAGACGGCTACAAGTATCGGCTGATTTTATATCAATAAGGCCGGCTTCCTGTAGCTGGGGATTTTGTCTGCTGCCTCTCACCAAGGCATAGCCCATACAAACCGTTCCGGGGTCAATACCGAGAATTATCACGCTAGTGACAAGTTAACTAGCGACAAGCGACATGGAGAAATCATATTCTGTATTTCCTTGTCACTTGTTACTTGTCACTTGTTGCTAAATTTGTATATACTTCCTGCACATCGTCCTGATCATGCAGCGTTTCAACCAGTTTCTCTATAGCCTCTTTATGTTCGGCCGAAAGGTTGGTCTCGGATTTCGGTTTGAAATCATGCCCGACCGCCGCTATTTTTAGTCCGGCTTTTTCCAAATTTTTACGGACCTTTTCCAGGTCGCCGAAATGGGTCTCTATCAGCCAGCCGCTTTCCGTCTTTTTAAAATCCTCGGCTCCCGACTCTATTATTATTTCCTCCGTTTTTTCCGGATTAGGAGCGATACTGTCAGAAACTTCTATCATGCCTACTTTCTCAAAATTCCAGGAAAGCGACCCCTGCTCGGCCAGTTTACCTCCCAGGGAGTTTAAAATTATTTTTACTTCGCCCAACGTCCTGTTTTTGTTGTCCGAGATGCCTTCTATTATGATTGAAGACCCGCCCGGTCCCAGTGCCTCATAAATAAACTCATGCAAATCCTCGGGGTTGTCCGCACCCGCGGCCTTCTGGACGGCTCTTTCTATATTATCTTTGGGCAGGCCAAAAGTCCGCGCCCGCTCAATGGCCGAGCGTAGCCGTACATTCATATCCGGGTTTCCCCCTCCGACTTTAGCCGCTACGGATATTTCCCGGGCCAGTTTGGAAAAAACCTTACCTCTTTTGGCGTCGGTTAAAGCTTTTTTGTGTTTTATTTGGGACCACTTGGAATGTCCGGACATAAAGAAAAATTAAGTAAGCAGTGTCTTCTGCGCTACCGGCGACTTTAATCCCAAATGCTGATACGCTCTCTCCGTGGCCATTCTTCCCCTAGGAGTTCTCTCCAGAAACCCCAGCTGCATCAGATAGGGCTCATAAACTTCTTCAATCGCATCTTCTTCCTCGGCCGCCGCCGCCGCCAAGGATTGGATGCCCACCGGACCGCCGCTAAATTTCTTTATGATTACTTCCAATATCCTTCTGTCCATAGGCTCCAACCCCAGGGCATCTATCTCCATGAGATCCAACGCCTGTCGGGCATAGGTTTCGTTTATAGTCCCGGTACCGTGCACTTGGGCATAATCCCGCGCCCGCTTTAAAAGTCTGTTGGCCGCCCGGGGAGTGAAGCGGGATGACTGGGCCAGCATTTGTACCGCTCCCGGAGTTATACCCACGCTCAAAAGATTGGCCGAGCGGTTTATGATTTTTTCTATGTCTTCATTGTTATAAAAATCGAGTCTGAAAACTCCGCCGAAGCGCGAGCGCAAGGGGCTAGAAAGCAGGGCGGTGCGGGTGGTGGCGGCAATCAAGGTAAAAGGAGGGAGCTCAATTTGGATGGTCCGGGCCGAAGGACCCTTGCCGATTATGATATCCAGAGTCCGGGATTCCATAGCCGGATACAGGACCTCCTCAATCATTTTGTTCAGGCGGTGCGCCTCGTCTATAAACAAAATATCCCGCGGCAGGAGATTAGTGAGGATGGAGGCCAGATCGCCCACGCGCTCAATGGCGGGACCCGAGGTCACCCGGATGTTGGTATTCATCTCGCGGGCGAGCAGGTGGGCCATACTGGTCTTACCAAGTCCCGCCGGGCCACTCAAAAGCACGTGCTCTACCGGCTCATTTCTCTTTTTGGCCGCCTCAATCAGTATTTTGAGGTTCTTTTTAAGGAGATTTTGACCTATATACTCATCCCAAGTTTTGGGACGCAAAGTCAAATTCATCACCTTATCTTCCGGATCCTTGTCGACAACCAAAACCTGCTTATTTGACAAATTCATTTTTATCTGATATAATGCTAATTAAAGATTGACCCAGTAATACAACCTCGGCTATGCTAGCCTATAGGCATTTGATAACGGACTTTTTAAATCTACTGGGTCAATTTACAAGTTACCTTAAGTATTAACTACGGGGCTAGCCAGGAAATGCCTATGCCGAGGTTGATATACTGGGTTGACAAAAACCCCATTTACTCGGAAAATCTACTTTATGGTTAACGTGGTTCAATAGGAGGGGACAAACCCCTCTTTTGCTTGCCCGTGTCATAAATCATCATGACGGGGATTGTTTTTTACAAAAAGAGCATTTCCATTGCCTCTTGAGGCCATGGGCAATTAAGGCATGAAAACCTTAATGGGGATTTTTAAACCAGGGCAGGGTGGTTTCTCGACTTGTCGCGCTTACTGACCTGTGCCTGGAAGAAATCCTAACCTCCGTGTTCCCGAACCGGAGTAATTGCCCATGACCTCGGGAGGCAATTTTTAATGGTTCGACTGGCTCACCATATATTTATCCTGAGCTTGTCGAAGGATTACCCGACCGCTTTTTCCACTTCGCTGAAATCCGTAATGCCGGCCAATATTTTAAGCAAGCCGTCCTGTCGCATATTAATCTGCCCTTGATTCAAAGCTTCTTTTTGTATTTCAAACTCGGAGGGAGACTTCAAAATAAGCTGCTCTATTTTTTCGTCTATCATAATTATCTCATAAATACCGATTCTTCCCTTATAGCCCCCGGTGCATTTTTCGCACCCGTCTCCCGAGCTTTCAAAAATTTTCCATTCTTCCGGTTTGGGAGTGGGGATTCCTTGGGGAAAGCCGGCCAATTCTTTGGCTATTTTTTCTTTGGTTTCAGGTGTGATTTCTGTAGCTTTGCGGCAGGCCGGGCAGAGTTTGCGCAATAGTCGCTGGGCGATGGCCACATTGAGGGCGGGGGCAATGACCGAGGGTTTAGCTCCCAAATCAAGCAGGCGGGGGATGGTGCCGGCGGCGTTGTTGGTATGCAGAGTGGAGAAAACCAAATGTCCGGTGAGCGCCGCCTGCATGGCCGTCTCCGCTGTCTCCTGGTCCCGGATTTCTCCGACCAGGATTACGTCCGGGTCCTGCCGGAGGGAGGCGCGCAGTCCGGCCGCGAAAGTGTATCCCTTTTCCGGGGATACTTGGGTTTGCTCAATGCCGGGCAGGTGGTATTCAATAGGGTTTTCCAGGGTTATTATTTTAATTTCCGGATTCTGTACTTTTTTCAAAAAAGCGTAGAGGGTGGTGGTTTTGCCCGAGCCGGTGGGACCGGTGGTCAGAATCATACCGTTGGGTTTTTGGAGTTCTTTGCCCAATAATTCAATCACCCAGGGTTGCAGTCCCAGGGCTTCAAATTTTACACCTATGTTTTTAGGATCCAACACGCGCAATACTATATTCTCCCCGTCGGGTCCGGGGATGGTAGAGGTACGGACTTCTATTTCTCCGTCCGGAGTTTTGATGGTAAACCTCCCGTCCTGCGCCTGGTCGTGGATGTTTAGTTTTAATTCGGACAGGAGCTTGATGCGGGAAAGGAAAAGGTGAAAAAATTTTACTGGGACCCGGGCCACATCATGCAGAACTCCGTCTATCCGCAGGCGCAGGCGCGCCGATTCTTCTTGCGGTTCAATGTGTATATCCGACGCCCCCACATCCAAGGCGGCCGCCAGCAAAACTTCCAGAGCCTCGGAAATACGCCCGGCGGCGTAAGTTTTTTCTATCAAGCCGGCTATTTCCGACAAATTTCTTACGGATCCCTGCAGTTCTTGGAGCATTGAGGCATGCACCGAGGTGGACCCGGCGGTGGAGTCGATGGTCTGTACTATTTTTTTATAGTATTCCCAGGCGTGCTCCAAACTGTGACGGGAGACTAGAAAAAGAGAACAGGTATAATTTTTATTTTCTAAATCCTTTACGGTAGCTTTGGTTTCGTCCTTGCCGGGATTATGGACTCCTATCTTAAGCTGTTTACCTATAATCTGAAATACAGCCAGCTCCGCCATTTGGGCCTGGTCTTGGGGGACGAGTTTTATTGCCTCCACATCCACCGGGAAGGTTGATAAATCAAGGTGGGGTATTTTATATTTCTGGGAAAGCAATTCCATACTCTCCTCCTCTTCTTTGTGGCGCAGGATATCCAGTTTTTGTTTTGTTTTTTCTTCGTCGAATTGGATCACGTCAAACGGTCATTCTGAGCGAAGCGCCTGCCTGCGGTAGGCAGGAAGAATCTGTTTTTAAGATTCTTCCCGCCAGAGGCGGCACTACGCTCAGGATAACGATATTAAAGAAACGCTGTCGGTCCATTATATCACACAATTTCTCGGAAAAGAGTACCAAGTTTCTCCTCAGCTTCGCGGAAGGAGTAAAACCTGGCTGCAATTTTCAGATAAGAGCCCTGTATCGTTCCTTCTTCCTTTTCGGCTATGGCCGCCAACAGTTCCGGGCCGGCGGAAACCCACGCTCGGACTGTTTTTTCCTCCCGGTTCTGCCACAACAGGACTAATATTTTCCGGGAAGGAAAGGTGCGGGAAAGATTGCTGAAAGTTTTCTCCAGATCGTCTTCGCCTCTGCCTGTTTTTTCAAAATCTTCTTCCGTCAGAAACGACCAGACAAATCCGTCCGAGCCGTTTTTGGTACGGATAATAGCTCGGCTGTAAAACTGCAGCAGGGAAAGAGGTTTGCTTTTTTGGGCGAGGCGCAAGGCATCCACATAACTTGCCTCGAGTCTCAAAAGCTCGGAGGAGGATAGCAGGATATCGGCTGACACGGCCGGAGAATGGAATGTATCACCCTGATCTAAAATTCCAGCCAGCAGCAAGGTAGCCGAATCCCTGTCCAGTATTTCCGGCCGCCAGGACGATATGAAATCATAGACAACCTCGCTTATCGAAAGACGGTTGGAATCAAGCAGGTTAATCTCCCCGTAATTTTTATTTTTTCCGGAAAAATCTATATTCACAATCGGCGTCTCCGTAAAGAAATCCGGAGTAACCCCATAATTTTCCGCCGAGTTTATCAGGTCGTCTATGCCGAGCGCCACGAGACAATCGCAAAGCACCTTTCCTTCGCGGAAAGACAGATAATTTTCTTTGATGGGAGTGGATTTGGGCGACAAAATCACCTCCAGGCCGCTCTCGGTTTTCTCGTAGCGGAGCTGTCCCACGGACGTATTATCGGAATCAATGGAGATAATAAATTCTCGGGGTGGAGGCAGGGCGGAGAAAATTTTCCGGAGATATTTCTCCTCCGGAAAATCTGGCGAAGGCGCGGGCGAAAGCAATCCCGCTTTTTTGTCCAGTTGTTCTAAAACGTTAAGCAAAACTTCGGCGGAGGCCAAGACGTCCAGAGAAGGATTGGGGGGAAGAACCAAAGCAGGATGCTCGCTTTTTTCCAGCAATTCTATGGCTTTGGCTACTTCGGCGGAGTTCATGAGTTTACTAGTCGCTAGTTTCTAGTAGCTAGTCGCTAGTGGTGGCTCCATTAGTAGCGCGTAGTAAAAGGATAGTCAAACACCAAAGGTGTGGATAAGTTATCGCTCATCCCTACTCTCCACTTAGGGTATTGTCTCTCATTTTTTATTTACGAGTTTTGGCTATTTCCAGTGTTTTGATTCTTTTTTCATGATCGTCCAGCTGGGTTTCCACGCGGTGGTGAATAGATCCGTGCGCGGCTAATTCTTTAGACAAAATATCAATCTTGGTTGCGAGCTTATCATTACTCTCAATAATCCTTCTTTCAATCTTTTCAACAACTTCTTCAACTACCTCCACTTTAAATACGCCCAATTTCTCTTCCAGCTTCTCTTCCAGCTTCTCTTCTACTATTCGTTCAACTCCTGGAAAAATAACTTCCTCGGTGAATTCACCCAAGTCCTTAAGGGTAATAAATTTATTTTTGTTCTCTCTTTTCTTAATAGCCATAATTATTTAATTATACCCGTCTCCAACCGCCTGTCAAAAAGAGTTTTTTAAAAACTTGCTTTTTTTCTTGTTTTGGTGTATAATTAGGTTATAAGTACCCTAAAAGTGAATATCTAAGCCATAAACCAAGCCAAGGGAAATAAAAAAGGAAGGTGTAAAATGAAAATCACGACGATTATCTGCAGTCTGCTCCTGGCACTGGTGTTTGGCGCCGGGTGCGGTATTCAGAACGTGAAGGG
>ERZ1292640.1820-Hain-H43-02um-R1-1820-length-17473-cov-6_pt1 | contig 17473 bp, 12 predicted proteins | sample MGYA00564404_ERZ1292640 | MGnify/ENA primary metagenome ERZ1292640 (study PRJEB36523, sample SAMEA6512636) | groundwater metagenome | collected 2019-01-08 | study: AquaDiva: Metagenomics assemblies of 32 groundwater samples
AGACGATCCCCGGAGGTTGGATGTTGAAGGTTTGGGTAGCGACACCTAACCTCGGGGGTTTCAGTGTGTAGGCAACACCTAACCCCCGAGGTTTCAGTTGGGGTTCGTCTTTGTTGGGAAAAGACGATCCCCGGAGGTTGGATGTTTGGAGGTTTCAGTATTAAAGCATGACTATTGAATTTACCTATCATAAACTTTATTCGCGTTTTGGGCCGCAGCATTGGTGGCCCGGGGATACGAGTTTCGAGATTATCGTGGGAGCGATACTTACCCAGAACACAAACTGGGGCAATGTCGCCCGGGCGATAGCGAATTTAAAACAAGCCAAGGTTTTGACGCCGAAGAAGCTTTACTCTTTGCCTGTTTCAAAATTAGCCGCTCTTATCCGTCCGTCGGGATATTACAACATCAAGGCCAAGCGCTTAAGAAGTTTTCTTGGCCATCTTTTTAATAATTACAATGGCAGTTTGAAAAAAATGTTTAACCGGCCGGCCGCGGAATTAAGAGAAGAGATTTTGAATGTCAAAGGCATAGGCCCGGAAACCGCGGATTCCATATTGCTTTATGCCGGCGGTTTTCCTGTATTCGTGGTTGACGCTTACACTAAAAGGATATTTTCCCGCCACAAGTTTTTCAGCGAAAAAGCAGGCTACCATGAAGTACAGAAGATATTTACGGATAATCTTAAAAAAGACGCGAGACTATTTAATGAATACCACGCTCTGATTGTGCGCTTAGGCAAAGATTTCTGCAAGAAAACAAATCCCCGGTGCGATATATGCCCATTAAAGTAGAAGAGCCTCACGTTAAAAAAAAGCTCAATTCGCGAGTATCAAAGAACCATTTAACCCGTCATTGCGAGGAGCTATCGCTGACATGCGGCGACGAAGCAATCTCTCTTTTAGATACGAAAAAACGGGATTGCTTCGTCGCGGAATACCAAACGACGGCTCCTCGCAATGACGGTAATAGGTATTTTTGCGGCGGAATCGGCCTTAAGTTTTGCTTAAGCATCTTAGTGTTTGTTTTTTATAATTCAAATCTTTGCTTCGCCGCCGAGCCGCCACGTTACGAAATCAATGCCAAAATCGATACCGCCAAGCACATGATTTCCGCCAGCCAAAAAGTGACTTTTACCAATAACTCAAGCAAAGAAATAAACGAGATACATTTTCATATTTATCCTCACCGCAAATATACCGACGACGAAAAAAACTTTATCTTAAGATACGCGGCCTATTTCAGCGTTAACCCGTATCCCGATGGTTTCCAAAACGGAGATCTGGAAATAACCGCTGTTTCATCCGGCGGCAAGAAAATTAAATACGAAATTACCGGTAGCGATAAAACTATCCTTAAGGTCAAGCTTCCCGAGCCTGTTGCCGCTGGGAAAGAAGCCGTTGTTGATCTGGATTTTGAGGTAGAGATCCCGCATTCTTACGGCCGCTTCGGATGGCACAAGAATATCACAAGCTTGTTGCGCTGGTATCCGATACTTTCCGTGCTTGATCATGATGAATGGCATAGTTACCCGTCTTATCCCTACCATCAGCCATATTTTTCTGACGCATCGTTGTATTCCGTGTATCTGACTTTGCCTGTCAACGAAGTTGTTATCCATAGCGGCGTCTCTAAGGACGAAACAAATAATCCCGACGGGACAAAGACCATTCATATAGAATCCGAGCTTCCTTTGCGGGATTTCGGCATGGCTTTAAGCCCGGATTACAAAGTAAAATCGCTTGATGCAGGCGGGGTAAAGATAAATTCCTTTTATTTGGCAGGCGACGAATTTTACGGGCAAAAGGCTTTGGATTTTGCCAAAGACCTGTTCGAATACAATACTAAAAATTTTACAGCTTACCCTTATAAAGAATTTAGCATCGCCCCGAGTTTCCTCGGCTACGGCGGAACGCAGTCATCGAATTTAATCCTTATCGATACCCGGGTCTACCGCCTGCCAAAACTCCTGATGCATTATTTTGATTTTCTTATCGCCCACGAAGCCAGCCACCAATGGTTTTACAACATCGTCGGTTCTGATGAGTTCAGTGAAATGTTTATCGACGAGGGGTTTAATTCCTATTCGCTTCTGCGATATTTAGAAAGCAAATACGGGCCCGACGCCAAGGTAATGATTCTGCCTAAGGGCGTGGATTGGTTTGTGCCTAATTTCTCTTTTACACGCGCGCAGGTTGAGCGATATAGTTTCGTGGCTAAAAATAGCCTGGACAGGCCGGTGTTAGGAGAATTATCTAGTTTTCAAGAGCCCAGCTCAATTTTTTCGATTACCTATGGCAAAGGCTCTAAGATTGTGGATATGCTTAGGTACGTGATGGGAGACGCGGCTTTTGAGAAAATGATGAAGCGGTATTTTAAAGAATATCAGTTTAAGAATATCTCCGTGAATGATCTGCGGAGGTTATCGAGCGAAGAAGCAAAACAGGATCTAAGCTGGTTTTTCGACGAGTGGCTTAATACTACCAAGAAATGCGACTACGCGGTAAAAGATGTTAAAGCTAATAAGATATTTTTAGTAAATAACGGCGATATAGTCATGCCTGTTAAAGTTAGGGTTGGCTTAGAAGGCGGCAAGGAACAGGATTTTGATTGGGATGGCAAAGGCAGAGAAAAAGAATTCCGGGTCGATAAAGAAGATACGGTCAAATATGTCCGGGTGGATCCTGATAAGCGTATTCTCGATATGGAAATGGTCAATAATAATTGGCACAGAAAAGTAGATTTTGTGCCGGTGCCTTTGTATTATCCGGCGTATGAATTGCCTGTTTTCTTGAAAAGCGATGCCTATAGTTTGGTTGCCGGACCGATAGTAGGCTCTGATTTAGGGTTAAAGGCGTCCTGGCAAAAGCCTCAAGATAATATATTTTACGCCGCGGGCGCTTTTAATATTAATGAAAAAAGATATAAGAATACAGTTGGTTTTCAGCAAAAGCATTTATTTAACCAACAGATAAGCGCTGGAGCCGAGGGGTATTATAATATCGGTACTCACGGCCGCACAGACCAGGAAGGGTTTAAGTTGTATATACGTAAAGAGCTCTGGCCGTTTGCTTACGGATTATTCGACGAGAATGACCATGTGACGATGTATTTTTTTAAAAACGACGATTTCAAAAGCACAATGTACACGGGGATATCTGAAGACATCAGGAATCTTTATTACAGCAAACAACGTGAAGCGATAATCGGGGCCAATTTTAAAATCGGCAGGTACGGGCCGTATCCTGACCCCATAACCGGTTGGAATATTACCTCAACACTGGAAAACGCCGAGCATTTTTTAGGAGGCAAGGTTTATTACTGGCGGTTTACCCCGGAATTTACAGGGTACTTTAACCTTAAGCCCCAGAATATTTTTGCCGGCCGGGTGAAATTAGGCTGGAGCTCTTCGTCGGATAAAAGTTTGTTTCAGCTGGGCGGGGAAAGGGGCTTAAGAGGTTACGGCTATAAGACTATAAACGGCGCGCAATGTATGATGTTGAATCTCGAGTACCGAAGAGATATAATTGATGGGCTGGATATAGGCCTTCTGGATAATATTGTTACGTTGAATAAAATTCAAGGCGTGGGATTCTTCGACGTTGGGAAAAGCTGGTTTTCGGATTTTAACGACAGGGGTTTCAAAAAGGATGTCGGGTTAGGGGTACGCCTTCATGTTAGCTTAGCATCGTTTTTACAAAAGGTGATTGTGCGCCTTGACGCCGCGCAGCCTCTGCATGAGCCTAAAGGCAAAAGGTATTATTGGTTTGGGCTGGAGCAGGCTTTTTAAACGAACGGGCTTGATAAATCAAGCCCCTACAGGGAGCCTGTAGGGGCGCCATTTATGGCGCCCGTCGAAAAGGCTCGCGCTTTAAGGTAATTATTTTTTATAGAGGAGAAAACATGATTTACAAATTCATAGATGATAACGGGACGTTTACAGTAAAAAATCCCCATAAATATAACCTTTATTTTCCGCTTACAAACAGCGACGGCTCGCTTTTGAGTTCCATTGGCCCAAACTTAGGCGGCGATATCAAAAAGGACAACGAACATTTTCTGACTCCTCCGGCGAGCATTGAAGACGTGAGAAATAACCTTCTTTGCCGCAGGGATTTTTTTATTAAGACGGATAAGGAAATAATCCGCCTGTCCAGCCCTTCTGATGACACACTAGAAGCAGGATTTCTTTATCATAAACTTATCAAAGAAACTAAATCACTGCGGATAGAAATATTGAGTTTTATCCCGCATAATATCGCGGCAGAGGTTATGTGGGTGAGGGTTATCAATAAAACAAATAAAGAAATAAAAATTACTCCGACATCATTTATCCCTCTCTACGGCCGGACGGAAAAAAACTTAAGGGACCACCGCCATGTTTCCGGCCTTCTTAATAGGATAGAGTTGGATAAGTACGGCATATTTTTAAAACCGACGATGGTTTTTGATGAAAAAGGCCATAAGGAGAATAAAACGGTTTATTATTGTTTAGGCTATGAAGGAAAAGCCAAGCCGCCCGCGGGGCAATTCCCGGCATTAGAATCATTCTATGGCGAAAGCGATTTGATTTCGCCCGACGCGATATATAAAAACAGCGCCCCTCAAAATAAAAAGACTGCCGGCCTGGACGGAAAAGAGGCCTGCGCGGCCTTTAGGTTTGCGAAAAAAAGTTTAAAGAAAAGCGGGTTTGCCGATTATCTTTTGATTATGGGCGTAGAAGAGGATAAAAGCAAGATTAAAGAAAATTTCCGTGAGTTAGGTTCTATTTTCAAGGTTGAACAGGCCTTTTCCGAGACGAAGAAATATTGGCAGAATTATTTTTCTTTGCCAAAAATAGATTTTAAAAATAGGGATTTTAACGGCTGGCTTTTGTGGGTAAAATTACAGCCGGCACTGCGTAAGCTTTTTGGCTGTTCATTTTTGCCGCATTTTGATTACGGCAAAGGCGGCAGGGGATGGCGGGATTTGTGGCAGGACGCGTTGACATTGCTGATTACCGAAGCCGATAAAGCCAAAGGCTTAATCCTGCATAATTTTAACGGGGTGCGTATCGACGGATCCAATGCCACAATAATTTCTAAAAACGGCGATTTTATTTCCGACCGCAATAACATAAGCCGGGTGTGGATGGATCACGCTGTTTGGCCATATCTTACATTGAAATTTTATATCCATCAGGCCGCCGACAGCGGCATGCTTCTGCAAGAATGCGGTTATTTCAGGGATCATCTTTTGAAGAGGGCAAAAGAAGTAGATAAGAATTTTTCTCAAGATGATTATTCCCTGCGCGACAAAAACGGCCAAATATATAGAGGAAGCATCTTAGAGCATCTTTTAGTCGAGAATCTTACCGCTTTTTTAAACGTTGGAGAGCATAATATTATCCGCCTGGAAAACGGCGATTGGAACGACGGCCTGGATATGGCGCCCAAGAGAGGAGAAAGCGTAACATTCAGCTTTATGTACGCGGCGAATTTGAGAGATATTTGCGATATGCTTGAGAAATTGAAAGAAAAAAAAGAGAGCGCGAGTTTATTTAAAGAGCTCGGGCTGTTGTTGGAAAGGATTGATTATTCTGAACCCACAGCGAAACAAAAAAAGCTGGACGAATATTTGGAGAGCGTGAAAAATATTAGCGGCGAAAAGGTGGAAGTTAAAATCGACAGCTTGATTGCAAGCTTAAAAGAAAAATCAGAACATTTATCGGCGTGGCTGCGGGAAAAAGAATGGCTCAAAGAAGGATTCTTTAATGGTTATTATGATAATAAGGGCTGCCGCGCCGAGGGGAATGTGTCAGGGAAGATCCGTATGCGCCTTGAGCCGCAGGTATTTTCTATAATGAGCGCCGTTGCGGGCGAACAGCAGGTTAAGGATATTTGGGTTTCAATCAAACAGCGCCTGCAGGACAAAAAATTTGGAGGGTTTCATCTAAATACTGATTTGGGGTCGGTATATTTGGATTTGGGCCGGGCATTTGGGTTTGCCTATGGCAATAAGGAAAACGGGGCAATCTTTAATCATATGGCAGTTATGTTAGCCAATGCTTTATACAAAAGAGGATTTACCAGCGAAGGCTTTGAGGCGTTAAATTCCATATATAAAATGGCAACGGCAAAAGAAGGCGGGCTTTACCCGGGGCTGCCTGAATATTTTAACCTGCAAGGAAAAGGGCTATACCTGTATTTAACCGGTTCAGCCAGCTGGTATATTTATACTTTAATGCAAGAAGTCTTAGGGATAAAATTTATTTTCGGCGACCTTCTGCTTATCCCCCATCTTACTGACAAAAATTTCGTCAAAGGAACAATAGAAATTGATTTTTCTTTATCCGAAAAACAAATAAAGGTAATATATATTAAGGAAGGCAAAAACAAAGGAGCCCTCCGGGTAAAAGAAATGTTCCTGGATGGCGTGAGGGTTTTGCCTGTGGATAACGGATATATAATCCGCGAATCCAGCCTGAAAAAAGAAAACACCATAAAGGTGCATTTATTGTAGGGACAGGTCCAAAACGCGGTTGGAAAGTGTCCCCATTGCTCGGGGACACTTCTCCCGGTTCATTGGGGTCTGACCCCACGGTTAAATTGGACCTGACCCCAACAAAAAATGGAAAATGTGAAATTTGAGCTTATTGAAGTTATTACCCATTGTTGCGATGTGAAGACATTTCGTTTTGCCTTGCCTAAGGAAATTCCTTATCAGGCAGGGCAGTATTTGATTCTGACATTGAACATAAACGGCAAAGATGCCCCCAAGGCGTTTTCCATCTCTAGCTCTCCGACGGAAAAGGGGTATATTGAATTCACTAAGAAGCTTACCGGAAGTGAATTTTCCAATTCTTTGAATAATTTAAATCCCGGGGATGCCTGCGCCATCCGCTTTCCAATGGGCAGGTTTACCTTCCAGGGAGAATACGGAAAAATAGCTTTTTTAAGCGGCGGTATCGGGATTACCCCTATACGCAGTATCTGTAAGTATGCGACAGACGCCAAACTCTCCACGGATATTGTGGTATTGTATTCCAGCCGCACCCCGGAATACCTGATTTTCAGGAATGACTTCACGGTTATGGAAAGAGAGAATAAGAACTTAAGGGTGGTTTATACCTTGACCCAGTGTAATGAGAAAGTCTCCGGGTGCAGAATGGGGGCAATCGACGCGCAAGTTATAAAAGAAGAAGTCCCTGATTACCTCGACAGGAAGTTTTTTATCTGCGGCCCTCCGGGGATGGTCGAGGCGATGAAAACGACTCTGCTCGGCAAGCTTTCGATCCCGCAGGAAAATATTATTACCGAAGATTTTACCGGGTATTAAGTTTTTTACTTCCCGCCGCTATTTAACGCCTCCGGCCGACAACTTTTCGATTTTTAAAAGAAGCTCCTTCACGGTAAAAACATCGTCAAGTTCATCGTCGGGAATTTCGATTTTTAAGAAGCGCTCCAGGGCTATCTCCAGTTCAACCCGGGAAAGAGAATCTATCCCCAGGTCTAATTCCAGATGGTCGCTAACCTTTACTTTTCTTTTGTATTCTTTAGAAAGAAATTCCAATATTTTTATATCAGCCTCTGTAAGCCGAAGGTCGTCTTGCGGCTGTGAAGAGGTTTCTTCTTTTTCCTGCGGTTTTCCTTTCGATTGCGCTTCGAATTGAGCTTTTATTTCATATCTTTTAATTTTTCCCAGATGTGTTTTTGGCAGTTCATCTTTAGAAATTTTGAAACCCATTACCCGCTTATAAGAAGGCAGTTCTTTTGAAAGCCCTTCAAGCAGCCAACGGATTTTATTCTGAATATTGATTTCCTTTGTTTTGCGGAAATACTCTATGTTTGGGACGACTATCGCCTGAAGCGATTGGGCCCCGTTGGAATAGGCGTCGAACACGCAAATTTCTTTTATGTAAGGGCTTTTCAAATAATGGGCTTCAACATCTTCCGGATAGATATTTTTTCCGCTGGATAAAACAATTATTTCTTTGAGCCTGCCGGTAATATAAAGGTATCCGTCGCGGTCGATAAAACCAAGGTCTCCGGAATAAAACCAGCCATCCTTGATAACTTCGGCTGTTTCTTGAGGCTTGTGGTAATAGCCCTTCATTACATTCGCGCCTTTAATAAGGATTTCCCCGCTATTTTTTTCGTCGGGAGAATTGATCTTAACTTTGACCCCCGGTAAAGGCAGTCCGACCGAACCGATTTTTGGTTTTCGTATAGGATTAAAAGTGACAACAGGCGATGTTTCGGTAAGCCCATAGCCTTCAAGAATAGTGAATCCAAAAAGATTAAGCTCATAGGCGATTTTTTTGTCTAGTTTTGCCCCTCCGGAAATAAAGAAGCGTAAAGCACTCCCGAAATTTTCGTGTAATTTCCTCAAGAATAGTTTATTGAGGTTTATCCGCAAAATCCTGCTCGCAAGAGCCATTACTTTAAGGCAGGAAAACATGATATCGGGGCGGGAAATTCTTTCTATAATCGATTTATGCAAGATGTTAAATAGCTGCGGCACGCCCATTAATATGGTTGCCTTGGTTTCGCGCATGCACTTTAGGAGGTCTTCGGATTTTAAGCTGTTTAAGTAAGTGATTTTAGCTCCGATAAGAAGCGGGGCGAGCAGGTTAACCATAAACGGATAAGAATGGTGCAAGGGCAGGATGGAGATGATATTATCCGTCGGAATTATTATTTTTACTTTGTTGACGCTCTCAAAGTTAGCGCAGAGGTTTTTGTGGGTAAGCATTACTCCTTTAGGAATGGCGGTTGTGCCAGAGGTATAGAGCAATGAAGCGGTGTTGTCGCCGGAATTGTTGACGGTTAACTTCGGGTTCGGCTTAAGCCGCAGGATCGCGTCGAAGGGATAAATTTCGCGCTTTTTAAAAGAGAGTATGTTTTTCAGGAGGTTTTTTACCGGCAGATAAAGTTTTTCTGTGGTAAAAAGTATTTTGGCCTGCGAGTCGCGGATGATATTGTTTGTCTCTAGCGCTGTTACGCGCGTGTCTATCGGGACCGCGGTGGCGCCACAGGCGATGATCCCGAAATATAAAGCCGGCCAGAGAGGAGAATTTTCGAACAGGATGGCAATACGGTCTTGCGGCTTTATGCCTTCTTGTTTGAGGTAAGAGGCAACTTTAAGCGATAGTTCATAGAGCTCAAGGTAAGTATAAGTTTTGTAGCTCTCTTCTTGCTTCATTTGGCAGGCAATAATGTCCGGATGGCGCTGCACAGATTCTTTGAAGCGGGTAAATAGACAATAATCCATAAGAGTGCTTTTCCTTTGTCATTGCGAGGAGCTCCTGTTTTAATTAGGCGACGAAGCAATCTCGTTTTTAAAAGTGAGATTGCTTCGTCACTGGCATGCCAGCAATTGTTCCTCGCAATGACGATTACAAATTATAATTATAACCTAACATCACTGGCAAAGAAAGAGGAAAAAAGGTATAATAATGACATGGAAAATAAACATTGCGGCATTGTTACGATAATCGGACGGCCGAATACCGGCAAATCCACGCTTTTAAACCGTATTATTGGCGAAAAGGTCGCCATCGTTTCACAGGTGCCGCAGACCACGCGCAACATCATCCGCGGCATCCTTAACGAAGCCCGGGGCCAGATTGTTTTCGTGGACACGCCCGGGATTCATAAGCCGGACGACCGGCTTAACAAACAGATGAATATTCTGGCGGAAGATTCTGCTCGCGGCGCGGACGTGATATTGCACCTTGTCGATTCTTCGAAAAACATAGGCGAGGAAGAGGCCCGGGTGGTGGATTTTCTGGTAACCTCAAAAACGCCAGTAGTTTTAGCGCTTAACAAAATAGATTTAGGCGCTAAATTTGTCTCGGACTATCTGGCTTTGTGGGAAGAGAAAAAAGGCAAGACCGTTAAAGAATTGGCAGATAAATTGATAATTTTTCCTTTGTCCGCATTAAAGGGGACAAATGTGGATAAGCTGTTGGATTTGTTATTTTTTCTTCTGCCGCTTTCCCCGCCGCTTTATCCGGAGGATGCCTTAACGGATTTTCCCTTAAGGCTGGCTTGCGCGGATATTATCCGTCAGCCGCTTTTTGAATGTATGCGCGAGGAAATTCCTCATTCCATAGCGGTTTTAGTCGATGAAATCGCCGAGCGTTCAGAAAAGATGGCCTATATAAAAGCGGATATATTTGTGGAACGGCCGTCGCAGAAGGCTATGGTCATCGGCAAAAACGCGCATGTATTAAAGAAAATAGGGACCCAGGCGCGCAAGGAACTGGAAGCGCTCCTGGAGAAAAAAGTTTTTTTGGACTTAAATGTGAAGGTAAAAGAAAACTGGCGCAAGGATATCGAATTGTTAAAGCGGATGGGGGTAGTCTAAAAAAGGGATTGGCTTGCAATATCCCGCGGATGTAATAAAATAGATAAACTATGGATATACGGATTTATTACGAAGATACGGATGCCGGCGGCGTAGTTTATTATGCCAATTACCTGCGTTATTTTGAGCGCGCGCGCACGGAATATTTTGAAACCAGAGGGATATTCATCAAAGACTGTATCCCCAAAGGTTTTTTCTTTGTTGTGGCGCATCAGGATATCGATTATAAACTGCCGGCTTTTTACGCTGACGTTTTAAGCATAGAAACAAAAGTTTCTAAAATAAGCACGGCAAGCGTTATATTTGAATATACAGTTAAGAATAAAAGTTCTTCAAATGTTATCTGCGCCGGGAATACCGTGTTGGCCTGCGTGAATAAAGATATCCAGCCGGTAAGAATACCGGAAGAGATAAGGGGAAAATTACAGCCTTAAGATATGCCGATACATGAATATATTTGCAATGATTGTAATGGTTGTTTCCAATGGCTTTTGCGCAATTCGTCTGAAATTGTGTCTTGCCCGCAGTGCAAATCACAAAATTTAAAGCGCTTGATGTCAGGGTTTGCTTTTTATACTAAAGGCAATGGGGGAGTTACTGCGTCGGGCTCTTCTTGCTCGGGCTGCGCGAGCAGTAATTGTTCAAGCTGCGGAAAATAGTAATAAAGTAAACAGGGAAGGCTACGTCATTGCGAGGAACCTTCATTTGGCATATCAGTGACGAAGCAATCACGTTTTAAAAGAGATTGCTTCGTCGCATCGTGCAAACGATAGCTCCTCGCAATGACGATATTAAGATTTATACGGTTTGTGATCGGCTATAATAATTCAATGATAAACAAAAACAGATTAATCAGGCTGACTCGGGATCTAATCCGCATAAATTCCGAAAATCCCCCGGGAAACGAAAAAGAAATTTCCGGTTTTATAAAAAAGTATCTCGGGCGCATAGGCGTAAAATGTTCGCTTATAGAGTTCGCCAAAGGCAGGACGAATGTATTGGCGTTGATTAAAAGTAAAGAGCCGAAAGCCAAAACCATTCTTATCAGCCCGCATCTTGATACCGTGCCTGCGGGAAGGGGCTGGAAGGTGGCTCCTTTTGAAGGCAGAGTGATTAACGGAAAGATTTATGGCAGGGGCGCTACAGACTGTAAGGGCAATCTGGCAGTTGCCATCGAAACCATAAACAGTATTATCGAAGATAAGGCGGAAATAAAAAATAATATTCTTTTTGCCGCCACTGCCGACGAAGAAACCGGCTCCGGGTTTGGGCTCATCCCTTTGTTGAAGAAGAATTTCCTGAAGTGCGATTACGCGCTTATCCTCGATAGCGATAAGTTTGACATAGTAATAGCCCAGAAAGGCCTGATTCATTTTAAGGTTTCTGTTTTTGGCCGTAAGGCGCACGGGGCTTATCCTTGGAAAGGCATAAACGCGATAAATATCGCTAGCGATATAATACAGGACCTTAAAAAATACAAATTTAAATATAAAAAACACCCTCTGCTTCATCCTCCGACGATAAATATCGGCACTATCCACGGAGGAGATAAGGTTAACATGGTCAGCGATTGGTGCGAGTTTGAGGTGGACATAAGATATCTTCCGGGCATGTCCTCAAAAGAAATTTTGCCGGATATAAGGCGCGTCATTGCTAAAAGAGCAAAAAAGTTTAATGTCAAAATAGACGGGATACAGGATCCTTACGAGATATCAAAGAGCCATCCTTTAGTCGAGAGGCTGGCGGCAGTCAGTAAAAAATATGCCAAATCCTGTAGGGGCGGCACAGTGTGCCGCCCCTACAAAGGTTCCGAGGGGGCAACAGTGATAACGTTTTTTAAAGATAAAAATATACCGGCTGTTGCCTGGGGTTTTGGCGCGCAAGAATGCTGCCATGTAAACGACGAATACGCGAGCATAGAAAGCCTATATAAAGGCGCGAAGGCGCTTGAGAAGTTCTTAGCGAAGTAACCTGTAGCTAGAAACCAGTAACCAGAAGAAACATTTAATCGTCATTGCGAGGAACCCTCGCTTGGCATATCAGTGACGAAGCAATCTCGCTTTTAAAACGAGATTGCTTCGTCGCCTCGTGTCAACAGCAGCTCCTCGCAATGACGCAGGTTTTATATTTTTGTGTTGCTTTTCGCAAGGAGGTTATTATGCCCGAAGAAATTATCAGAGAAGAGGTTCCGATTGTCGCTCCGCTCGTGGCGTTGGATTATATTACGGTAACCAAGGCGGCAGGGTGGTGGCTGGCTGTAGTATTGGCAGAAGCGCGCGGGAAAAAACAGATAGGCACATACCTCTGGCAAAAAAAGCAAGACGGTAAGTGGCACAGAAAACAGAAATTCACCGTGCATAATCCTAAAAAATGGCCGGTTATCCGTGAGGCTATTGAGAAGTTTCTTCCGCAATTGGAAGCACAGGCGGCGGAGGAAAAGAAAAAAAGAGAAGCGGAGAAGGCGGCAAGCGACACTTAATTTTGATAGCTTGAAGCGAAGGAGTTTTTAAAACGTCATTGCGAGGAACCCTCGTTTGGCATATCAGTGACGAAGCAATCACGTGCTAAAAAACGAGATTGCTTCGTCGCCTCAAGTCAAGCAACGGCTCCTCGCAATGACGATAAAAATAACGCGCAAGTTGAGAAAGTGCTTAAATAGGAGTTACAATGAAAATATCGATTACAATGGCGAAGAAGCCGAAATTAAAAAGACCGATCATGATCTGCGCCTGGCCGGGAATGGGCGATGTGGCGTTCAGGCTGGCGGTTTATCTTAAAGACAAATTGAAAATGGAAGAGTTCGCCAGCTTACAGGCAGCGGATTTGTTTCCGCCTACAGGCGTATGGGTCGATAACAGCGTTATTCAACTGCCTGTTCCCGGAGAAGGAAAGTTTTATTATTACAAAAACAAGCCGGGCTTAAGCGACCTGGTGGTTTTTATCAGCAATGCCCAGCCGTTATTAGAATTATGCGGAGAATATATCTGGAGGATACTTTCTTTAGGAAAGGAATTAAGGATAAAAAGGATATTTACCTTCGCGGCAATGCCCGCGCCCATAGACCACACCGCCGAGCCGGGAGTGTTGTTTAGTTCTACGGATAAAAAAATAAATGACGAACTCGAGTCCGCGAAACTCGGCCTTAGGGCCCTAAAAAGCGGGCAGGTTTCCGGGCTTAACGGCTTGATGCTGGGTTTTGCCAAGGAGGCGGGTTTTGAAGGCGTCTGCTTTTTAGCCGAGATACCGCTTTTTGCCCTGCAGATGGAAAACCCGAAGGCATCGTTGGCAATATTGAAAAAGTTGTCATCCTTATTAACTATTACTGTGGATGTTTCGGGGTTGGTTGATCAGGCGAAATTTATGGAACAGGAGATTGAAAAGATAATCGAGTTTATCAATAATCCCGAGCAGCAGCCTCCTCCTCCGATAGGCGAAGACGAAATCGATAAGATCAAAAAATCATTGAATTTATACACCAAGCTTCCGCAGTCGGCAAGAGAAAAAATAGAGAAGCTTTTTGGCGAAGTGAAGAATAATGTTTCCAAGGCCGGCGAGCTGAAGAAAGAGCTGGATAATTGGAGCGTATATAAGGAATACGAGGACAGGTTTTTGGATTTATTTAAAAAACCGAAGGCGGAGAGTCAGAATAATTGACAGCAGGCTGTCATTGCGAGGAGCTATCGTTTGACTACAGCGACGAAGCAATCTCGTATTTTAAAACGAGATTGCTTCGTCACAGATATGTCAGGATATGGTTCCTCGCAATGACAAACATATATAAAATGATAAAGGCAATTATATTTGACTTGGGCAATGTTTTAATCGGGTTTGACCATCGTATCGCGGTTAACAGGATATTGGCGCGGACAGATAAATCCGCGCGAGATATTTATGATTTTTTCTTTGATTCACCGCTAACCCAGAATTTTGAAAAGGGGCTTATTTCTCCGGAAGATTTTTTCCGGCAAGTAAAAAGCGAACTTGATTTACGGATAAATTACGAAGAGTTTCTTCCTGTGTGGAACGAAATCTTTTTCCGTAAGCCGGAAATGGAAGAGTTCATTCAATCTTTGGACGCCGGCATCAGGCTGGTATTGCTCTCTAATGTTAACCGGCTTCACTATGAATATTTAGAAAAAAACTTTTCCTGTGCCCTTACGCTCTTCGATAAAGTTATGCCTTCATATGTTACCGGGTCTATAAAGCCAGAGCGCCGGATTTACGAATTAGCGCTTAAAGAAACAGAGGCTCAAATAGATGAGGTTGTTTACGTCGATGACCGCGCGGATTTGATTGAAGCGGCGCGTTCTTACGGGATAAACTCGGCGCGATTTACCGGTGTCGAAAATCTAAAACGGGAATTTGACAATTTAGGCATACCGTTCATAAAGGAAGCCACTTTCAACCTGCGCAGTCCGAATCAAATAAGCCGTCGTTGCGAGGAACCCTCGCTTGACATGTCAGTGACGAAGCAATCCCGCATTTAGGTATTCGCATAAAAAACGAGATTGCTTCGTCGCCTCATCCAAGCAACAGCTCCTCGCAATGACGAAAAGTTTTTCGATATGCGATATTCATGTTATTTATTACTTGCTATTTTCCTTTGCGGCTGTGCCACTATTACCGGACCGGCTGTCTCTAATGAAGAAATCAATCAGGCGCGGGAAGAATTAAAAGTCAAGGCCTTAAAGTTTCAGATTGATTATCTTGTGCGCGTAAACAATGTCGGTTACCGCTTACTTAAGCATCTTCCCGAGGAGAGCCGTAAGGGCCACTATGTTTCTTCGGGGCTGCTTCTTGCCCAAGGCGACAAGTATTTTAAGCAAATTTACAACCTTCAAGAAGGGCGGGGGATAGTTGTCCTCGGAGTCGTCGATGGTAGCCCGGCAAAAGAGGCGGGGATACAGGCAGGGGATTTTATTCAAAAAGTCGACGGCATTAATGTAAAAGAGCTTTCCGATATCGCCTATATTTTTAATCATAAGGGCCCGGGGAACGCGGTAGAGCTGGCCGCTTCCCGTGCGGCGAGCCCGATGAATTTTAATTTTCGCCTGGCGGATAAGCCTGTGGATGTATCTTTCCGCATGGTGGATGAACAGGAGGTAAACGCCGGCGCCACCAGCGATGTGGTTGTGGTGACTTACGGCCTGATGCGTTTTATCAAAAACGACAACGAAGCGGCGGTTATCCTTGGCCATGAGTTGGCGCACGTCGTCAGAAATCATCATGTGAAGGCGTCAGGCGTAAACCTTATCTCGGCTTTGATAAGCATTGCCGCCGGGATCGGGGCGAATTATGTGGTTCCCGGGGCAGGCGATGTGCTGGTGCAGTCATTGACGCAGGCATTGAGCGCCAGTTACTCGCAGGACCTTGAAAGAGAGGCGGATTATTTCGGCTTAAGATATGTTTATTTGGCCGGTTACGATATAGAGGCCGGCGTCGACGTGTGGGAACGTTTTGCCGTCGAGATACCCCAAAGCATGACCCGCAATTATTTCAGCACCCACCCATCCAGCCCCGAAAGGATGTTGCGCGTAAAAAAGATAATTCAAGAGTTGAGGGCTTCGTCGCCGATAGGCTCAACACATCTGTAGGGGCGCGATTTATCGCGCCTGAAACACGCGGCACGAACGGGTTTGATAAATCAAACCCCTACAGGCATGCCGCAACCACCCTGTAGGGGCGCGATTTATCGCGCCCGCAACAACGCACGGCAAACGGGCCGGATAAATCCGGCCCCTACGGACGCATTGAAAGATCCTTCATTCCGCCTATTCGGCGGAATTCAGGATCAAGAGCATCTGCCTTTCAGGCAGATGCTCTTGACAAATGTCCAATCTTGCTATAAAATGTCCAAACAGAAGCTATGAAATTGATTTTAACTGGTAAACTGGCTAACCGGCCAACAGGCAAACCAAAATGGGCAGTGCATATAAATTAAAACCAGAAACACGAGAAGACATAATCAAGACCGCTAAACTTCATCCTAAGCTTGGCAGCCGTAAGCTTTCTGTTTTGCTGCAGGAAAAATCCAACCTACTAATATCCAAATCCAGCATCTCCGCTTTGCTTAAAGAATCCGGGGCAAGTTATCCCGTCGGAAGGCGGCGTATTTACAGGAAGCGCAGGGCGCTTGCTCAAACAGCCGTTCCTCCGCCGCCGAAAATAGCGCCGGAAAAAATAGTTTCCAATATGGGCTTGTGGCTTCTTAAGGCCGCGGATTTATCTTTCGGCGGATGTCCCGCGTTTAGCGAAATACTGGTTAAATCAGCCGCAGGCATAGAAATGGGGGAAGTTGTCCCCAAGCTTGAAGCCCTGCTTTATTTGCCTTGGTTAGCTGCCAGCCAAGAGGCTCTTGACGAGCAGACAAAGAAGGCATTAAGTTCTCTAACAGGCAAAAGCTTTAGCCTTGAAGAAATCAAGGCTTTTGTCGACAAAACCAATTCAAATCCGGAACAAATCTCTTTGATTTCCAATGCCTTGCATGATTTGGACAAAGAGGCTTTGAATATCAAGTTTAATCTCAAAGATAAGAGTTTCTTCTTTCTGGACGCTGGTTTCCACAGCATCTGGTTAAATAACCGCATCCCCTCGGATTTCAGCCAGCCTTATCAGAGAATAAAAGAATATATAGGTAACATTAGACAAGCCGGCGAGCCGTTGATCCTACAGGCGTCTCAAGGGTTTGCTTTTCCATATGGCCAGTTTTTCGATTTCATACATAGCTTTTCCAGCGATGCCGACAGTAAATCAATTGAGCTTGTCGAAATATTTGATACTGAAAATAAACTTTTAGATTCTTTAGTTCCGCCTCCTTCCGGAGAACAGCCTTTTATTATCGGCTTATGGCCATGGCAGTACGCGAAATTACGCAAAGCGCAATACCCGCAAGAATTTGCCGCGGTTAATATTCCACACATAGCTGAAAACTTCCTTTTTTCCGAAGGCTCGACAACGCTTTTTTCGCATAATCAGAGGGAACAGGTAGCTTTAAGGAGCGTGGCAATAAAAAAAGATGGCAGTGAAATGATAAGTTTGCTGACCAACATTGGGAAGGACAAACTTAGTGCCGAAGAGGTATTGAGGCGCTATTTCCAGCGCTGGCCGTATCTGGAAGCAGGTT
>ERZ1292640.1821-Hain-H43-02um-R1-1821-length-17471-cov-6_pt1 | contig 17471 bp, 21 predicted proteins | sample MGYA00564404_ERZ1292640 | MGnify/ENA primary metagenome ERZ1292640 (study PRJEB36523, sample SAMEA6512636) | groundwater metagenome | collected 2019-01-08 | study: AquaDiva: Metagenomics assemblies of 32 groundwater samples
AACAATATTGATCTCGTTGCAGCCGCTGAACGTAATATTCCCGTCTGCAATGTACGGGGTTACGCCACGCCTTCCGTGGTACAACATGTTTTCATGCTGATGCTGAATTTGGCGCGCTGTTTTGTAGAATATCAAGAGTTGGTAAAAAATGGAGGTTGGCAGGCCAGCCCCTTTTTTTGCCCGCTTAATTACGGCATGCAAGAATTGTCAGGGAAAACTTTGGGTATCGTTGGATTTGGAGAGCTGGGGAGGGCGGTAGCTGAGATCGCCCGGGCGTTTGGCATGCAATTACTGATTGCGGAACATAAGGGCAAGCCGGCGCGTCCTGACAGAACAGCGTTTGATGAGGTTATCCGTCAGGCGGATTTTATTACCCTGCATTGCCCCCTTTCGCAAGAAACCCGTCATCTGATAAGTCGCAGAGAGTTTGAGCTGATGAAACCATCGGTCTATCTGATTAATACTGCGCGGGGCGGGCTGGTGAATGAAGCCGATTTGCTGCAGAGTCTATCCACGGGCCGCATTGCCGGTGCCGCCATCGATGTTTTGCAGCAAGAACCCCCGAGTCATGACAATTTGATATTGCAATATCAGCCGGCAAATCTGATTGTAACGCCACATATTGCCTGGGCCAGCCGTGAATCCAGGCAACGCTTGCTGGATCAATTAGCCGGCAATATCAATCACTTTTACCAGCGGAAACCCTTCAATCAGATTACAGATGCTTTGCATCAATAGAATTGTTTTCTTGAGAATTACCGTAAAACATCGGAGTTATAAAAATGCAACAGTGGATTTTTCTCTCAATTGCTATTGTCAGTGAAGTGATCGCCACTTCATCCCTTAAGGCGGCTGAGGGATTTACTCGTTTATGGCCTTCACTGGTGGTTATCGTTGGATATCTGCTCGCTTTTTATTTTCTTTCACTGACGCTCAAAACCATCCCGGTCGGGATAGCCTATGCGATTTGGTCGGGTGCCGGTGTAGTATTAATCGCAGTGAGCGGGTGGCTTTTCCTGGGGCAATCTTTGGATTTACCTGCTGTGATCGGCCTGTTCTTGATTATTGCAGGTGTTGTCATTATCAACGTTTTTTCCCGGACTGTTTCGCATTAATTCAGTAGTATCCAATGATTTCAGGAACCGTCTTTCCCCAGATCCGTAAGAAATTGATCAAGGATTTTCTTATTCGCATGCGGCATCACGACAACATGAGCAAAAGGCGTGTGCTGTCCATCGACATTCAGTCCCATGGTGGCCAGCGAATACCGGTTTACAATTGTTTCGCTGGGTTTTCTGAAATAAATTGTATTCGAGCGATTGTTGGCTCTTGTGGGTTGTAGATGATTATAGTGGTTTGTCATCTCTTCCAGCAGGTAGGCAGTGTTATCCAGCATGGTTTTTGCATCGACAGCCTGCCGGGCAAAGGCCGGTTTTGAACTGAAGAAGTAAAATTCAGCAGGTTTTACCGCATCACGCGAGCAGGTAATTGTGCCAGGGATTTGCAGGATATATTCAGGATCGTGAATCTGGCTGAATTGCTTTTGAAACAATTCAAAATTAGCTTGGTCAGTGATGAATAGCCCGGCAGGCGAAGGGAATCCAAAAAATTTGTGGCAGGAAACGGCCATCGAATCATAACGCTTTATCTTTTTCCCGGTTACCGGGTCAGAAACCTCATGCAAAAGATCAGCGGCAAATTGCGTCTGCGGCAGATAGCCGCCAAATAAGGCTGCATCCAGATGAAGATAAGCTACCCGGTCTTTAAGCTTGGATTGAATGCCATCAATGGAGTCGATTGAACCTTTGAAAGTGGTGCCAACGGTCGCCACCACCAAAGCAGGGTGATTGGGATTTGCATTCAGTTGCCGTTCCAAGTCCTTAATATCCATGCTGCCATCACGCTCGGTTCCTACTACGATCCATTCGAGATTCAATAAATCCCTGAGGATTTGGATTGAATAATGAGCCTCTTGTGTGAAATAAATTTTCGGCATCACGCCGGTACGGCTTTTAAGAATCGTGCGTCCCATATAAAGCCCGTGCATATTGCTGTCGGTACCACTATTCGTCAGAAATCCCCAGATATTTTTGGGTGAAAAACCATAAATCGCGCCGAACCGGTTTATCAGTTCTTTTTCAAATGCATGGCTGTTGTAAGCAATATGACTCTGGTCAAATGGATTGCCGACATTATTAAAGGCAAACTGATTTAGACCCACCGCAAATAGCTCTTTGCGCCATGCAAAAAACTCCTCGGAGGGTGTCGTCATATTAATCGGATATCCCAGCAGCCTGTTCTTTTGTTGCGGAAGCGCCTGCATCGTTTTCAGTGTGGCAGAAGACCCTTGCGGTGGATGATTGAGAAGAGACTGACCCAATAGCGCGTTCGGTGAACAGACGGCCACCAGGGTTGTCGCGCTGGTTATGCCAAGAAATTGACGTCGATTCAGCAACATGATAGTGATCTCCTGATCGATGTATTCAGTGAAGTTTTATAAGAATTGGATAGAGTCAAGTTAGTGTAAGTTTCTGAAGGAGGGTGGCATATCAAACTTTCATCCGGTAGATCTTCTGGCACCCTGATCACTATATCCGGCTCATACAGCTGTGATTTACATTCGAAATCAATCGATCCGGTGAGCTTCATGAACTGGCTGCGTAATTCATTGTTGAAGAATATAAACTTAAGCATAGCAAGTTGTCTTGAATAGATGGCTAAAGATCGCTATCTTAACGCGCTCCGTATCCCTAACGAAGATTTGTAAGTATGAGTAAAGCATTTACCAAGGAAAGCGAAGGCGACGATGAGTTCGACAGCACGCCGAAATTACCTCAGGGAGTGAAGAACTACATCACCCCGGCCGGGCATCAGCGATTGAAGGAAGAGTTCGACCGGCTGTGGAAAGTGGAGCGCCCGGAGTTAGTTAAAACCATTACCTGGGCGGCTTCCAATGGCGACCGTTCGGAAAACGGCGATTATATTTACGGCAAAAAGCGCTTGCGCGAAATCGACCGCCGTCTGCGTTTCCTGTCCAAGCGTCTGGATAATGCTGAAGTGGTCGATCCCGCCCAGCGCGGTGAATGCGACCAAGTGTTCTTCGGCGCCACCGTGACCGTCTGTAATGCCCAAGGCGAAGAACATACTTACAGTATCGTCGGCATGGACGAAGTAGATCCCGGCCGTGGCCGCATCAGCTGGGTTTCCCCGCTGGCCAGGGCGCTGCTCAAGGCGTATGAGGGCGATAGGGTGAGGCTGCATACGCCGGGCGGGTTGGAAGAACTGGACGTGGTGGAGATTCGTTATGAGACGTTAAGTTAATTTATTGATTTATAATGTTCTATACTAGAATGAACTGATGCATCACCGGAAGTTTATAATATGGCTATTTTCTCTGTTCCGATTCGATTCTTGTCACTGTTTTTATCTTAATCTTGCAGAATATCGCCATCGACATAAAACCACCGTCCTTCGGTATACACGAATCGGCTGATTTCATGCAGGCGATAAGCGCGGCCATTAATTTTATAACGCGCCACAAATTCAACAGTGGCATGATCCAGATCTGATTGTTCATGGCGTTTCACTGCAAGCCCTAGCCATTGGTTGCGCGGTTTGTTTGCCAATTCCAGAGAGACTGGGCGTGTGCTGTGATGCCAGGTTGCCAGCAGGTAGTCTTCACGATCTAGAGTATAAGCGGTGTAGCGTGAGCGCATGAGTAGCTCTGCCGTGGCGGCCACTTCGCCGGTGTTCAGATAGCGGCCGCAGCAATCGGTGTATTGCTGATTGCTGCCACATGGGCAGAGCATTGTTTTTATAGCTTTCATACGGTACTCAAAATTCTGCGCATGTCACGATTAATTCCAGTTTCCTGGCGCGAGATAAGGATTTGATGGCCATTTCTCTTTTTGAGGCCTCGGCTCTGTTTTCATGGAGTTCTTGATATACAAGCTGGAATGGTCCGCGGCCATGGGTGTATCGCGCGCCATTCCCATCTTCATGTGCTTTGATTCGATGCGTCAAATCCGTCGTAATGCCGGTATAGAGGCTTCCATCAGCGCATCTCAGCATATAGACTGTCCAGCTCAAAGTGTTTCCCTCTTCTTGTTTGGCTTATGGTGTAATTTATCACAATCCTTATGAATAAATTGCTTTGCCCAATGTGGATGCGGTGTCAATGATGAGTCCGCCGCAACGCCGTATCGCTCATCTGGATATGGATGCTTTTTATGCATCCGTTGAGCTGCTACGTTATCCAGAGTTACGCGGCTTACCGGTTGTGATCGGCGGGCGGACTGAGCACGAGCCTGTGATACAGGCGGATGGAAGCAAGCATTTTTATCGATTGCGCGAATATGCCGGTCGCGGTGTGATCACAACCGCTACTTACGAAGCACGTGCAGCCGGTATTTTCTCGGGCATGGGGGTCATGAAAGCGGCACAGTTGGCTCCCGATGCCATTCTCCTGCCCGTTGATTTTGATATTTACCGCCATTATTCGCGTCTGTTCAAGGCGGCTGTTGCCGGTATTGCGCCCCAGATTGAAGATTCCGGAATTGATGAAATATACATTGATCTCAGTGATCTGCCGGATGATGCGCTGACGCTCGCAAAGCGCATTAAACAAGCGGTGAAGGACGATACGGGGCTTTCCTGTTCCATTGGCATCACGCCGAACAAGTTGCTGTCAAAAATCTGTTCAGATCTGGAAAAACCGGATGGACTCACCATCCTTGGGATGTCCGGCATCCCTGAACGAATCTGGCCGCTATCGGTGCGCAAGATCAATGGTATCGGCCCTAAAGCAACCCAGAAACTTGCTTCACTCGGTATTACAACCATCGCCGAATTGGCGCAGGCTGATCTGAGTTTGCTCCAGACTCACTTTGGACGCAGTTATTCAGTCTGGTTACATGAGGCTTCGCATGGGATTGATCAGCGTCCGGTGATCACCGATGCCGAACCAAAATCCATCAGCCGGGAAACCACTTTTGAGCGAGACCTTCACCCTCGTCAGGATCGCCTTGTCTTGTCAAAAGCGTTCACTGCATTGTGCACACAAGTCGCCGAGGATCTGAAACACAAAGGCTATGTTGGGCGCACCATCAGCATCAAATTACGCTTCGAGGATTTTCATACGGTAACCCGTGATTTTACGCTGGCTGCGCACACCGCCGATCCTGTCTTGATACGCCGTGCAGCGGGAGAATGCTTGCGCCGGGTGCCGTTGAAGAAAAAACTTCGATTGCTTGGGGTAAAAGTCAGTGCGCTGGTTTCAATCCGTTCCGCGCGCGGCATCGAAGTTTCTCCTCAAAGAGAATTGCCGCTTGTGCCTTGAGTATTTCCGGTGTCAAGACAATGACTATTTTTTGTTTCTGAGTTTGTACACTGAGCCTCTTTTTATTTGCGCTAAAATGAGCACTGCTTAATTCCAAGGAAGTTGTTCGTGATGTCATTATTTACACCGCTGAAACTGGGCGCAATTACTGTACCCAATCGCATCTTCATGGCGCCATTGACTCGCTGTCGAGCGACCGCTGAACATGTTCCGGCTGCTTTGATGGTTGAGTATTATGTTCAGAGAGCCGGCGCCGGGCTGATTATTGCGGAAGCCACTATGGTGATGGAGGGTAACTCGGCATTCTGGATGGAGCCGGGAATCTATTCTCCTGATCAGATCGCTGGCTGGAAGCGGATTACCGGGGCGGTGCATGCGGCCGGTGGCAGGATTTTCCTGCAGCTTTGGCATGGCGGCAGGGCGTGCCATCCGCTGCTCAACCAGGGTGCTCAGCCGGTTGCGCCCAGTGCGATTGCTATTACCAATGATGAAGTGAGAACGCCGGAGGGAAAGAAACCCTATGTCATTCCACGAGCGTTGCGTGATGATGAACTGCCCGGTATTGTTGCCGGGTTTAAGCAAGCGGCTGAGAATGCCAAGACTGCAGGTTTTGATGGCATTGAAATCCATGGCGCAAACGGCTACCTGCTGGATGAATTCTTGCGCGATGGCGCAAACCAGCGCACAGGTCCTTATGGCGGTTCCATTGAAAATCGGGCGCATTTGATGCTCGAAGTGCTCGAAGCGGTCAGTTCCGTGTGGGGCAGTGATCGAGTTGGGCTGCGAATTTCGCCGCTTAACAGCTACAACAGTATGATTGATAGCGACCCGATCGGATTATCCACATGGCTTGCCGACCGGCTCAACGCATTTCATCTGGCCTACCTTCATGTTATGCGAAGTGATCTTTTCCGGCAGCAAAGCGGTGACATTATGACGCCCATTCGTAAGCATTATAGCGGTGTGCTCATGGGCAATATGGGCTACACGGCCGAGGAGGCAGGTAAAGACATTGTTGAAGAAAAAGTCGATGCGGTTGCTTTTGGCACAAGTTTTCTGGCTAATCCTGATTTGTCAGCCCGATTCAAAGCAGGCGCCCCATTGAATCAACCCAATCCAGCTACGTTCTATACGCCTGGCCCGGAAGGCTATACGGACTACCCCCCATTGAATAAATAAAGTGGCCGGAGATAGAGAAGACTGGGAAATACTTAGGAAGTAGTGTTCCAAATGCCACTCTAGGGTAAACAGCAGCATCATTAATAATTACGCAAGGCTCCCCCACAATTAATACCGAATCAGTAAAGTACCACAGGCTTATCAGCAAGCTCATTTCTTGCATTCTCTGGACCGGGTGGAAAATATTTCCGTAAATAACTGCTGACAGTGTTGATTCCTTCAATGACGCCGGCCTCGAATTGCTGTTGCCGGAATGCGGACTCCATAGCACGGCAAATATCCTCCCATTCCTTACTGGAAATTTTTGAATGAATTCCACGATCGCCAATGATTTCTACATCGCGGTCGGCGAGCAATAAATAAATCAATACGCCATTGTTATATTCGGTATCCCATATGCGCTGTTGAGAAAATACTTCGATCGCCCGTTCGCGGGCGGTTTGATTCCTGAGGAGAGAGGCGGTATTCAGCGCAGCTTCCACAGCAAAGCAAATTTCGCCACCGTGAGTCATTTCCGATTGTTTAATTGCCTGTTCAATGACTGTCAGGGAAGCAACAGGGAATCGACGCCGTATTGCAAGTTGACCGGTCAAAAGATGACGCATGATGCGGGCAAAATTCATTTACCACCTTCCCGATGCGCCGCCGCCGCCAAAACCGCCTCCACCGCCTCCAAATCCACCTCCGAAGCCGCCTCTTCCAATACCTCCATTCCGATAATCACTATCTGGCCAGCCGCCATGCCCGTTTCTGTAGATTCCCCTGCCTGTGTTCTGAAACAGACTCATAAAGAATGCAAAAAGGGCGATGAGCAGGGCGGTAGCCATAGAGGAAAATAATAACCAACTGATCAATCCTACACCGATACTTGTCACGGTAGATCCAACAAGACGCCCCAGCAGCGCCTGCAACATTCTTCCTAACACAATAAGTCCGATCAAGATGGGGAAAAAGTTTTCAAGCATCACACTCATGCTGCCGGAGTTGCTGGCGCTGTATTTGGCTTGGGGTGGCGGGAGCGGTTCTCCTTCAATCAAATTTTGCATCGCATCAATGCCGGCATCAATGCCATCCACAAAGTTTCCCGCTTTGAATTTGGGCAGGATAATTTCTTCAATAATTCGTTTTGCCATAGCATCAGGCAGCACGCCTTCCAGACCATAACCGACTTCTATACGCAGAGTCTTGTCATTTTTTGCAATGAGCAGCAGCGCGCCGTCATCAATGCCTTTGCGTCCCAGTTTCCAGGCTTCGGCAACACGTATTGAATATTGCTCAATCGTTTCAGGTTGAGTGGCGGGTACAATCAGTACAGCAATCTGGCTGCCTTTTTTCTTTTCAACCGCAGTTAATTTTTGTTCCAGGTGTGTGATCTCATGAGCGGAGAGTGTTGTGGTCAGGTCAGTCACGCGGGATTTGAGTAATGGAATGGCTACATCCGCCTGAGAACATGCCGCAGCAAGCAGTAGAGTGACGAATATTAAGGCTTTTGCCCAAATTTGCATCATTCTGACAGATCTCATGTCATTCAGAATCCTGAAGGAATACGTTGAAACAAAAACATGGCGCTAAGGTGAAACGGCGGATTCTTGAAGGTTAAAATCAACTCCTGGCGCAGTGGAAATTGCTTGCTCATTTTCCACAGTAAAACTGGGTTTTGTTGGGAAACCGAATGCCATTGCTGTGAGATTGCTGGGGAAAGAGCGCACCACGACATTGTATTCTTGTACTGCTTGGATATAACGGTTACGGGCTACGGTAATGCGGTTCTCGGTGCCCTCCAGTTGCGCCTGCAAGTCACGGAAATTTGCATCCGACTTAAGTTCGGGATAATTTTCTACGACCACTAACAAACGTGACAGGGCACTCGACAATTCTCCTTGCGCACTCTGGAATTTGGAGAACGCTTCCGAATCATTGATAAGCTCCGGTGTGGCTTGAATACCGCCCACTCTGGAACGGGCGTTGGTTACGCCCAGCAATACGTCTTTTTCCTGAGCGGCAAATCCCTTCACGACATTGACCAGATTGGGAACCAGATCAGCGCGGCGTTTGTATTGGTTCAGCACTTCCGCCCAGCTTGCTTTGATCTGCTCATCGGTAGATTGCAGTGTATTGTAGCCGCAGCCGCTCAAAACGAGGGTGCTGAGAAGTGTCACGATCAACAACCATTGGCGCATAATTTTCTTCCCGGAAAAATCAGATGTCTCATAAATGGAGATTAAAACAGTTATTACAATAACACTTGGGATATTCTTTGGCATCTGCATTAAGTGTAAATAGCTTGATTGTCCCGCCGGCTGCATATAAAGCCGCTATATAAGCCAGCGAGAAGAAATTCGCATGGCTTTATCGATTTGCTCAATACAAAAATTTTGCATGACAATCACTTCAACATAAGTGAGCCGGAATGTGCCGAATGTGACTTCAGTCGCAGCAGTTGCGCAGGTTATGCCGGGTTGCGTCACAAATGACCGGATTGATGAGGGCATTCAGTTTTCATTCAGCTTTAAACCAATACACTATTTGAAAATAAAAAGTTTAATCGCTATTGGATATTGTTTGATGATTGAACCAATCAAAAATTGATTTTGTATTACTTTGCGGATGCAAAATGGAGTTGATATGAGAAACCTCAGATGGATGTATTTGATCATTGCGTTACTTGCGCTGGTGGCAACAAACGATGCTGTTTGGGCTCGTGGCGGGCATCACCACCATGGAGGAGGGCATCACTATGGCGGTCATGGCCATAGACATAATCATCTGAATTTAGGCATCAGTATGGGCGGATATTATAATAATCCCGCTTTTTGGGGTTCCGGGTTTTATGGATACCATTCTTATGGTTATCCTGGCGCATTTTTTAATGCGCCGATTTACAACTACCCGCCAGCAGTGAGGGTACCTGCGACACCGCCGGTTTATATACAACAAGAGCAGCCACGGCCTGTCCAGCCGCGAGCCAATTACTGGTACTATTGCCAGAACCCGGGAGGCTATTATCCTTATGTCAAAGCCTGTCCGGGCGGCTGGCTACAGGTTGCTCCTCAGCCACCTGCACAATAACGCAAAGAGGTAAAACATGTTAACCCTAAGAAGATGTTTCATATTACTGATTGCTTGCCTGCTGACCGCATGTGTCCATATACCGACGGGTCCAAGTGTTATGGCATTACCCGGCTCTGGCAAAAGCTTTGATCAGTTTCGTTCTGACGAGTATGAATGCAGGCGGTATGCCTATGAGCAAGTTCGCGGCATAACTCCTCAACAGGCATCCCGAACCAGTGGTGTGGAAAGCGCGGCCATCGGAGCTGGGCTTGGCGCCGCTGCGGGCGCTGCTTTGGGAGGGGGGCATGGGGCTGCGGTAGGTGCTGGCGCGGGGCTTTTAATGGGTGGGTTGGTTGGATCAGGCACCGCCACAACTTCCGGCTATGCCAGCCAGCAAAGATACGATATCAGTTATATTCAGTGCATGTATGCGAAGGGCCATCGCGTTCCTGTCGACGGCAGAATCACGAGTAATCCATCGGGCAGCAGTGACACCGGCAGGAGAGTCTCAACACCACCCCCAAGCTTTATTCCTCCGCCGCCGCCATCGGGTAATCCACCGCCACCACCACCACCACGATAATCGCTTCGATGACTTGTCTACTTTCTTAAGAATGATGGTAAAAAGTTTTTAAGATGATCTTTCCAATGGGGGTGTACCGTTATGGGGATTTTTACCAGGATATTTGTATTTTCGGTATTTCTGCCTTCCAGATACAAAATGTATTGCCCCGGCTCGCTCAGCTTGAATGCTTGCGTGATCACTCCAGAGCGATGTTGCTGCGCAGGCACTGACAGCACTTCGTATTCTTTCTCTTTATCATCGGCTTCTACTTGCGCTAAACGCAATGCCAGCGGAATATCACGGGCCGATTCTGGATACAATAGATCAATAGCGATATTCAGCATGCCAGGCTCTGGCACTTTGTCACATTGCACGGGGATATAAGGGGTTCTGATTGCATCCTGGGGCATTACATAGTCGCCGGGAAGATAGTAGCTTGAATAGCCAATGGTCAGCGTTTCCGTTTCTATGGTGCAAGCACCGCCGCGAAAGCCCTTCGGATAGGTTTCGGATGAATCGCCTTGCGAGCTCGCACGATACAATGCGCCAAACGCTATAAAAATTGCTATAACCCCAATCAAAATTCCAAATTGAAGCCTGCGATGAAGAGGTGTTTCTGATTTGATTAACATCGTGTTAATTGTTTGCCTTAAAACAGATTCTTTTCCAGGAAATCTGAGCATTTTTTATAGTGTTCATCCCATTCCAGTCCATCCCTGGCCGTCCAGAATGATTCCCGCCAGAAACACCGCTTAATGTCATTGAATTGTCCATGTTCTTGTGGTTGACCTTTTCTTTCTCCGAAGACTCTTATTGTCATGTTTTTCCTGGCTTCTTCTGGAAATATAAGCATGACATCCCGGGTGTTGGCCCATTTTCCAAGGGTTCGGTCAGCCAAAGCCGGTGGTGATGTGAGCATATCATCGATCCATTCGAGCAAGCTGCCGCTTGGAATCGCATTGAAAGAGTCATTCATTTCTCTGGTTTCTGCAACAGGCAGTAAGCTCAGGTTATAGAACCTGAATGTTTCCTGGTTGGAAAGACGGGGCACCACAACGTTCTGGAAATCCCTGATACTGACAGCAGCACCCATGAACACCACGTGTTTATAGGGCAAATCAGGAAATTGCCGTATGATTTCATTAACTAACATAGTACCCATGCTATGCCCTATGAGGGTAATGGTTACATTGGGTTTTTGTGCAGTGATACGTTTCTGCAATTCTTCGAAAAACAAATAAACAGCACCCTTGTGGCCGTCAATCTCTGATGGAAGGTGAGTGTCTCTTAGAAAAGCTTCTCGTGTACGCCGGATCATATTTTCATATCCTGAACGGCCCAGGCCGTTAACAAAAGGCGCTGTCCCAATACGTACCGGCGTCATAAGCAAGTAACGAGCCGTGTCCAGTACATCACTAGCCTTATCAAGCGCAGAAAAGTCTTGCGGCTCTGGACAAATGACGGTTTCTTTGTTGTTGCCGTTTACATCGAGACAATCGTTTAACTGGTTACGCAGTGATAAAAAAAGACGATGAGCTTCCAAACCACCGGCATAAGGTGTATCCATAAATCCACGTCCCAGGTCAGAGCCGAGTTTGAATGGCGAGGTGGCGATCGCTAATGGCTGGTCGACCTTGCCATTGCGTACATTAAACAACTGATCTATGTAAGATTCCCAGCCACCAGAGCGCCATACAATGCTAACAGGATAAACATTATTTTTTTCGCCTAGTACAGCGTGTGTCAACTCGACAGCCGATTCGATGCCCGCCTCTCTTGTAACAAGACCTCCATGAATGTAAATCAATAGCTCCTGGAAATTTTCAGTTTCCAGATTGGAAATGATATGTTCAACGAGTTTCTCTATTTTACTTTCTTGCTTTTCTTCCAGCAGCGTATCGGGTGGACAATTAATAGAAAATTTAATGGGGCTGAATTGCCCTTGCTTATCAATATCAACAATGTGCTTTTTTAAAGCATCAGCGATAGTCTGTTTATTGATTTTCTTGGATATGCACTTGGCTTGATAGGGAATATTTTCATGATCATTGTGTTTCACGATAAGCACGGCATGACTTGCACAACCGGCAAGCAAAGGCAGCAATGCGAAACAAGCAAAACGTAGATAGCGCTGGAATAATTGTATTTTCTTTACAAAACTCATGATGACAAACATCTTATTCACCTATTGTGTTTATATTGCATCAATGCCGGGGTGGAAATGTGTTCCAGATTACAATAAAACCTGCACTTAGGCGGGCTTTTTTACATTCGATTATTCCTTCAGAGCTTCATCAAACACTGCTTAAATGGGATATCCCCCGGATCCGGCAATTTTTTGGAGTGTGCTAAGCACTTTTGGCCCAGCTTGAGAGGAAAATATTTTGCGGGTGGTGGTAGACACGAAATGTCACCCTATCCTGATGTTTTGGAGAGTTTTGTGATACGCCAAAGGTTGTTTATTAGCGGGCCAACCTGATTGGTTTGATGTCCATGATTGAGCATGGGCGCCTATAAAGCGGATATACACTACGCTATAGGCATAGTTAATCCATACCACCCGCCAGCCTTAAGTCATACTATACCCAGCTAATAATCGTGTTTATTGCGCTACCCCACAAGGTTGACGCAGCATTTTTCTGACTGCATCGGCATGCATTTCCTCTTCAACGATCAGACTTCGTGCGTATTCCTCCAGCATGACCGACTTGCCCTGAGCCAATTCCAGCAATTGATAATAGGCCTTCAGTGCTTCGTTTTCATGGGCAAGGGACTGCCGGAGAATATCACCAACCGGAATCGAACAGCTCGAGTTGGTATCGTGCTGATGCGTTTCCAGCAATGGACCGATGGCAAGCGAGGGGTGTCCTTCCAATAGGGTAACCAGTTCACCTGCCTTCCGGGCATGCAGCAATCCTTCCTCGGCTTGTTTGTTCAGCCACTCCACAATGGGGATGCGGTTATAACCGTATACCATTAAGGCGTAGTGTGTATAACGCACCACGCCAGCAAGCTCGAGTTCCATGATCTGATTCAGTAATGCCACCGCTTTATCTTTATCCAGGCTCATGTGATTCTCCTTTCAACTTTGTTAATAAGCTACAGTGAGACAGTTGTCTTACATTTACAATTTATCTGCATGGCTGCTGAGATATTCTGCGACGCCTTCAGGACTTGCTTTCATACCGGGTTCCCCTTTTTTCCAGCCCGCCGGGCAGAGTTCACCTTGTTCTTCAAAGAATCGCAGCGCATCCACCATCCGCAGCATCTCGTCGACATCGCGCCCAAGCGGCAGATCATTGACTACCTGGTGACGCACGATACCTTTTTTGTCGATCAAGAAAGATCCTCGTAGCGCAACATGATTGGGATGGCTAACCCCATAAGCATTCATCACCTCACCGCCCAGATCCGATACCAGTATGATATCGATCGGACCGATACCGCCTTGGGTTATGGGTGTATTACGCCAGGCATAATGCGTGAAATGAGAATCTACCGATACTCCGATGACTTCCACGTTACGCTGTTGAAAATCTTTCGCCCGGTGAGAGTGTGCAATGATTTCCGATGGGCAGACGAACGTGAAATCCAGGGGATAGAAAAACAATACGGCATATTTGTCACGAATATGTGCGTGAAAATTGAAATTCTCATCGAAACTGCCATTAGGCAAAACGGCGGGTTTAGTAAAATCGGGAGCAAGATGAGTGACGAGGGTAGACATGATTTCTCCTTTCTGGTTATGTTAAAGAATCTCTGAATAAATCCAATTGCATTGTTGTCGAATAATTAACAATCAATTGATATGAGGCCGGGCTAATCCAAAGCAATATTCTTACTTTGTTTTCTTTAAATGATACGTAAAAAATTGGACAAGGTTTTTGCATAAAAGATCAATAGGATGATCTTGATCTTCAAATAAAGTGAATCCGATAATAAGCAATATAAACAAAAGCCCTTTGATGAAGGGGTACAGTAAAAATTACTGTTGCAATCGGAGTACATTGTGAAGATTGCCGGAATTCACTGCCTGAGCCGGAAATAATCCATTTTTGATCGCTTATCAGCAAGTTTGACAACCTATTGCATTTTTAGTACTTTGCAATCAGGAACCAGTTTTTTTCCACATTAACCAAGCTGAATCTGCTTCAAATGACGAATAATCAAATTGCAGAGTATAACGCGGCGTTACGAAATAAACCTGCACTAGAGATAGTGCGTTGGGGCATTGCACGGGCAAACGGCCGTGCTGTTGTGTCAACCAACTTCCGTCCTTTTGAAGCAGTTATTCTTCATCTCTGCATTCAAGTGCAACCGGATATTCCAGTGCTCTGGGTAGACCACGGATACAACCGGCCGGCGACTTACCAATATGCCGAGAAACTCCGCGATATACTCCATCTCAACCTTAAGATCTATTTACCACGGATAACCGCTGCCTATCGGGATGCAATTTATGGCCCGATCCCAGGTATTGACGATGAGGCTGGACTGATGAAGTTCAGTGCGATGATGAAATTAGAGCCTTTTGAACGTGGCATGAAGGAGCTCGCGCCTACAGTTTGGATCACTGCATTACGCAAAGTACAAAATCCGGATCGCGCCGGAATGGATATCCTCTCAGAGGATAAGATTTATGACACAATCAAAATCAATCCTGTTTTCTACTGGACAGATGCCGGCATGGAAGCCTATCTTAAGCAACATAGCTTGCCAAATGAATGGGATTACTTCGATCCAGCGAAAGCGGACGAAAAACGCGAATGTGGAATACATGCAAAATGAGCCAATCAGATGCCGGGTTTAGCCCTGATGATAAGGGGCAATCTTCACCACCATTTCTAATTTTGAAAAAAGGATTCTGAAATGATTGAGCAAAAGAAGCTGTTTGAACCAGAAAAAATTGCTTGCGAGGTATGTTTGAAGGAAATACCGATATCCGAGGCAACGAGTGTAAAAGCCACTGATTATATTATGTATTATTGTGGCCTTGATTGTTATGATAAATGGAGGAAGCAAGAAGAAAAGCCTAAATAAAATTGCTATCCTGGGAATCACAGTTGACCGCGTGACTGAAGAGGGAAATTATGGCTATTACGCTTAATCACACCATTGTGCCATGCTTCAATAATGTCGAATCGGCAAAATTCTATTGCAGATTGTTTGGTTTTGAATATATCGGTGAATTTTCACGTTTCATTGTGGTACGTGTCAATGATACGTTGTGCCTGGATTTTGATAGCAGGGATAAATTTGAGTCAAATCACTATGCATTTAAGGTTTCTGAGCAGGAATTTGATGAAATATTCGAGCGGTTACAAACCGGAAATATCAACTATGGTAGCGGCCCCTGTGAAGCGGATGATATGAAAATCAATCACAACTATGGCGGGCGTGGTGTTTATTTTCGTGATCAGAACGGACATTTGCTGGAGATGCTTACAGCCGATTATGTTATGCCTGCTCACTAACCATGAGCAGGGCGAATATTACATCCATTTTCTTGCTATACGCTACTTATTAACTTCTCATGCATCCTGGTTGATGTAACTTCCAACCAATAGAAACAATTGCGCTATCTCGTGTTCCGGTCAGTAGCATAAATGCGATAAGTGTACGATTTCTTTGTTCAATATCCGCGAGTCTTCGCATCGTGTTGATAACCGGCTTGATTTGCCAAATGGTTCCGCCGGCAGGCAGAATCATAAAATTTCTGACTTAAGTTTTACTCATCTATTGATAGTCACGATTCAATCAAACCAAAGTAGGCAGTTCTCCTCTACTTGTGGGGAAAAGCGATGCTATCACTGAAGCACGGTCAGCCAATCAGCTTCTGAGTGCTGGCAGCGGTTCGTCTTTGGGTACAAACTTTAGCGCAATACCGTTGTTGCACCAGCGTTCTCCACGTGGAGGCGGGCCATCACTAAATACATGGCCTTGATGACCGCCACAGCGCACGCAGTGATATTCCGTGCGCGGCCAAATCATCTTGAAGTCGATTTTAGTCGTTATGTGCCCGGCAATCGGCTGGGTAAAACTGGGCCAGCCGGTCCAGCTTTCATATTTATGCGCGCTTTCAAACAACGGCAGATAACAGGCGGCGCAAATAAAGGTGCCTGCACGATCCTCATAAACCAGATTGCTGGATTCCGGGCGTTCGGTGGCTTCCTCAAACAGTATTTGATAAGCCCTGGGTGAGAGTAACTCGCGCCATTCCTTATGGGGTTTGTTGAGGGGTGTATTATGGGGTTTGTTGAGGGGTGTAATAGGGCTGGCTGCTTCGCCAACCACTGATGTGCGAAAACATGCTGGAATCAGCGGCAATGCCGCTGCCACGGCAAGCGTTTGTAACACGGTGCGTCGTTTCATGAAATCTTCTCCAAATCAACAAGGGTTGCTCGTAAGCTATTTGCACTACTGAATACCATGATAGTAACCTGCAAATACAATTTGATCGTTGCAGCAGGGGGGGCATTGGTTTCAATTATAATCGTTTCAAAAGGCGCTTTAGCGCCAATAACCAGACCAGCCAACTTTCGATATGACCCAACAACGTTTCGACAATGCAAAAGCCCTGATCGATGCGGCGAATAGCGAAGATCCGAACCGGGAAACCAGCGCAGGAAAGGAGTGGCCGAAAGAACTGCATTATTCGCGCCGCATGTCGGACATGCTCGAACGCTACGCCCCCGAAGCCGATGACGCCATGAAACTGGCGGTACGCGCTCAGCACATCCAGCGCTGGAAATCGCCGCGCAGCGATTATCCGATGGATCGCAAGGGCTATCATCAATGGCGTGCCGGGCTGAACAAGTTTCATGCCGGCACCGTTGCCGGTTTGCTCGCAAAGGCCGGATATGACAATGCATTCATTGCGCGCGTGGCTCAGGCCGTTGGCAAGAAATCGCTGAAAACCAATCCGGATACCCGGCTATTGGAGGATGTTGCCGGGCTGGTTTTCCTCGAACACTATCTGCCCGGCTTTGCGGACAGGCACCCTGAATACGATGAACAGAAGTGGATCGACATCATTGGTAAAGTCTGGAAAAAGATGTCAGTTCAGGCACGGCGATTTGTATTGGATGAATATATTACATTGCCGGATTCGATGGTTACGTTGGTCAGGAAAGCAGTGGCCGGGTAAAACAAGATTCTGATTGGAAATTCGATTTAAAATGACCTTTTAGTGACGCAAACGGGGATGTTATTGGAATTTATTGGTTGTTAGCAATGATGGATAGCGGGAATAGAACCTTTGTTTATTTTTGATATATCAGTAATTTATGTTTTGTTCTGCTATTTTTGTGTCATTTCCGGGTTTTTTACTTGATTCTG
>ERZ1292640.1822-Hain-H43-02um-R1-1822-length-17468-cov-8_pt1 | contig 17468 bp, 11 predicted proteins | sample MGYA00564404_ERZ1292640 | MGnify/ENA primary metagenome ERZ1292640 (study PRJEB36523, sample SAMEA6512636) | groundwater metagenome | collected 2019-01-08 | study: AquaDiva: Metagenomics assemblies of 32 groundwater samples
TACAACGTCGTCGTGACGGTGTCGGACGGCTCGCTGATCGCGACCGCGCCGTTCGTGTGGACGGTGACCGACACCAACGCGGCGCCCACCATCACCAACCCGGGCAACCAGACCGACGCCGAAGGCGACTCGGTGTCGGTGGCGATTGCCGCCGCCGACGTTGACGGCCAGGTCCTGACCTACAGCGCGTCGGGCCTGCCGAACGGGCTGTCGATTGATGCGGCGACCGGCCTTATCACCGGTTCGCTCAATTACGACACGGCGGGCTCTTCCCCCTACACCGTGACCGTCACCGTGACCGACGGCCAGGTGTCGCGCAGCGTGACCTTCACGTGGACGGTGACGAACGTGAATCGTCCGCCGGTGGTCGTCAACCCCGGCACGCAGAACGGCGTCGAAGGCGCGGCGGTGACGCTGCCCATCAGCGCCAGCGACCCGGACCTCCAGCCGCTGACCTACTCGGCACTCGGGCTCCCCACGGGTCTCTCGATCAGCCCGACGACCGGCGTCATTACCGGCACGCTCGGCTACGCGACCGCCGGCACCCACTCGGTGACGGTGATGGCCAGCGACGGGGTGCTTTCGGATTCGGAGACCTTCACGTGGAACGTGGGCGACACCAACCGTCCGCCGATCGCCGTTGCTGACTTCGCCACCGCGGTGCAGGGCCAGAGCACGATCATCAGCGTGCTGGCCAACGACAGCGACCCGGATGGCGCCTCATTGTTGGTCGTGAACGTGACGCAGCCGGCCTCCGGTACGGGCACGGTGACCCTCAATAACGGCACCGTGACCTTCTCGGCGAATGAAACCTTCATTGGCAGCACGACGTTCTCCTACACCGTCACCGACGGCGCGGAGTCCGCGACGGCCACCGTCACGGTTGACGTCAGCCCGAGCAACCGCCCGCCGGTCTGTTCGGCGGCGTTTAGCAGCGCCGACCTGTGGCCGCCCAATCACCGCAAGGTCTACGTGACCATCTCCGGTGTGACGGATCCCGACGGCGACACGCCGACCATTGTCTTCACATCGATTGTGCAGGATGAGCCCACCAACTCGGTTGGCCAGGGCAACACCATGCAGGACGGCGGCATCGAGAACGACGGCGCCACCGCGTGGGTGCGGGCCGAACGCAGCGGCACCAAGAAGGTGCCCGGCGACGGCCGCGTCTACCTGATTGGCTTCACCGCCACCGATGCGGCGGGTGCCAGCTGCACCGGCACCATTCGCCTCGATGTGCCGCACGACCAGCGCGGCACCCCGGCGGTACTCAGCCCCGGCCGTTGGGACTCGACGACCGGCCAGCTGCTCGTGGCGCCGCCCGCGCCGGTTGCCAACAACGACACCCTGGCCGCGTCGACGGGCTCCTCGTCGACGCTGGCCGTGCTGAGCAACGACGTCAGCAACGGTGAGTCGCTGGCGGTCACGATCGTCAGCCAGCCCGCGAAGGGCCGGGCCACGGTCAACGGCAACGGCACCATCACCTACACGCCCCCGTCCAACAACTGGACGGGGACGACCTCGTTCACCTACCAGATCCGCACGCCCTCGGGCAGTACCGACACCGCCGTGGTCACCGTCACGGTTACCAGTTCCTCGCATGACGACGACAATGATCACGACGGCGATGACAACCATCACGACGACAATGACGACGATTGCGGTGACCGGAATCACGACCACAACCGCGACACCGACAACCGCGACCGCGATCACCGCCGCGGCGACCACGACCGCTGCACCCACGGCCGGCGCTAAGCGCGGGCAGCGCCTGGCTTGACTCTGCAGGCGCCCCGCGCCGTCATCTTCGACATCGACGGCACCCTCGTCGACAACATGGCGTTGCACGCCGAGGCTTTCTCGGTGTTTGCCGAGCGCCACGGCCTGCCGCCGCTGACGCCCGAGGATCGCGCCCGCCTGGACGGCCGCCGCAACAGTGAGATCTTTCCAATCCTCTTCAACCGCGATGTGCCGCGCGACGAATGGCAGGCGTACGAGGCCGAGAAAGAAGGCCTGTATCGCGAGATCTCCCGCGGCCGGCTGGTCCCGATGACGGGGCTGCTTCGGTTGTTGGCGCGGCTGGCGGCCGACGCCATACCGATGGCCCTGGCGACGTCGGCGCCCGAGCCGAACGTCGTGCATACGCTGAATGAGATTGGCCTGGCCGGCACGTTCCCGGTCGTCGTCCGGGGCGACCAGGTGGCGCGTGGCAAGCCGGCGCCCGATGTGTTCGTCGAGGCCGGCCGCCGTCTCGACGTGGCCCCCGGCCGCTGCCTGGTCTTTGAGGACGCCGCGATGGGAATTGTCGCGGCCCACGCCGCTGGCATGCCCGTCGTGGCCCTGACCACCAGCTTTGACGCGGCGCACTTCGCCGGACTGCAGCCGCCCCCGACCGCGACCTGCGCCGACTTCGACATCTTCCTCGACCGGTACTACTCGTAAGGTCCGCTGCGCGGCCGTCCCCGGCCGTTCGGCCCCATGAACGCGCCGTTCGCCGGATCCGGCTGAACTGCCGGCGCCGGCCGTCCGTCTCACCCTTTGTCCGCGCGACTCATGCGGACAAGGAGATCGAACCATGATGAAGAGCTTTGCCGCCCTTGCTGTTGCCTTCGCCCTGGCGACCGGCATGATCGGCACCACGATTCGGCTTCACGCCGCGCCGGCGGGTCGCGCCGCCGCAGGCAAGGTGACGGTGACTGTCGACTACAAGGGCAGCGGCACTGTCGATGCCACCCACCAGGTGTGGGTGTGGCTGTTCGACACCCCCGACATCGGTCCCGGCTCGATGCCGATTGCCGAGATGTCCGTGGCGAAGAACGGAGGAGCGGCGACCTTCGAGGTCGGAACCGATCGCGTGTGGATTGCCGTGGCCTACGACGAGAAGGGTGTGATGTCTGGAAACTCGCCGCCGGCGCCCGGCTCGCCCATCGGCATCTATGGGTCCAGCGTCGGCGCACCCGAGGCCGTGACGCCGGGTGCCCAGGGCGCCGTCGTGCTGACGTTCGACGACTCCATCCGCATGCCCTAGGTCGACCGCTGCGCGCGGCTAGCCACCGCGCGCAGTTCGCCGAGTGCCTCGCCGGCCTGCCAGTTCCCCCTCTAACTGATAGAATCGTAAGCGGTTCGGCCTGATGAAGAAAATCCTGATCGCCAATCGGGGCGAGATTGCCGTGCGTGTGATCCGCGCGTGCCGTGACATGGGCATCGCGACGGTTGCCGTGTATTCAGAATGCGACCGCGCTGCGCTTCATGTGCGGCTGGCCGACGAGGCGTGGCCGATCGGCCCGAGCGCACCGCGCGAAAGCTACCTGCGCATCGACGCCATCATCGACGCGGCGAAGGAGTCGGGCGCCGACGCCGTGCATCCAGGCTACGGCTTCCTCGCCGAGAACGAAGACTTTGCCGCAGCGTGCCGCGATGCCGGGCTGGTGTTCATTGGGCCGTCGCCCGAGGCGATCATCTTGATGGGCAGCAAGACCGCGGCGCGGCAGGCCGCCATCAAGGCGGGCGTCCCGGTCGTGCCCGGGACGGAAGAGCCGCTCAGCGAGCAGACCACCGATGCCGAGGTGCTGGCGGTGGCCGAACGCATCGGCTACCCGCTGATGCTCAAGGCGGTCGCCGGCGGCGGCGGCAAGGGCATGCGCATGGTGTCGTCGGCGGCGGAGTTGCCGGCGGCGTTGCGGGCCGCACGTTCGGAGGCGCAGTCGGCCTTTGGCGACGGCGCGGTCTACCTGGAGCGGCGCATCCTGGCGCCCCGCCATATCGAAGTGCAGTTGCTGGGCGATCACCACGGCACGGTACTGCCGTTCGTCGAGCGCGAGTGCTCCATCCAGCGGCGCCACCAGAAGGTGGTGGAGGAGAGTCCGTCGCTGGCGGTCTCACCCGAGTTGCGCCGGCGCATGACCACGGCCGCCGCCGCCGTGGCCAGGACCGTCGGCTACACCAATGCCGGGACGATCGAGTTCCTGCTCGATGCCGACGGCTCGTTCTATTTCCTCGAGATGAACACGCGCCTGCAGGTCGAACACCCCGTCACCGAGATGGTGACTGGCGTCGACCTGGTGCAATGGCAGATTCGCATTGCCCGCGGCGAGCGCCTGGACCTCGCTCCCGAATCGCTGCTGGCGCCGCAGGCGCACGCGATCGAGTGCCGCATCTACGCGGAGGATCCGGAAAACGGCTTCCTGCCGTCGCCGGGCCGCATCCAGGGCCTGCGCGTGCCCCATGGCCCCGGCATTCGCGACGACAGCGGTGCCTACGAAGGCGGCGAGGTGCCGATCTTTTACGACCCGATGATCTCGAAACTGATCACCTGGGGCGAGACCCGCGATCATGCGATCGCGCGCATGAGGCGGGCCCTGGCCGAGTACGAGGTGCGCGGCATTCGCACCACCATCCCGTTCTTCCAGTGGCTCCTGGAAGACGAGGACTTCAAGGCCGCGCGCTTCGACACCACGTTCATCGATCGCAAGATGGCCGCCGGCGGCCCCTTGCAGGTGATCGACGTCGCCCACGAAGAGCTGGCGGCGATTGCCGCCGCCGTCCACCTGTTCACGCGTCCGCCGGTGGCCCCCGCCGCGGCCGCCGAGCCGGTCAGCATCTGGAAGCAGGCCGGCCGGGGGGAGGCGCTGCGATGACCTTCGAGATTGCCGCCGGCGCCAACGTCTACACGGTCGCGGTCGCGCGCAAGGGACCCTTGCTGCAGGTTGCGATTGGCGGCCGCACTCTGCTCATCGATGCCCGCCGGGTCGGGGACATGGCGCTGTCGCTGTTGATCGCGCAGGGAGACGAGGCCCTGCCGGTGCCCGCCTCCACTCCCCTAAACCTGATGGCGCCGCGGCGTGGTCTCGCCGTCGCGGCCTCCGGCCGCGGAGGCGGACGAAGTGTCGACGCCGCGTTGGCGGCCCACCGCACCGCCGGCGACTTCGATGTCCACGTGGCCGGCCGTACCATTCCCGTCCAGGTCCGCCAGGCCGGCGGCTTTGGCCGCCAGAAGAAGGTCGGCGCCGCGCAAGGCACGGGCCCGCAGCGTGTCACCGCCCCCATGCGCGGCAAGATCGTCAGGGTGCTGGTCGCCGCCGGCGACGAGGTCAAGGCACGCCAGGGACTGGTGGTGGTCGAGGCCATGAAGATGGAGAACGAACTGCGCGCCGCCCGCGACGGGCGCGTGCGCGAGGTGTCGGTGGTGGAAGGGCAGTCAGTCGACGCCGGCGCGATCCTGCTGGTCGTGGAGTAGCGGCCGCAGATGACACACGCAGACCAGGGCCGCAGATGACGCTCGCAGACCAGGGCCGCAGATGACACAGATGACGCAGATCAAGCACCGGCTGCGTTCTGCATTCGCGGCGGCCTATCGCTTTGCCCGCCGGTTCGCCCTGGTCATCGGCATCATTGTCGCCGTGGTGGTGGTGTCGACGCTCACCATCGACCTGGGGCCGGCCCTCAAGGCCCGGGCCGAGAGCGCCGGCAGCAACTGGTTCGAACGCAAGCTGACCATCGGCCGCCTCGGGGTGCACCTCGCGCGCGGCCGTTTCGTGGTCGAAGACCTGCAGATCGACGGCATGTTGCCGGGCGAGCCGCCCTGGCTGGTCGCCAAGCGCATCGAGGTCTCGCTCACGTGGAGCGCGCTGGTCGGCCGCGAGATCCTGCTCGACGACGTCGAGATGACCGACTGGCGCATGGTCGTCGAGTCGTTTCCCGACGGCCGGCAGACCTTCCCGCGCGTCACGGGACCGCCGCGCCCGCCGCGCACCGGGCCGCGGCTAGTGGTCACCACCCTGCAGTACGTCCGGGCGCATCGCGGCGAACTGGTGGTCAACGACTACGGCTCCGACTGGTTTGCCGTTGCGCCCAACCTGGACGTGACCGTCGCCAAGGTGGGCGAGTACCGGGGCACGCTCAAGTTCAACCAGGGCAACATCGCCATCCAGAAGTACGTGCCGATGACGGCCGACATGACGGCGGCGTTCAAGCTGGCCGGCGGCAAGATCGTGTTCGACCGCATCGACCTGCTCACCGACGGTGCCGTGTCGCAGATCTCGGGGGTGGTCGATCCGGCGGTGTGGCCGGAACAGCTCTACCAGATCAAGTCGCGCGTGCAGTTTCCGAAGATGCGCGAGATTTTCTTTGCCCACGACACCTTCAGCCTGTCGGGGGAGGGCCTGTTCGCCGGGACGTTCCACATGTTCAAGGGCGGCCGCGAGCTGAAGGGCGACTTCACCAGCGCGGTGGCCGGCGTCAACAACCTGCGGTTTCCCAACCTGGCGGGGTCGCTGGTGTGGGTGCGCGACCGCATGGAGGTGACGCACGCGACCGCCGGCTTCTACGGCGGCACGACCCAGTTCCGCTACGAGATGTCGCCGCTCGGCAACCCGGCGGTTCGCGCACGGGCGCAGTTCGATGCGGAGTACACCGACGTCGACCTGTCGGCCCTGTCGGAGGTGTACGAGATGCGCGCCCTGCGGGTGGCCGGACGCGCCTCGGGCCGCAACGAGATGGGCTGGACGCTCGGCGCGTTCGCCGACCGCGCCGGCGCCGGTACCGTCACGTTCAGTGCGCCGGCCGGCGCGGCGTTGCAGGGGCCGCAACTGGCGGCGGGCGCGGCGGCGGCGGCGCGCGCGCGCTATCTCGTCCAGGGCCCGTTCAGCAATCACACGCCCCTGTCGCCACTGGCCGTGGCGGGCAACCTGACCTACGCGTTCGACCCCGAAGCCATTCGCTTCGAGCCGAGCCAGGTGTTCACCGAGGACACCTATGTTGCCTTCGAAGGCGCCACGGCGTACGGGGAACGGTCGAAGATGCCGTTCCGCGTGACCAGCCGGAACTGGCAGGAAAGCGATCGCATGCTGGCGGGCATCATGACCACGTTTGGCTCGAAGACCAACGCGACGCCGGTTGATGGGATCGGCCGGTTCGAAGGCGTGCTGCTCGGCGCCTTCCGGCGTCCGCGCATCGAAGGCCGGCTGGTCGGCTCGGAGATGTACGCCTGGGACGTCAACTGGGGCGATATCGACGGCGACTTCGTGGTCGAGAACTCCTACGCCAACGTGAGCCGCTCGGTCATCCGATCGGGGCAGTCGCGAATGGACGTGACCGGCCAGTTCGCCCTCGGCTATCCCCGCGCCGATGGCGGGGAGGAGATCGATGCCCGCATCCGGGTGACCGAACGGCCGATGGCCGACTTCCGCGAAGCGTTCGATCTGCAGGACTACGAAGTCGACGGCAGCGCGTCGGGCGACTTTCACCTCTATGGCCGGTACGAGGAACCCCACGGGTTCGGCCGCATGACCATCGCCCGGGGCATCGCGTATGACGAACCGTTTGCCGAGGCCGAAGCCTCACTGCGCTTCGAGGGGGCCGGCGTCCGGCTCGACGCCATCCAGATGTCGAAAGGCGGCGGGCAGATCACCGGCGCGGCGTACGTCGGCTGGAACGGTACCTACTCGTTCAACACCGACGGCCGCAATGTCGCGGTCGAAACGCTGGCGCTGACGACCTACCCGGGGTACCCCACGTTCTTCGGGTCGCTCGATTTCACCGCCACCGGCACGGGGACCTTCGAGCTGCCGCGCTACGACGTGCGGTTCAGCGCGAGCGATCTGTTCTTCGGCGATGAAGGCGTCGGCGAGATGACCGGCCGGCTGTCGATGCGCGGCCTGCTGATGACGTACGAGATGGAAGTCGCCTCGACGCGGCTCGCGGTCTCGGGAACCGGTCGCGTCGAGTTGAATGACGAGATGGACGCGGAGATGTCGTTCCGCGTCAGCGACACCTCGCTCGATCCCTTCCTGCGCGCCCTGCAGCCGACGTTCTCGCCGTTCACGTCGGCCATCGCCAGCGGCACGATCCGCGTCGTCGGCGAGCTCTACAATCCCGACGCGTTGCGCATCGACTCGGCGGTGGAGCTGGTCGACCTGCGGCTGGTCGATTACCGGCTTCGCAACGCCGCGCCGATTCGCCTGAGCGTCGAGGGCCAGACCTTGCAGATCGAGGCGCTGCGCCTGATTGGCGACGGCACCGAGCTGGATCTGTCGGGCACGGTCGATTTGCGCGACCAGTCGCTGACCTTGCAGGCCAACGGCGCCGCCAACCTGGCGGTGCTGCAAGGCTTCGTCGCCGACGTGCGCAGCTCGGGCCGCGCCGAAGTGACCGCCCGCATTACCGGCACTGCCCGCGAACCGGTGGTCGCCGGCAACGCCCTGGTCACCAAGGGGCGCGTGCGCCAGTTTTCGTTCCCGCATGCGCTCGAAGACCTCAACGGCATCGTGACCTTCGACGTCAGCGGCGTGCGCCTCGACGGCCTGACCGCGCGCCTGGGCGGCGGCGCGGTGCGGTTTGGCGGCCGCATCGGGTTGGCCGCGTACCAACTGAGCGAGTTCGACGTCACGGCGGTGGGCCAGGACATGCGGCTGCGCTACCCGGAGGGGATGCGTTCGCTGGTCGACGGCACGCTGGCCCTGCAGGGCCCGGCGGCGTCGCCGGTGGTCACCGGCACGGTGATGGTCCGTAACGCGAGCTGGACGCGCGGCATCGACACCTCGGGGGGCCTGTTCAGCGGCCTGACCGGCGGTGACGCGGGACTGCCGACCGTCGAAGGGCAACTGGCGGCCTCGTCGGCCTTGCGGTTTGATGTGCGCGTGATCGCGCCCTCGACGCTGCGCATCGACAACGACCAGGCGCGCATTGTCGCCAGCGCCGACCTGACCATGCGGGGTACGCTCGACCGCCCGCTGATCTTCGGTCGCGCCGAAATCGTCCGCGGCGAGGTGGAGTTCGAGGGCCGGCGCTACGCGGTGACGCGTGGCAGCCTGGACTTTGCCAACCCCGATCGCATCCAGCCGTTCTTCGACGTCGAGGCCGAGACGCGTGTGCGCGTGCCCGGGCAGACTTACCGTGTGACCATGCGCATGGCCGGCACGACCGAGCGGCTGCAGCCGCAGTTCACGTCCGATCCGCCTCTGCAGACCCTCGATATCCTCTCGCTGTTGTTCAGCGACCAGGCGCCGAGCGGCGACATGGAACTGGCCGCGCTGCAACGCCCCAACGAACGCGAGCAGCGGCTGGTCGAGGCGCGCGCGACCCGCGCGCTGACCGGCGCCCTGTCGGCGGAAGTGGGCCGGGTCGTGGAACAGACCTTTGGCGTCGACACGTTCCAGATCACGCCGCTGCTGAACGACCCCTATCAGCAGTCGTCGCGCGTCAACCTCAACCCGACGGCCCGCGTCACGATCGGCAAGCGGATCTCGAATCGCATCTTCCTGACCTACGCCCGCAGCCTGTCGTCGGCCGAGCACGACGAGATCATCCTGCTCGAGTTCGACGAGAGCGACACCCTGGCGTGGGTGCTGTCGCAGAACGAAGACCGCACCTACGCGCTCGAAGTCCGGAAGAGGCACACGTTCTGATGCCGAGGCCGATCTTGCTGGTCGCTCTGCTGCTGGTGGCCGCCCCCGCCACTGCTCGCGCCGGGCAGTACCTGGGCCGCACCGTCGCCGACGTGCGGGTCGAGGTGGCCGGCGTGGCGCTGGCCGATCCCGCCGTCATCGAGCTGGTCGAGACGCGCATCGGCGAGCCCCTGACCATGATCAACGTCCGGGCCACGATCGATCACCTGGTCGGGCTGGGGCGGTTCGAGGACGTGCGCGTGTTCACCGCCCCGTCCGACCAGGGCGTGATCGTGCGCTGGCTGCTGACACCCGTGCGCCGCATTGGCACCATCGAGATTCAGGGTGACGCGCAGTTACCCGAGCCGGTGGTTCGCACCGAGCTGGTGGAACGCTTTGGCGCACGGCCGTCGGCCAACCGCGTGCCCGAGATGGTGGCCGAACTCGAGGTGTTCTACGCCGACCGCGGCTTCCGCCAGGCGTCCATCCTGCCGCGCCTCGAGGATGACGATTCCCAGCCCGAACTGCTGACGCTCATCGTCAGCGTGAACGCGGGGCCGCGGGCTTCCCTGAGAACCGTCACCGTGACCACGACGCCGCTGGCGCCCGAGGCGGAGGTGCTCCGGCGCCTCAACCTGCAGGCGGGCCGGCCCTTCGACCGCACGGCGCTCGACGAACGGATTGCCGGCTTCGAAGAGGAGTTGCGCGGACGCGGCTACTACGAGGCACGCGTGCGCCAGTCGCACGACTTCTCGGCCGATGGCACGGCCGTCGACGTGCAGGTCGAGGTCGATGCCGGGCCGCACGTGCGGGTCGTCTTCGAGGGCGATCCGCTCGAGGGCAATGCCGAGGCGCTGGTGCCCATCCGCGAGGAGCGGTCGGCCGATCAGGACCTGCTCGAGGACGCCAGCCGCCGCATTGAAGATGCCCTTCGCCGCGAGGGGTTCCGCGCCGCGCAGGCGCCCTACGCCCGCCGCGAGGATGGCGACGAGGTGATCGTGACCTTCACCGTGACGCGCGGCCTGCAGCACCGCGTCAGTGCCGTCGACGTCGCCGGGCTGTCGGGGCTCAGCCGCACCGACCTCGCGCCGCTGCTGCAGGTCAGGCCGGGCGATGCCTTCGTGGAGGCCCGGGTCGCCGCCGTCGCCGCGGCAATGGCCGAAATGTACCGCGTGCGGGGCTTCACCCAGGCGGCGGTCAAGCCCGCGGTCCAGGTGCTGCCCGAGGAGAGCCGCAATGGCGTCTCCTTCCGTCCGGTCGACGTCCGGTTCGAGGTGGATGAGGGACCGCAGACCGTCGTTTCCGGCGTCACGTTCGAAGGCGTGTCCGCCCTGGCGCCGGCGCAGTTGGCCGCCCAGATGGCGCTGGCCGCAGGCCGCCCGTTCTATCGCCCGCAATTGGCCGCCGATCGCGATGCCCTGCAGCGCGCCTATCGCAACCTGGGCTACCAGGCCGCGTCGGTGATTTCGCAGCTGGCGTTCGCGGATCAACAGCGCAGCGTCGCCATCACCTGGACCGTCGCCGAGGGCCCGCAGATACTGGTCGACCGCGTCCTGATCAAGGGCAACCAGCGCACCGGCATCGAGGTGATTCGCCGCGAGCTCACCGTTCGCAGCGGCAGCCCGATGAGCGACGACGCCCTGATCGAGAGCCAACGGCAACTGGCGGCCACCGGGTTGTTCCGCCGCGTCCGGGTCAGCGAATTGCCGCGCACCGGCTCCTACTCGCGCGACGTGCTGGTTGATCTCGAGGAAGCGCCGGCCACCACGGTCAGCTATGGCGGCGGTCTCGAGGTTGGCCGCATCGGCGCGCGCGATGAATCGGGGCAGGCGGGCGACGAGCTGGACATCGCGCCGCGCGGCTTCTTCGACATCAGCCGGCGCAACCTGTGGGGCAAGAACCGGTCGGCCACGTTCTTTGCCCGGATGACGCTGCGCAAGAACGGCACGGACGACCCCAGCGCCGACCGCAGCTACGGCCTCAACGACTACCGGGGATTGTTCACGTTTCGCGAGCCGCGCGCGTTCGGCACCACCGGCGACGCCCAGTTCACCGCCTTCGTCGAACAGGGCCTGCGCACCAGCTTCGATTTCAACCGCAAGGGCGTGACCGCCGATTACGCCCGGCGGTTCGGGTCGCTGCGCGGCACCGCCCGCTACACGTTTGACTACACCAAGTTGTTCAACGAGGAAATCGCGGCCGATGATCAGTTGCTGATCGACCGCCTGTTTCCCCAGGTGAAGCTGTCGAAGGTGTTCAGCTCCATCCTGCGCGACTCGCGCGACGATGTGCTCGACCCGCAGCGGGGTTCGGTGCTTGGCGTCGACGGATCGCTGGCGGCGAAGAAGATGGGATCGGAGGTCGGCTTCCTGAAGACCTTCGGCCAGGCCTTTATCTATCGCCGCCTGCCGGGCCGTGGTTTCGTGCTGGCGGCCGGCGCCCGCATTGGCGTGGCCATCGGCTTCGCGCAAGCCGTGCCGCCGGTGGTGGAGATTGCCGCGACGCCGCGTGGCCCGATCGCCCGCGCGCCATCCCGCGCCGCCGTGTTTCCCACGGTCATTCGCGAACTGCCGGCCAGCGAGCGGTTCTTTGCCGGCGGCGACACCACGGTCCGCGGCTTTGCCCTCGATCGCCTCGGGACGCCCGACACGCTCGACCCGCAGGGGTTCCCGCAAGGCGGCAACGGGCTGGCGGTCTTCAACTTCGAGGCCCGCGCGCCGTACTGGAAGAACCTGCAGTTCGTCTGGTTCACCGACGCCGGCAACGTCTTCAAGACCGCGTCGGAGATCCGGCTCAACGAATTGCGCGTCAGCAGCGGCATCGGCTTCCGTTACCGATCGCCGATCGGCCCGCTGCGCGTCGACTGGGGCTTCAAGGTCAGCACCCGGCTGCTGCTCACCGGCGGCCGCGAACGGTCCAACGTGCTGCACATTTCCCTGGGGCAGGCCTTCTGATGCGTCACGTCGTTGGCCTGCTGTTCGTCGCATGGCTCGTCCCGGCGAGTGCGGCCGAGGCGCAGGGGGAGCTGCTCGAGCGCACCCTGGCCATTGTCGGCACCCAGGTAATCACGCTCGGCGACGCGCGGGCGGCAATTCGCCTTGGCCTGATCGAGGCCGGCCGGTCGGCCGATCCGGTCTCGATGACCCAGGCGCTGGTGGATCGCGAGTTGATCCTGCGCGAGGTGCAACGCTATGCGCCGCCGGCGCCGTCGGACAGCGCCGTGAACCTGCGGCTGGACGAGATCCGCGCGCGGCTGGCGGGGCCCGCCGAGCTGTCGCGGGTGCTCGAGGACACCGGCTTCACCGAGGCGCGGCTGCGCGCCTGGATTCGCGACGACCTGCGGACGGTGACCTACCTCGCGCAGCGGTTTGCGTCGGCCAGCACGCCGACCGATACCGAGATTTCGTTTGCGTTTGCGCAGCAGCGCGCCGAATTCGAGCGCGCGGGGACCACCTTCGAGCAGGCCGCGCCGATTCTGCGGGAGCGGCTGGTGACGTCACGACGACGGGAGCTGATTGCCGACTGGGTGTCGGACCTCCGCCGGCGCACCGACGTGACGATACTCGCGCCATAGCAACCGCTTCAGGGCTCGGCGTCACCGCAGGAAGGCACGCAGTAATTCGCCCGTGTTGAACAGGCTGTGGCTGACGATCGGGGCAACGGCGCTGCCGCGCTGCAGGTAGAGCAGCCCCCAGGCCGCGCCCAGCGCGCCGGTCAGGATCGCGGCATCCCATCCCTGCAAGGTGTGACCCAGTCCGAAGGCGATGCTGGTTATCACCAGGCCGGCGCCGGCATTGCCAAGGTCATGCTTGAACCGGTGCAGCAGGAAGGCGCGCTGCAGTTCCTCCCGCAGGCCGCCGGCCACGATCACCACGACCAGGAACATCCACAGGCCTGCCTGCGTCCCCAGCAGTCCTTCGAGCGGATTGTCCGGCACGTTGTGCAGGAAGGGCATGAAGGTCCGGATCAGCAAGGTGAGCGCCAGTACCATGGCGACCACGAACGGTACCGACAGCAGGCCCACCACGGTTTCTTCGCCGGCGCGCCGGCGCCCCAGGAAGACGTCGCGGGGGTGCTCGCCGTTGCGGATCAGCAGCCACATGATGAGCGCGACCAGCACCGCCGTGTCGGCCAGCGAGAGCGCGAAGACGAACGTGGCCGACAGCGAGCCGTCGGCCGTGAGCGGCGGGATGCCGGTGTCCTTCAGCAACTCGCCGAGCATGATCTGGGTGGGGTAACCCGAGCAGAGCAGGATCTCGGTCCACGCGTGCCACGGGCGGCGTGTGCCGGCGCTGGCCGGCAGCGGCGCCGGCCGAACGGCGGCAGATTCCAAATCGTCGGGGGCGGCGGGCAGCACGGTGGTCGGTCTCCGTTCGACTACGCTCACGGCAAGCGCTCTGGCCGATGGTACACTCGAATCAGTGGCTGAACCGACTTCACATGCCGCCGAACGCGTCCTGATCGTGGACGACGATCCTGCCACGCGCAACGGGTTGACCGAGCTGGTGCGCGCGTGGGGCTTCACGGCCGAGTCCGCCGGCGACGGCGCCGAGGCGCTCGAGCGCGTGACCGACTTCCGGCCGTCGATCATCGTGTCCGACATGGTGATGCCGAAGATGAGCGGACTCGACCTGCTCAAGGCGCTCAGCGGCGAGGCCGAGCACATCAAGGTGATCCTGCTGACCGCGCAGGGCACGGTCGACACCGCGGTCGAGGCGGTCAAGGCCGGGGCCGAAGACTACCTGACCAAGCCGCTCGACCCGCACAAGCTGCAGCGCCTGCTGGAGCGGCTGGCCGAGATCAACCAGCGGAAGCGCGAGAACCAGGTGCTGCGGCGGCAGTTGACGGGCAGCGGCCGGTTCGGCCGCATCATCGGGCACAGCGCCGCCATGCGGGCGCTGTACCAGGTGCTCGAGCAGGCGGCGCCGACGCCGGCGTCCATGCTGCTGCTGGGCGAATCGGGCACCGGCAAGGAGCTGGTGGCGCAGACCATCCATCAGCTCAGCCCGCGCGCGGCGGCGCCGTTCGTGGCGCTCAACTGCGCGGCGATTCCCGACACGCTCCTCGAGAGCGAGATCTTCGGCCACGAGAAGGGGGCGTTTACCGGTGCGACCGACCGCCGCCTGGGCTGTTTCGAGCTGGCCGACCGCGGCACCCTGTTCCTGGACGAGATTGCCGAGATGACGCCGTCGACGCAGGTCAAGCTGCTGCGCGTCCTGCAGGAACGGAAATTCCGCCGGCTCGGCGGCCGCACCGAGCAGGCCGTCGACGTGCGGGTCATTGCCGCCACCAACATCGACCCGGCGGCGGCCATTCGCGACGGCCGGCTGCGCGAGGACCTGTATTACCGCCTCAACGTGTTCAGCATCAAGCTGCCGCCCCTGCGCGAGCGCAAGGACGACCTGCCGCTGCTGATCCAGGCGTTCATCGACGAGTTCAACACCCGCGACCACCGCACCGTGAAAACCGTGTCGCCGCCGGCGATGCGGCTGCTCGAGCAGTACGACTGGCCCGGCAACGTGCGCGAGCTGCGCAATGTCATCGAGCGGGCCATTATCCTCGCGCGCGCCGACGTGATCGAGCTGTCACACCTGCCCGCGCTTGGCGCCGCACCGATGGCGGTGGCACCGGCCAACGGCCTGACGATTGCTCCCGGCATGACGGTCGACGAAGCGGAACAGAAGCTGATCCTGGCGACCCTCGACGCGGCCGGCGGCAACAAGACGCGCGCCGCCGAGATGCTGGGCATCAGCCTCAAGACGCTCCACAACAAGCTGAATCGGTTCAAAGAGGCTGGTGGGGCTGGTGGGGCTGGTGGGGCTGGTCGGGCTGGTGAGGGTGCATAGGGTCATGCTTGGCCTCCCTACCCTCCCTAGCCCTCCGACCCGCCGGACCCGCCCGTGATGCGGTTTTCCATCAAGCAGAAGCAGGTGCTGGGCGTCACCGCCATGGTGGCGCTGGTCGTCACCGCCCTCAGCCTGCTGCACCTCGTCACCCTGGCCCGCGTCCTGCTTGAAGAAAGCCGGGCCCGGGCCGAGCTGCTGTCCAACGGCGTCTACCACCAGGCGCGCGACGTGGTCACCAGCCGCGAGACGGCGGCCGGAGAACTGCGGTCGAGCCGCAGCGTCCAATCGGCGCTCGAGGCCGTGATCTACTCCCAGGACGTGGTCGATGCCTTCGTCGTCGACGCCGCCAACACCGTGCTCGCCTCGAGCGACCCGTCGCAGGTCGGGCAGACCGTTCCGGCGCGCGTGCCGCTCAACAACATCCTGGCGGCCGGCGGGCTGTCGCAGTTGCGCGCGGTCTACGCCACGCAACAGAGCCTCGAGTGGAGCCAGCCGATCGCGCTCGGCGACGAGCCGTTCGGCGAGATTCGCATCGGCCTGTCGACGTTGCTGGTCCGCGACGACCTGAACGACTCGCTGGCGCCGGCGGCCCTCGCCGCCGGGGTCTCGCTGCTGGTCGCGGTGTTCGCGGCGATGCTGCTGGCGCAACTGGTGCTGCGCCCGATGCACGTGATCCGGAGCAGCCTGACCCGCCTGGGCCGCGGCGACCTGGGCGCGACCCTCGACTTGCGGGACGATGAGGAATTGCGCGAGCTGGGGGACGTGTTCGACCAGGTCAGCGAGCAGCTGCGCGCGGCCTCGCGCGAGGATTTCAATCCCGCCCAGCTCACCAAGCTGGCGCGGCGCATCCAGATCATGGGCCGGCAGTTCTCAGGCGTGCCGCACGAGCTGAAGAATCCACTCAACGCGATGACCATCCACCTGGAGCTGCTGAAGCAGAAGCTGGCCAACGACCCGGCGGTGTCGCATGTCGACATCATCCGCCAGGAAGTGCGCCGCCTCGACGAGCGCGTCCAGGCGCTGATGCGATTCGTGAGGCCCGAGGAGGTGTCGTTCGCGCCGGTGCCGGTGGCGCCGCTGATGGCGAACGTGCTGGCGGCGCTACGTCCCGAAGCCGAGCGCGCGAACGTCACGATTCACGAAGGCTGCACCGATCGCGCCCTCGTCGTCGAAGGCGACGCCGCGCTGTTGCGGGATGCGTTCCTGAACCTGGTGCAGAACGCGGTGCAGGCCATGCCCAGGGGCGGGCGCCTGTCGGTGAGCTGCGCGCCGGCAGCCGGCCACCGCGTCCGCGTCCGCGTCGAAGATACAGGGGTCGGCATTCCCCCGGAGAACCTCGAGCGCATTTTCGAGTTGTACTTCACGACGAAAGAAAAGGGCACCGGCATGGGCCTGGCGCTGGTGTTCCGCACCATCCAGATTCATGACGGGACCATCGATGTGGAATCCACGGTAGGGGTTGGGACCGCGTTCATCGTGGTCCTGCCGGCAGCGTAAGGCTAGAATCGAGATGATGAAACCGGTCCGGCTGGCGTCGCTCGTGCTGCTGACCGCGTCGCTTGGTGCGTGCGCGGCGAAGGCACAGGTGCGCACGGAGGTCGAGCTGCCGCTGCTCGATCCACCGCCGCCGCCACCACGGGTGGTTACCGTCTATCAGGATGAGCCGGAGCTGGTGCCGATGGCCCCGGTGGTTGAAGCCGTGCCCGCGCGGCCTGCCGGGCGGGCGGCCAGGCCTGAATCAAGACCCGAGCCGCCCACGACCCCCGAGACGGCCACCGACGTGGCCAAGCCTGCCGCGCCGCTGTCGCTCACGCTCACGCCGTCGCCGGGCAGCGAAGCGCAGACGGCCGCGGCCATTCGCGCCCTGATGACGCGCGCGTCGCGGGATCTTGCGCGCGTGAATGCGTCCGCGCTCACTGCCGACGGGCGCGCGCAGGTCGAGGCGGCCCGCCGCTTCCTGCAGCAGGCCGAAGACGCCCTCCGGGCGCGCAACGTGGTGTTTGCCGGCAAGCTCGCCGACAAGGCCGCGACCATGGCGGCTGTGCTCGTCCGCTGACTTCTGACATCTAATCTCTGGTAGTCGCCGTTGCACGCGGCTGCACCTCGACTGTTGTTTACCTTGCCGAAAAACTTTCGTTAAGCGAAAATATAGCGAATGAAAGTTTTTCGGCCGGTTTCCGCGAGATATTGCGGACGCCCTAAAAGAAAAGCGCAATATGTTGTGCCTAAGGTGCTTGAC
>ERZ1292640.1823-Hain-H43-02um-R1-1823-length-17466-cov-15_pt1 | contig 17466 bp, 17 predicted proteins | sample MGYA00564404_ERZ1292640 | MGnify/ENA primary metagenome ERZ1292640 (study PRJEB36523, sample SAMEA6512636) | groundwater metagenome | collected 2019-01-08 | study: AquaDiva: Metagenomics assemblies of 32 groundwater samples
GCCATCGGAATCAAAATATCTTGATGGCTTCCGTCATCATGCGGGCGCGCACCAGCGCATTGAGCGTATCGCGACGGCTCACGTCGACCGGCAGTCCCAACCTGTCGCCGAGCAAATGCATGACGCCGATACGATCCATCAGCGAAAAACGAAAAGCGTCTTCGACATCGATCAGCACGTCGACGTCACTGTCCTGGCGCCGGCTTGCCCGAGCGGACGATCCCACCAAAGCAAGCGACTTCACGCCGGCTCGCTTGAAAGAGGCTTCCTCCGATCGAATGGCAGCAACAATGGCTTCGCGGTCCATACGATAAATACTAGCACAATTGCACGCCGTTCGCTCCGCAGTGCTAGTCGGCGACATGCAGGTGGCCTTCGGCGCGGAAGGACGGCGGCTCCTCGACCTGCTGCTCGGCCTCGGCGGCGGCTTCCTGCTGGCGGCTCCACATGTCGGCATAAAGGCCGTTGCGCGCCAGCAGTTCGCCATGGCGACCACGTTCGACGATCCGGCCGCGGTCGAGGACGACGATCTCGTCGGCGTTGATGACAGTCGAGAGCCGGTGCGCGATCACCACTGTCGTGCGACCGCGGCTCACTTCCTCCAGCGAGCGCTGGATCTCTTGTTCGGTGCGCGTGTCGAGCGCGCTGGTCGCCTCGTCGAACAGCAGGATCCGCGGGTTCTTGAGGATCGTGCGGGCGATCGCCACGCGCTGCTTCTCGCCGCCCGAGAGCTTCAGGCCGCGCTCGCCGACGGTCGCTTCGTAGCCCTGCGGCAGCGCCGTGATGAAATCGTGGATCCGCGCCATGCGGGCGGCCTGCTCGACTTCCTCGCGGCTGGCGTCGGGCCGGCCGTAGGCGATGTTGTAGTAGATCGTGTCATTGAACAGCACGGTGTCCTGCGGCACCACGCCGATCGCCGCCCGCAGGCTCGTCTGCTGGACCTCGCGAATGTCCTGGCCGTCGATCTTCACGCTGCCGGACGCCACGTCATAGAAACGGAACAGGATGCGCGAGACCGTCGACTTGCCGGCGCCGCTCGATCCCACGATCGCCACGGTGTGGCCCGCCGGTACGCGGAAGCTCACGTCGTGCAGGATCGGCCGGGCCGCCTCGTAGTGGAAGTCGACATGGTCGAACACGATCTCGCCGCCCGTCACGACCAGGGACGGCGCACCAGGCCGATCGGCGATCTCGGCCGCGACGTCGAGCAGGCCGAACATCTTCTCCATGTTCACCAGCGCATTGCGGATTTCGCGGTAGGCGAAGCCCAGCATGTTGAGCGGCACGTAGAGCTGGATCAGGAAGGCGTTCACCGCCACGAAGTCGCCGAGCGTCATGGTGCCCCGGATCACGCCCTGTCCCGCCATCGACATGACGGCGACCAGGCCGACCGCGATGATGGCGCCCTGGCCGATGTTGAGCAGCGACAGGGTACGGCTGGAACGGATGGCCGCCGTCTCGTAGCGCCGGCGCCCGACGTCGAACCGCCGCCCCTCGTGGGTCTCGTTGCCGAAGTACTTCACCGTCTCATAGTTCAGCAGGCTGTCGATCGCCTTGGCGTTGGCGTCGGTATCGGCATCGTTCATGCGGCGCACGAACTTGATGCGCCATTCCGACAGCACGACTGAAAACACGATATAGGCCGTGACCGCACCCAGCGTGACCGCAGTGAAGCGCCAGTCGTAGAGGCTCCACAGGATGCCGCCGACCAGGACGATCTCGAACAGGGTGGGCAGGATGTTGAAGGTCGTGAAGCGGATCAGGAATTCCATGCCCTGGGTGCCGCGTTCGATGACCCGACTGAGCCCGCCAGTCTGGCGCTCGAGGTGGTATCGCAGAGACAGTGCATGAAGGTGCCGGAACACCTCGAGGGCGAGATTGCGAATCGCTCGCTGCGATACCGGCGCGAAAATGGCGTCGCGCACCTCGCCAAAAGCCTGCGCGAGCACGCGCGCGGCGCCATAGGCCACGATCAGGGCGATCGGCACCGCGACGGCTTGTGCCGTGGGCTCGCCCAACGCATCCACGGCGTGCTTGTAGAGGATGGGGACGTAGACGTTGGTGACCTTGGCCAGGACCAGCAGGACCATGGCCACGACGACGCGGCTGCGCAGGCCAGTTTCACCAATTGGCCACAAATGTCGGGCCATGATGCCGACAACCGCCCAGGTGCGCGAAGCGCTTAGCTTGGGAACGCGGTCGTTGCCGGGAGGCGACATGGAAGAAAAGTGCCTTTTCTGGTGTGTAACTTATATGGCAGAGGGGATGTGGGCCTTCTATCGTGCCGGTGCCTCTGAAGTAAGCCCCCTGTTGAGAGGGATTTCATGAGTTTTCGTAGGGCCTTGATCGCGTTTGCCTTGAGCGTGGGTCTGCCCGTGGCGGCCCTTGGCCAGGACGCGCGCCAGGTCGACATCGGTTACGAGATCACCTTCGCCGGGTTTGCTGGTTTCCGCATCGACGTCACCGCGCGCTTCGATGGGGCGAGCTACGATGTCGAAAGCCGAACCTTCAAGGAAGGGATGTTGAAGGCCGTCACCATGCACTACGACGGGCGCAACCGGGCGTGGGGCGGATTCTCCCCCCAGGGCGCGCAACCGACAGCCGGTTCTCTGTCGATCGTCGTGGGCGACAAACCGCGCACCTGGGTCGCCCAATACGGTCCTGGCGGCACGATGAGCGAAACGCACAATCCCGCCTGGAAGCCGCCGCCGCACCACCTGATCCCCGACAACCAGCGCATCGGTTCGCTCGATCCGCTGTCGGCGGCACTCACCGTTGGTCTTGCCGGCGATGCCGCCTGCGACCGCACGGTGCCGACCAACGATGGCAAGAGACGGATCGACATCATGATCCACAAGATTGGCATGGAGTCGCCGGCCAAAGCGGGCGTACCTACGGCGATTGGTGATCTGCTGGTCTGTGAACTCTACACCAAGCGTGTCGCCGGCGAATTCGACGACGCCCCGAAAGAGGCGGAAACCGAACGCGAGAGGCCGATCAAGGTATGGCTAGCGCACCTTGACAACTCGCAGGTGCGCTATCCGGCGAGACTAGAAGCCCACACCGGCTTCGGCACGATCCGCGGCAAGATCCTATATTTCCGCGAACGTCCGCTGACGCCGCAAGAAAGCCAGGCGATGCGGCGCTAGTTCAGGCGGCCCGCTTCTGGCTGCGCTGGCGGAGGATGCCCAGGATCTCGGCGGCGGCGGCGGGGATGTTGGTGCCAGGTCCGTAGATCGCCGCCACGCCGGCCTTCTTCAGGAAGTCGTAGTCCTGGGCCGGGATGACGCCGCCCACGATCACCATCACTTCCTCGCCGCCCTGCTTGGCGAGTTCGGCGATGAGCTGCGGCACCAGTGTCTTGTGGCCCGCGGCCTGGCTCGACACGCCGATCGCGTGCACGTCGTTTTCGATCGCCGCCCGCGCCGCCTCCTGCGGCGTCTGGAACAGCGGGCCGATGTCGACGTCGAAGCCGAGGTCGGCAAAGGCCGTGGCGATCACCTTGGCGCCGCGGTCGTGGCCGTCCTGGCCCATCTTCACGACCATCAGACGCGGCCGGCGGCCCTCTTCCTCGGCAAAAGCCGCGATATCGGTACGGATGCGATCGAGACCCTGATCGCCTTCCCATTCGCCGGCATAGACGCCGGAGATCGAGCGCACCGTGGCCTGGTAGCGGCCGTAGACGCCCTCGAGCGCGGATGAGATCTCACCCACCGTGGCGCGCGCACGCGTGGCGTCGATCGCCAGGCCCAGCAGGTTGCCGGTGCCGGTGCGCGCCGCCTCGCCCAGCGCTTTGAGGGCGGCCACGCACTTGGCCTCGTCGCGGCTCTTGCGGATCTTGTCGAGACGCGTGACCTGCGATTCGCGAACCACGTCGTTGTCGATGTCGAGCACCTCGACCGTGGTACCCTCCTTGGGCTGGAACTTGTTCACGCCCACGATCACTTCCTCGCCACGGTCGACCCGGGCCTGGCGGCGTGCCGAAGCCTCCTCGATGCGCATCTTGGGCATGCCGGCCTCGACCGCCTTGGTCATGCCGCCCAACGCCTCGACCTCGGCGATCAGCTTGCGCGCCTCGGCGATCAGGCTGGCGGTCAACGACTCGACGTAGTAGCTGCCGGCCAGCGGATCGACGACCTTGGTGACGCCGGTCTCGTGCTGGAGGATGAGCTGGGTGTTGCGCGCGATGCGCGACGAGGTCGGCGTCGGCAGCGCGATCGCCTCGTCGAAGGAATTGGTGTGCAGCGACTGCGTGCCGCCCAGTACCGCCGCCATCGCCTCGTAGGCGGTGCGGATCACGTTGTTGTAGGGATCCTGCTCGGTGAGCGACACGCCCGAGGTCTGGCAGTGGGTGCGCAGCGACAGTGAATCGGCCTTCTTGGGTTCGAACGGCTTGACCAACTCGGCCCACAGGAAGCGCGCGGCACGGAGCTTGGCCACTTCCATGAAGAAGTTCATGCCGATGCAGAAGAAAAACGACAGGCGCGGTGCGAAGGCGTCGATGTCGAGGCCCTTGGCCTTGGCTGCACGGACATATTCGAGGCCATCGGCCAGCGTGAACGCCAGTTCCTGGACCAGCGTCGAGCCCGCCTCCTGCATGTGATAGCCGGAGATCGAGATCGAGTTGAACTTCGGCATGAACTTGGCCGTGTGCTCGATGATGTCGGCCACGATCCGCATCGAAGGTCCGGGCGGATAGATATAGGTGTTCCGGACCATGAACTCCTTGAGGATGTCGTTCTGGATCGTTCCGGAGAGCTTCTCCTGCGGCACGCCCTGCTCCTCGGCCGCCACGATGTAGCCGGCCAGCACCGGCAGGACGGCGCCGTTCATGGTCATCGACACGCTCATCTTGTCGAGCGGGATGCCGTCGAACAGGATCTTCATGTCCTCGACGGAATCGATGGCGACACCGGCCTTGCCGACATCGCCCACGACACGTGGGTGATCCGAATCGTAGCCGCGGTGGGTAGCGAGATCGAACGCCACCGAGAGTCCCATCTGGCCGGCGGCGAGATTGGCACGATAGAACTTGTTGCTTTCCTCGGCGGTCGAGAAGCCGGCGTACTGGCGCACCGTCCACGGACGGCCGGTGTACATCGTGGCCTTCGGTCCGCGGGTGAAAGGCGGAAAGCCCGGCAGCGAGCCCAGGGTCTCGAGCTGTTCCAGATCGGCCGCCGTGTAGAGGGGCTTCACCGCGATGCCTTCGGGCGTCATCCAGGTGAGGTCATCCAGGGGCCGCTCGCGCAGCTCCTTGGCGGCGAGCTTTTCCCACTCGGCGAGGGTCTTCTTCGGAAAATCGGCCATGGTGTCGATTATCTAACGCAAATGCCGGCTTTTGCCCATCCCGGCCCCTTCGTGGTTCGAAAAGCCGCTATTCGTTGGCCAGGATCGTGTTCCGCACCAAGGGATAGATCTGGCTGGCCCACCGCCTGCCGCTAAACACGCCGTAGTGGCCGACGCCCGCCTGCATATAATGTTTCTTGCGATAGGGCCGCAGGCTGGAACAGAGGTCGTGGGCCGCCACGGTCTGACCGATGGCGCAGATGTCGTCGCGCTCGCCCTCGATCGTGAACAGCGCGGTGCGTCGGATCGCCTTGGGATTGACCCGCCGGCCCTTCCAGTCGAGTTCGCCCTTGGCCAGCCGGTGCTCCTGGAACACCCACTGCACGGTCTCGAGGTAGAATTCCGCCGCCATGTCGAGCACGGCGAAGTACTCGTCGTAGAAAGTCTTGATCGTGGCCGCCTGCTCGTGCTCGCCCTTCGCCAGGTGCCGGTAGAGATCGACCTGGGCCTTGATGTGCCGCTCGGTATTCATGCTCATGAAGGCGGTGAGCTGGACGAAGCCGGGATAGACGCGGCGCATGGCGCCGGGATAGCGCAGCGGCACGCGCGCGATCAGGTTCTGCTCGAACCAGCTGATCGGCTTACCCATCGCAAGATCATTCACCTTGGTTGGGCTGACGCGCGTATCGATCGGTCCCGCCATCAAGGTCATGCTGCGCGGCTGGGCGGGGTTATCGTCCTCGGCCATGATTGCCGCCGCCGCCAGCGTCTGGACGCAGGGCTGGCACACGGCGATGACGTGAGCACCAGGCCCCATTGCCTCCAGGAACTTGATCAGGTGCTCGACATATTCGTCGAAGCCGAAGGGGCCGTTCCACAGGCCGACGTCGCGCGCATTGGCCCAATCGGTGATGTGCACGTCGTGATCGGGTAGCAGGACCCGCACCGTATCGCGCAGCAGGGTGGCGAAGTGGCCCGAAAGCGGCGCCACCAGCAACACACGCGGCTGCGGCGGGGCGCCTACCTTGGCGAAGCGCAGCAGGGTGCCGAAGGGCGTGGCGAGCACTTCCTCTTCGCGCACCGGCACGGTCCGGTTGCCGATGGTGATCTCGTCGATGCCGAAGGACGGCCGCCGATGGCTGAGCGTGGCCCGGCTCATCATTTCGCAGAGCGCGCCGGCGGCTCGCCAGCTTTCGCGGCTCGTGGCCCCGGTGCCGGCCAAAGTCTGTCCGGTGGCCGTCGCCCAAGCGCGCATCGGCAGCATCATGTCGGCGGCAGTCTGGTAGAGCGCATACAACATGATGGCGACCGGCTCGGAAATTGCACACACAACGCCTGTGACCCAGACTGAACCCGCCGAATCGAGAGGGTTGGCGCCCATGGCCGAGGCTTCGCTCACCGTCAGTAGCAAGAACTATTCCTCTTGGTCGCTGCGCGGCTTTCTTCTTTGCCGGATGGCGGGCCTCGACTTCGCAGAGCGGCTGGCACCCATCGACGATCCAGCGACGCGGGCCGAACTCCTGCTGCTGTCGCCCTCCTTTCTGGTGCCCTGCCTAGAACATGGGCAGGTGAAGGTCTGGGACACGCTGGCGATCGGCGAATATCTGAACGAGATCAAGCCTGGGGCGAGGCTGTTGCCGGCGGATCCAGTGGCGCGGGCCCACTGCCGGGCGGTCTGCGGCGAAATGCATTCAGGCTTCGCCAACCTGCGCTCGGCGCTGCCCATGAACCTCAAGACGCGCCATGAGGGCTTCAAGGTATGGGCCGGCGCCCAGGCCGACATCGAGCGTGTGACGGCGATCTGGCGCGAGTGCCTAAGTCGCTACGGCGGTCCGTATCTCTTCGGCAAGACCCCGACCATCGCCGACGCCATGTACGCGCCGGTGTGTTCGCGGTTCGCCACCTATGACGTGAAGCTCGATCCGGCCTCGGCCGCCTACCGCGACCTGATGCTCAGGTTCCCGGCCATGCTGGAATGGACGATGGCGGCCAAGGCCGAGCCGGAGGAAATGGAAGAACTCGACGTCGAATTCTAGACAGTAATTCTGGACACCTGACGCGGGCGAATCTGTCCACTAATCTCCGGTCAAGAAACCGGAGGAAACCATGACCATCAGCCGCCGCGCCGCCGTCGCGGGCCTCGCCGCCCTGCCGCTCGTCCCCCCGCTGTCCAGGGCGCGCGCGCAAGCAGGCTTTCCCAGCAAGCCGCTCACCCTGATCGTGCCCTTCCCGGCGGGCGGGCCGGCCGACATCTTCGGCCGCAACCTCGCCAAGGGCATGGCCGACGCGCTCGGCCAGCCGGTCGTGGTCGAGAACAAGAGCGGCGCGGCCGGCGTCACCGGCATCGACGTCGTGGCCAAGGCCGGCAGCGACGCCCATGTCATGGGCCTGATGAGTGCCAGCGCCGGCGCCATCATGCAGAGCCTGATGCCCAAGATGCCCTACGATCCGGCCAAGGACCTCGCCCCCATCGTCCTGGTAGTGCGCGTGCAGGAAGCGCTGGTGGTCAACGCCAAGACCGGCATCACCGACCTCAAGGGCCTGATCGCCTACGCCAAGGCCAACCCCGGGAAACTCACCTGCGCCTCGGCCGGCACCGGCGGCATCACCCACCTCGCGATCGAACTCTTCAAACGCGAGACCGGGACCGACATCCTGCACGTGCCCTACCGCGGCGCGGCGCCGGCGGTGAACGACCTGCTGGCCGGCACGGTGCAGATGACGATCCTCGACGTGCCCGCGCTGCTGTCGCACATCCGCTCCGGCGCGCTGAAGGCGCTGGCCGTCACCTCCGATAACCGCGCACCGCTCCTGCCGGACGTTCCGTCGATGAAGGAGCTGGGCTATCCCAAGGTCAATTCCGACAACTGGTACGCGCTCGTCTCGCCGGGCGGCGCCAGTCCCGAGCATCGCAAACGCATCTATGACGCCGCGAGCACGGCGCTCAAATCCAAGGAGCTGATCGAGGCCTACGCCAAGGTCGGCGGCATCGCAGGCGGCGGCACCTCGGCCGAGCTCGCGACATTCCTGCAAGCCGAAGTCGCGAAATGGGCCGCCGTGATCAAGGCCGCCAACGTCAAGCTCGAGTAGCGAATGACCCTGAAGATCGAACGCGGGCCCATAGAACGCGGATTGGCGAAGACCTTCGCCGGGCACATCCATTGGCGGGCCTGCGGATCAGGTCCCGTGGTCATGGTGAGCCACATCAACCAGCAGAGTTCGGCCGTGATGGTCGAGCTGCTGCAGGCGCTGGGCACGGATTTCCGGGCCATCGCCATCGACTATCCGAGCCACGGCCATTCCGACCACATCGATTGGCAGCCCACCATCGAGGACTACGCCCACGCCGTGGTGGACACCATGAACGACCTCGGCGTCACGGCCGCTTTTGCGCTGGGCGAAGCCGTGGGCGCCGCGGTCTCGATCGCGCTCGGCGCCGGCTGGCCGCAGCGCATCAAGAAGGTCGTGGCGATCAACACGCCCTATTTCACGGACGCGGCGAACGCCACGAACGACATCGCCGACATCGCCAAGGTGCGGCCCTCCGACCCGACAGGCTTCCCCGCACCCCGCACCATCGAATTCCTGCTCGCGAACGATCCCGAACACGCGCCGATGCAGCCCACGCAATCGTGGATGGACCGCATCAACACCGCCCAGCTCGAAATCGGCCGCGACCGCTGGCAGGCGATGCAGGCCCTGGCGAAGTTCGATCCGCTCGCCGGCCTCAGAAGCCTCAAATGCCCGGTGCTGATGCTCTACGGCGAGAATTTCATCTACGGCAAGCACCGCCCCCTGATGCAGGCCGCCTGCCCGTCCGCCCGGATCGAGACGATCCCCGGCGGGCGCTTCTGCATGAGCTGGGAGCGCGCTACAGATATCGCGGCCCACGCCCGCAAATTCCTGCTTTAAGCGAGAGGACCGAAATGACGCTCGATACCGAAGCCCGCTTCCTGCTCGACCTGATGGACGCCGCCACCAAAGGCGGCCGGCCCCGGCTGGAAACGCTGCCGCACGCGATCGGCCGCGCGGCGGTCGACAAGATGTCGGAGGATGGCGAGGCCGATCCGCCAGAGGTGGGCGAGGTGGCCCACGGTGGCTTTGCCGGCCCGGGCAGCGAGATCGGCTTCCGGCGCTACAGGCCGCTGGGCGCCACGGACGCCATCCTGCCGACGCTGATCTACTATCACGGCGGCGGCTTCGTGATCGGCAACCTCGAGACGCACGATTCGACCTGCCGCAGGCTCGCCAACAAGAGCCGCTGCCAGGTGATCGCGATCGACTACCGCCTGGCGCCCGAGCATCAATTTCCCGCGCCGATCGACGACGGCGTCGCCGCCTTCCGGCACATCCGCGACAATGCCGAGCTGTTCGGCGCCGATGCCAGCCGCATTGCCGTGGGCGGCGATTCGGCGGGCGGCCAGATGGCGGCCGTCGTTTGCCAGATCTGCCGCGACGCGGGCGAGCCGGGACCGGCGTTCCAGATGCTGATCTATCCCGCGACCGACTCCAGCCAGGAGCACGCCTCGCGCAAGGACTGCGCCGAGGGCTATTTTCTCTCCAAGGCGCTGATGGACTGGTTCTGGGACGCCTATGTGCCGGAAGACACCGACCTCGCAGACCTCCGCCTCTCGCCGCTGCTGGCGAAGGACTTCAAGGGACTGCCGCCGGCGTTTGTGCTCACCGCCGGCTACGACCCGCTGCGCGACGAGGGCCGGGCCTATGCCGACCGGCTGATCGATGCCGGGGTCAAGACGACCTACGTGAACTATCCCGGCACCATCCACGGGTTCTTTTCGATGACGCGGTTCCTGAAGCAGGGGCTCAAGGCGAACGACGAGGCGGCGGCTGTCCTGGGCGCTTTTATGGACACCTGAACGTCGATAAATTCTGTCGATAAATCTGTCGATAAATTCAGGCAGGCACCGCCGGCATCCATGTCCACCAGCGCCGGACGCCCAGGTGCCGGGCGGTGATCCATTCGAAGGTGCGCAACAGCCGGTTGGTGCGCGCCTGCCCCGCCTCGAAGACGCGGATGAGGCGACGCAGGCGGCGCGCACGGGCGGGGGTGGCGGGCTCGCGCCAGTGATCCCAGTCGTCGATGTTGCGCTCGGCGAGCCGGATCGCCGTCGCGAGCCGCCCGGCCAGGGCATGAGTCAGGAGCTCGACGTACGCCATGCTGATCGACCGGCCATGGCTGCCGGCAATTTCGGCAAAGATGCAGAACTTGTCGGGCGTATCGACGTTGAGGATCGGATCGATCATGTCTGTGGCCACGTCGCGCAAGGCTTTGGAGACGCCGGGCCTGGTGACCCGCCAACCGTTCATGCCCCACGGCGAATGCAGTGCACTGCCGTAGCCGGGGTTCACCCGCCGCGCCGGCACGTAGAGCGGCTGGAACAGGCTGTGCGGCCAGAACAGTCCCTTCCAATCCGATGGCGTCACGGCCAACCGGGGCGTCAAGCGATCGGGGTTCTTCCAGTCACCCGGACCATGGCTCTGGAAGGAGAAGCCGTGCAGCCAGTGGCCGACCGGGCGCAGGACGATCGCCCGACCCACGAAGGCCAAGCGCGGATCGCTGTCGACCAGCGGTTGCGCGACCTGCTTTATCTCGCGAAGCGTTGCCGGCACGGCGCGCCCTACTCGACCACCGGCGACCAGCGCCACCACGGCTCGACGCCGATGTTGCGGGCGTTGATGCGCTCGAAGGTGCGCAACAGACGGTTGGTCCGCATCTGGCCCGACTCGAAGATCCGGATGAGCCGACGCAGTCGCCGGATGTGCTTCTTGAACATGGGATCCTCCGCGAGGCCACGGTCGCGAAGGTCCCTGACCCTGCGTTCGGCGAGTTCGACGGCCCGGGCACGCCGCCCCGCGAGGGCATGCGCGAACATCGGCAAGTTCTGCGAGTAGCTGAGATGGTCGGCCCAGACCAGAAACTTGTCGGGCGTGTCGATTCGCAGAAGTGAATCGAGCACGTCGCCGCCCAATCCCTCGATCAGCTTCCGGCCGATCTCGGGATCGGACACCGACCAATCGAGGCCGTATCCCCAGTGATCCTCCGGCATGCCGCCAAACGGAATATGCATCCCCGGCGCGCACGTCGGCCAGAACAGGGCGCGGATGGGGCCGACATCGCCGAAGCTCGTTGTCCGGAAGTGGAAGCCGTGAAGGAAGTGCCCGACCGGCCGCACGATGACCGTGCGCTTGATCATGACGAGGCGCGGATCGTGGGCCAGCCAGGGTCGGCAGCTCCGTCTTATTTCCGCGGTAGTCGCCAGGGGTTGAGCTCCATGACAATGACCTTCCGGCCCTTGAATGCCTGGAGGTTGAGCGTGCGGTCGATCCGCGGCTCTTTCAAGGCGGCCCCTCCGGTTTTCAACTCGAAGATGTAGACGGTGTCGCCATCGTCGAAAATGATGTCGATGCGCATCGATCCCTTGGCGCCATACCGTGTTCCCTCGCCTGTCGCCGGATCATATGAAACCTCGGTGTCTATTCCCTGGTAACGATCGTCGATCAGTTTTTTCAGCTCGTGATGGATACGCGCTCCGTGCGCGCCGCCTTGGCCGGGTCCGACGATCCTGCCTGCTTGGCGGGCGAGCTCTTCGAGTTTCCCGTAGAGAGGCCGAATCTCGATGAGCCTGTCCGGATCGACGAGCCCGGAGATGGCGAGATGCTCGACGCCCTGCGAACGCGCGCGGACACTGAAGATATGGATCGGGACCAGCAGCCCCGGATCCCCGATCGACGGGCCCGGGATGTAGAAGGGCTGATCGCCTTCCGCGATCGCCTCCGTGCCCGGGATCGGCTGGAAGATCTCCTTGAGGTCGGGCGGGATGATCGCCTCGAACAGGGGCGCCAGCCTGTGCGCCGGCGTCGGCGGGATCGGCGGCAGCGGCTCGGCAGCGGGGAACGGCGGTGGGCTCGCGGGTGTTTCGGGATCGGCGGGCGTCATGAGGCTGCCGCCGGGCTGCACTTGCGGTGTCGACTCGGGCGTGATGATCGGCGGCGGCGGCGCCCGGAGTGGCTTCGTGCCGGGCCGCGTTGGCTTCCCCCTCCGGCTGCCGAAGGACGCCGGCACCACGTCGGGCCGCTGCCGGCCCAGCCGGTCCATCACCCAGTCGACGTCCTCCGGCTCGGCCACGAAGACGCGGGGCCGCGTGTCGCGCGGATCGCCGCCGATCGGCTGGGCCTTGGGGCCGATGGACGGATCGACGGGCCGGCCTTCGCGCGCGGCGTCCTTCACTTCCATCCACTCGTTCACGATATCGGCCGTCCATTCGCGGCGCAGGATCTCGATCATGTCGGCCGAGATGCGGCCGGACATCGCGTCGAGATCGGTGCCGTTGGGCTCGCGGCCTTCGATCACGGCAAAGCTTTTCAGTTCGGGCCGCATCATCCGCGCCGCCCGCACCGACGGCGAGAGGCTGCGGTCCATCCACGGCATGTGCCGGCTGCCGGCGTAGGGATCGAAGAGATCGCGCGGCGGCGCGGGGTCCGCTTCGGGGATGGGGGTCGGCAGCGGGGCTGCTTCGACCGGCTCGTCGGAAAGCGGTACCTGTTGTTCGTTCATCGTCGTCTCCAAAGAAAAAGCCGCCCGGGAGGGGCGGCTTGGGTGGAAATAAAAAGCCCGCGCGGCGGTGGCCGGCGGGCTGGGTGGAACGCGGGTTACGCAGGAAACAAAAAGATCGGCGCTATCGGCGCCAACCGGGCTAGACGCCGAGGAGCTGGATCGCCTCCGCCGGACTGACGATGCGGATATTCTGGTGGGACTTCAGCCCAAGAAGATGACGATCGCCCGAAACAAGCAGGTCGGCGCCAGCGGCAACCGCGGCTGCAATGACGTGATCGTCGTCGGAGTCGGCTGCGATCACAGGCGGCACCGAGAGCGGAGTCACCAGATCGACGGCATCGATGTAGTCGGCAAGCACTTCATGGGCAGCCCGGCCGATCAAGGAAAGCCGCTGTGACGGCGACGGACGGATCAGGACCTCACCCAATTCCTCGAGCAGGACGGGGCTGGTGAAGAGCTGGACGTGCTGCCGTCGCCGGATAGTCTGGAGGAGAACGTACGGCGGCCCACGCCACAGCAGCGCGGAGAGCGCGACATTGGTATCAAGAACGATCCGCACCGGCGCTCCGGCTGCGGCGTGCGGCGCGCACCGCCTTCACCTCGGCGTCGATCTCTTCCTCTGTAAGCCGCGGCGCACCGGCCACCTCCAGCGCAGGCGCAATCGCCAGCAGGCGATCGACCGCCTCCAGACGCCGGGCTTTGCCGGCGACGAAATCGACGAAATCCTCGACCTCGGCGATCTGCTCGGCCGGCAGCGCCTGGATCTTCTCGATCAGGATTTGCTTGTCTGAGGGCACGATGAACAGCTCCTCCTTGAGCTTACGCGACGATATCATATCCGAGAACGATCCGGCCGGCACGTGCCGGCGCGCTCGTGGTGCGGCAACACCTTTCGGCGCTCCCGGCGAAGCTTCGCTTCACCTGACGCTCACCCGCCGAGCTTCGCTCGGCCTAAGCCGCACGAAGCTTACTGGTTCGGTGAAGCCTTTTAGGGTTACGGATTCTTCTCGCGTCGGGACGCTGGCCAGCAGCGATTGGACCGCCGGGTCGTCGGCGACGGTGCGGCTGAGGACGATGTCGCCGCCGGCGCTTTGGCCTTGCAGGCGGGCGGCCATGTTTACCGTGGAGCCGAAGTAGTCGAGGCGGTCGTTCAGGGTCACGACGACGCTGGGGCCGGCGTGGATGCCGAGTTTCAGGACGAGGTCGTGGTCGGCGATGGCCTTTTGCATCGCCAAGGCCGCCTGCACGGCCTGGGCGGGATCGCCGAAGGAGGCCATGACGGCGTCGCCGATGGTTTTCACCACGGCGCCGTCGTGGTCGCGCACGATGCCGGCGAGGAGGGCAAAGTGGTCGCGCACCATGTTGTAGGCCACCGAATCGCCCACCCGCTCGTAGAGCGCGGTCGAGCCTTTTAGGTCGGAGAAGAGCAGCGCCACCTGGCTCACCCCCGCCTCGTCGCCGGGCCGCAGGGTCGCGGCGGCAAAGAGATCGCGGAAGACTTGCAGCGAGATCACTTCGGGGGCCGTCAGCGCGTCGCGGGTCCAGGTGCGGTCTTCTATGAGTGCTGCGACCTCGAAGCCGGCGTCGTTCGTGAAGGCGCTGGGGGCCGACGCTTCGACGCCCGAGGCGGTGACGCGCACGCCGGGGAAAGGGCTCGTCCCGTCATACTCGACATCCACGAACTTGCCGGGATGCAGCGTGCGCAAGCGGTAGCTGCCGGGCGGCAGGTCGACCGCCACGTCCCGCCGCTCCCCGGGCGCCAGCAGCAGCTGCACCGCCACGTGCGGCGTCGCCATCGGGCCGGAGAGGCAAAAGCCGCCGGCCATGATCGGCCGCACCGCCGGGGCCGGGGCGAAGGAGAGCTCGACGTTCTTCTCGAAGTCGCGGTCGTAGTCGATGTTGCACGACGGGCAGTGCGCGCCACGCGGCAGCTCGGCCAGGGCCGCCGCGCTCGCCTTGGCGCCGCGGCAGTTGGTGCAGAGCAGGTCCCATTTCATGGTCAGGAGGCCTGCGCGGACGGCGGCCAGGCAAGCCTCGACCGCGACGCGCGGCGGCACGCCCAGCTCCCGCGCCAGTCTCTTGGGTTTGAGCGGCGCCAGATCCGTCGCCATGCCCGTCTGCACCAGGGCGGCCAGCCGCGCGCCCAGGCCGTTGCCGTAGGGGCTGCGGTCGATCTCGCCCGCCATCGCCCCTGCCCGTTCCGCCGCTCCGGCCGGCAGCTCGGGCGGCGGCAGCTCGAAGAAGGTCGGCCGTTCCCCCTTGGCGAAGGACACCGCCTGCAGGATGCGCTTCTCGACCGCGGCACCCGCCTGTTCGGCCAGGCGCGCGCCGAACAGCCGGCCCATCAGGGTCAGGGGCTCGTACTCCAGCGCGTAGCTCACCCGGCTCCCGCCGTTGGGATTGCCACTCTCCGAGGGGGCAGGCTCGAGATCGAACACCGGCCCGAAGCGGCGGAACGGCCCCTTGGTGAAGACGCGGGCCTGGCGGAAGTGGCGGCCGGCGATCCACTCGTAGGGCTTCTCCTCCCATTCGAGGGTGAAGCCCGCCGCCCGGCCCTTGCCGCGGCGCAGGACCGTGCCGTTGGGCTGCGGCGTCTCCTCCAGCGCATAGGGCGGCAGGCCCATCGCCTCGTTGAAGCGGTTGGTGTCGGCCAGCACCGGCCAGAGCTCTTCCGGCGGCAGGTCGAAGGTCCAGGACCAGGTGCGGCGATTGGGGTGGGGCATGGCACTGGTACTGTAGCACCCGCCCGGATGGATGCCTCGCCGGGGATCACGGATAGGTGAGGGATGCAAGACCTCTCAGAAAGTCATGCCGCCGCCCCGTTACCTCCGCCTTCCCTAAGACTCTTTCTAGTAAAGTCTGCGGCGGCTGCCTTCATGTGATCGTCAACCGCCTTCTGCAGGCGATCACATGAAGTCTCTATGCCACCCAGCAAATGGGTCATGCCAACAGTAAAGAAAATCCAGAGCAAGATCGCCATGCACGCCCAATAGGAAGGCGTGAGCAGCTCCTTTGTCTCAATCCATTTAGCAAACCACCACAAGTCGGTCGGAAAGTGTGTCAGTTTCCAAAGCGCAGCGGCCGTCATGTAAAGAAAAATAACCAGCAAGAGCAGCGCGAATATCGAAATCCATGTCCGATCCTGTCGCCGCCTGAAATAGCCAAGCAACGGAACATGGCGTTGCCGATGACAAAGATGCGACACACGCCCCCAAAAACCCATTTCTATGTTGCCGTTAACGCCGGCGATCTGGCAGAGCGCATAAAACTTCAGGCGAACTAAGAAGGGAAAGCGGTTGAACATGGCCTCAGCCGGTACAGTTCGTTCAACATCGCACTGAAGCACAAAAGCCGTTGCCTTCGCTTTAGCTCGGTCCAACGCCTCCAGGAAGTTATCCTTCTCTTGATGGACGCGATCCAAGCCGAGATAAGCAATTGCGACGATCAGTGCGAGCGCACTGAGGTGCAGAATTGACTCTATGTGTGGATTTTCCATCGCGACTCAGCGCCCGATCACATACCGCCTCGGAGTGGTGCTAGGCCTGAACCTTTACGGACACCCGTGCAAACAGCTTATCAAAAACTGCCTTCAATTCAGAGCCGATTTGAGGCTCACCAAATTGCGCAAGCGCCTCGAATTTCGTTTTATCGGCTTCGAAACGAAAAGAGCGACCATCTGCAACGATGAAGTGGAATAGTATTTTCCGCGCCGTATCCGGTTGTATCACTCTCATATCAACGCGGCTTGCGTGTTGAGACAACACCGCGAGCAGTGGATGGTCGGCGTCAATGGGAGCCTCCGACAGCAGTCGAATATTCGCGGCAGCATTTTTTTCGAAAAATGTCCTCAGCGAATCGACAACCCCGGGATTAGCATAGACAGGCCGATGAAGGTTGCCTGTGAGGATGGATAGCTCGGTCACTGCACTACGAATGACATATTCAATGACAACTGCAGCATGAGCTTCGCTGCGATTTACAATCACGCGCCCGTCGGCACTCTGTGCCACCGCAGTAACCATGCTACGATATTCTTCTAATTCGGCAGCCACGACGGCAGCAGAATCCTGAGGCGCGTTGGGTGAAGCGGATGCCTCATGCGCCATGGTCGGAGCCATAGGCGTCTCCGTGATACTCATGCGGTTGTTCTCCCCCAAAGACGTTCTCGGCACCGCAAGGTTCCGTTTCGATTGGCTCGGATGAAGATTTTTACAGAACGGTGCCGGTGCGGTAAACCCGCTCATGATAAAATCTTACCCTTGACACGGCACATGAAAGCCGCAAACACAAGACATGGTTGTGCGTCGTTTTGACGACCGAGTAGCAAAGTATCGCTATTTTTAGGGCATTTTAGATATCTTTCCCTTCAAGCTGTTAACTCCTCTCTTGAGCTTCCCCGAATGCCATCACCACTATTTGGTGTCGGATATTATCCCTCCGCAGCCGGCGGCATCACACCCAAAAATGTCACACCAGATTGAGACAAATGTTGTGACACAGGCCAATCGCCCACCTGTGACATCGCAGAAAATCTGACCCTGCGGCCCCACCTCGGGCAGCCACAGAAGACCGTCGAATCAACACTCGGACGCGTTTTTCGCGCC